>TARA_B100001115_G_scaffold184980_1_pt1 | contig 17363 bp, 11 predicted proteins | sample TARA_B100001115 | Tara Oceans TARA_B100001115 (sample SAMEA2622652) | marine metagenome | biome: marine biome (ENVO:00000447); feature: surface water layer (ENVO:00002042); material: "saline water (ENVO:00002010), including plankton (ENVO:xxxxxxxx)" | depth 5 m | reverse complement strand
GTGGTGGTTGTACTTGTGGTGGTGGTGGTTGTACTTGTGGTGGTGGTGGCGGTGGTTGTTCCTGAATTATTTCTACACAAATGGTAGAATCTCCTGAATTATCTGGTTCAAAATTATCTAGACAAGTAGTAACTCTACTATTTGTTTCATTTGTACATGTTATAAGATCATTTGTATTTTCTATATTTGTACATCTTATACAATCTTGAATATTTGGATCAAAACTATTTGGAATATATCCATCTTTACAAACAGCTGATTCACATCTAGTTCCACTATTACAAATATTACAACTGTTATCTACAACTCCACTTTCTTTACTAAAACTAATATTACTACATAAACTACATTCTCTATCTCTATTAGGAGTGTATTCTTGAGATATATATTGTTCTGACGAACATTGTCTAATTTGTTTACATATATCTTTATCATTATTATTTATTTTATAATATTGTTCGGGACAGTCTCCTTCAAATCTACTATCATTTTCATTATTGCAGGTAAGTCCAGTAGCTATAAAATCAGAAGGAATTTGTGAACTAAATAGTTGTTCTCCAATATTATTATAAAATTCAACATTGCAAGGAGTACATTGATTTTCATTATTTAAGTATTCATTTGGATTACAATCTTGACAACAACTATCAGTATTACATAAATTATCTTGAGTACAAATAAATTCATCTGTCCTTAATTGTTGATAATTTCCATCTTGTCTTTCTGTGCTACAACTAATTTCTGAATCTTGACAACTATCAATTAAAATACAACAATTAGGAATATTATCACCTCGGCGGTTAAAATCTACATCTTGTTGACATGTAGTATCACATAAACCATCTGGATTATTTTTATATCCTGATGGACAACTATATTGTGTATTATCTGAACATATTCCTTTTAACTCACACCTATCCGGTTCTTCTCCAGTATCTTGTTGAATATAGTAATAATCATTTTCACATTTAAGATCACTTACAATATGACTATTATTAATAGAATCACATTCTATATCTGCATTAGCATGAGTGTGTGGAATAGAATTACATATTTGACAAGTACCAAAACCATCAATTATATCATTTAAAAAATATCCACTATTACATCTATTAGTCTTTGAATCATCGCTAGTTGTACATCTAATTTCTGCATCTACATGTGAATTTTCAGGTGGGATACATGTACTACATTCTCTGTCTGTATCAGATGTATGTTCTTGAGATATATATTCTTGTGCTAAACATTCTTTGATTTGTATACATATTTCTCCATATACTTCATCAAAGTTTTTAAAATAACCATCGGGACATTCTTCATTAAATCTTACTTGTATATTATTAGTTCTAGTATCAGAAATACATGTTTTTGAAGGAGGATTAAAAGCTACAGACATGGGCCGCCGCGGGTCATTATTATCAAAAAAAGAAACATCTGGACATTGAGTACAAGATTGTGTTACTGGATCAAATGTTTCTGGAATATATCCATCTTTACACGTTGCACCTCCACTACAGATACTACTAGAATTACAAAATCTGCAACTATTTTCTGAAACTCCAGAAGATTCTTCAAAAGGTACAGTATTACACAAATCACAACTTTGTGTATTTGGATTATATGTATCTGGAACATATTCATTATTAGCCGTATTACAAGTAGCCTGATTACAATCTACTTCGTTTGGTCCAGTACATAAACTACAAGTTCCATCTTCTACACTTTCATCTGAAAATGTTATATCTGAACAAGTGCTACAAATACCAAATTCACTATTACCTGTAGTATTTAAAAAATATCCATTTTCACATCTATCCGTCATTGAATCAGCACTATTTGTACATCTAATATTTGCTTGTTGTATTGGAAGTGAATTTTCAGGTAGAATACAATTAGTACATTCAGTGTCTGTTGGATTTTCTAAATATTTATCATTTATACATTCTTCTCCTGTATTACAGCATTGTTCTGCAGTGCAACCTGTCTCTTCAGAACAACCTATGTTTAATAAGGGAATATTTGGGGCACATGAATAATCGCCCCTTTGGTATGATGCAATACAATTATTTGTAGATACACAACAATTTCCACTTTCATTAAAATCAACATTTGTACACATTTCTGTTTCACATTTATTATTACCAACCAGATTATAATTATCTGGACATTTAAAATTTTCATTTGCCCCTGTTTGACATAATTGTTTTGTTTTACATAGAGATTTCCCTTCTTCATCTTGATATTCTCTAATCATATCACAATCTTTACATTTAGTTTGTCCTATTTTGTCATGATATTTATTTACAGGACACAGAGTACATTCAGTAGCATTTAGAGTATTTGAAAATGACCCTACTGGACACGCTTCACAACCTAATAAATTATATTTTTCATTAATTCCAAAATTACATTCAACTGCCCTGGGACCGTCGCCTACAATTTTGTAACCAGGAGAACATTGAACTTCTACATCAAATCCTATATATTTATTTAGTTCTCTATTGGTAATTGTATATCCAGTGGTATTAGCTGGTTGTTCACAAGTAAAATATTCACTTCTAGTTGTAATTGAACCACTTTCTAAAGTTGGTATTATGAATGATTCTATACTTTCATTTCTATTAGTATATGTATATACATTTGTTGGTGTAATTGGTTGTTGATTTTCATCAATTTCTATATAAATTATAATATGATTATTATCATCATTTATAATATTATCTTTTATATCTGTTTGATATCTTTTATCATTCCCGTTATCTCTTAAAATGTAGGTGGAACCAAATAATCCTAAACTGGTTGACCCCTCTTTAGGTTCAATTATATTTTCAATTATAAACTCATTACCTGTTTCTTGAAGTACATCAGTTTCAACATTATAATTACATAATTTAATTATTTGATTATTAGAAGAAGTCTCTTTTAAAATTATATATGATAATTCATTATCTATTAGTATAATATTTGAATTATCTGTTTGATCTGATAATTTTGCTCTTGTATATATTATATTATTATTTTTAAAGTTAATTATATTTGTATATATAATACCTTGTGCATTCTGCATTCTTATAACTCCATTAAGATCTGTATTAAGATTACATCTTGTGTTAACTAAAAATTGTCTATCTGAGTTTTGTAATGATAATATTTCTTCTAATATTATATTTCTATTAATATCAATTGTAATATTACCTTCTGATATTTCTACAGGAATATAAACTGTGTGTTTTTTATCTGGATTATCTGGATTATCTAAAGAATATTTTTTAACTTTATAAAAATCATAATTACTATTTGTATTATTTATAATATTTTGGAAAATTATGGTACCATCTACATTAATTGAACAATTACAAACTATTAGTTCATATTCATTTGAATTTATATCATATAATATTTGATAACATTTAAAAAACACATTATCTAAAGGTATAATGCTTTGACCATCAATTACAACTGGTCTATGAATATGATAAGTTTGATTATCTTGTATTTTTGTTTCTATGTAAAATGATGGTTTTTTTGCTTCATTATCAATATAACTACCATCTATTTTTATTACTGATGTATATACATCTTCATCATCTATTTTTTGTACTTTATAATAATCTCCATTAATATCTTCTTCTAAATCATTTCCATTTTGTTTAAGTGGTATATGTATTTGATAATCATCAATTTGTATAATATTAATTTGTTCAATTAAATTAATGGGTGATATAATTGGAACGCATCCTGAAAAATTAAAAGGATCCATGTGATTTTCGCATGAAATAAAAGGATAACTTTTGTTATTATCTGGATCTAAATTATCAATATTTCTAAATCCATCTTTACAAAAAACTGATTTATTTTCTACTAAATTAGTCTTTTTTGCTAGGCTCGATTGAATATTTCCTACTGTAGATATAGGATGTGAATTTTCATCTATTGTACATTCATTCTCTACAAATCCGGTTAGTGTATAATAAGGATTATCACTATTACAATCAGTTGTATTTATTTTCATTTCACTATCGGCTCCAAAATGGTATCCATCTGGTATTGTTATTTCTGTTTCTATTTCTCTCTCATTCATTAATTTACTAAATGGTGGAGTATGTTTATTATAACAAATTGAATCAAGACTATTATATATACATTCACTATTAGTTTCGCAGGTAGTATCAGTTAATTCATGACATACATCTTCTATATTATCTTGTCCTCTATAATAACATATTATATTTTGACTATTGTCTGATACACTTTCAAGTATAAAGTTTATATTATCAACTTGATTTTGTGTTTGTAATTGTTTTGGATAATAACTTTTTATAGTTTCATAATCAAGACAATTACCTACATTTCCAGAATCATCTATATGCCAGTCAGGAATCCAAGTACATTCAGATGTATTATCACATAATTCTTGAGTATTTATTATATTACAAGAATTTTCAGAATGTAAACAATTATAAGCACTTGGTGTATCTGATAATATAATATTACAATTATTTGTATCTCGCAAATGATTAGATTCTCTAAATTCTATATCTAATTGATAATCATCATGAGTATTAAAATCATCACTATTAGCTGAAATTTCAGGGGATGCTAATAAATCAATAATACAATCACCGTGTAAATGACAATTTTCTCTATTAGTTCTACACTCTTCTAATAATCTGTCACTTGGATTTCTATATACAAGATTTATAAAACTACATTCTTCATTTGTATAATATTTAGTAGTATCCCACACACATTGTTCATTTTGATTACATCTTGTACTTGTTAAAATTTCTGAACAATTAGTACTTCTATCATTTGTTAAATTTTTACATTCACCAAAATTAGAGTTATTATAAACTCTATTACATTTATTATTTGTAACATCCCAACTACATCTAAAATCATATCCTTCTGTATCAATAGAATTACATATTGTAGAACTTGTTATAACAGAACCATCTTGTTGATTACATAATAATAAAAAATCTTTAACAGGCTCTTTAATTAAATTATCAAAAGAATTAATAATAATTTCTTCTGATTCTAAAGTATTGTCTTCTTGAGAACCTATTTGAAAGTTTTCAATAGTATCAGTAACATTAGTGTCCTGTGAACCAACAGTAAATCTTGAACCTCTATCAAAAGTAATTGTGTTTGCTATAGAATTTTCTGTATTAAATCTTATACTTGGTATATCATCATTATGAGTTATAAAATGATTTAAATTACCATCAATATTTAATAAATTTATACTATTTGAAGTAAAACTGGTTCTTCTTCCGTTTGTTTGTGTATCTAATACTAAATTATTTATTTTATTTGAACCATTACTTCCATATCCATTTATTATATTTGTTTCAAGTATATTTTGATTTTGAGAATTTAATGTATTATTAAATTCCAAAATATATTTATATGTAATCAAAATATATTCAGATATTATTTCTTGTAAATGTTTTAAATTCATTTCTGAATGTGCTATTGTATTTTGTTTGTCTGGATTACCTCTATTATGATCTAAAAAGTTTATAATATCCATTATAGAAGTATTATAACGCTGAAATGAATGTCTATCATCATATTCAATAGATCTTCCCTCTATTGTATAAACTTTTAAGTTATTATTATAACTTTGTAAAACAAACAAATATCTTTGTAAATTTTCAGGAATAGGTGTATTATCTAAATTATTTTGTATAAATCTTTCATTTATGACTTCATTTAATGTCTCTAAATATACATCTAATTGATCTATTTTATTTATTAAATTAGAATATAAATTATGATAAGTAGGAACTAGTGTGTCATTTATTACTAAAATACGACCACCACCTATTAAATTTGGAAATTCTAATATAAATTTAATATCTTTATTTTTATAATCGTGTTGTTCTGGATAATCTATAGTCATAACATTATCAGCTTCTATTATATCCGGTACAAAATATATATAATCTACATTTTGTTGTTGTAAATTAGTTAATCTAGCGGACCTTTCAGAATATGTTTTATTTGGATTATATATTAATTCTCTATCTAAATCATTTAAATGTTCATTATCTATCATATAAATTTTTACATCTTTATTTATATATTCATCATTTACATAAAATGTAAAATAATCTGAAAAAATTAAATATTTTTGAATAATATTAATACCACTATCATCAGTATAATTATTTCCAAAAATATTTGAATTTAAAATTAGCTCACTTGATAAAAATGTTTCAACTATTTCATTTCTACTACTTATAGCATCTTGTATCTCCGTTAATCTTTGCTCTTCTAATCTTGTAGTTAGTATATCACTTATATTTTCATTACCAATAATACTAGATACAGCACCTTGACTTGAATGTAACCTATCTGCATTATTTTCAGCATTACTTCGTGTGTTTCCTGGAGGAGGAGTTCCTGGTGGTGTTGGAGTTCCTGGTGGTGATGGAGTTTCTGGTGTTGATGGAGTTTCTGGTGTTGATGGAGTTTCTGTTGATTCTTCAGTTTCTGCTTCATCACTTATGCCTAAATAACTATAAATTGTATCTGTAACATCAGATATACTATAATAGTAAAAAATATAAATACTAGCAATAATAATTGATAAAATTATTATAATTGTAGCTGTTAGTTTATTTGATGGTTTTCCTTTTATATTACCTGATATATTCTTATTATTTTTAACTACTTCTTTTAATAAAATTGCTCCACCAATAATACTATTCATAATATTATTACTTATTATTATATTTTATTTTAATTTTAATTTTTTTTAAATTTAAAAAAATATAATTTATATTTATATAAATAATGAATAATAAATTTAATAAATTATGTTCATTCCCTAATTGGAAACCAGAATTATGGAATGAAAACGTACCAGATAATATTAAAGATTATACAAACTGTTATTCATATGCTTTAAATAGAGTTGAATTTAATATAAATGATAAATTACAACCAGGTGAATTATCAGGAGGTAAATATGATAATATGGATTGTAATACTATTCTAAATCATATAAAAAAAGATTTAAATAGAAATGATATAAAAAAAAGTAGTAATTCTGAAAAATTAGATTGTTTACATTATAAAATAGCATTAGCAATAGATAAAGAACATGATGAACCAGATTATCATTTTTATAGAGAAGATAATGATGGTTCTTGGAGTCATAAACCAGGTGGTAATAAAGCAACAAATTTAGATGCTTCAGATAACTTAATTAATGATCCATATAGTGCAGATAGAGATTATTCACATAAAGAATATACAAATGATGATGGAGAGTTAGAATATGGTAAAAATTATAAAATATTTTGTGGTTATTATTCTATTCCAATTAATAAAGGACCTGTTTTATATAATTGGGATACAAATACTGAATATAAAATAAATTTAGATACAAATTTAAATAATTTTATACTTAAAAATAATTGGGAAAATAGAGAAAGGGATGATGATAATAATAATAGTAATAATAGTAATAATATTTTTAATATTAATCCAATGGTAGATTTTACAAGTCTTGGAAGTTATTTTATTAAAAATTAATTGATTTTAATTCTTGAGCCTTTTTAACAAAAGCATCTGCTAAAATTGTTGTTATTGGATATTTAATTTCTTCATTAAATGGTATATTTGTAAATGTTCCTGCATCTTGATGCTCTATTTCATTTAAATAATATTTATAACTTGTAATTTTATCATTATTTAAACAACACGCAAAATCTGTACGATTCATTACTGGTTTTACTATCTTACCATTTATATTTATTTTTGGTATATTTTCTATTACTTTTTTACCAATTTCTTTACATTTATCTAATCTTTTTTTATCTTTTACTGGTGTTACTATCATTTCATATTCAGAACCAATATCTTTAGTATTTACAGCATATGAATATTCTTCGTTTATCCAATACATTCTAATTTCTCCAAATTTACCAAATCCAGATATAAATTCTTGAACTATAAATTTAGTATAATGGTTATTGTCTTTTAAATATTCTTCAAGCTCTTTTTTATTTTTTAATATTTTACTTAATATAAATAATTTGAATCCTTCTTTACTCGTAGAACCAATTGGTTTTAAAATAAATTTTTTCCATTTTTTATTTTTAATTTCTTTTATTAATTTGTCTATATTAATATTATCTAAAATAATAGATGGAGTAATAGGTATTTTATTTTTTAACATATGATTCATATATTTATCTTTATTCCAAATAAAATCTAGATGTTCATATGGAGGAAATATTTTAGATTTTTTATTTTTATAAATATTTTCTAAATTTTTAATTCCTTTAATTGTTGAAAATTTTTTAACATATGGATCTCCTAAATTAGCATTTATAATATCATATCCCATTGGAAAATTAACATAATTTTTTTGCAATCTTGCTAATGTTATTTCTTGGGGTAATATAATATCTACTGTTATATTTGGATATGTTAATTTAACTGTCATTGCTATAGCGACATCAACCATTAAATATTTACCATCTACTAAATATTTTTTAGGTGTTTTTTTACTTAAATCATTTATATCATAGTATTCTTCTTCAGTTCTTCCAACTATGAATCCTATTTTCATATATATATTATATAAATATTTAAAAATATATTTGTAATTATATTTATTATTTTTATGACAAGATTAAATGAATATGAAAAAAGGCGCAAATTAAAAGCAGGTTGGAATATTTCTCATAAATATTCAACAATATTACTAAATAATTTAGAAAAAATAAATTATGAAAAAATTATGAGTATATATGGAAGTTTTATAATTGAATTAAAATCACAAAACTTAGAACACAAAAATAAAAAATATATTAATTGTTGGGAAACAATGATAAATACATATAATAATGCATTTAAAACACAATATATAAATGAAAAAAAAATAAGATATAGTATTAAACAATTAAATTATATAACTCATATTAATCTATAGTTAATATATTTTATAATATTATTTTATAATTTATCTCCTCTGTAAACGATTATACATCGAGTTGACCCAATCACAGAACAACTCTTGTTCTGTACTATTGAGTCCTACAATACTCGTCTCACCTCCACCAAGCCCGCTGTATGCCCCTATCGTGCCTTGACATTCATGTCGAGGGTACCAGTTCAATAACGACCATATCGCCCATTCTATCTGGTTAGCCTCCCCACTGTGTTCTTCTAATTGAGTTTTAAATCCCTCCGAATTTTTGGCAATTAATTTTATCATTTGTCTATCACATTGTCTCGAGCTTTCATTAGTATTCCAAATGTGCTGGTCTCCGCTACTCAGGGTCAGTCCGGGGTTGCCGGGGTGAGTTTGATGAGCATCATTGATATTATTGATGCCATCCAGACATTGTTGTAGATCTGGACTGATTACGTTGCAGTTGTCGTCAATTTCACACATGAGTAATTGTTTTTCGCATACAAACTTATTGAAACTTTCACTATTGTGATTGGCCAGGACTTCAGACGAGCAGGAGTCATTGAGGGACGAATAATTTTGGAGTTCCTCGTTTATTAGGTCTTGGCGCATTTCGACGACGGCGGGATTAGGCACGCATTCAACATTATTCATAGTAGGATCTAGTTTTCCATTTGTGCATGTTGGGGTTTCACCATTTAATGTATATCCTTCATTACATACGATATCACATTCAGTATTATGAGGAAGTTTTACAACCGGCTGTCCGTTACGGTCTATACCGGTTATGGTCTGATCGAGACAATCATTTGAATAGTGACCATTTCTAATCGTATCATGTGGCAGATTACAGGGAACTTCATCGGCTTGTTGTCCACCTACTTTAAATCCCTGTTTAATCATTCCTTTTGATATAAAATAAAATGTAATTGCGAATAATGCTAAACATACAATTTTCATTACAAATTTATTTTTGATATTAAACATTTTCATAAATTTTGATGATAATTTATTATTATTACATAAATAGTTTATAATAAAATATAATAATATTGAATATAAAGTTAACATTAAATGATTATTTAACTGAAACATATTATATAAAATATAATTATATAAAAAATATAATTAAATTAAAATAAAAAAAAATAAATAATTATTTATTATTATATTAACTTCTTTTTATGTTTAGGAGGCTGCTAGTTTATTTAGCTGCTAGTTTATTTAACAGACCGCCGGCTACGGTGTCATCATCAGCATTCTGCCCTCCTACTTTAAATCCTTCTTTAACCATACCTTCTGCTACAAAATAAAATCCTATTCCAAATAATACTAAGCATAACATTTGCATAGATGATTTTGTTTTAATATTAAACATTTTCATAAATTGGGATGATAATTGTTTATCATTACATAAATAATTAGTACCAAAATATAAAAGAGTTGCATATAAAGTTAATTGGGCGTGTGAATCTAAGTTAAACATATTTATATTACATACAAATATTTTTTTTTTTATATATTTAAAGAATTAAATATATATAAAAAATATAAAATGTCTTCATTTAAAGATAGACCACTTAAAAAATGTCATAGTGATAAAAGATTAACAATAGATGTCATACATAATAATATGATTAATTTATTTAATGAAGAAACAGATGAAATAAAAATATTAAAAGAGAAATTAAAAAAAGAGAAAGATAAAAAAACAATAGATTTTATAGAAAATAAAATAAAAAAATTAAATAATGTTAATAAAAATAAAAAACATAATTATTTCTTAGATAATGGATTATTATTAAATACTTACTATAATAATAATGGTGAAATAAAAAAACAATCTGAAATTAAATCAGAAAATAATATTTTGAGTTATTTTAAAAAAAATGAAAAACAAGATATAGAAAATGATAAAATAGAAAACCAAGATATAGAAAATAATAAAATAGAAAATACTGATAATATAATTGATGCATATTTATCAAATATAGATGACTCTTGTATTAATAATAATTTTAAAGATATTGATGAAGTACTTCATAAATGTAAATTATGTGATCAAAAATTAGATTTTAAAACAAATAATAGCGAATTATTTTGTAGTAATTGTGGTTATACTCAAACAATATTATTATGCAATGATAAAATATCATATAAGGATGTTCCAAGAGAAATTAGTTATTTTGCATATAAAAGAATAAATCATTTTAACGAATGGTTAGCACAATTTCAAGCAAAAGAAACTACAGAAATTCCAAAATATATATATACAGATGTTATAAATGAATTTAATAAAAATATAAATAGTGATATAAATAAAATAACTTATAAACAAGTTAGAGAAATATTAAAAAAATTAAAATATAATAAATATTATGAACATATTCCCCATATTATAACAGTTATAGGTGGAAATAAAGCACCAACTTTATTAAATCAATATGAAGAATTATTAAGAAATATGTTTAAAGAAATACAAATTCCATTTATGAATAATTGTCCGAATGAAAGGAAAAATTTTTTATCATATTCTTATGTATTACATAAATTTTGTCAATTATTAGAATTAGATGATTTATTAATACATTTTCCATTATTAAAAAGTAGAGAAAAATTACAACAACAAGATAAAATATGGGAAAATATATGTAAAGATTTAAAATGGCAATATATACCAAGTGTATAATTTTATTTTTTAACTATTCTTAATTTATAACTTGTAATAGTATCTCTATTTTCAAGTATTTTATCCATAGCTTTTTCTATTAATAAATCATCATTTAATATTGTACTTAGATTATCACGAATATTATGTTTATTTAAACCCTTTTTTGTATTTCTTTCACAGCATTTTACTTTTCCAGATTCAGTATTTAATTCTTCTACTTTATAATTTGTCATAAAATGTGTAATTATAGGTTCTAATTCTTTTCTTCTTTTCTTTAATTCTCTTGATTTTTTATCATATTCAGCTATTTCTTTATTTAATTCCAACCATTCTTTAACCTGTCCTTTAAATTCTTTTAAATTTTCAGGTGGAATATCATTTATAAAATTCATATTTTTAAATATAATTATAATATATTTTTTAAATTATTTTATTAAATTTAAAAGATATTCTTTCGTCCAATCTTTTTTATTTTGTGATATCTTGTAATTTTTGTTATTATATTTAATATAATAACCATATTGTCCTAAATTAATTATAATTTCTTTACTTTTATATTTACCTTTTACTAATGGATATTTAATTATATCTATATAATCTTTTTCTTTTAGATCTTTTAATTCTAATTTATTAATTTTTAAATAATTAGATACACTATGATTTTTAGAATCATATTGTAAATATGGTCCAAATTTACCATTTTTTAAAATAATTTCTTTATTTTTATAATTAAAAACAACTTTATCATTTCCAGAATAATTATTATTTGTTTTTATATTTAATTGTTTATCAACTATATCTGAAAATGAATTATATACTTTTTTAACTACTTCCGTCCATACAATTTCACCAGATGATATTTTATCTAAATCTTTTTCTACTGAATTTGTAAATTCTACATTTATAATATGAACAAAATGTTTTAATAAATATTCTAATATTTGTTTCCCCAAATCAGTTACAACTATTCTTTTACTTTGTTTTTGTCTTATTATTTCTTTTGTACCTTTAGTTATTTTATTTTTACTTAATTTAATATATGATTGCTCTTTTTTTTCTTCTTCAATATCTTTAATAATTGTATAATCTCTTGTATATAATGTATTAATTATACTTGAATATGTAGATGGTCTTCCTATACCAGAAGATTCTAATTTTTTAACTATAGAAGATTCATTATAATATTGTGGTGGATTAGATTCTACTTTATTACATAAAGCTTCAGTTAAATTATATTCTTTAATATTTTTATATAATTCTATATTATCTTTTTGATGCTCTTTATTATCATAAATCAAATATCCATCAAATTCAAGTGATTTTAATTTACCTGTAAAATATCCATAATTATCTATATTTTCATTAGTTAATATAATAATTAATACATTATATATAGCCTCTCTCATATGTGAAATAATAGTGCGTTTTAATATTAAATTGTATAATTTTTTATCATCATCATTATAATTATCATTCAATTTATTACTTAAATTAGTTGGTCTTATAGCTTCATGAGCTTCTTGGGCACCTTTAACTTTTTTCTTTGAACTAAATTTTTTGTAATAATTTCTACCAAATTTTTCTGTTATATGTTCTTCTAATTGAGTTTTAAATTCATCAGATATAAAAACAGAATCTGTTCTCATATATGTAATTTTACCATTATCATATAATTTTTGAGCTATCATCATTGTTTTTTTAACTGAAAAACCATATGTATTTTGTGCACTTTGTTGTAAAGTAGATGTTATAAATGGTGGTGGTGGATAATTTTTTTCTTGTTTCTCTTTAGTATTTTTAACATTAAAAACTTTATTTTTAAGTAAATCATCAAATAATGTTTTAATTATATCAGTTTTAATATCTTCTAATTTAAATACAAATTTGCAATCTAAAGTAATATCATTATTTATAAATATACCACTACACTCATATTTATAACTTGATTTATAATTTAATATATTTTCTTGATGTTTATTTAAAATATCTAATAAACAACTTTGAACTCTACCAGCTGATAAACCCTTTTTACTAGTAGTTATATGTTTCCATAATAAGGGTGATAATTTATATCCAAATAATCTATCAATTATTCTTCTTGCTTGTTGTGCATTTACAGAATTTAGATCTAATTTAGTTGGATTTTTAATAGCTTTATCTAATGCTTTTTTTGATATTTCATTAAATTTAATTCTATTATCTTCATTAAAATTTATTTTTAATATTCTACCACAATGCCAAGCAATAGCATCTCCTTCTCTATCATCATCCGCAGCTAATAAATAATTACATTTTTTAATAGATTTTAAATCTTTAATTACTTTATTTTTATCACTTGATATTATATAAGTTGGTTTAAAATTATCATTTACATCTATTGATAAATTTTTTTTATCTAAATCACAAATGTGTCCATAAGATGCTTTAACTACTATTTTATCATCATTTTTATAAAATGTTTTTATTTTTTTTGCTTTAGCTGGAGATTCTACAATTATTAATGTACTCATATTTTTTTATATTTATTTATTTATTTTATTAAAATATCAAATTATTTATATTTTTTTTTATATTTACCTCCTTGAACGGCGGCTGCGGCCGATTTAATTTTTTCAATATTTTGTTGTTTTTTCTTTATTTGTTCAAAATCACAACCAATCATATTACCTAATTTTTCTGATATCATACTTGGTAATTTAAGTATTATAAAATGAGTTATTGGAAATAATAATGAAAATGAGATATACATAGATTTACCAGGACCATTACATTTATTACTAATATGCACAGAATATGCTGTTATTAATAACATTATAAATAATGTTATTATTCTACCATATTTTGAATCTGCTATTCTTTTAACTGGATTAATCGTATCAATAGTTGTATAATTATCTACATTAATATTTTCTTCTTCAGGTATGCTAAATAATGATTCTTGATAAAAATCTGGGAATAATTCATATAAAGAGGGTATATAATCTTTAATTACTAATCTATATAATAAAATATCAAGCATTATATATATATATATATATTATATAAATATATAATTTTTTTATTCTATAAAATATATATATGAAAACAGTTGCTATAATTGTTGGAATTAATACAGATGCAATTGATGTAGATGATTTCCCGAAATGGCTACAAGATATACCTGATGAATATTTTGAATTAAGTATGGAAAAATGGGATAAAGATTATTATGGTTTATCTTCTGATATGGGTATAGCTTATTATTTATTTAAAAAATCTAAAATAAAAAAGAATAATATAAAAGTTGATATATTAACAAAAAAAGATGTAAATTTATCTACATTTAATAAATATGATTATGTAGTTGGATTTTATTGTCCTTACTATTATGCAGCTGATTATAAATCAACTAAATATTATAATAAATATTGTAATCTAATAAAAAATACAACTGCTAAATTTATTCAACCTTTAAATTTACAAAAATTTGTATTAAATAAAAAAAAATATTTAACTGTTCTTAAAAAACATAATATACCAACAGTTGAAACTATTTATTTTAAAATTATAGATAAAATGAATATATCTACTATTTTAAATAAAATTGAAAAAGAATGTAATAAATGGAATTCAAATATATTTATTACAAAACCACAACCTGGTGGATTTGGAATAGGTTATAAAAAATGGGATTTAGATAAAGTTTTGAAAAATAAAAATATGTTTAAAACTTATATCAAAAAAATAGAAAAATTAGTAAGAATAGAGGCTCCATATTTATTAGTACAACCATTTGTTCCTGAATTTGAAAAATTTTATGAAATTAGAACATATTGGTTAAATGGTAAATATTCTCATTCTCTTGGTACAATAATAGATCCAGATAGTTTAGGAAAAGAGGGATTTGAAAAAGTTAAATTTGCATATCCAAAAAATGAGATAAAACCAATTTTAAACGAATTAGAAGATGGATATGAAATTATAGATGTTAAATTAATTAATGAATTAAGAAAAATGGGAGAAAAAATATTAAAAATTATACCAAAAGATAAAACAGGTACTCCTTTTTTATTTAGAATGGATTTTGGTTGTTGTTTAAATGATAAAGATGTTTGTAGAAATTATTTTGTAAATGAAATAGAATATAATCCTAATATTTTTCCAGCATATAATAGACATGTAGATGTTATGAAAAGAATTGGTGATAGTATTCTTAAAAAAATAAATACTTAAATATTATAAATTAAATTATATTATAAAATATATGGATAATTTATATCAAAATAATATAAGTCATACAGATTCTGATTATGAAACATCAGATGAAGAACCAGAAAATATAAATTTTAATAATTTAGATTATACAAATCAATATTTTTTAAATAATAGTTCACAAAATGAATATTTAACTAAAAGAAATGAATTATTTACAAAAGATATAATAAGACAAAGAATTTTAGTAGATACTCATAATATTAAGAATAAAAGTACTAATGAAACTTTAACTACAAATAATTATACATATTATTTAAATGATATAGATAAAGAGCATACAACTGAAAATTATAATGAAACCGGGGGATATGATAGATACAAAAATGTTATTGGATTTAGATTTATTAAAGCTATTATTCCAAATAGAACTTATAATATTAATGATACTAATAATGTAGTTATTATTGAATTAGGTGCTAACGCATTATCTAACGAATCACATACTGACGTGAGTAAAAAAATAAAAATTACACTAGGAAAAGGATATTATACTACTGAAACATTAACTAATGCGTTTGATAGTAGTTATCAAGCAACTTATGATTGGTATACTACAGACGGTACTGTATTTACTGATCAATCTTCATTACATTCTACATATAAAATAACAACAACTTTTGATGGTAGACATAAAAAATTTACTTTTAATATGAATTTATCATATACATTCAAATTCAGTTATGAAGATAATGAAAATGAAGGTTCTAGAAATTTATTAGGATTTACAGGATCATCATCATTTGGTAATAGTATTATAGCAGACCAACCACCAGATATGTCCGTACATTATTTTGATATAGTAATACCAGAAATTCCATATATAACATGTAAACATAATACAGATAGAAGAAATGTAATTGAAAGAATTCCAATAACAAGTTCTAATGATGAATTATTGGTATATGAAGATTCTACATTTGAAAGGGAAGATCAAAATTTCTTTTTTCCAATTAGTTTAAATAAATTAACAATACAATTATATCAAAAAAATGGTAAATTATTTGATAATAATAATAAACATCATAGTTTAGAATTTGAAATAACAATGATAAATAAAGTTGATATTATGAAATAAAATATTATATAAATTAATGGAAAGAAAAACATATTTAATTTTAGGTTCTCTTATTTTTTTATCAATCTTATTCATATATAAATTTTCAAGTTCAGGAGAAGATAAATCTATAACAACACCTATTAATAGTGCTGAAAATTTAGATGATTTTAAAAGAGTTATAAATAAATTAAGTAAATTAATAGATAAAGATAGAAAAACTAATAAATTATTATTAAATGAAGTTAAAAAATTAAATCAATTAAATAAATTACAAACAAAATATTTAAAAGGAATTAAACCAAAAATTTTTGGAAAAGATATAGAAAAACATAGAGTATATATTGATACACATAATATTAGAAATATTACAGATAGATCAAATTATGTATATTATTTTAATACAGCAAATACAGAAAATACTAATCAAACAGCTGGTTATACAGAAA
>TARA_B100001115_G_scaffold184000_1_pt1 | contig 17444 bp, 13 predicted proteins | sample TARA_B100001115 | Tara Oceans TARA_B100001115 (sample SAMEA2622652) | marine metagenome | biome: marine biome (ENVO:00000447); feature: surface water layer (ENVO:00002042); material: "saline water (ENVO:00002010), including plankton (ENVO:xxxxxxxx)" | depth 5 m | reverse complement strand
TTGAGCAAGTAGTCCCCCTCGTACGTCGGCACCTCGCGCCCCGGGTTTTCCATAAAGACAAGGCGGGTGATGGAGCCATCCGGCGTTTGGCCAGGCAAGTAAAACGGATCGACAGACTGGTTCGGGTTGCCGAGGCCGATCTTGCGGGGCGCCCCCCGCGCAAGGACGAGTTCCCCGAGGGACCCTGGCTTTTGGAGAAGGCAGAGGAACTAAAGGTAAGGGATTCCGAACCGAAGCCCATCGTGCTGGGCCGACACCTCGTGGAACGGGGAATGGAACCTGGTCCAAGCTTCGGCCCCTTGCTCGAGGAATGCTTCGAGGCCCAACTGGACGGAGCTTTTGCCGACGAAAACGGCGGACTTTCCTACCTCGACGAAATTCTCAAGGGCTCAAGCCCCAATTAGTACTTGGCTTTCCCCTCGTCGGTCAGTTGGATGAAGAGATGGAGCAAATAGTGATCAAGTTCAGAAGCGACGGCATTCACGAGCACACCACCGAAAACAAGATCAACGAAAAGATCGCCGAAGGGTGGCAAGTGAAGTTGATCACACCCTATAAAGGCGTCCTCTGGGTTCTCTTCGAGCGGGAGAAGCAGGGGAAAGGTTGAAGCGCGCTACTACTGGTTGCGCATGATTCGCTGCTGCGAAGGAAGGCTTAGCCCGCTCTGAGGGAGCCACTCGCGTATCCTTTGCGGTTCCCTCTTGTAAAGTTTCTTGGCGATGTGAACGGTGATTTTCTCTCGGCCCAGGGCATCCTTCATCAGTAGAGCCTGTTCGATTGCGGAATAAGGGTCCTCGTCCGCCATCCTCATTGCGTAGGCTGCGCGAACCCCATCATGCCTCCCATCCGTAGAGCTTTCCTTGATCCATTGAGCATTTCGAGCAAGCTCTTCTCTGGATAAGTTTCCAACAATACTCGCTGAAGTGGGGTTCCACAACTTAGGGTCAAGTGTTTGGGCCCACTCCAGTGCGGCCGCCGGATCCTTCCTGGCCCAGGTTCCGCCAAGTTTCTTGGTCAGCTCCTTGTCGTAGACCTTGGTTCCCTTCAGGCTGGTTACCCAGTTTGCGGCGGCGGCAGGATCGCTCTCGACCCAGCTCGAAGCCACTTGTCCCACCACATCCCCGTTGACGCTCTTGTTTCCAAGATGGGATTCCAGCCAGCTAGCCGCCAACCCGGGATCCCGACTGGCGATCTTTCTCGCAGTCTCCTTGAACATCCAAGGCTGAATGTGCTTGTCGTTCGGGTTGCGGCTGATCCACTCGGCAAGGGAGTTAGAACTCCGCGGAACCGCCCGCCTTACTACCGAATTATAGGCGGCTTGGGTAAAGCCGTCCTTCCTATCAAGCTGGCCGAGCCACTCCAAGGCACCCTGGACCCCCCGCTTCTCCACCACGGACTCGCCGATCACGTCGGTCATGCGGCCTCGTAAGTTCTTGTCCTTGATGGTGGCGACGAACTCATGGGCTCCATCAAGATCGATCCGGCCCCACCCTCGGACTAAGCCATGATAAAGCCCATGATCAATTTTCTCCCGAGAAGTCACGAATTCATAAGCAGCTTGAGGATCGGACGCAGTCCAGCCCGACATGGCCCAGACGTGACCACCCTCCACGCGGTGGGCATCGGGGTTATCCATGATGTAGGCAAGGGCCGAGGCACCGTCCACCTTGGCCCACGCATGAAGAAACAGGCGAAAATTGTTGTCGGTATGGTAGGAGGAAGGGGTATTCTCGAAGATGTTGAGGGCATGCAGCGCATTCTCAGGGGTGAGGCGGGAAAGCATGTCGGCGATGACCGCGTTCCTCCCGACAAGGTCGCTGCTTACCAAGGCCGGGCCGAGAATCTCCCGAATCCGATCTCCCGTGAGCGGTTCTTTGTTCTGGTTCTCCAGTTCGATATTCTGGAAATCCAGCTGGATCGCTCCGGAATGCCCGTAACCGGCGGAATCGGGAATGCTCATTCCGTGGATAGCCGCAACTTCCTCCTCTTCCATCCTTTCCTTCTTGAGCCTCTCTCTATCCTCCGCTTCCTCCATAAGTTGCTCGTAAAGCATCTCTTGGTACTCGGGGGCAATCGGGTCGCGCGAAAGGAAACCGAAATAGAAGGCGACACCCAAGGTAGCGACCCAGAAAGTTCCCAATAAAACGGCCTTATTCACGGTGGAACAACATAAGGCTTATGCGCTTTCGGAACAAGAGGATAAAGCCCTTTAATCTATTATGAAAAACTAGCCCCGGGCTTTTCCGTCAGGCTCATGAGACCGGCTCCGCGACCATGGCCCACTTCTTGAGCGTTCTTTGGTCCACTCCCAACCTGCGGGCGGCCGCCCGGTAGCTTCCCTCGTTCAGGAAGGCCTTGCGGGCATACATTCGGTTCCATTCCTCCAAACTAACGGATGACTCCTCATAGACACGGTCGATCGAGACCACGGAACCTTGCCTTGAAACGGGTCGGTACTCGTTCCTCACCACGACGTTGCGGACCGCCTGTTCCAGTTCGCGGAAATTACCGGGCCACTCATACCCTGCCGGAACCTGACTGCAAAGAGTATCCACGATTCTGGAGCTCAATTGCCCAGCTCCTTCATCCCCAAAGAGCTTCCGACAGATATAATGAACGGAGCCCTCCATTTCCCCGGAGTTCGAGGCAAGTATGTCCCGCAGGGCCACCGTCGTCACCTGATCCCCGCATAGGCGGTAGAAGAAATCCTCTCGAATTCTGCCCGCTCTCATCTCCGCTCCCAGGTCACGATGGGTGGCGGCGATGATCTTTCCCTCGTAGCAGGAGGGCCGGTCCCCGCCTATGGCCTGAAATTCCCCCGACTGCAAGAGACGCAGAAGCTTGACTTGGATCGATTCGGGCACTTCCCCAATCTCATCGAGGAAGACGGTACCATGAGAACCGGCAGTCTCGAAAATCCCCGCATGGTCGCGGATTGCCCCGGTAAAGGAACCCTTCCGATGACCGAAAAGCTCCGACTCGATCAGGGTCTCGGACAAGGCCGACAGGTTGACGGGCCGAAAGCTGTCCTTCGGACGGGAGGCGAAGGTACCCGCCACGGAATCATAAGGGATGAAGCGGGAAAGGCCGATGGCCCGAGCCACGATCTCCTTGCCCGAACCGGATGGCCCAAGAACAAGCGTGGGAAATCGGCCCACGGATTCATGCATCCACTGCTGATAGCTGAGCATATCCTGGGTAAATACGCTCTCCCACACCCTCATGCGAAGGTTCCGGATCGGCTCGCTCTCTCCAACGATATCATTGAAAAGGCACAAAAAGGCCCTCCTCAATTGATAAAAACAGGAAAACAGGTGGCTCGGATTTCGCCACAAGGGACTCCTGCCTCCTCCCACGATCCGTTCCCTCCGATGAATCCCCTCTTCGATCCGTCCGAGCAGCCGAGGCGCCGAACTCGATGCGCCATCCTCCGCGATCATATGGTCCAGGTCGTCGATCAGTTCATGAAAAAGGGAGAAGTATGCCAAGGAATTCATCCGCTCCCTTGCAAGCGGGGTGCCGAACCCTTCGGCAGATCCATCAAGCAGGCTCTTTTCAGCAACCCCTACCCAATTAAGAACCTGGTTGAAGGAATCGGTGAAGATTGGGTTGCTCCGTCGGCTGGAATCACTCCACCCCAAGAGTGAAAGAATTCTCTGTTCGCACAAGTCGCGCTCCCTGCCAAAGGGATTGAGAAAAGCCAATTGATGAATCTCATCCAGTAAAAACTCCAAATCACCCTTCTTCATGTTACATATTTTGTAATATTATTGTACGTATATTGACATTACTCAAGCCAAAAAAGCCGCAAGCAAACAACCAAAATAACCACATGCGCCTGCAGGCAAGCACCTTACGAGATGCTCCAAAAAGGTGGCATGAGAAATGATAAAAGATTAGGCGCAACGCTTACGGAACCTTCAAACCAAAACAAAAATGAACAAAAGCAAAATCCGCCTGTTTTTCATCTCCATACTGGCCATCGCGACCATCGGATGCAATTCCCATACCGTCCAGACGACCTCCGGTTCGGACTACCTCTCCGGGTACGCCGACCGGGGTCTCCCGGAAGCCGGCAAAGCTCAAGCGGGCAGCATAGACGAGGAGGTAAGGGCCCTTGCAAACATCGAACCCTCCCTCCGTTTTCCCGCCCGCATCGGCTTGGCCAAGTTGTATAACGGCAGGATCACCAACCTGACCGCCGAGGAAGTCGAGGGATGGAATGAGGCCAAGGAGGAGCTGGGGACGGAATTCGGTGAGTTCGTCCCCGTCAGCTCGATGATTGCGGAACTGGCGTACAAGGCTCCGCCCCGCCAAAAAGGCGAACGTCACTTCAGCGCCCCTACCGAAATCTTCCGGAAAGTCCGGCTGGGAGCCGCCCGTCAGCACCTGGACTACGTCCTGGTTTACGAGGTGTTCTCCAAGACCAAAAGCACCAAGCTCGCCAGTTCCGTTGCAAACTGGACCATCATAGGAGGCTACTTCATCCCCTCCCGCAAGATCGAGACCACGGGCCATGCGAATGCCCTTCTTCTCGACGTCCGCAGCGGATATCCCTACGGAACGGCCTCCTCGTCCCTCACGGTGGATCAATTCTCCGCATGGCTGCTGGACGAAGACAAGGAGAGAAACCTCGAGGAGAAAAACCAGATCGCAACTGCCCTCAAGCTTATCCCTGAGGCCAAAAAAATGATGGAAAAACTGATGAAGAATTTGAATCAGACCTGACCCGGATCATTCCATTCGAAACCCAAGCGAAACAAATTGAACTCGACCCGGGATGAAGGCCCTCGCACAATCGAGTAAACCCCGTCCCACCAACCAAAACTTTTCCTTCCATGATACGTCTAGCCGTTTTCCCGCTCCTCTTGCTCCCTCTATTTGCTCAAGCCGAAACATTCCTCTCTCTCCAGGTGGAGGATCTGACTTTCGAAAAGGGAAAGGGAGTCCCCGATAGTTTCGATGCCAGTCGCTACTACTCAAGCTCATTGCGCAAGTGGGTCAGCCCGACCGCCCCTTACCTCCGAATACCTGATGCCGAGGATGCCTTTCTTCACGTCGCCCGGGAACGGAACACCCCGAATCGTCTGCCAACAAGCGCCCTTCGCATCTGTCTGCGCAACCCCAAGGCCGCAGTAAAAGGTTCGATCTTCATCAAGGACGCAGACAAGGGCGTCCAGGAATACCCCTTTACCCTTAATGCGAAGAAGACCAAGAAAATGGCCGCTGACAAAAAAAGCGAAATCACCTATCAGGAGAATAGGCTGAAGCATTACCAAAGGCTTCAAAACCTTGAGGTTCCTGGAACCGCATGGTTTCGACATCAGGCCAACCAGGCGTCCGAGAGACTTAAAGCTCTTCAACCCGCCGAAAAGCATCAGCACGGAAACAACCGGCCAAACCGCTTCAACCGCCCAACCCGCAAAGTCGGGCTGGAAAGAACCATCGATCTTTTTTCAGGCGGAAGGGCAATCAGTGAGAACCTTCAGCTCGACCGCGAATTGCGACTCTCCGCAGACGAGCAAAACCGGACCATTGCCCTTTCCGACGTCAAAGGAATCACCATCGAAGAAATGCCCTGGAAGGAACTGATTGGAGACGCCAAACCCGAGCTCGACCCTCTCGCCAAAGCCATCCCTCACGACCAGCACGCCCTGTTTTTCCCAAGCTTCCAAGCCATGACAGAGGTCATGGACGAAGCCACGGCCCAAGGCACTCCTCTTCTCCGCCTCGGTGAAGGCCGGGCCGAGAGCGCCCGTTCGCGAGAGAAATACCGCGAACAGCTCTGCTTGCCCGACACCGAACTGAGCCGCATCCTCGGACCCAAGCTCATCGCCTCCGTGGCGATGACGGGAAGTGATCCCTTCCTGCGCACCGGAACCTCGCTGACCGTGCTCTTCGAGGCCAAGCAAACCGAGGGACTGGTTGCCGCCCTCGCCCTACGCCGGCTCGAATCCTCCCAAAAGAACAAGGACGCCAAAACCGTATCGGGGACCATCGACGGAATCAAGTACCTCGGCCTCGTCGCCCCGGCAGACGCCGTCAAGAGCTATTCCGCTACCCTGAGCAAGAACGTGGTCGTGGTCACCAACTCACTGAAGCAATTGCGCCGCATAATCGAGGTCTCCTCCGGCAAAGGAACCAGCCTGTCCTCTCTCGAGGAATACCATTATTTCCGCCAGCGCTACCTGCGCCCACCCGCCCAGCACGAACATGTCTTCGCCCTCATCTCGGACGCAACCATTCGTCGCTGGTGCGGGCCCGAGTGGCGGATCGGGGCGTCCCGCCGAACCCGGGCGGCGTCCGCCCTCGCCGAGTTGCAAGCCCGCAACGAGTCAGGGGCCCCACTCAATTCCAAGGAATTTCCCGAGCTTGGAAAAGTGCAACTCATCAATGGTCGGGTCCACAGCCCGCGCTTCGGCAACTTGGCCTTTCTGCGTTCGGTCGAGGAACTCGGGATCAAGAAGATCACCCCCGAGGAGAAGCGGGCCTACGTCTTCTTCCGCGACCGCTACCAGAGCCATTGGTCCCAATACTTTGACCCCATCGCCGCCCGCCTGTCCATGAAGGACGGTAAGATTTCGGGCGACCTCACCATCCTTCCCCTCATCGGGGGATCGGACTACCGCCGGATGATCAGCACCGTGGGTGAGGTCAAGCTGAAGAAATCCTCGGGTGACCCGCACCCAGAGGCTCTCCTCCACTGGGTAACCGCCTTGGACATGGACTCGCCCGAATTGAAACAGGCAAGCAACTTCGCCGCCCTCATGGCTCCCTCGCTCGGCACCGGAGCTTTTAGCTGGATCGGCGAATCCTATTCCATCTATCTCGACCGCTCGCCCTTTTTCAACGAATTGGGAAAAGCCTTCGCCGAGGGAGGCGAGGATCAGGCCGAGGAATTCATGGAGAAAAACTGGGGGCGCATTCCCGTAGCCCTCAACGTCGAGGTGCGCAACCCCTTCAAACTGACCGCCTTTCTCGCTGGTTTCCGTGCTTGGCTCGAGCAGACGGCTCCCGGCATGACCGTCTGGTCGAACCATTCATACAAGAAGCAGGGTTACGTCAAGATCGCCCCCGGCAAGCAACTGGAAGACGATCTCGTCGAGGACGGAGCCGCCCCCATCGCCCTCTACTACGTTCCGTCCTCCAAGTTGCTTACCGTCAGTTTGAGCGAGGACGCGATCAAGCGGGCCATCGACCGAAACCTGCTCCGCCGGGCGGACGAGCCCGCCCTGCCCGTGGCCCATTGGTCGGGCAAAAGCTCAGCCTTTCTCGCCAAGAACCCGCTCATTGATCTCGCTGACGGAATTCTTCAAAGGGAAAGCCTAAGCCGCTTCCAGGAACAGTCATGGAGCAACCTCCATGCCCTCAACGAATGGCGCGTGCAGTTGGGCAAGAAGGATGCCCTCGCCTACCATCTTGAGGTTTGGCAAACCGAACTGCAGTGCCCGGGGGGCGGGAAGTATTCCTGGAACGAAAAGTTTCAAACTTACGAGTCCAGCGTCTTCGGACACCCGGGCAAGCCAAGCATGCCAAAGAAAGGGATCGGTCTGCTCGGGCCCTTCGGGGCGGTTGATTTCGGCATCACATTCGAAAACGACGGCCTGCGAGTCCAAGCCTCCGTCTCCAGCAAGCCCACTGCAGCCAAAGCTCCCGATAAGGACTGAACCACTGGCATCACTCAATATGAGCCGCCTTAAGCTTTCTTTTGCTTACCTTGGAGCAATCCTCGTTTGGCCTGTGCAGGCATACTGGTTGAGTCATACCTGGATAGACCAACCTGACGAATCGATCTTCCTCTTCGCCGCCTTACCCTCCCTCATTCTCGTCCCCCTTTCCCTGATTGAATTCGTTAGCGAAAACTTTGTCTTTCTTTCCTCCGCCCTAGCCATAGCCGGATGGGTCCTTCCCTTGACCCTATTCCTCAGTAGGCGCAGAGAACGCTCCGCTCAATTTCTATTCCTGGCAATTACTTCAGGCGTTTCGCTTGGTCAATCCTTACTCGGAATGGCAATCATCGCAGGCAAGAACGTCTAGCAACCAAAGGACCAATCGAAGAAGCAAATGCCTCTACCTATGGAAAAATATCTGACCATAGCCAAAGAACTGAGCATACATGGCTTGCGAGGTGGTTCAACGATTCGACCGCAATGGACTACCAAGCCCTCCTGAGGGAAGAATTGGATCGGTTGTCAGGCAATGCCAAGATCGGTCAACCAAGAGCCCAGCAATTCGAGGGGCAAACCGATGACGTTGGAATGCGAACCCTCGAACCTCTCGATGATTAGGTCGGGACGCGTCTGGATGGCGTATCCACCCGCTTTGTCGAGGGGATCGACCTCCTCGAAATAAGCCTCGATCACCGAATCGTCGAACGCCTTGAAGGTCACCTCGCTCGTTTCCACCCTCGTTTCCTCATACGATTGCGAAAGACAAAACAGGCAAAGGCCAGTACTTACTGAATGCGTCCGGCCCGACAACCCGCGGAGCATGCCCCGCGCTTCCTCCAAATCCCTCGGCTTACCCAAGATCCGGTCGTCGAGCCAGACCAGCGTATCGGCCCCCAGAACCCAGCGGTCGGGATATTTCCGGGCGACCGCCGATCCCTTGATCCGGGCATTTTCCATCACCAGTGCAAGCGGTCCGGCCGGATGTGAGGCGATTTCCTCGGCATCGGAAGGAAGGACGGCAAAGTCCTGAAGCAGATCGCTCAGCAATTCCTTCCGGCGGGGAGAACCCGAACCAAGAATGAATCCAGCTACCTCCTTCGGGTTCGCCTTTTTCTCAAAACCTTGCATGATAAGATCCTCCTTATGACGACTTTTTCCACAATGGCAACGAGATGAGGATTGGGATCGCTCAGCTGAACCCGACGGTTGGCGACCTGACGGGCAATCTCGCCCTCGCTCTTGACGCCTACGAGCAACTCGTCGGACAGGGCGTAGACCTGATCGTCTATCCCGAGCTCATGCTCTGCGGGTATCCCCCTAGAGACCTGCTCCTGAAGGAAAACTTTGGCAAGGATTGTCGGAATGCGCTCGAAGAGTTTGCCCGCACAACGGGGCCGACCCCAGCGCTGATCGGTTTCCCCGAACAAAAGGACGGCCCAAGCGGCGAACCGTTCTTCAACGCCGCCGCATGGTGCATTGAGGGTTCTGTCGGGCAAACCTTCCGCAAGCGCTTGCTTCCTACCTACGACGTATTCGACGAGGACCGGTACTTTTCCTCGGGTGATGCATCACCCTTGATCGAGTTGAAGGGAAAACGCATAGCGGTAACCATATGCGAGGACGTCTGGAATAGCGGGGGGGACCTTTATTCATCCGATCCCCTCGACGCAATCGCGTCGGAAAAACCCGACTTGCTAGTCAATCTCTCTGCCAGCCCTTGGCACTCGGGCAAGGAATCCAAACGCATCGACTTGCTCGGGGAGGTTGCCCGCAAGGCCGGGTGCCCGGTCGCCTACGTCAATGCGGTGGGCGGAAACGACGAGCTTATCTTCGACGGTTTCTCCCTCACGCTGGATGCCGGGGGCAGCGTCCTGGCGCAATCCCCATCCTTCCGGGAGGCCATTGAGGTCCATGATCTGGCGGAGGAATCGGCTTGGGATACAGGATCCGTCTCAGCGGAGGAAAACCTGCGTCAAGCCCTTGTCCTGGGTTTGCGAGACTACGCCCACAAAAGTGATTTCAAAAAGGGTTTGATCGGCCTCAGCGGAGGCATCGACTCCGCCGTCACGGCAGCCTTGGCAGCGGAAGCCCTCGGCCCCCAAAACGTAATTGGCATAAGCCTTCCGTCCTACATTTCAAGCGACCACAGCAAGGACGATGCCCGAGAATTGGCCCAAAACTTGGGAATCCGGTTTGAAACCCTTTCCATCCAGAAGATTGTGGATGCGGCCACCAATGAACTTCAACCGCTTTTTGAAGACCGACCTGCCGACGTGACCGAGGAAAACCTCCAGGCCCGAGCTAGAGCCCTACTCCTGATGGCGGTTTCCAACAAGCTTGGGGCCCTCCTCTTGACCACGGGCAACAAGAGCGAGCTGGCGGTCGGCTACTGTACGTTGTATGGCGACATGTGCGGCGGCTTGGCGGTAATCTCAGACGTCCCAAAAACCCAGGTTTTCGCCCTCGCCCGTCACCTTAACAAGGACGGAGTCTTGATCCCGGAAAACACAATTGAGAAGCCGCCTTCGGCCGAACTCAGACCAGACCAGAAAGACAGCGACTCCTTGCCTGAATACGACCTGCTGGATGCTATTCTTCATGGCTATGTGGAGGAAGGACAATCCATCTCTACTCTCATCGCCTCCGGGTTCGACGAGGAAACCGTCCGCCGGATCGTCCGTTTGGTCGACCTTAACGAATACAAACGCAAGCAGGCCGCTCCCGGTCTCAAGACCACCTCTCTCGCATTTGGGGTCGGAAGGCGCATGCCCATCGTTCAAAAATACCCCAACTGAATCCTTTCCAGACATGAATGAATCAGAGGAATTATTCGACCGAGCCAAGAAACTGATCCCTGGTGGGGTCAATTCTCCGGTTCGGGCCTTCCGGTCGGTCGGAGGCTCGCCTTTCTTCACGGCCAAGGCCAGTGGTTGCCGCCTCACAACGGTGGACGACACTGAGCTGATCGACTACGTTTGCACCTGGGGCCCGGCCATTCACGGACACGACCACCCGATAATCCGTGGAGCCGTCTCGGATGCCCTCGCCCGGGGAACCAGTTTCGGGACGTCCGGACCCGCCGAGGTCGAGATGGCTGAAATCATCACTGAGCTCGTGCCCTCGGTCGAGAAGGTTCGAATGTGCAACAGCGGAACGGAGGCTACTATGTCCAGCATACGTTTGGCCCGTGGGTTTACGGGGAGATCGAAGATCATCAAATTCTCGGGTTGCTATCACGGTCACGTCGACAGCTTGCTTGTCAAAGCCGGCTCCGGAGCGCTCACCCTCGGCAACCCCGACAGCGCCGGAATCCCCGAGAGCTTCGCCAAGGAAACCATAGTTCTGCCCTATAACGACCTGCAGGCGGTGGAGAATGCCTTTGCCCAATCGGCAAACGAGGTGGCCGCCGTAATCGTAGAGCCCTACCCCGCCAACTGCGGATTAATCCTGCCCCGAGAGGGATACCTGGAAGGCCTCCGCAAAGCCTGCTCTGACAACGGGGCGGTACTTATCTTCGACGAGGTGATGACCGGGTTCCGCCTCGGCCTCGGGGGCGTACAGGAAAGAACGGGCGTCATGCCCGACCTAACCGCCCTGGGAAAAATCATCGGAGGCGGACTGCCGGTCGGAGCCTTCGGCGGAAGGAGCGAGATCATGGAATGCCTGGCCCCGCTCGGGCCGGTCTACCAAGCCGGAACCCTAAGCGGCAATCCTCTCGCCATGGCGGCCGGCATAGCATCCCTCAGGATGCTTAGGGAAAAGCCTCCCTACGAACGCCTCGAGGAAATAGGGAATAAGCTGGCCTCGGGAATCCGGGAGATAGCGGTGGAGAAAGGCATTCCCTTGCAGGTTCCGCAAGTAGGATCGATGTTCTGTCTTTTCTTTTCCGACCAACCCGTGGAAAACTTCGAGCAAGCCGTGTCCTCCGATGTCGATGCCTTCAAGCCCGTCTTCCGAGACTGCCTGGCCAACGGCATATACCTGCCTCCCTCGGCCTACGAGACCTGCTTCATTAGTTCGGCCCATGGAGATGGAGAGATATCCCGAACCCTTGAACAGATCCGCAAAGCACTTCCCTGAACCGCCCCTCTTACCGTTGACAGGAGCCAAACCAAAGCAAAGATACAAACATGATTTTCCGCCTGCTTTCCGTGCCTTTCGCCTTTCTCTGCTTCGTACCTTCCCAGTCCGCCTTCGCCCAGGACCGAATCCCCTTTTACGAGGATTACTTCCGTAAGTCCGACCTCAACGGTTTTCTTCGCCAAGCGAGGGCTTTCCTTGTGGAAAAGAGCGAAGCCCCGGAAGCTCCCAGGGTCGCCATGGACTACTTGATGGCAGGAAAGGCCGCCCGCAACATAGAGGCCGTCAACCGGGCCACCGGATACCTTCTCTTCAAGTATCAGAACAGCCTCCCCACGCTCCATCTGCTCAGCTCCTTCGAAAAGGGCTCGGACAAGCTCAAGACGATCCTCAAGACGCAGGCCGAGCTGGCGGACTTGTCCGACAAGCAATTCGCCGCCGCCTACTGCCGAACCCTCATCCTCATCGCCAGAGCGCAGGATCCCGAACTCTTCAAGGACTCCGGAATCCGGCTAAGGGCCTACCTGCTCGCCACCACCGCCGGGGTCGAGGAAATCCAGAAAATTGCGTCCCAAACCCTTTCCAAGGAAGCCGACAAGGGCAATGCGATGAGCAAGGTCGTCAAGGTGGTCTTCTCCGAAGACGGTCTGATAAAGAAAATCGAGTCGCTTGATAAAATCCAAGGTGATGACGCCAGGTTCTGCATAAAATACTACATGAGCCAACTGACGGAAAGCCAACTGAAGTCCCCCGAGATTCTAACTCTTCAGATCAAACAGGGCCTTTTCGAGAAGGCCGGCGACATGGAAAAGGTCTTCCAAGCCTTCGATTCGCTTCCCTCCGGCACCGTCAAGCTAGCCAAATACCAAGCCTTTCTGGGCCTTGCCCTGCACCTTGATGAGAAAGACGAGGACGCAATCAAGACCTTGAGGAACATTTCCACCGCTTCCTCCGACAAGACCGCAGCCTTGTGGGGCAAGACTGCCCGGGCCTACGCCGATGCCCTTCAGTCCTCGGAAAACCGCAAGAAGCTTCTTCTGGGAGCGCTGGGCAAGGCAATCGACCGTCTCGGTCAGGAAAGCGACGCCTGGCTTGTAGAGGCGAAGTGGCAAACGGAGGGCGGAGAAGGCAAGAATGCCCATTATCATGCCCACCTCGCCATCTCCAAATCAGCCGAGTCCTTCGAGATTCAAGTGCGCAAGGACAAAGAGATGGTTTTTGCCTTCCGTACGGATCCCAATAAAGCTTCGGTCATCCCTCCAATGGGAGACGTCGTCATTTCCTTTGCCAGTCCCGGCGCCTTGCCGGTTCCCCAGGCATCCATCGTCCGTAACGTGAGCGACGGAAGTTTCAACTACAACTTCAACCTAGGCTTTGCCAGCACCTTCGCAAGGCTTGAGGATATGGGATCCGGCATCCTCAAAAACCCCTATGTCGGCACGAGCAAGGGCCGGGAAGTCCTCGTCAGCTACCTGCTGGGCAGCAAACCGATCTGGCTGGGACGCGCAAAATCGATCCGGGGAGGAACTTCCTACCCCGTCTACAGCTTGAACCCGGATGAACCGGCTCCCACCTACGCAGAGTTGGCCTTCGACGTGTCGGGCGAGCTCACTTCCTGCTCCTTCGGGGACTTTTCCCTTCCCACCATCCTAAGGGGTGATGCCGGTATTCTGGAAAAAATGCCCAAGTGGCCGGACTTGGCGAAGAAGGAGGAAGCGAAATTTGATTTTGCTCTCTTCATGCAGATGATCACCCAGTTATCGAAGACGACCGCTCCCTAAAATAGAGCCTCGAGGCTTAATGCGGACAAGGATCAGCTGATTGAATCAATCACTTTCATTTCTTCTCTGCCTCCTTCTCCCTTGGGGCGGACGGGTTTGGGCCGATGACTTCAAGACCGTCCGAGAAATAGCTTATGCCGGCACGAAAAACCCGAGGCAGACGCTTGACCTGCTTTTGCCGGTAAAGCCTGCCGGCAAAGCCCTGCCCGTCGTCGTCTGGATCCACGGAGGCGCGTGGAGGGCCGGTAACAAGGGAAACGGACACCGTCCCGCCAGGCTTCCCGCCTTGATCCGAACCGGCAGGTTCGTTGGAGCCACCATTGGCTATCGCTTGAGTGGGGAGGCCAGGTGGCCGGCCCAGATTCATGATTGCAAGGCGGCCATTCGCTGGCTCAGGGGAAACTGCGGGAAATACGGTATCGATCCGGCCAGGATAGCCGTCTGGGGATCTTCCGCTGGCGGACATCTCGTATCCATGCTGGGGTCATCTGGTGAGGTCAAAGCCCTGGAGGGAAGCTTGGGAAAACACCTCAAGGAATCGAGCCGCGTTTCAGCCGTGGTTAATTATTTCGGACCGAGCGCCCTTTTGCAGATGGATGACCACCCGAGCAAGATCACCCACAACGCACCCGACTCACCGGAAAGCCAGTTGATTGGGGCTCCCATCCAACAGGCGAAGAAAAAATCAAGGCAAGCGTCCCCGCTTCATCACGTATCACCCGACGATGCCCCGCACCTGCACTTTCACGGCACTAGTGACCCGTTGGTACCCTTTCATCAATCTCAAGCGTACCACCAAGCCCTCCGGAAATCGGGTGTCCAAAGCAACCTTATTACCCTCGAGGAAGGTGGTCACAACATGCCCCCTGCCTTCACCCAGCGTTTCGTTCTTCCCTTCCTGGACCATATCCTTCATGGCAAAGGCAAGCCCATCGCGGACCAAATCGTCCCAACGAATTAGAACAGGTATCCGAAGGCGGCCTCGAGCATATGGAGCGATCGGGCGGAAAACTTCTCCATTCGCTCAAGCCTGAGCCATCTATACTTGAGCGAAAAAAGGAGGTGGTCCGCGGGATGAAAGTCGACCCCCGTAAAGATTTGGTAGGCAAAAACAACGTCCTCCTCCTCCTCTGCAACTCCGGATAGCTTGAACTCGATCTCCTGGCTATGTGGACCAACGCCAACTCCCAAAAGAAAGGAAGCCGAGGGACCAATATCGAAGTGACCACCTGCATTGACCATCATGCCAAATCCCTCCGCCTCCCCCGAGAAAGTCAAGGGGACCCCGACGAGGGCCTTCAATTCGTTCCTATGGTAGGAAAAATCGGCATCGAGAAAGAATCGTTTCCATTTTTTCCCCACCCGCCATCCCGATGCAAATCCGAGTTCCTGCTCCACCGGAAAACTTCCGAGTTGCGAATGCCATTTGCAATCAGCCGGTCGATGCAGGGCCAGAAAGGGAAGAAGGTAAAAACCCATTTTGTTTGCACTCGAACCCCCGTCACGATCATTAGACGATCCAACGGGATGCAGAGGATTCGCCGATACGGTCTTTTGTTTTCGAGGGAGCGACGAAGAGGGCTTTTGCTTGGAGATCAAAGGCTCCGAAGAACCCCGATCCGAGCGGCCCATCACCTCCTCCTTTCCCGGCCCGAGCAAAGGAAGTTTTCTCTGGCGAATGGACTCGTCGAATGGGAAAGCTCCCTTCGGGGCAAGCGCATCAAGCTTGCGCCGAAAAGCCTTTATTCTTCCGGAAAGGCTCTCGATGTCCATTTTCGTTAATTCCAATTCCCTTGAAAAGTCAGAAGCCTGATCATTGGCCACGGGCAAGGGAACGGGCACGACTTCACCCTGTGGGTAGAGGAGTAAAAAAGGGGAGAAGAGAGAAAGGAGAAAAAAGAATCTCATAGGTGCTTTCTATTGGTCGCCTTCTTTCAATTCAATGCCCGCTTGAGAAGATTTTCCACTGATGAGAATTTCCGCCATGGAATTTTGTTTCTCGGAAGGAGATAGATTCTGAAGCGCGTCCAGAACCTGACCGAGTGAACCAATCGCCTGATCGGGCGGCAGGCTTGGTGAAAGGACGGGAAGGAAACTAGCCTTTACAGCGACGTTCGAGACGGCCTCGAATTCGAGAACGGATTCTTGACCGGACAAGTCTCCGCTCCATCCATTGAACGAGTAGCCATTCAAGGCCGAAGCCTCCAATCGGACGGTCTGCCACCTGAAGTACTCACCCGCCCCCGAGACCGTTCCTCCAACTCCGGGCTGGTTGGATATGGAGACTTGGTATCTCGCATTGAGTTCAAACCATTCCATGTGAGAATAATCGAAAAGCATGGCAGGCAATCTTCCTCGGTCGAGGTAGGTCCATTGATTCCTCTCGAACATATACATATGGGGGAAGACGTGCCTGCTCGTCCAAACCCAGCCCAATCTCTCGTGGTAAAACCAAGTATCCTCTCCTGATTTCTGGAAGACGTAGAGCCATCCCAAGTTTTCATGAAAGACCCATGGATAGAAGGCTCCGAAGTAATACCCAAACCAGCCAGCCCTCTTCCATCCCCGCCCCAAGTCCGCCCCTGCGGAAATGATCGTTACGCTTTCACCCGGCTCGGAAACCGCTTCGAAATGAATGGTAAATGCTTCCTCGTAGGCGTTCCCGGATGAATCGGTGACCCTTAGCCGGATACCTAGGGTTTTATTTTGGTCGAAATTCAGGATGGAAGCGTTGCGCAAGGTCCCGTTTGCATCCATTGAGAAAAGGGCATTGTCCGTCCCGCCTTGACCTTGAACCAATTCGAACGAATGGGAATCGGCGGAGTCCCGATCGGCGGCATAGAAAAAGCCCACCGCCGTGCCCACGGGATCATTCCCCACCGTCTTAAGGTAATGATCAGTCCTTACGTCGGTTGGGGGGCTGTTGACGACGGGTTCGTACAAGTCGCGGACGTCGACGTCGAATGAACGGGTCAAGGATTGGTTGAGATCATTCACAGCAGTTACGCTGATCTCGAAGGATGGAGTCTGTTCGTAATCGAGAACGAACATAGTACGCAGTGAACCATCCGTATCTACCCGCAAAAAGGTGTGTCCGCCGGTAGCATCCCGATTTAGGAAAAAGCTAACCCCGAAACCAGGCATTCCGCTGGAGGGAATGAATTGGCCCACAAAGGATCCCGCGGGCTGGTTTTCAGCGATTTCCAAGGTGGTGGCATTGAAATCGAAGGAAGGGGATGCGCTTTCGTTTACGTCCAGTACCGTAACCGTGAAATAACCTTCCGCAAACGCCTGCCCGTCGTCATAGACCCGTACCCGGATCAGGTGACTGGCGTTCGACTCGTAATCGAGCATTACGGAGGTTTTAAGAGTACCGTTCAGATCCATGGCAAAGTACTGGTTGCCGGACGTACCATTCCCATCAAGCAAATAGTAATGCAAAGCGCCACTCCCATTCGGGTCGACCGCCGAGAAGACACCCACCGTCGAGCCAATGGGCTCGTTCTCCCGCATAGACAATACTCCGACCGGAGAAAGACCGCTCGGCGGACTGTTCGGGACGCTCTCGTTAACGTCTAGTACCGTCACCGCGAAGATGCCCTCGACGAAAGCCTGCTGGTCGTCGTAGGCACGCAAGCGAATCAGATGGCTTGAAGCGAATTCATAGTCCAGTGCCGAAGCCGTACGCAACGTGCCGTTGACATCCATCGTGAAGTAGGCGTTACCAGGGGTACTATTGCCATCAAACAGGGAGTAGCTCAGGCTTCCGTTCCCGTCCGGGTCGTTCGCAAGGAACCTTCCAACGACCGTTCCGACCGGCTCGTTCTCAAGTATTGCAAGTTGATCCAAAGCCACTAGGTAAGACGGAGGACTGTTCGGAACACTCTCGTTAACGTCCAGCACCGTGACCGTG
>TARA_B100001115_G_scaffold181697_1_pt1 | contig 17548 bp, 26 predicted proteins | sample TARA_B100001115 | Tara Oceans TARA_B100001115 (sample SAMEA2622652) | marine metagenome | biome: marine biome (ENVO:00000447); feature: surface water layer (ENVO:00002042); material: "saline water (ENVO:00002010), including plankton (ENVO:xxxxxxxx)" | depth 5 m | reverse complement strand
TACGAATTCCTGCACCTGAACCATTGCTAAAACATTTGAATTATCAAGAGTTTTTCGGACCTGTTGTGTCCAAGTGTCCTGCTATCGTTGATGATTTGAAAAATGTATTTGTAATTAAATCACCTGTGGATATACAGATTGAAGTAGACAATGATATAAACAAATTAAATGTTTTAAAACAAGACCTTGATTTTGCAAAAGCATTTCTTGGTGATCCACAAGGCAAATGGGGAATACATCAGTTAGGAATGGGATATCTTTTCTTTGCAGAAAAATCATTAATAGCAACGCAGTTGCCAGCATATTATGATGAAAATGATTTCACAAAATTTACTCACACAATATCAAGTAGTTTTGATATTGGCAATTGGTTTAGAGTTGCAGGTAAACCTGCATTTATGATAAAACAAGATGCAAAAACTATTGACATCAAAGAGGGAGATCCGTTAATATACTATAAATTTAATACAACGGAAAAAATAAAATTGATTGAATTTGATGATCAAGAGTTGCAACTGCTTAATGAAAAAAGTCCAGAGTGGATGTGTAGCACACTTAAAGATCACACAGACAAAGTTTTGTCTTTGGAAAAATGTTATTACTATTTCAATCAATACAAAATGAGGCAAAGGTTATTAAAGTTAATAAAAAGGAATATAATTTAATGGGACCACTCTTGACAGCAATAGCATTAACAACTATAATAATTGTAGCAGTAGTGTATTGGGTACCTATGGTATGAAAAAGTTTTTACTAATGATTGAACGTATTCCGCTATTAATGGCGCCAGGATATTTTCTTGCATTGGTTGGAGTAATATTATTAATATTAACTTTTGTATTGTGAAAAAAATGAAAGTTATGAAAGTCATTGCAATTTATGTTTTGATTTTTGGCGTAATGATATACGCAATAGGTTGGTAATGAAATTAGGAGAAAAATGAAAGAACTTTGGGTAGAAAAATATCGTCCGAAAACAATCGCTGATTATGTTTTTAGAGATGATCATCAACGTAAACAAGTGGAGCAATGGGTAAAAGAAAAAACAATTCCACATTTACTTTTCAGTGGTAATGCAGGTATTGGAAAAACAACATTAGCAAAAGTTCTTTTAAATGAACTTGAAATAAATGATTTAGACGTACTTGAAATAAATGCAAGTAGAACAAACAGTGTAGAAGACGTCAGAAACAATATCATAAACTTTGTGCAAATGATTCCGTTTGGAGCATTTAAGGTTGTTTTGCTTGATGAGGCAGATTATCTATCTCCAAATGCACAGGCGGCACTGCGTGGTGTAATGGAAGAATATCATACAACAAGCAGATTTATATTAACTTGTAACTATCCAAATAGAATTATTCCTGCACTGCATTCTAGATGTCAAGGCTTTCACATTGAACGTATTGATCAAACAGAATTTACAACAAGAGTTGCAAAAATATTAATGGGAGAAGGAGTCACTCCTGACTTAGATATATTAGACACATATGTAAAAGCAACATATCCTGATCTAAGAAAATGCATCAACATGGTGCAAATGAATGCACAAGAAGGAAAACTAATTGCTCCTAATACAGCAGACAAATCAGATGCAGATTACAAATTAGAAATGGTTGAATTATTCAAAGCAGGCAAAATAAGCCAAGCAAGAAAACTTGTTTGTAGTCAAGCAAGACCAGATGAAATTGAAGATATCTACAAATGGTTGTATGACAATGTTGCATTGTTTGGTGATGATGCCAAACAAGAAAAAGCAATACTTGTTATTAAACAAGGATTAGTTGATCACACACTTGTTGCTGATCCAGAAATTAATCTTGCGGCAACTATGATTAGACTGCAAAACATTTAAGGAGTTTAAATGAAGGTTGAACTAATTGATAAAATGGGCAGTGACTTATCAGTGGTAAATGCCGCAAGAGTATCCTACGCAAAATACAAAGACAGTTTTGAAGACAAAGATGAAAAATTAATTAAATTTTTAGCCGAACATAATCATTGGTCACCTTTTGCTCATGCAAGTTTACAGTTTAGAATAAAAGCACCTGTGTTTGTTGCAAGGCAACTAGTAAAGCATCAGGTTGGTCTTGTATGGAACGAGATTAGCAGACGCTACGTAGATTATGAGCCTGAATTTTACCAGCCAAAAGAATGGCGAGGACGACCTAAAAACAGTAAACAAGGTTCCGATGGTGTGGTGCATACCGACGAAGAATATTACAGTAGATATGTAAATGGTTGTAAAGTGTATTACAATTTACTGTTAAATGAAGGTGTTGCTCCTGAACAAGCACGTATGGTATTGCCACAATCAATGATGACTGAATGGATTTGGTCCGGAACTTTATATGCATTTGCAAGGGTTTGTAATTTAAGATGTGCTAAAGACACTCAACAAGAAACAAGACTTATTGCTGATGACATACATAATATTTGTAGCAAGGAGTTTCCAACCAGTTGGAAATATTTGATTAATGTATAGAGCAAGTCATATTTTAATAGCATACCAAGGTGCTCAAAGAGCAACTAGCCAGCGGATACAAGAAGAAGCATTATTTGAAGCAGGTAGAGTGCAACAAGAAATATTAAGCGGAACAATTACGTTTGAAGAAGCCGCACAAAAATACAGTGATTGTCCTAGTAAAACAAACGGTGGCAACCTTGGAACATTTGAAAAGAAAACTATGGATCAAGATTTTATCCACTATCTTGAAAATTTAGGAGTAGGGGAAATGAGTGGTCCTTGCCCTACTGTGTACGGCTATCATTTAATCAGAAAAAATTAATTGTAAAGGTCTAAAACTTCGTTTACAACTCTGTGTCTTACCACATCTTTATGATTAAAATTAATCATACTAATTTTATCTGACTTTCTTTTTTCCTTTAACCTATCAACAAAATCTGATAAGCCATTTCTATTTGGTCTATCAGTTTGTTCTAGGTCGCCTGTTACCACTATTTTGCTTCTATCTCCTATACGTGTTAATAGCATTTTCATTTGATTTTCTGTTGCATTTTGCATTTCATCTGCAACTATCATTGACTTCTTAAAAGTTCTACCTCTCATATATGCCAATGGAGCCATCTCTACAACTCCTTCATATAACATACTGCGTATATCGTTGGTGCAGTAATACATTTTAAATACGTCAATAATAGGTATAGTCCAAGGAGCCATTTTTTCTTCCAATGTTCCTGGAAGGAATCCAATGTCCTCATCAACACTTACTACTGGACGTGTAATTACAATTTTGTCCACTACTTTTTCTCTAAACAATTTAATGGCAACTTGAACCGCTAACATTGTTTTACCAGTACCTGCTGGACCAACACCTATTACTATGTCTTTAGATGGACTTAATAAATCCAACATATAAGATTCTTGATTTACGTTTTTCGGTACAATCGTAACGTGGTTAAGTTTAGGTGATTGATATGTGCGTATTGGTAGGGTGTTAGACTTGTTCGAGCGCCTTTTTATGGCTTTCTTTCCCATGCACTCTCCTTGTTCATTTGTAGTAATATTTAATAAAAAGCATTGGTTATTAAACTGCTCACATAAGAAACGCCATTAGATAAATACTAACAGTTATGCAAGATACAGTAGATATTATAAAAACCATTCAAAACGTGTACGAAAACGACCCTGTATTTTCGGTGCTTAAAGACTATGAAAGAGTGCTGGATGAATTAGGTTTGTACGTTTATGAGAATTGGGAAGATGGTGAACTGCTAGAAGGGCCTGTAATAGGCAGACATTTTGTACAATGTTCCTTTATGTGGCCACGTGATAAAATGCCTGATCCTATGGGCGGAAAAAGACTGTTAGATTATGATTGTAAAGTGATGTACAAAAAAGACCACTTAATTGCTCCAAGAAAAATTATTGAACCAGATGACATACGTCCAGGAACTAAAAAAGGAAAATTAGACAAATTACCAATCTGGATAGTAACGATATTGATTCCTAAGTCTTTAATGAAAACAATTTACTCAGGCTATCAAATGAATCAAGAATATAATAAAGACCCTGCAACAAGTGAGAAGGTTTCACCCCAGAGTGAACCTGCAGATGAAGTGACCCAAGGAGAATAAATGGGACTTAGACAATCAGACTTAAAACATTGTTTAGAATCAATTATTGAAATAGATTCATACAAAAGTAAAATGGGTGAGGACAAAGACATAGTTGTTCTTTCGTTTGCAGTAAATGGAGAAAGTCCTGCAGATGATCTTGTAAAATTTATAGAGTCTGGATATGATTTTGTCTTAGATGCAGATAAAACTTCCGGTGAACAAGCAGATGGAAAATTTAGAGTATTTGTAGAATTAGAAAGAAACAAAAAAGTTCCAGGAAATATTTTAGAAATTGTAGATGGCGTAAAAAAATTAGGTGAAGTAGAGAACTTTAGATTTAGATATTACAAAAATTTTAAAAGTTTAGCAGTTGATGAAGCCACTTTGTCAGAACAGATTCCTTTAGATGCTGAAAGTTATGAAATAAAAATTAATGAAACACAACTTGAGAATTATAAAAACTTTTTCAAAAACAGTTATGTTGATGAAATTGTAATGAATGAAAACAGAATTACTTTTTTTAAAAAATATGCACAACCATTAAGTTTTGATTTTGATAGATTTGGTAACACAGAAGACATACAAAAAGAAGTAACTGAATCATTTGACATTAATAAAATGCCAGAAGTGATGTTTTTAAGCAAGTATATAGGAGATTTTAACATTCAAATCTATGGCGACAAGTACCTATTTGAAACCAACAACAAATCTGTTGTGCTATATAACAAGCAATATGAACCTAAGTAAAAATTTTACCTTAATAGAATTTACCAAAAGTCAAACTGCACTACGCATGGGAATAGACAACACTCCTAATGACGAACATTTGGCAAATGCGAAAAAACTTTTTGAAAATGTAGTACAAGCAGTAAGAGAAAATTTTGGTCCAACTATTATAAATTCTGGATACAGAGGTCCTGAATTAAACAAAGCAATAGGTGGAAGTGAGAGATCACAACACTGTAAAGGTGAAGCAGTTGATATTGAGGTTCCAGGTGTGTCCAATTTTGAAGTTGCTGAATATATAAGAGACAATTTAGATTTCGATCAATTAATATTAGAATTTTATACTCCAGGCATTCCAGATTCGGGTTGGGTACACGTAAGTTATAAAAGCGAGGGCAACAGAAAGCAAGTGTTGACTGCTATGAAAGAAGACGGTAAAACTGTGTACAAACCTAAACTGATTGCATGACCCAAGAAAAAATTACCCAAATAGATTTTATTGAAAGTTTATTCTACAAAGATTTAACTGTAGATTCTGCACTAAAAGAATACGTGACCAATATGGATTTAACAAGTATTGATCACGTTAAAACAAATTTTTATAAAACCGAACCTGATAAAAAATTGATAGATCTCACAATGAAAAATGTTGAGCCATTTTTTAAAGATGTAGGAACACAATTAAAGAAACAAGGTATGAGTGTTTTAAAAGTCTGGGTGCAAAAATACGAAGAAAACAACTATCACCCTGTTCATGTGCATGAACCACATCATGACAGTTACTCATTTATTTTCATTGTAGACTGCACAGAGACGTCTGCTTGTACAGTTTTTTACTCTCCAGGATATCCTTATGTTGATCACACCACATTTAAATTGGAACCAAAACCAGGCAGATGTGTATTATTCCCAGGAGCATTACCTCATGAAGCAATGCCTAACAACGATAAAGCACGTTTAATTATTAGTGGCAACATCAGATTCCATGGATAAATACTAGCAGTTTATGAAACAAGAAGAACAAAAATATTGCTTAAATTGTGGAAATAAATGTCACGAAGGCGTTGTGTTGACTAGAAGAGAACGCACATATCCTTCAGAAGGTGGTGAAGAATACGAAATAGAAGTATGTAGGCACTGCCGTTGCGGGAAAGTTGAAACAGAATGATAATTTCGAAAATTAAATCAATTATAACAATTATGCTTATCCTTGGAGTAGCAGGTGCAGGCGTGTATGTTATGAAATTAAGAGCAGACAACGCCACTTTAAAAGCAAATCAAATAGAACTTGAAAGAGGCATCGAAGAGCAAAACAAAGTTTTAGAACAAGCAAAAAAAGATTTTGAAGCAATAATGGAAAGTAATAAAAAATTAAATGACCTTGTTCAAACTTTCAAAAAAGACTTACAAGATTTAGATAAAAGATTTACAAAGAAAAATAGAGACATTGGCAAATTGGCTATTGAAAGAACAAAAGCAATAGAAAGAATTATTAATAAAGGTTCGGTCAATGCAGGCAGATGTATGGAATTGGCTTCCGGTGCAGAACACACAGAAGCAGAATTAAAAGCAACAAAGAAATCGGAGATTAACCCGGAGTGCCCGGCGTTAGCAAACCCAAGTTATGTACCTTATTAAAATTTTAGCAGTATCTGTATTAATCTTTCTTACTGGTTGCAGTATCGGTGGAGAAAAACGTATTAAAATTTTGCAAGTGGAAGAGCCTAGACAGAACTTAGACTATCCAATGCCAACACCATTGCAATTAGAAGAAATTAAATGGATTATTATTACAAGTGAAAATGCAGAAGAAGTTTTTGCAAGATTAGAAGCCTCGGGCATAGACCCAGTATTATTTGGAATAACTGATAAAGATTACCAATTGCTTTCGAAAAACTTTGCACGTATCAGACAAAAATTACAGGAAACTAATAATCTGTTAGAAGAGTATAAAAAGTATTACGAAGGAACCGAATAAATACTACTATTAAGAATTAAGGAGAAATATGGAATTTATTATAGCACTAGCGATGAAATTTTGGCAGTGGACTGTATTGATAGCAGTGGTTATTATTGGAGCAGTAATTAATTTTACTGACAAAAGAGTTACAGCAAAACTAAAATTTTCTTATAGAGAATTACCTCATTTACAACCATTAAAGTTTCCAACAAAAAATAAAGGCTTTTTTGGAGGCATACTTGCTTGGTTATTAGGCACTAGAAATTGGGAAGTAACAAAAGACTGGTTCTACAACATTGATGGTACGGATTATGTTATCCCAGCAGGTTTTACTTTCGACGGTGCTAGTATTCCAAAATTTTTAAGAACGTTCTTTTCACCAGTTGGTGTTTTACTTGTTGGTGGACTTGTTCATGACTACGCATACAAATATACAACATTGTTAGAGAAGAACAAAAAGAACACAATGGATAAACTTTCACAAAAAAGAGCAGACGAAATTTTCCGTGATATCAATATAAACGTCAACGGATTCTATGTAATGAATTATCTAGCATACTATTCATTAAGATTAGGTGGCTGGGTAGCATGGCGTGGACACAGAAAAACAAATGCTAAAATACCGGGGTTAAAATAATGTCTGAACAAAAAATAAAAGTAAAAGAAGTTTCAAAAGAATACGAAGTACCAAAAGAAGATTTAGTACCAAAGTCTGGTGATGAAGCACCAACGTGGTACAACAAGACAGCAGGTATTCTAGACAAATTTAGATTAATTCCAAGACTTATAATGTTGGCTTACATCTATGCATTTTATAAGTCTATCACTTGGTTTATGACATTGACTGATCCATCAAATGCTCAGGCAATGTTTATATCAACAATAGTAGGTGCCGGTGCGGCATTTTTTGGATTGTATGTTGGTAAGCCAGGTGCCAATTTGCCTACAGGTAAAAAATAAGGTAATCCTAAAAATATTAAATAGTACATAGGACTTGACTTTTTGGTAGGAGTCATTATATAATATAGTATGGATTATTATTCTATCCTCGGCGTAAACAAAAACGCATCTGAAACAGAACTTAAAAAGGCTTATAAGAAAAAAGCCATGCAGTATCACCCTGACAAAGGCGGAGATGCAAACAAATTTCAGCAAATAAATGAAGCATACGAAACACTAAAAGATCCACAAAAGAAAACTAACTATGATAGATTTGGCACTGCTAATCCTTACGAAAGGCAACCAGGTGGTAATCAACAATATCAAGAATTTAATTTTGGAAACGTAAATGATATATTCGATTCATTCTTTGGTGGCGGTGGCCCGTTTCATAGGCAACGTGCACCTATAAAAAATAGAAACATTAATATCAGAGCAAACATAACTTTAGAAGATGTGATGCAGGGTAAAACTTTAATTGCAACTTATCGTTTAAGCAACGGTAAAGAACAGAGTGTGAACATAGATTTACCTAAAGGAGTAGAAGGTAACAGCACAATAAGATTCCAAGGACTAGGAGACAATGCTCACAAAACTGCTCCTAGAGGTGATTTGTTTTGCAAAGTTGTAATAGACAGACATCCTACTTGGGAACGAAATGGAAGTGATTTATATAAAACAGTCAGTGTAAATGCTTTGGAAATGATATTAGGCACTAAGGTTCCAATTACAACACTAGATGGCAAAAGTTTGAATCTTAATATTCCTAAGGGGTGTAAAACCGGAACCGTGATGAGTATTCATGAACATGGCTTACCAAGATTGTACAATCGTGGCAGAGGAAACATTTATATTACAGTGAATGCACATATACCTGACATACATGATAAAGAAATTTTAAACCTAATAAAGAAAATCAAAGATGCAACTAATTAAAGACCCTAATGATTTTTTAAAACGCAAAGTGGATGCATTTGACTTTGAAAAAGAAGATGCACCAAGGTTAGCAAATGATATGATAACCGATATGGTCAAATTTAATGGCGTAGGACTAGCGGCTAATCAGGTAGGCTACAATGGCAGAATATTTGTAATGAAACCAAATTCTGGTAAACCTTTTGCTGTAATTAATCCTACTATAGAAAAAGTAAGTGCAACAACCAAATTAGACCTTGAAGGTTGTTTAAGTTTTCCAAATCTATATCTTTATGTGCAAAGACCAGACAAGGTTGAAGTGAATTTTCTTGACATTGAAGGAAAAAATGTTACAATGTTATTAGAAGATTTTGAAGCAAGAATTTTCTTACATGAATTTGATCATTTGAACGGAATCACATTTGATACAAGGGTGAGCAAATTAAAATTACAACTCGCAAGAGACAAACAAAGGAAGTTAGAAAAAATTAAAAATGGTTGAACCAAACGACGATTTACAAACAGTTTTTGATAAAGCAGTATCTGTTGCTAAAAAATTAAAGCACGAATACGTGACACTAGAGCATTTGCTATACGCAATGCTTTGCACAGACAAGTTTCAAAATATGATCACTGGATTTGGTTCCAAGTATGAAGATATAAAAGACAATTTAGAAACGTTTTTAAAAACAAAGTTAAATGACATTAAAGTTAAAGAAGGCACTTTAAAATACAAACCAAAGAAAACAACTTCAGTTGAACGTGTTCTTAACAGAGCATTTACGCAGGTTTTGTTTAGTGGTAGAAGTCAAATTGATATCGCTGATGTGTTTCTAAGCATCATGAGTGAAAAGAAAAGTTGGGCCTACTATTTTGTATATAAAGCAGAAATAGAAAAAGACAAATTCCAAGAATATTTACATAGTGAAATAAGTGAAATTGAAGAGGAAGGTATAGATCCAACCACTGCCAATAGAGCATTAAATCAATACACAACCAATCTAAACACAGAAGCAAGAAAGCAAAAAATTGATCCTGTGATAGGTAGAGAGTTTGAGTTAGATTCTATCGCACTATCTTTGGGTAGAAGAATGAAAAACAATGTGATACTAGTTGGGGAACCTGGCGTTGGTAAAACAGCGATAGCAGAAGGTTTGGCTCTTAACATACACAATAAAACTTGTCCAGAATTTTTAAAGCCATACGAAGTATATAATTTAGATATAGGAGCAATGTTGGCTGGATCGAAATACCGAGGTGATTTTGAAGAAAGATTTAAAACTGTTTTAAACGCATTAAAGAAAAAAGGAAAAACTATTGTGTTCATTGATGAAGCACACAATATATCTGGAGCAGGCTCAACAGGTAGTGGCGGAAGTGCCAACGATTTAGCAAACTTGCTAAAACCAGTTCTATCAAAAGGTGAAGTAAAAGTTGTGGCATCAACCACTTGGGAAGAATATAGAAAATATTTTGAAAAAGATAGAGCACTAATGAGAAGATTTCAACGTGTAACTGTTGATGAACCTAGTTCAGCAGTAACAAAAGACATCATGCATGGTATTAAGAAATACTATGAAGATTTTCATAAAACACAAATATCTGATGAGGCAATTCAAGCATCTATCGATTTAAGTGTAAAGTATCAAACAGATAAAAAATTACCTGACAAAGCAATAGATTTAGTTGACTTGGCGTGTAGTAGATTAAATCTAAAAGAAGAAAACGCAGATAGAAGTATTACTAAAGAAAGTATTGAACTGGAACTTTCTAACATGGTAAAAATGCCTATCGAAACTGTACAACAAAAAGAAAGTTCAAACGTTGCTAATCTAATGCAAAATATGAAGAAGGTTGTTTACGGACAGGATGAAGCAATTGAACAAATTGTAGATAAGATTATGATTGCACAGGCGGGATTAAAACGTGATAACAAACCTATTGGTTCTTTTGTTTTAATGGGTCCAACTGGCTGTGGTAAAACAGAAACTGCCAAGCAGTTGTCTAATCAGTTAGGAGTTAAATTAGTAAGATTTGATATGTCAGAATATCAGGAAAAACATTCAGTATCTAAATTGATTGGTTCACCACCAGGGTATGTAGGCTTTGAAGAAAATACTGGACAACTCATAACAAAAATTCAAGAAAATCCTAATTGTGTGTTGCTATTAGATGAAATTGAAAAAGCACACCCTGACGTAAGCCAAATCTTATTACAAATTATGGACGAAGGAAGTATTGCTGGTAACAATGGCAAAACTGCAGATTGTAAAAATATTACAATATTCTTAACAACAAATTTGGGTGCAGACAAGTTAGAGAAAAATGTAATGGGTTTCAATGCTAACAATACAGAAGAGTATGACGACAAAGATATGAAAAAATACTTTGCTCCTGAGTTCAGGAATAGATTAGATGGCGTAATTGTGTTTAAAAAATTAGACAAGAATGTGCTTATCAAAATTGTTGGTAAGTTCATGTTGGAACTAAAAAACACATTGAAAGACAAGAAAGTTGATGTAAAACTATCAGATGATGCAATAGACTACCTAGTAGAAAAAGGTTATGACAGTAAAATGGGTGCAAGACCTATGCAAAGAGTAATAGACAACGACATCAAGAAGCCAATGGCTAAATTGTTGCTATTTGGTGAACTCAAGAATGGTGGAGAGGTTACTATTACAGTCAAAGACGATAAACTGCATTTAATACCTCAAAAAGCAGTAAAATTACTACAACAGAGTTAATCTCGTTCTTTTAAAAAGCAAATAAATAAGCATATGCCAGTAAGTAGCGAAACAATATTATCAGCCACAACACATCCAGGTGATAGCACATCTGAGACTGTTGTAGGGGAGAAATTCAAAGGTGATGGATTCTATGGTAGATCTGATGGATTACACACGGTTCAAATTAACGTATCTGGAGTATCTGGTACAATAAAGTTGCAGGCAACATTAGCCGTTGAACCAGTAGATGCTGATTTTTTTGATATTGAGAACGTAGAATACAATAGTGGTACTGATGGCAGTACAGGGTCATTCATGTACAACTTCACAGGCAACTTTGTATGGATCAGAGCCCATGTAGTTTACACAGACGGAACTATTAACAGTATAAGGTTAAACAATTAATATGCATCATTATTTTAACATAGTAAAAGACACACCATTCACGGAAGACGAAATTAATACAGCAATTAATTTAAGCACAATTGGATTGCTAGAAGATGAAACAAAGTACGTAACTTTTGAAGACGATAAAGGAAACAATGTACTTGCAGTAGAATTACACAGACAACTTGATCAATTAGAATCAGACGATTTAGCAGAAGACCTAGAACTATTGTACAACAAATTAGGAACAAAAGATTTTGTGATAGAAGTATCGGACAACGATCCTGATGAAGAAACATACGAAGGGGACGACTTTTTTGAAGCCTACGGTGATATGTGGTACAATGAAGATGAAACTTTAGATGAAGCAGAGTACAGAGGTAGAAAAGTAAAACTAGGCAAACCAATGCAAGGTGATGTAAAAAAATTCAAAGTTTATGTTAGAGATCCAAAAACAAAAAATATTAAAAAAGTAAACTTTGGTGATCCTAATATGAGAATAAAAAAATCTAATCCTGCAAGACGTAGAAGTTTCAGAGCAAGACATAACTGTTCAAACCCAGGACCTAGAACAAAAGCAAGATATTGGTCTTGTAGAAAGTGGTAATATGAGAGCAGAAGATTTCGTTCATCCTAAAAGCAAAATAGATTATGATATAATTGATGACATTCATGCATTCATGACCAATGACAGCGACTTTTATAGACGCAATTACTTTCCAGTAATAGACGAATTTAAAACAAAAGGAAAAACAGATAACATGAGACCAATGATAGAATTGGCTTGCAATGAATATTTTAAAAAATTTGATGTACCAGCTCGTCAAGAAAATGCAATCAACGATGAAGACAAGCAAGTGTTGATGGACAAAATAATTGAAACCGAAAAAGAAGATAAGGATGAGTAATGCGTATATTAGAAATAGTAGAAGCACCAGATAAAACTGCTGTATTTGCCTTTGGGCGAATGAATCCTATTACAATAGGACATCAAAAAATTGTAGACACAATTAAGCAACAAAATGGTGATCCATTTTTATTTTTAACTCACACACAAAATAGTCAAAAAGACCCACTTAATTTTGCACAAAAGAAAATGTATGCTACAAACTTCTTTCAAGGAGTTACAGTAGGCGATGATAATGTGAGAACAATTATTGATGCTATGAAAAAATTAGAAGCAATGGGTTACAACAAAGTAATATATGTGGCTGGCAGTGATAGAGTTGATTCTTTCAATGAATTGTTGAACAAATACAATGGTGCAGATTACAATTTCGATTCAATTGATATTGTTAGTGCTGGCGAAAGAGATCCAGAAGTTGATGGTGCAAGAGGCATGAGTGCTTCAAAAATGCGTGATTTTGCGGCACGTGGTGACTTGCAAACTTTTATTAACAATGTGCCAGGTGAAAAGAAATTAGCAACTAAAATGTACATGGATGTACGTAAAGCAATGGGCTATGAAGCCGTACAAAAGAAACCCCAGCCCATGGGCCAACCAGCATAAATACGTATGGATATAGGCACACTTAAAAAACTAGCAGGCATTGACTCTACAACTTCCACAGTTGAAGATCAAAATGTGAGTCATACTGCAACTGCTTTGAAGCAGAAAGAACGTAAGTTAGGCTTAAAACCAGGTGATCCGGACTGGTTCAAACTGTGGTTCAGTAGACCATATATGCAAGGATCAGCAGGATTTAGAGGACGTAAAAAATGAAGTTAAGAGATTTATTTGTAGAATTTAAGGTTCAGAATGAACCAAGAGACGAAGTTCACTACCGCCAATTAAAAAAAGACTTACAAAAAATTCAAAACGATCCCAAACAGAGAGACCCAGAAACTAAACGTGCAGTAATGAAACGTAAAGCAGAATTAGATGCTTGGGCACATTCAAAAGGTATTAAATCTGAAAATTCTATTGAAGAAGGTCATTATCCGCATATCAAAAGTTTTGATAAACTTTATGGAATAAATGACGTACAAAAATACAAAGACATGGCGGACGATGCACAATCAATGGACATGGAAGAATTTGTTGACACTTACAATAATGTAATTGACATGGCTGGAGATTTTTGGGAAGATCATCAAAAAAAGGTTGCAGAAGAACCAGTTTCAATGCAAGACTTGAAAAGACTAGGCGCCGATGTAAAGAAAGTTTATGTACACAAAGATGGTAAAACAATTTTAGTGCCTGTCGAAAAAAAAGATGAATATCTAGCAAAAGGCTACAAACTTTCTTCTTTAAAAGCAGAAGATCAAGTAGACGAAAGAATGCCAGCAAGTATTATCAAACATAAAGAAAAACTTGCTAATATGTCAGACAAAGATTTAGCAGACAGATTTAAAGATTTTGATGACACAAGATTACGTCAAATGGCATGGAGACATGGCTATGGCAAAATGAGTGACTACTACGTAAACAGAAAAAACAAAGGTATGTCACAAGATACAAACGAAGGTGAAATGCGTATGGACAAATCAGCATTTGTTCAAATGTTAGCAAACAAAATTCAAGAACCTCAAAAAGGTCATGGAAGACCAGAATACGATAATAGACTGTTGGCTAAGATGTACAAATTAGTAACAGGCAAAGATGTAGACTTTGAAGGTGATAAGTTCACAATAAAAATGAACACTCCAACAACTGAAGACTTAGATTATAGAAGTGAAGATATTTTAAACAAAGCAGGATTTGATCCGGCTGACATAGACACATACATGAAAGTTTTTAATGATCACGGTGATACTAGTGATATAAAACAAATGAATATGAAAGAAAAAGTAGGACTTGCAGATGCAATGAGCATAGTATTAGCATCACACGGCATAAGCAACGAATCAGTTTCAGAAGACGCAGACATAGATGCACAATTTAAATCAGATGTGTTACAATTTTTAAACAGCAAAGTTGTGCAAATTGAAAAACAAATAGAATTACAACCGGCAAACACAGCAGAAGAAAAAGAAAACAAAGAATTTGCCTTAAAATTATTTGATTTTGTACAATCAAAGTTGGAACAAAAAGATGACGCAAATAACACATTGGTTGTTCCTAAGTCAATGATTAAGAAAAAATAATGAGAGCAAAAGACTTTATCACAGAAGGCGCTTCAATGAATGCCTACCACAAACATCCAAAAGATAATAAACTTTGGACATTTCCAGATTCATATGCAGATGATCCAAGTGTTGAAAGTCCTTACATGAGCAACGCAAGTATGAGAATGTTTTTAGATGGTTTAGGCTATGATCCAAATTTTGAAGAAACATCACCAGTACCGGCAAAAGAATTTATTGCTCGAACAACACAATGGCTACAAAAAAATCTTAATAAACCTTCTAAAGAAATACCAACCACTGTAGACAAGAACCCTGACGGCCCAACAATGATTTCTGGTGGAAAACCAGAAGGCTGGATGAACAGATCAGTCAAAGTTCATAATGAATTGGCTCGTAATATTCTTGCAAAATATCCTGAAGTAACACATTTTGGATTTGGTTAATCATGCGTTTTTTGGAAATTGGTAACACAGTTGACAAAAACAACACAAGGTTGTATAATGCTGATATGACCAAAATAAATCCGCGGACAGAAATCTATGTAGATATGGATGGCGTACTTGTGGATTTCTTCAAAGCATGGGCAGATGTTATGGGGGTAAAATCTTTTAGAGATATTAAAAATATTGACGCAGGTTTAGAAAAAATTAAACAAACAAAAGACTTTTGGATTAATTTAGAAAAAACACCTAACGCAGACAATTTGTTAAACATCATAAAAGACGTAAAAGGTTCATACAGTATTTTAAGTTCACCTATGCCTGGCGATCCAAGAGTTGCACCTAGCAAAAAAGAATGGATACAAAAAAATCTTGTTGCATTTGCACCAAAACAAGTTATCATCACATATGACAAAGCCAAGTATGCCACACAGGCTGATGGAACACCAAACATTTTAATTGACGACTATGGCACAAACATTGATAAATGGGAGTCTGCAGGTGGAATTGGATTTAAACACAAAGACCACAAGTTTGAAAGAACTGCACAAAATCTTAAAAAAAATTTTTCCGCTTATAGCGAAGAAGCCGCAGGTGTTGGTATTATAACAAAACAAAATACAACTGCTGATGTTAAGCCTGGCGAAACAAAAAGACAAGCAAAAAAAATGGGTTTTAAATTAGATAAAAAAGGTTATCCACCTTCATTACGAAAATGAACATAGTAGACATAGTAAAAGAAAATTTTGCAGATGGCAAAGTAAAAGGTAAATCTAGACCGGGTAGAGTAAAACGTGCCGGCGCTAGTTGCAAAGGATCTGTTTCCAGTTTACGCAAAAAAGCCAAAAATTCATCAGGAGAACGTGCTAAAATGTATCACTGGTGCGCCAATATGAAATCTGGGCGTAAAAAGTAGTGAAAAGAAAACTGACTAGATGTTTTCAAAGAGCCAGACGCCAAGCAATAAGAGATCCAAGAAATAAGAAAGAATACTACACAAGAGTTGTAGAATATCGCATAGAAAAAATCATCAAAAGACGCTACGGGTTAGATTACTATCTAGAAATAACAAATTAATACAGATAAGTATCTGTATGAGGTTCAAAGAGTTCAGTAAAATAAAGAAACGTTACGATCATCATTATGGCTATGATCCTGAATTATTAGTGTATAAACACAAGATAGGCCCCATATACGGGAAGAAAAACCTCAAAGTACCACACGCAAAATATTCTATCAGCAAACGTGCAAGTAAACTAATGAAAAATAAATAGTAGTATGAAGATCAACGAAATTGTAACAATTAATTTAAAAGAATATGCAACACCAGGCGCCACAAGTGCTGGTAGTATTGCTACTACGGTATCACCGCACATTGCAATAGGCCCTGACAGATTTAAAAAATCATATACAGGCACTCCTGGCAAATCAGGCACAAAAGCACCAAGACTGCCCAAAATTAAGAAACAAACACCCAAAGACAATGCTTTAGATATGAAGGGTACAAGCATATTTGGCGGACCACTAAAAAGGTAAATACACATATGAAACACGATGAACTAAAAGAAGGTTTAGCAGATTTGGCTCAAAGAGTAGAGCAAGACCATGAAGTGCAAATGGCAAAATCTGATCTATATAAATCAGCAAAATATTCTATTAAACTACACGAACTTTTAAAAAATATATCTGAAGAAAAAGGTTTAGAAGGTTGGGTAGCGGCAAAAATTACAAAAGCATCTGACTATTTGAGTTCAGTATTTCATTATATGGAATATGAAATGATGGACGAAACAAAAGAAGCAGTCACAGAATCTATGGCTTGTGATTGTGATAAAAACTGTGCTTGTGGAGGAAACTGTACACCAAATTGTAATTGCCATCCTGGTTGTGAAACTCCAGCAAAAGAAACAGACTATAAAGAATCATTACACACAAAATTAAGCGAACAATTAAAAAAAAAGATTGATCAAGACACAGACGAATCTGGAATAATGTACAGAGCCGGTGTAAAAAAATACGGCAAAGACGGAATGAAAAAGATTCAAAGTGCCGCTGGTAAAGGTGCCAGTGCAGAAGAAATCGGAAAAATTAAAGACAAACACAACAAGAAGAAAAAAGAATCTTTCACATCTTTAGAAGAATCAATTGGCAAAGAGATTACAGAAGAAGAATTCGAAAAGTTGGCAGAAAAGAAAGATGCCTGCTATCATAAAGTAAAAGCAAGATACAAAGTTTGGCCTTCGGCTTATGCCTCTGGTGCTCTAGTACAGTGTCGTAAGAAAGGCGCGGCTAATTGGGGCAACA
>TARA_B100001115_G_scaffold35151_1_pt1 | contig 17688 bp, 22 predicted proteins | sample TARA_B100001115 | Tara Oceans TARA_B100001115 (sample SAMEA2622652) | marine metagenome | biome: marine biome (ENVO:00000447); feature: surface water layer (ENVO:00002042); material: "saline water (ENVO:00002010), including plankton (ENVO:xxxxxxxx)" | depth 5 m | reverse complement strand
AAACTGTCTGTGTCAGCTCCTTGAGAAACTTGAATGCAAATACCTTCATAAATATTATTTGCAAATAAAAAAGAATTAATCATCATTCCAATCTCTTGATAAATTCTGCAATGCCCGTATTCATTTAGTATATTGTTTATCTTCTTGTAGCCATCTTCCCAGTCAGAAGCTTTTAAAATTTCTTCCAAACATATTTTTGATCTAACAAAAAATCTACTTTTTTGAGGTACATATTTAAGTGCAGTCCTTATTATCTCTTCTTTGTCATTCATTACTTGAGCACAAGAGATAATAGCTGCTATAAACATAGTCCCGTAAATTCCAGTTCTATTATGAGTAAAACTTGCATCTCGTGCAGCTAATTCTGAAGCCAATTCCGGGTTGCCCGGTAAAGCATAACCATAAGCATCAGCTCTTATTGCTGCACCACAAAGTTCATCGCCAGGATTCAAGTAATCGTTAATAGCGTCCAACTTTTTTTTATAATTTTCTTTTTCTTTAGATTTTCCCACTCCTCCTTTAGACGAAAAATTTGATCTTGAAATTGGGTCTAGTGAGTTTATACCAACATTAAGTAGTCTTGTTCTTTCAGGGCCAAAAGTGGTGTTAATAGGAAGATGATGAATCCATAGTTCTTCCATATTTTCATGAGTGAAGTTTGTTCCATACTTTTCTAAAATTAGCATCCCCATAATGGTGTAATTTATATCATCATCAGGTGCGACATAACTTATGTTTTCCCTCGTAGTTTCTATATGTGAAGGATGAACTCTTGGTAAAAATTCTTTTATTGAGCCAGATACATAATAACTTAAAGGCCATTGATTTGATTTTACCAAAGCATCCTTGATTTCATCTCCTGTCAAAGATGCTTCTAAGGGCTTTCCTAATATACAGCCTGACAATGAACTCAAAAAAGCTGCTTCAACTCTTTTTGAAGAGTCATTTAAATCAACATCACAGATTTTAGACTGTATCCTATTGGGGTCTGAACTGAACTTTATTTCGTCAATATTATTAGGCTCCACGTATTCCCAATCATCTCGAATTTTAATTGAATTTATATCGTCAACAAATGACATTATTGAGTCAAAGCTTTCAGGTAGGTTGTCTAATTTTTCTTGCAAGCCACTAACATCATATCCCTGCTCGCCCTTATTTAAAATGACTCCGTGTAGCCTTTCTTTTAATGTCTCGAATTTAATTAACATAATTACCTCAACAAAAACTTAATATTAATTTCAATATTATTCAATTTATTTTTAATAGGCTTTAATATGTAGTTATGAGAAATGTAATCATTGGGTCTGGCGTATATGGCTTATCTACTGCAATTGAGCTTGTAGATAAGGGCATGGACGTTTCCATAATAGACTCTAATAACGATGACATTGCATCAAAAAATGCACTTGGAAGATTAGATCCAATTTTTAAAGGATCAGGTTCTTCGGTAAAACTGGAAAACAATAACTCTACTCAAAGACCCAAAGATCAAAGGAATTTAGCTTTAAAAAGCTTTAATTTACATATTGATTATTATGAAAAATATTACAATGGCACTCCTTATGAATATGAATTCAAAAATATCCCAACCTTACAAATTTTAAATAAAAACGACGTACGTGTATTAAAAAATGAATTTGAAGAAATCAATAAAAATGGTTTTAAGGTAAGCATTCTAGGATCTAATGAGGAAATAAAAAATCATGTGCCAAATATTTCAAAATATATTAATAATGCTGCAATTGTTGAGGGAACGAGATTTATAGACGCAAAATCGTTTATTTATTCACTTAAAAGAAGACTTATAGATTTAGGTGGAAATTATATACAAAACAAGGCAGAAAAAATTAATATAGAAAAAAAGGAAATTACTTTATCGGATAGTTCTAAATATGATTATGACAAATTAATTATATGTGCAGGTCCATGGACAAACGAATTATTATCTAGCCTAAATAAAAAAATAGATATGTATCCTGCTAAAGGAGAGATTATAAAAATTGAAAAATTAAGTTCCAGATTAAATTATCACCTGCATGGCTCATGTTCAATTGTTGAAAGAAGTGACGGTTTAATTTGGATTGCTGCTACCCACAATGAATATGAATTTAATTCAGAAAAAACCAAAAAAGCAGAAAAAGAATTAATTAAAAAAGCTTCAGAAATAATTCCTGAAATATCTGAATTAAAAAAAATTGATCACACTGCATGCGTAAGGCCATCGACTAAAAATGGTATGCCAATTGTAACTGAAGTAATTGATTCTTCTGACGTTTATGTTGCGACTGGTGGCGGCGGATGGGGGATAATGCAATGCTTTTATATAGGAAAGTTAGTCTTGGATTTAATTAAATGAATAAATTAATTTCTCAACTTAAAGATCCCCTTGTCGGATTACCTATGCTGACTCCATTTAATGACAAGGATCAAGTAGATTACTCATTTGCTGAATACAATGTTGAAAAATGGAATAAAACAAATGCAGATATTTTTATTGTTGGCACTGCATCTGGAGAAGAACTTTATCTTAGTGAAGACGAAAAAATAAAGTTAGTTTCTACGGTTTCTAAAACATTAATTAAAGGAAAAATTACATGCGCAGGAATTGATAATCCTTCAATTTCTGAAACATTAAGGCTTGCAGAAAATTATGAGAGGTCAGGAGCTAATTTACTTCGAATTAGATATCCAAGAAATGAATCAACACTAAGAGAATATTTCAAGGAAGTTTTAAGGTTTTCTCCTTTACCAGTTTTGTTAATGCACCAAGGAGAGCCATTAAATTTTGGGGTTGCACCTAAGCCAGTTTCCAGCCCCCAAATACTTGGTGAAATAGCATCAATGGATAATGTGTTTGGTTACGTTACAGAGCACGACATGAGATTTGAATCAACAGTCAGAAAATACATTCCAAATGATAAAAGGTTTTGGGTATGTAATGGCAGCATGATATTACTAGGAACATTGATTGGATGCAACGGCACAACTACAGCCTTTTCAAATATTTGGCCAGATGCCATGAAAAAACTTCTGAAATTGGGAATGAAAGGGAACTATAATGAGGCAAAGCAATTACAGGACCAAGTTAAGGAAATTGACAATTTGATGCTTCCTTTTCTTGCAACTGGTATCAAATATTGTCTTGAACAAATGGGTTACAAGGGAATGGTTGCAAGAAAGCCAAGAGTTGGATTGCCAGATGAAATTAAATTGCAGATAAAAAATAAGTTGATTGAAGCAAAACTTATTTAGATAAATAAATATTTTGTTATACTTAACTCATGATTGATTACATTTTTGCAGTCCTGTGTTTGGCTATTATTGGTGGTTTACTGTGGATAACTGAACCAGGAAATAAATATGCCTCAAGATTTTTTAAAAATCGAAAGTAGGTTTAATTGAATAAAGTTTTTAACTTTCTCAATAATTTAAATATTACTAATCATGGATCAGGCCACACTGAACCTGCACAGGGATTTCAAGATTTCATGCTTGCATGGAATTTTTTACACATAAATTCTATAAATGGAATAATCAGCCTTGCATTCGTTTCTTTAATTGTAGCTATTTACTTAATCGGGGTATTACGTTTATCTAAAACAAATTTCTTAGTTCCTTCAAAATTAGCTCTTATTTCAGTAGCGCTATTCTTATTAATAGTTGTTTTAGAGGGTCCAATTGATTTTTTTGCTGAAGAAATGTTTTTTATACATATGATTCAGCACCTGACATTAATGGTTGTTATTGCACCACTTTTGCTGAGTGCAAATGCAATGCCAATTTTTATATGGGGAACACCAAAAAAAATGAGATCAACGCTTTCAAAGCCTTTTGCAGGCAATAGTACTTCAAAAAAAATATTGAGTGTAATTACAAGACCAAGGTATTCATTGCTACTATATATAATAAATCTATATTTTTGGCACATACCTTATTTTTATAATTTAGCACTTGCTCACGATACATTTCATTTCATTAATCATGTGATGTATGTTTTTATGGCAATGCTATTATGGTGGCCTATATTAGGACCTGCTCCAGTAAGAACAAATCTAACTATTCCTCAAAAAATTGTGTATGTGCTTGTTGCAGTAACTCCTAGTGCAGCACTTGCGGCATTTATAACTTTATCGGGAGAACCAATTTATAATTATGAATCAACTCCATTGCACTGGAATATGCTTTCACATTCAGAAGATCAAACATGGGGAGGCATAATTATGTGGTTACCGGGAAACTTTGTATTCTTGGGTGTTTTAACGACACTCTTTTTTAAATGGTCAAAGCAAGAAGAGTCAACTTCTTTGCCTAAACTTGAAAATTGAAAAAGTATATTTTTATATTGGCTTTACTAATTATTTCTTGTTCAAACCAAGAAAGCTCAGAAATTGCAGAGGGCAGAATAGTAAATATAGAAAAAGGTGCAGAAATAGGGAGTTTTGAATTTATAATTATTAGGACAAAAAACAAAGACGTAAGATTTTATTCAAATAATAAAAACTATGATCACTACACCTACGATCATCTTATTTCACACCAAATTAGTGGGGACTCAATAAAAATTAACTATATTAATGAATCTGGAAAAAATTTAATAATTAGTATCAAAAGTCATGATCATTAAGAAAAATTACGAATCCAGTAATTATTTTGATCATGGGATCTCTAATAATGAATTTGACACAACAATAATACTTCTACTTTTACATATTCCGCTAATAATTGGTGCAAAAATTAGTAAAAAAAATCAATCAATTAGAAAAATATTATTTCTTATTTATTTGTCAGGCATGATCATATTTATTTTGCTTATATTACTAAATTTGTAATTTTTAACTTGATAAACAAATATTTGTTTCCTAAACTAAATCTTATGAAAAAAATAATAAAATATGGCTTATTATCTACAGCACAAATAGGAATAAATGCACACCTTCCAGCTTCAATTGAATCTCATAACTCTGAAATAATTTCCATTTCATCAAGAGGGGCTGAAAAAGCTAAATTAGCAGCTGAGAAAAATGAAATAAAGAAATACTTTGGTTCTTATCAAGAACAAATTAAGGATCCTGAGGTAGATGCAATAATAAATTCATTGCCAAACAGTATGCATTGCGAATGGACAATTAAATGTGCTGAAGCCGGTAAACATATATTGTGTGAAAAACCTTTAGCTGTGACTGTTGAAGAATGTAAAAAAATGATTGATGCGGCAAATTACAATAATGTTTTACTCGTTGAAGCTTTTACCCACAGATGGAATCATCATTTAATTACAGCAAAAAAAATTATAAAAAATGGTGAATTGGGCAGGGTAGTAACAACAGATTCATCCTTATGTTTTACTACTGACCCAAAAAATAACATTAGGTTTAACCCTTCTCTTTCGGGGGGAGCATTATGGGATGCAGGTTGCTATGCAGTTTACGCAACAAGATTTGTACTTTCAGAAGAACCATATTTAGTCAGTGGGTCAAGTTTTGATTTTGGGAATTTTGGTGTCGACACGACCTTCAAAGGTGTCATGGAATTCAAAAGTGGTGCCATTTCAACAATAACGACAAGTATGAATCAACCATTTAGATGTCATATGAATATAGATTTAACTGGAGGTAGAATTGAAATTCCAAATATGTTTGATGACTCCGGCCCAATAATAATCAGAAAGGGCATAGATGATGATTCAAATGAGAAAGTAATAGAGGTTGAATCTAATTATAGATTTGTTGAACAATTAAACGAATTTTCAAATTGCATTATAAACAATACTAAACCAACTTTTCCACCAGAAGATGGGTTGAGAAATACTTCAGCTATTTATGCACTATATAAATCAGCATCTGAAAATAAAAAGATAATTGTTAAAAGTAATTAAATGATTAAAAGAATTATTCAGATTACTGTTTTATTATTGCCTTTCTTGGTCTTTCTGATTTTTTCTTCTTGTTCTGACCCAAAACCAATTGATGATGAATTTAAAGTCACCAAGGACTTTGTCCAAATTGAAAAAACATTATCTGAAAAAAAATTATATTTTATTGAACACAGAAGAACTTCAAATCAACAATTTAGTCCATCTGAATCTGAGTTAAAGGAGCCACGGTATGTGGTTGATAATTTTCCAAAAATTAACGACAACAATAAATGCAATGAGATATTTAGCGAAATAAAAAGTTCAATGAGAAATTACCCTTTATTTATCATTAATGAAAAAAATGATGTTTTGGCTTACCTCGTGAAATTTAGAAATACTACTGGAATACTTTCTGCCAATCAGCAAAGTATTCCAGTAATACTGCTCGATGACTTTAAAGATTATTTCGGTTGCTAATTTATACAAATTTAACAATTTGGTGATAAATTAAATAAAAAAAGGAGTACAAATGGCTAAATTTTTTGCATTAGGAACATATTCGGAAGAGAGTTATCAGGCTTTCATTAAAAACCCAAAACAGGATAGGAAGGCTGCAGTAAAAGCGTTAGCAAGCGCAATGGGGGCATCATTCTCAGATATTGAATTTTTAAGAGGACCATACGATTTTATTGCTACTATTGAAGCAGATGACTTTGAGACTGTGGCAGCTGTAAAGATGGCTGTGGAGGCGCAAGGTGTAGGAACAGTGGATATTTTTGAAACTGTTGACATTAATTCAATTGCCGAGAAAGCTCAAAAAGCGATGTCTAATTACACTCCTCCATCTGAATAATATGATCTACAGAAAATATGGTCCTAAAAAGATCAATCTGTCTGTTATAGGTCTGGGTGGAATAGTTGTAAAAGATACAAACCCTTTTGAAGCCGAGGAAATTATTAAATATGCTCACAATAATGGCGTAAATTATTTTGATGTTGCACCTGGGTACGGTAATGCTCAAGAATTAATGGGCCCTGGAATTGAAGATATAAGAAGTGATATATTCCTTGCTTGCAAAACAAATAAGAGGGATAAAGAAAATTCTAAGATTGAGCTTGAGGACTCGTTAAAAAAACTAAGAACAAATTATTTTGATTTATATCAACTTCATGGAATGAAAACCCAAGAAGATTTTAATAATGTAAGTTCCAAAAATGGTGCACTAGAAACATTGTTTAAAGCTAAAGAACAGGGAATAGTTAAACACGTTGGGTTTTCATGTCATTCTGTAAGCGTTGCAGATAAACTAATTGATAATTTCGATTTTGACTCAATATTATTTCCTGTAAATTGGGCGTTAATACTGAAGCATAATTTTGGAACAGAGCTTTTAAAAAAATGTGAAGAAAGAGATATTTCAGTTTTAGCTTTAAAATGCATGGCAAACGAATTGTGGCCCGATAACAATAGAGGAGATTTCAAGAAATGTTGGTATAAACCACTTACGGATAAAAAATTAATAAAACTTGCAATAAAATTCACATTATCCAAGAATGTAATTTCTTTCTTACCTCCCGGCAACACAAGTTTGTTTAAAACTGCTTTGGAAATAGTAAAAAATGATCTAGATGAAATTAGTAATAATGAAATAGAAATATTAAAAAAATATTCTGAATCAACTAATGCAATCGGGTCTTCTGAGGAAGTGTTTATATAATTTAGGGGGCGCTATACATTAGGCATTTTTCTTGGAGGAAAAATAAAGGGCTCCAATCCACAACACCCCAAAAATTAATAACTTTATTCTACATTAAAATTGTTTATCAATTCTACAAGCAAATGGCACAATTTTTATCTCTTTGCGTTAATTATGATATTTTTAAATAAATTGTTAAAGGAGGATAATGATTATTGGTTTGATTGGGTTAGGTGAGATGGGATCTGAAATAGGAAGATATCTCATCATGAATGACCTTGAAGTAATTTCAGTTTATGAAGGAAGGTCAGATGTAAGTAAAAAAAGAGCATTAAATTATGGCATAAAAGATGCGGGATCAGTAGAAAAATTATGTATCAATTCAGATCTAATTATATCTATAATACCTCCTGACAAAGCTATTGAAACAGCAGATTTATACACATCTTATAAAAATAAAAATGATCAAATTTATTGCGATTTAAATGCAATTTCCACAATGACTGCAAAAAAACTTAAGCTAATTTTAGATGAAAAAAAAATAGACTATGTAGATGGAGCTATTATTGGTGGCCCTCCAACAGAAAATTATTCACCGAGAATTTACTTATCTGGAAAATTTTCAGAAAAATTAAAATTCTTAAATGGAAAAGGAATAGAATTAGTGATTTTAAAAGGCTCTGATTTTAAAGCTTCAGCAACAAAAATGGTTTACGCATCTATTACTAAAGGTTCAAAAGCTTTAGTTGCAGGAGCTCTAATTACAGCAAAAAAAAATAATGTATATGATGAATTAATGGATGAATTAAAATATTCAGATGAATATTTTAGTCTTGTTGCAAAAAACCAAATCCCAGGCATTAAGCATAAAGCTTATAGATGGATTGGCGAAATGAATGAAATATCTTTGACATTTAAAGAATCAGGTTTGACTGGTGGCTTTCATAGTGAGGCCGAGAAGGTATATGAGTTAATTAAAAATTTACCTGAAGGAAAAATTGAAATCGAGGATATAATAAATCAGGTTACTGATAAAATGGACTAATGGAAGATAAAATAATAAAAGAGATTATAAATCGAAAAAGTTCTTTAAATTTTTCAAATGAAAAAATTACAAAGGATGAAATCAGTATTTTAATTGAAGCTACAAAATGGGCTCCTTCTTCAAGAAATATGCAGCCTTGGAAAGTTATATTTGTTTCAAATGAAAGTATTTCTTACAAACCATTATTTAATTCACTTAGTGAGAGCAATCAGGAATGGGCTGTGAATTGCACACTGTTTGCAGTTTTTTGTGTTGAAGACGATAAAAGATTAAATAAAAAATTTTTAGATGTTGGATATGCTGGTCAAAATTTAATGCTCCAATCTGAAAGACTAAAAATACAAACCCATCCAATGGGTGGTTGGAGTGAAGAAAAAGTGAAGGAAGCACTTAAGGTTCCCATTGAAAACCATGTTGTTTTTATTTTAGCTATGGGTAAAGAAGGTAATTTAGACAATCTTAATGAAGATTTTAAACAAAGACATAACAAATTAAGAACTAGAAACCCAATAGAAGAAAATTTTTCCTTTGATTTTTGGAAATTTTAGTAAAACCGTAAAGGGGAGAAATAAATGGAATTATGGATTTTATTGCCCTTGATTTCTGCTTTATTGATGGCCTCAGTAAATGTTGTAGATAAGTTTTTCGTTCTAGAGGGTGAAGACAGTTTGAATTTTAAATCTTTTTGTCTATACAGCGGCGGGATGCAAATAATAATTTTTTTGTTGTTATTTCTTTTTTCTCCATTATCTTTTAATAAATTAATTTCGATTGACTCAGCATTAATCATATTTTCAGGAATTTTCTTTGGTTTAAGTTTAATTTTTTTAGTTAAAGCAATGGACATTGAAGAAATATCTAGAGTTGAGCCAATATATTTAATTCATACTATATTGGTGCCGTTGATAGGTTTATCTTATTTAAATGAGAACCTCAGCTTAGATAAATATATAGGAATAATATTAATTTTTATTTCTTCAATATTTGCATCTATTAGGTGGGATAAAAATATAAAAGCTATTGATAAAACAGCAATATCCAGCCTAATAATCGGGGGTATATTTTTTGCTATAGCAAGCATTATTATGAAAGAATCAATTGATAAAAACTTATTTACTAACCCTCAAATCTTAAGTTTAAGAGCTTTAGGATTATTTTTTGCAGCCGGGATCCCATTTATGAATAATAAAAACTTTAGAAACCTATCAACTTTTTTTGCGCATAAAAAAAGAGGAACAGCTTTGTTTGTATTTGAAACAATTTTCCCTCTTGTTAGTATGTACCTTGTTGTTGTTTCACTTAACTACATCGAAGTATCTATAGTAAACTCCTTTAATGGGGCAAGGCCAATTTTTACTATATTGTTTAGTATTTTTTTTGCATATATTCTTCAAAGAAATACACAAGAAAAGGTTGACCCAGTAAATATATTTATTAAATTTGTATCAGGAATTTTAGCTTTAATCGGTATAATTTTATTAGCTTAATACGGAAAATCTATTTCATTATTCTTAGCATATTTTGCTTGATCAACACCGAAATCTTCTTGCAATTGAATGCTTAGCCCTCCATCAATAACTAAGGAATGACCAGTGATGAATGACGCTTCATCAGAACATAAGAAAGCAACCCCATTTGCAATATCTTCTGGGACTCCAGTTCGTCTTACTGGATATTGTTCTTCAAAAAATTTTAAACCAGATGGGGTTTCTTTCCATCTGACCTCCATTTTTTCGGTAACTATATGACCAGGACAAATTGCATTAACCCTAACACCTAATGGGCTAAAATCACATGCCATTTGTTTGGTCATTCCAATTACTGCAGACTTTCCGGCCTCATAAATTAAAGCTCCTTTAGACATCAATAATCCATGCACAGATGATATGTTAATAATGTTACCTTTATTATTAATTAATTCTTTACCAGCATATTTGGCACCTAAGTAAATAGCTTTTTGCAGCATTGCTATTCCTTGGTCCCAACTTTGTTCTTCAACTTCTAAAGCTGACCCTCCAAAACTTGTATTATTTCCTGTGGAAAAAGCGTTTTGGATCAAGTTATCGATTCTTCCATATTTTTCTAATGTAAAATCAACCATTTTTTTTATGTCAGAAGATTTAGATACATCAGTTTTTATAACCTCGCATTCACCGCCAAGATTTTTAATTTTTTCTGAATTTTCTAAGCTTGACTCAAGATCTATATCAGCGATTACTATTTTAGATCCTTTTTCAGAAAATTTTCTTGAAATCCCTCCACCAATTCCTAAAGCTCCACCGGTAACAATTGTTACTTTTCCAGAAAAGTCCATTTTTCCTCCTACGTAAATTCAATTCATATTAAAAATTTGTCTTTTTTAGATTACACTGAAAATTAAAAATTGTTCATTACTTATTGTGAAAAGATATAGAGGAAAAATAAATTTAACACAAAAAGCCATCCTCAAATGGATGTTAAAAAACCTTGTTTTAATTTCTCAGGAAAAAATGAAAAGTTCTGGAAAAGAAAGGTTTATGGAAGATACAGACTTTTTAATTCCATGGTCGCCCCAAGAAATTTTCAATATTGAAGGAAAAAATCACATGTCAAAAATTTCAACTTCATTAAGGCTTTTAGAACAGAGAGGGTATATAAAAAGGCACAGAAATTCTGCAAAGGGGCCAATAGCCTATATTTCGTTTACTAATGATGGGGTTTTTATAGCAAAAACATGGGCTAGAGTAACAGAATCTAATGAAGAAGATGACTTTAAAAGCTTTGATGATATTGAGAAAGGTTTTGAAAGGCAGGATTCAGATAGTTATGAACAATGGAATCAGGACGAAGAAATATAATTACCTCTTTTCAATAAAATGCTCTAATTGACTAATTAAATTAGGTAGTAATTCACTAATACTTTTTGGATTCCCAGGTAAATTTAAAATTAATGATTTGCCTCTAGTTCCTGCTGTCTGTCTACTTAATATCGCATTCTTGGAATATTTTAGAGATTCTAACCTCATATACTCACCAAAACCTGGATATTCCCTATCAATTACCTCTAAAGTGGCATCTGGCGTTACATCCTTTGATGATGGTCCTGTACCTCCAGTGGTTATAATAATATCTAATTTATCCTTATCTGATAATTTAACCAAGTTTTCTTTAATAGTTTCTTTTTCATCAGGAATAATTAATTTCTTTAAAATTTGAAAAGTATTTATGCTTGAAAATACCTTTTCAATTTCTGGTATGCCTTTATCTTCATAAACTTTATTAAAAGCTCTATCAGATATACTTATTATTCCTATTTTTATCATAAATCTCTATTTAAATTATTAAATTTATTATACGATAAAAACCATTGATCTTTTAAGTAAAGGAATGCGAATGGGAAATGTTGACTTATCTATACTAAATGATCTGACTGCTTTTGATTCAGCAACAGTTCAAAATGCTGCGATACGTATTAGAGGATACATAAATGAGTCAGATGATTATACTGGAACGTCTTTGAAAAGATACACAGGCGAAATGCCAACAATTGTTGGTGTTGCCACCACCGTGAAAGCCAAGGCTCTTCACAAGCCTTCTGATGGAGAGGGCCAAGTTCCATGGAAAGACTATTATGAAAAAATTTCAACAATACAATTACCATTCATTTCTATTTTTGAAGATGTAGATAGCCCGAGAAATAGGGCAGCGCTTTTTGGGGATAATATGGCATTCATGCATTCATGCTTAGGAGCTGTTGGTGTTGTTGCTGCAGGTGCAATAAGAGATGTGCCTGGGATACAAAGGTCAGGGATAAGTGTTTGGGCCGAGGGCAGAGTCCCAGGTCATGGACCTTTTAATGCTGTTTCACTGGGTGAGCAGGTTAATGTTTCAGGTTTAAACATAAATGAAGAAGACGTCTTGGTTGCTGATGCTGACGGTATTACTAAAATTGAAAATGAAATACTCAATGACATTATTAAAGTTTGTGAAGAAGTAAGAAAAGATGAAGCAAGAACTCAAAAATTCTTTTCTGTTAAAGATAAAACCAGATACAAGTCATGGACTACACAGGGTTATACTTAAGATTTTAATGATCTAAAAGAAGGCGAAGAAATAAAGCAAATTAAATGAATTGCAATAAGGGATGATGAGGCTAAATAAATTGTAGGGTTGATTCCTATTGTGTCACCTAATGCGCCACCTATTATGAAACCTAGTCCATAAAGTTGCACAAATGTAAAAAATAAACCAACAACCCTTCCTCTATGGTTTTCATCTGGCAAAGTTTGAAGAAGGATTATGATAACTGTAAACCAAATCAAATGAAAAAACCCACCTAATCCTAAAAAAATACCTGATAGAACAATTGATTTTGATAAGGCAAGCCCAATCAAGGTTATAGAATAACAAGTGATGCATAAGACAATTGATTTTGAGTTTCTAAAAAAACTTTGCGCCAAAGGAAGAGTAATTGAGCCAATCATTGCACCCAAAGCTCCAGTGCTTAATAAAATAGCGTACCCGCCTGACCCGGCATTTAAGATATCTTTTGAGATCCTTGGTATCAAAGGCTGAGTAAGACCCCAAAATAAAATCGTAGAAGTTAAGATTAGGAGAATTCTGATATTTATAAAATTATATGAATAGCTAATTCCATCCATCAAAGTCTTTTTATTGTTTGATTCATTTTCTTCAACATTTTTTTCCTCTTTGAACCTAATAAAAAATAGAAAAGCAAACAATACGCTCAAAGCATGAACCCCTGGCATAGAAAAAAATATAAAAGTGTCGTCAATAGATGTAAAAAAAATCGCTATCAAAGGAGGGCCAGCTGTACTTAAGACTTGATTAACAAATTCCATGATTGAATTTCCAAGAGTTAAAAATTTAAAAGTAGCAACATCAAGAATTAAGTTTCTTGCAGCAGGAACCTCAATCCCAGCTTGTATTCCTATTCCAAGAAAACAAATAACGACTATAGGCAATGCATAAAAATCTAAATGAACAGCTAAAGCAACGCTAAAAAATAGAAAAACAGATACGATTCTTACCAGGAGAAATAATTTTTTTCTAGAATATTTGTCTGCAAGTTGACCGCCAAGTGGAGCAGTTAGTAAAACTGTTATTGTAGGACTTGCTGCTACAAGACCAACAATAGTAGTTGAGTTAGTTTTTTCCAGAACCCACCAGTTTATAAGGTAATTTCTTATAACCCATCCTGAAAATGCAAAACCATTTGCAAGCATTAAATATGTAAAAGTCTTACTTAAAATAGGATTCATGGGGTAATAATGCTATTTTACAAGGTTAAATTCAATATTATTTTGTTTCAAAATTTGATTTTTATATCCACTTGATTGTGCATCCGACTGCATCAGTTTGCGTTATCACAGGATCTTTACCAGAAATCAAACTTTCAATAGCTTCTTCAACATACTTTTTTTTCACTTCAGACTCATTTTCGTAATTGTCATCAATTGTCCCTTGATATTTTAGAAGACCAATTTCATTAAAAAGAAAGACCTCTGGCGTTCTTTCAGCTCCATACATTTTGGCAACTTCTTGAGATTCATCAAAAAGATAATGAAAATTAAAGCCTTTTTCGCTGTGCCTTTCTTTCATCTTTGGGAAACTGTCTTCAGGATATTTCAAAGCATCATTTGAACTAATCATAAGTATGGAAAGGCCATTAGGTTTATATTTTTCTTGAATTTTAATAATTCTATCTTCCCAAGCTTGAGCGTAGGGGCAGTGATTGCAACTAAAAATAACAAGCTTATATTCTCCAAGATCTGTCATATCAAGACTTACTTCATTGCCATCGGTAGATGGAAGTAAAAAATTAACATACGGATCATTAAGTTTTAGATTAGACATTATTCCTCCCTTGATTGGTAAATATCTGAATTAATTTTTTTTTGGATGGAAGTGGAGATAATCCGCCGTCATCCTTTGTGAAAGTTCTACAGTTATCAAATCTATAGAAATCTGTATTTATTTCTTCAAACTGAACTCCGTTAATAAAAATTGTTGGAGAACCAATAAATTTATATTTTTTTGCCTCAGAATCTTTAGAAATTAATCTAGATTTAATCTTTGAAGAAATGTTCAAATCATTTAGCACTTCGTTAATTCTTTCTAAAGTTGGTTCAAACGATGGGCAAGACTTATTGTATATTATTAATATATCCATGTTCAATCTAATAATTTTCCAGAACTTGCACTATTATCCTTTGTTATTTCCCTGAAAATTATTTCAACTGCATTCGGTTTGCATCCAGTGATTCGAACAAAGGAATCAGTTATTTCTTCAGTTAAATTTTTTTTCTGGTTTTTATCTCTACCTGGAAACCACAAAACCTCTATATAAGGCATTTATAAAAACTTACCTTTCCCTTCAGCGATTTGGCTTGCCGTTGCACCTCTATGCTGATGGATATGCGAGTGCTCTCCTTCAAGTCTTTTTGCCATCACATTTGGATCTACGGGCCATTGTAGTACATTGCTATTTTTTGCCCATTCTTCCCACTTTGAACTCATATCATTAACTCTATCAGTATCTTTAGCAGATAAATTATTAAGCTCTGTTCGATCGTCGATCATATTGTATAATTCCCATTCTCCACCATATTCCTTTACTAATTTCCATTCACCTATTCTTATACCTTGATTCCCTTCATGCTCCCAATACATTGGCTTTTCTCTGGACCATTTATTACTAAGCAATTTTAAAAAACTCTCTCCTTCGATAGGTTTAATTTTATTTCCGTTGAACTCATTAGGATAAATCGCACCAGCGGCATCGATTGATGTAGCAGGTATATCCATAATGTGTAGAGGCTCAGATTCAATTCTAGGTTCGTCAATCTCATTAGGCCAATGAACAATCAACGGTGCACTAATACCCCCTTCATGAATCCATCTTTTAAATAACCTAAAGGGACTATTACTAACATTTGTCCATGGTGTTTCGTAACTTTGAAAAGTTGTCCCAGGACCAGGCCTTAAGTTTGGAATATTTCCCACACGAACTTGTTCACCATTAATTAGATTTGTTTCCCATTGGGAAGTATTGCTCCAATCGCCGTCTTCTCTCATCAATTCTGCACAACCACCATTATCTGACATAAAAAATATCAATGTATTCTCAAATTGGTTATTTAATTTTAATGTTTCTACTACTCTTCCAATTCCTTGATCCATGCTGTCAATCATGGCAGAATACGCAGCCATTTTTGAATCTTCCCAGTCAGGATATTGTGCATTTTCCCAATCACCAACATCTGAATCTCTTGGCGATATATCCCATTTGGAATCAACAATTCCTAGCCCTTTCATTTCTTCGTGTCTTGCAGTTCTAAAATAATCCCATCCCTTTAAATATTTTCCTTCGTATTTTGCTATGTCCTCTGGTTTTGCGTGTAATGGCCAATGAGGGGCAGTGTATGATAAATACAAAAAGAATGGGTTTGAATTATTCATCGATTTAGTAATCATCTCGCAAGCTCTATCTGACATTGCATCAGTAAAATAATAATCTGGGTCATCAATATCAATAAATTTATCACCATCCATTAAGCTTTCAGGCCTAAAAAAACTTGAAGCCGCATCCATTATTCCATAAAAATCATCAAAACCTCTCTGTTTTGGGGTAGGGTGGTTTGGTGTTCCAGCCTGCCATTTTTCTTTTTCTCTTGGATCCCATGCTCCCCCTAAATGCCATTTTCCTGAAAGATAAGTGTCATAATTTTGTTGTTTAAGGACCTCAGCAACTGTAACGCACTCATTATTTATAAACCCTCTGTAACCAGGTGCACCTAGGTCACCAGATAATTGTCCTACCCCTGCTTGGTGCCCAGTTAGTCCTGTCATAAGAGATGCTCTTGATGGACTACACCTTGCTTGATTGTAAAATTGAGAAAATTTTATTCCATTGTTACCAAGTCTATCTATGTTAGGTGTTTTTATTTCAGATCCATAACATCCTAAATCAGAATAACCCAGATCGTCAGCTAAAATAATAATTATGTTTGGATTTTGATTATTTTTAGTCATTTTTCCAGCCTCCTAAAACATCCTTTGTAAATTGGTCAACAGCTTGAGAAATGTCTGCAAAAGTTACTATCCCAACCAGTTCTTCCGAATTAGTTTCTATGACTGGCAAACGACTAATTTTTCTGTCAGCCATAACTCTTGCTGCTTCCATAACATCGGTATCACTTTTGGCAGTATGCACAGGAGAAGTCATCACTTCATGAACTACTGACTCACTTGGGTTTTTCCCTGAACCTAAGCATTTTGAAGTTATGTCCCAAGTTGTTACAATTCCTTCAACACTCAAACCATTCATTACAACTAATGAGCCAATATTTAATTCTCTCATTCTGGCTGCACAAGAAATAATTGTTGCAGTAGAGTTAATTGTGCCAACTTTACTTGTCATAATTTTATTTATTTTCAAAATGCTCCTCAAGCAATTAGTATTAGTATCTAGTATAGAAAATTATTGGGATTTGAAAAGAGGTAATTTTATGAAAATTTTAATTACAGGCATAACTGGGAGAATAGGCTCAAATGTTGCTAAGCATTTTATTAATTTGGGCCACGAGGTTACAGGTTTTTCTTGGAGTAAAGATCAAAAATTAGAAAAAATGAAAAACTTTGGATGCCAAATAATTACTGGTGATTTAGAAAATTATGATGAAGTAAATAAAGCAGTTAAAGGGCAAGAGGTCATCTTTCATATGGGTGCAGCATTTCAGTCAGGGGGGCCTTTTACCCCTAACCAGTATTTCGATATAAATATTAAGGGAACTTTCAATATTCTTGAAGCATCGTTAAATAATAATCAGTTAAAACATTTAATAGTTACGAGTACTGATGGCACAATTCCTAAATATCCAAAAAAGAGAATTGAATCACCACTAGGAGAATTTGACTTGCCTCAGAATGTTACAGATTGGTACGGTTATTCAAAAACTTTAGCTGAAAATTTATCAAGAAGATATTTTGATTCCGATAAACTTCCTGTATCAGTTCTAAGGTTCTCTATGGTTTTTGGTAGGTTTGAAGTTTGCAAATGGAATCAATTTTATACTGGTCATTTTTTG
>TARA_B100001115_G_scaffold119466_1_pt1 | contig 17878 bp, 14 predicted proteins | sample TARA_B100001115 | Tara Oceans TARA_B100001115 (sample SAMEA2622652) | marine metagenome | biome: marine biome (ENVO:00000447); feature: surface water layer (ENVO:00002042); material: "saline water (ENVO:00002010), including plankton (ENVO:xxxxxxxx)" | depth 5 m | reverse complement strand
GCCGGTGGAGAAGAATCCGGCGAAGGCGAGCCATCACAGGAGAGTGGCTTTGGGGAAGCCTTGGCTTCCGCCGAGCAAGCCCTTGGCGAACAAGCCGAGGCACTGGCTTCCCTTGGCGAGCAAAGTGGTGAGGGTCAACAGCCGGGAGAACCCCCTTCGGGCGAAGGGCAGCAACCCGGTGAAGGCCAACCCGAATCGGGACAAGGAGAGCCGAGCGAGGGTCAGGGAGAAGCTCAAGGTCAACCCAGCGAGGGACAATCGGAACCGGGACAAGGAGAACCGAGCGAGGGTCAGGGAGAAGGTCAGGGTCAGCCCAGCGAAGGACAACCTTCGGAAAGCCAGTCTGGGGAAGGACAAGGACAAGGAGAGCCTTCTCAGTCCGGCGAATCTCCTCCACCCGGGCAAGGATCCCCATCCCCTTCCTCCAGCGAAGCCGCACTGACCAACCCTGAAACCGCCGAAGCCTTGGCCCAGACCCTAGACTCTCTCGACCAAGCCCTTAACCCCGCCGCCAATCCATTCGGGCAAGAATCCGTACCCTCCGAGGGAGGAATCCCTTCCGACACTCCTCTTTCCGAGGCTGCCCAGGCCGCCCAGCTAGGACAAGGACAACCGAGTGAAGGACAACCGGGAGAAGGCCCTCTTGGTCAAGGTCAGCCCAGCCAAGGTCAGCCCAGCGAAAGCTCTCAATCCCAATCCGCCCAAGCACAGGCCCAAGCCTTGGCAGAGGCGGCTCAAGCACTCGCCCAGGCAACCATGGTGCAGGCCAGTTCCATGGCTCAGTCTAGGATGCAAAGCCAAAACGCAATGACCCAAGGGATGCAGCCCAATTCGGGAGAGGGAGCCGCCGTCGACGCGGCTCCGGTCACTGTCTTCGAGGAATTACCTGCACCCGACCTGGAGAACAAAGCCGAGTTCGAGTGGAGCCGGCTCCCTCCCAAACTGGCTAAGGATCTCATGGATGGGCGCCGGGAAGCCGTGTCCGGAGAATACCGCAATCGAGTCGAAGCTTATTTCCGCGCCATGGCGGAAAAATCCCGCAAGAAGAAATGAGGCTCGAAACAAGAATGAAACCGCTGTCTTCTCTGCTTTTGCTTCTCTCTTGGCTCCCATTCGGCGTGACGGCCGAGGAAGCCGAACCGACCAACCCTTTCCAGAAGGATAAAGTCGACAAGGCGATCGATGAAGGGATTGCCTTCGTCATGACCAAACAATCCGAGGATGGTTCCATCGCTGATCGGGGCAACCAAACGACCATGACTTCCCTTGCCCTCATGGCCATGGCTTCGGTGGGCAACCAGCCGGTCAACCCTGACAAGAAGGGAGAAGCCATGAAACGGGCTCTCGAGTACGTTCTCCGTGAAGACAGACAGAGTGAGACAGGATACTTCGGCTCAAGGGACGGGAGCCGCATGTACGGTCACGGCATCACCACGCTCATGCTTTCGGAAATGCTCGGCATGGGCCTGGACGAAAAGCAGGACCAGAAGATTCGCAAGAGCACTCAAAAGGCGATCGACCTCATCCTGCGATCCCAAAAGGTTCCCAAGAGTCCTTCCCACCAGGGTGGATGGCGCTATTCTCCCGATTCCCGTGATGCCGATCTTTCCGCAACCATCTGGCAATTGATGTCGCTACGCTCGGCCAAAAACGCCGGCCTCAACGTTCCTTCCGCCGCCATCGAGGATGCCATCGGGTACCTCCGGCGTTCCTACTGGTCCACGATCGACTCAAAGGGTGAACCGGTAAACAAAAAGTCCGGCTTCTCCTATCAGCCCGGAGGTCATCCCGAGTATACCACCACCGCGGCCGGACTTCTGGCCATGCAGGTTTGTGGAGAATACGAATCTCCCTTCGTCAAAGGGGCCGCCGACTGGTTGCTCGACAACGAACCGAACACTGGGCGCAAGTTCTTCTACTACGGCACCTATTACTATTCCCAGGCCATGTACCAAAGAGGAGGCGATCATGCCAAGGTCGCCCGCACCAAGGTGGAGGACATCCTCCTAAAGCTACAAAGAAAAAACGGCTCTTGGCACGGTTCCGGATCGGAGGGAAGCGCCGGGGAAATCTACTCGACTACCATGGCTATTCTCGCCCTCGCGGTGAAGTATCACTACCTGCCCATTTACCAGAGGTAAGCCGCCTAATCGACAAGGCCATAAACGCGGGAGGCATTGCCACCCTCGATTGCCTCGATCTCGTTCTCGCTCAGGCTGGAAATAAATTCCCGGCAAAGATCAACCCAAGGCCCATATTCGACGGCAAGCCGGGCAACCGGCCAATCGGACCCGAACATGAGCCGACGTGGACCGAAGGCATCAAGGGCAACCTCCATGAACGGGCGCAGGTCGTCCATCGTCCATTCCTGCCAATTCGCCTCGGTTGCCATTCCGGAAAGCTTGCAGGAGACGTTCTCCCTTCGGGCCATTTCGAACATCTGGGCCTTCCAGGGTTCCATCATCCCATCAACTATCCGCGGTTTGGCCACATGGTCCAGGACGAAGACCTGATCGGGGTGAAGATCTACGAACTCGATCGATGGGGCAAGCTGGCGCTCGTAGATCAAGACGTCGTAGACGAGGTCGAACTGCCTGAGCTTTCGAATCCCCTCGTTGAAGGCCTCCCCCAGGATGAAACTGTCGTCCGGTTCATCCTGTACGACGTGCCTGACACCCCTTAGCCATGGGTTTGCGGCGTACTTGGTCAGAAGATCCTCCACCGAAGGGTCGACCAAGGGAAACCAGCCGACGACTCCTTTGATGAAGTCATGCCGAGCCGCATGCTCAAGAAGCTCATCCGTTTCCAGCATGGATTGATCCGCTTGGACGGAAACGACTCCGTCGATTCCCTTCCTTTCCGTTTCAAGCAGCAGGTCATCCGGTTGGTAATCCTTTTTCAAAACCTCCATGCTCTCATTCATCCAAGAGTACCTGACCGGATCATATTTCCAGAAGTGATGGTGTGAATCGATTTTCATGTCTTTGGTCGTTGATCAGGGGGGAGAGGCTTTCCCCTTCATTTCGCGAAGCATGGCTGGCCAGCCAGCCTGGCCCAGTTTTTGCCTCATCATGCGATAGCCCGCCCCGTAGACGGGGCTTTCGCTATTTTGCATGTTTTCCAAAAGGATGGAGGAAAGCTTGCTCTTCTCACGCTGAAGGACGAGGTAGGAGGCCAAGTTGCAGAACCCCTCCGTGACGGGCAGAGGGGCCTCGATGAATCTCTCGTTAAGCCAGACGTGGGCATGCTCGTGCGCCAAGACCGAAACGCACTCGACATAGGGAAGGCCATAGAGCACGAAAATTCGGTGATTGAAGGTGGTTCTTGGGTTGTTGCCTCCCTTTACGACCTTGTACTTGGTCAAGGTCAATCCCCTCAAGTTTCCGCTGGCATTGATTTTGCTCGCCTCGCGGGTAAGAGTACCGCGGTCGACCAGCAGAAGCTCCAGTTCGCCCCGAGGCTTGTCGAAACCGGCCTCCATCAGGGAAGGCCATATTCTCTTGTCCACTTGGTGAAGCAAATCGAGCTTGAAAATACCATCCTTGAGGCAGGGTCCGCAGGTGATCCTTCCATCGGCGAAAAATTGCTCCTTGATGGCACTTCTTTTTGGGAAAATCCGAGAACAGGTACCGCAAACCCCGGTGGCGGAAAAATGATCGACGTGGACCATGCCTCCCCAGTCGTCCTTTCGGAAACGATCTCCGGGTCCAAAATTCCTGCGGGTGACCATGCAGCGGAAACAGGCCGTATGGTAACTGGCCTTACCCGCCTTGACGGAGCGAGTGCCAAGGGTTCCCGAACAGGCTCCGCAGCGGGGGGTTTGCATCCATTGCTTGACGTAGGCTTGATCGGCCGGGATGAAGCGACCGATTGAAAAGTGATATTCCCGGCCCCGAATCCTGAGGCCAATCCGATCGCCGACTACCTCGAAGAGCTCGCCTTCCGACTTGCTTCCCGATGTCGTCGTCCAGGTCCGGCCCTCCAGATGAGCGCAAAGGGGCACGACGACCAAGAGGAGGTTGAGGCGGATGATGAACACGGGCGCCGAAGGTTCAATCGAGCAGGGACTCCCAGTACCTGATCCGGCCCTCGATCTGGCCCGGTCCGGGCATGCCGGGCTTTTCCCTCTTGGCAAAGGCTCGCTCCAGGTCGAAAACCTCTCTCCAGTCCGGCTCCAGCTGCGGACAAACGGCTTGGACCTCCTGATCCGTCAGGTCCGGCAAAGTCGCTTTCTTGTGCTCGGACAGGGAAACCAGTTCCCCCACGACGTGATGGGCCTTGCGGAAGGGAACACCCCGCTCCACAAGATAATCCGCCAAGTCCGTGGCCAAAAGCAGAGGATCGGAGGCGGCATCCCGGCAAGCCTCCTCGTTGAAGGACGAATCCTTGAGGGCTCCGGCCACGACAGCGAGGCACAAACTTAGTTCGTCGAAGGAATCGAAGACCGGGGGCTTGTCCTCCTGCAGGTCGCGATTGTAGGTCAGGGGAAGTCCCTTGATGGTCACAAGCAGGTTATTCAGATTTCCCAGGATCCGGCCTGTCTTACCCCGGACGAGCTCAAAGGAATCGGGGTTCTTTTTCTGAGGCATGAGAGAGGAACCCGTGGTAAAGGAGTCAGGCAGGTCGATGTAGCCGAATTCGGAGGAATTCCATAGAATCACGTCCTCGGACAGGCGGGACAGATGAAGTGAGCAGGTGGCGCAGGCACTCGCAAACTCGACGAAGACGTCACGGTCGGCTACTGCATCCATGCCGTTTGGCGTCAACCTTGGAAGCCCTTGGTCGTCAACGAAACCAAGGGCCTTGGCAACATGCTCGCGATCGAGCGGGAGGGTCGATCCGGCAAGGGCTCCGGAGCCGAGGGGGCAAACGTTGGCATGCTCCGCAACGGTCGAGAATCTCTCATGATCCCGGCCCAGAGCCTCGATATGAGCCAAAAGATGATGGCCCACCGTCACTGGCTGAGCCCGTTGGAGATGCGTGTATCCCGGAATGGGCAAGAGAGCGTGGTTGCGGGCCAGCTTGAGAAGGGCTCCCATGGCTCCCTCTAGAGCGGTTCTCAACTGTTGGCAGGCATCCTTGAAGAATAGACGCATGTCGGTCGCTACCTGATCGTTTCTGCTTCTGCCGGCATGAAGCTTGTCGGCTGCCTCGGTCTTTGCCCGGAGGGCCTGCTCGAGATTCATGTGGACGTCCTCGAGTTCGAGCTTCCACTGAAACTCATCCGAGGCGATCTCCTCGGACAACTCGGTGATTCCATTTTTGATCTCCTCAAATTCCTCAGGGGTCAGCAAGCCGACCTCGGCAAGCATCCCCGCATGCCCAAGGCTTCCCTGGAGATCATAGGGCGCCAAGCGACGATCGAAGGAGATGGATTCCCCAAACACCTGCATGAGGTCGTCGGGCTTGCTCCCAAAACGTCCACCCCAGGTGACTTGCTTTTCATTATCCGGCATACGCTTGCTATCTTCCAAAGGAAGGCAACTCCCGCAACCCTATATTCCTTTCGGTGGCCCGAAAAGTCAGCTGAAAAGCTTCTTCAGCTTGGCTTTGGCGTGATCGCGGTTGAGCTTGGAGATGAAGTCCAGGGAAATATCCTTGGGGCAGGAAGCCGAGCATTCGCCGTAGTTTCTGCAGTTACCAAAACCGGCGCCGTCCATAGCGGAAACCATGTCGAGGACCCTCTTCTCCTGTTCCGCCTTTCCTTGGGGCAACAGATTCAAATGCCCTGCCTTGGCCGCAGTGAAGAGCATGGCCGATGCATTCTTGCAGGAGGCCACGCAAGCCCCGCAGCCGATACAGGCCGCCGCATCCATGGCTTGGTCGGATTCATCCTTCGGAATCGGGAGGGCGTTGCCGTCCGGGGCGCTCCCGGTCCGCACGGAAATGAAGCCACCGGCCTGAATGATCTTGTCGAAGGCGGACCGGTCCACGACCAAATCCCGCAAGACCGGAAAGGCCCGAGCCCGGAAAGGCTCGATGGTAATGGTATCCCCATCCTTGAACTTTCGCATGTGGAGTTGGCAGGTGGTAGTCGAGTTTTCCGGGCCGTGCGCAAAGCCGTTGATGGTAAGCGAGCACATCCCGCAGATACCCTCACGGCAATCGTGATCGAAGGCAACCGGCTCGACGCCTTCCTCCAACAACTGTTCGTTCAGTTGGTCGAGCATCTCCAGAAAAGACGAATCTTCCGAAACTCCGTCGATGCAGTGAGTCTCAAAGCGACCTGGATCCTTCTGTTCGGATTGCCTCCAAATTTTCAGGGTGAGTTTCATCAGGAAATTATTTGTAACTTCGGACGGCCAGCTTGACGTTCTCGAAATCCATCTCCTCGACATGACGCTCGGGGGTATCCCCTTCGCCCTTGAATTCCCATACCGCGGCATGAGCAAAATTCTCGTCGTCGCGCTTAGCCTCTCCGTCAGTGGTCTGGTGCTCCTCGCGGAAGTGACCTCCGCAGGACTCGTTCCTCTCAAGCGCATCCCGGCAAAGCAGTTCGCCGAAGTCAAGAAAGTCACGGACCCTACCGGCACGCTCCAATTCGGCATTAAGGTTGTCCCCGGACCCGGGCACGTGAAGATTCTTCTGAAAATCCTCCCGAAGATTCTGAATCTCGCCAATTGCTTTTTTCAGGCCGGCCTCGTTGCGGGCCATGCCCGCATATTCCCACATGATCTGGCCAAGTTGCTTGTGATAGGAACGGGAAGACCTCCGCCCTTCGCAGGAAGTTAGCTGATCTACTCTTTGCCTAACTGAATCCAATACCTCCTTGACTTCCGGACCGTCGGGACTGACGGATCCGCTACCCGTTCCCGCCAAGTAATTCCCGATGGTATTGGGGATGACGAAGTAACCGTCGCTCAATCCTTGCATGAGAGCACTAGCGCCCAGGCGGTTGGCGCCGTGGTCGGAGAAATTGGCTTCCCCGAGCGCAAAACAACCGGGCACGGTGGTCATGAGGTTGTAGTCGACCCACAATCCACCCATGGTGTAGTGGATGGCCGGATAAATTCTCATTGGGCGCTGGTAGGCATTTTCACCAGTAATACGCTCGTACATCTGGAAAAGGTTTCCGTAGCGTTCCCGAATGGTGTCTTCGCCCAGCCTTGAGATGGCATCGGAAAAATCAAGGTAGACACCACGCCCTCCAGGGCCAACCCCGCGACCATCGTCGCAGGCCTCCTTAGCCGACCTGCTTGAAATGTCACGGGGAGCCAAGTTGCCGAAGCTGGGGTATTTTCGCTCGAGGTAGTAGTCCCGCTCGTTTTCCGCGACGTCGTTCGGGTTCTTGGGGCAGTCACTCTCGTCCCTTGGCACCCAGACTCTCCCATCGTTGCGAAGGGATTCGGACATGAGGGTGAGCTTGGACTGGTGATCCCCGGAGACGGGAATACAGGTGGGGTGAATTTGCGTGTAGCAGGGATTGGCGAACCCGGCTCCTCGGCGGTAAGCCCGGTAGGCGGCCGTTACGTTACATCCGACGGCATTGGTCGAAAGGTAGTACACGTTCCCATATCCACCCGTGCACAGAAGGACCGCATCAGCCGTCCATGCCTTGATTTCTCCATTGGCGAGGTTTCGGGTCACAATGCCCTTGGCATGACCATCCACGGCAACCAAGTCGAGCATCTCTTGGCGGGTGTGCATCTTAACCTGACCGGTTGCAACCTGCCTGCTCAAGGCGCTGTATGCCCCGATCAAGAGTTGTTGTCCGGTTTGGCCACGGGCATAAAAAGTCCTGCTGACCTGGGCTCCGCCGAAGGATCGGTTTGCCAGAAGACCACCGTATTCACGGGCAAAGGGAACTCCTTGGGCCACACACTGGTCTATGATGTTCACGCTCACTTGGGCGAGGCGATGGACGTTGGCCTCTCGGGAACGGAAGTCACCTCCCTTGACCGTGTCATAGAAAAGACGATGGATGCTGTCACCATCGTTCTGGTAGTTTTTGGCCGCGTTTATACCTCCTTGGGCCGCAATGGAATGGGCTCGACGGGGGGTATCCTGGTAGCAAAAGCAGTCGATGTTGTAGCCCAGTTCGCCCAGCGTTGCCGCGGCAGCTCCGCCGGCAAGTCCTGAACCGACAACGATAATCCTGTATTTTCGCTTGTTCGCGGGGTTGACCAGTTTTGAGGAAAAACGGTGATTGTCCCACTTCTCGGAGATGGGCCCATCGGGTATCTTTGAGTCCAGTTTCATAGGTCAGGGACGTAGAGCGGAAGTGGAGAAAACGTCTGGGTCATAAAGGGAAAACAATCCATATTTCTGGGCCGTGACAGTGACCGGCACGATTGAAAAACCAACGAAGATTATCCAAGCATAGCCCTTGGCCGCCAAATCGAGCCTTCCTTTCCAGCATTCCGAACGAAGACCGAGAGATTGAAAGGTACTCGATACGCCATGGGCCAAGTGCCGACAGAGCAGAAACATAGCGACGACATAGAAAACGGAAACCAAGTCGATGTTAAAACCGGCCAAAATCATCCTGTAGACATCGTGAATTTCAGTATTGTCCGGGGAACCTACCCTAGTCTCCCATTCCCCGAATTCAGGGTGGATGAGACGGATAGTGAAGTGTAGAAGATGGAAGACTATGAAGGCAAAAAGAATGGATCCGGTGAGACCCATGTTGAGGGAAGACCACCCCGTTCTCTTGGTTACTTCGACGTCGTTCCTGACCGGACGAGCAGCCCTGTTCTCCTTGATCAGCAAAATGGCAGTCACCACGTGAACTACGACGGACAGAAACAGGAACATCCTCGAACCCCACAAAATAGGAAGGGGTAGACTTTGCAGTGTATGAGCATAAGAATTTATGGCCTTTTGGCCTAATAAAACTTGGAGGTTGCCGGCCATGTGCACGAACACAAACCCTATAAGGACAATACCTGATAGGGCCATTAGGTACTTCTTAACAAGAGAGGACATTAAATGTTTGTTTGTTTAGTAGCATTGTAAACATGACATAGGGATTGGCAACTAACTAGTTAAAAGGACTCTAAGGGTCCAAGTATTAGGAGATTACGTAAACAAGATTAAATAATATTAATATGTAGTAATAAGCTGAACTTATCGCCTGGGTCGTTTAGAGGCAATTTTAACAAACTAATTTGGCCTTGGGCGCAAAAGGTAGTTGCAAGCACTGGGCGACGCATGTCATTTGAGGAGGATGCGGGAGGCGACATCATGAAATACATCTTTATCACAGGGGGAGTGGTATCATCCTTGGGGAAAGGTTTGACGGCAGCCTCTCTGGGCGCATTGCTCGAACAGAGGGGGTTAACGACCAGAATTCAGAAATTCGATCCCTACCTCAACGTCGACCCGGGTACCATGAGTCCCTTCCAGCACGGTGAGGTCTACGTACTGGACGATGGCGCCGAAACGGACTTGGACCTAGGACACTACGAGCGCTTCACCTCAGGCAAGCTTTCTCGTTTCAACAACCTCACCAGCGGCCAAATCTACGAATCCGTGATACGGAAGGAACGCCGGGGCGACTACCTCGGCAAAACGGTTCAGGTCATCCCCCACGTAACCAATGAGATCAAGGAGCGAATTTACGCCGCAGGGGAAGGGGTCAACGTATTGATTACCGAGATAGGTGGAACCATTGGCGACATCGAAGGCCTTCCCTTCACGGAAGCAATGCGTCAATTTGCCAGCGAGGTCGGCAGAGCCAACGTACTCTTTCTTCACATGACGCTTCTGCCTTCGCTCAAGGCGGCAGGCGAGTTGAAAACCAAGCCGACCCAGCAAAGCGTCGCTAAGTTAAGGGAGATCGGCATTCAACCGGACATCCTGGTTTGCCGGACGGAGCAACCCATTACTGAGGAAATCCGTGAAAAGCTAAGCCTTTTCTGTAGCGTCTCCAAAGAGGCGGTGATCGAGGAACTGGACGTCGCTCATTCCATTTACGAGCTACCCCATATGCTCAAGAAGGAAGGACTGGACGACTTAGTGACGCGATTCCTTGGTCTGGATGCCCCCGCCCCAAAACTGGACGAATGGGAGGAAGTGGTGCATCGCCTGCTCAATCCCAAGCACAGGGTTCGGATTGGCATGGTGGGGAAATACATGGATCTTCAAGACTCCTACCTATCGGTTAACGAATCCCTCGTACACGGCGGGATTCGTAACGACTGCGAAGTGGAGGTCCTGCATATCGACGCAGAGGATATCGAAAGAGACGGAACCGAGGCCCATCTCGCATCGCTCGACGGCATCCTCGTACCGGGCGGATTCGGGGACCGCGGAACCGAAGGCAAGATCATGGCTTCTAAATATGCCCGGGAAAACAGAATTCCTTATTTCGGGCTTTGCCTCGGCATGCAGATAGCAGTCATCGACTACGCCCGTAACGTCCTCGGGCTCGAGAATGCAAACAGTGAGGAATTTGACCCCGACACTCCCGATCCGGTCATTCATATCATGGACGAGCAGAAATCCATCAGCGAAAAGGGGGCCACCATGCGTCTGGGAGCCTGCCCTTGCACCCTCAAAAAAGGCACGGCATCCTCCACCGCTTATGCCAAGGAAGAAGTTTCCGAAAGGCATCGCCATCGGTTCGAATTCAACAATGCCTATCGCAAGGACCTTGAGAAGGCCGGTCTTGTAGTTGCGGGAGTCAACCCCGACCGCGACCTCGTGGAAATCGTGGAAGTGGTGGAACACCCATGGTTCGTCGGGGTACAGTTTCACCCCGAATTCCAGTCCAAACCAAACAAGGCCCACCCGCTATTCGCGGCCTATATCGAGGCCACCTTGGCCAAGAGCCTAGCGGGCATCCAGGAAGCGGAAAAGGCAGAGGATTCATCCTAGGGGAAACCACGCTGGGCTTTGTAGCCCAAATCTGCAAAATTCGAGCTTCAGGTCTTTCGAGATGAGTTAGCCAACCCTACTAGCAGTGATCGTAGACGCACACACACACCGGTATCCCGACGAAGTCATCCAAGATCCGGAAACCTACGCAAACCAAGCTAAGGAATTTCACTGGCTGGGCTTGGTGATGCCGGAACAAGGAGCGAGTCTTCAAGGTTGGGCCAACCGAAGGCAAATGCTTGCGGATATGGATAACGCCGGTGTGGACAAGGCGGTCCTTCTCGGTTGGTACTGGGAAAACCCAGACTCCTGCATCCTCCACAACGATTGGCATGCCCAATGGATCGAAGAAGATGCCGACAGGTTCATCGCTTTCGTCACCCTTCACCCTTCGATGAAGGACCCTCTGGCGGAATTAAGTAAAAGGCAACAGCAGGGCTTCGTGGGAATCGGCGAAGCGCATCCCTGGGTCCAGTCCGCGAACATGCGGAAACCCGCTTGGCTGGAGTGCATGGCCTTTGCCTCGGAAGCCGGTTGGCCGGTTACCTTTCACGTCACCGAACCCGTTGGTCACGAATATCCGGGCCGAATCCCCACCCCCTTGGAGGAATTCCTATGGTTGGCCCGGGAGTTTCCGGATCTCAAGATCATCCTTGCCCATGCCGGAGGCCTGTTACCCTTTTACGAGCTAAACCCGAGGGTCCGCCCCTTTCTCAAGAACGTCTATTATGACCTTGCGGCCTGTTCCCTGCTCTACGATCCGTCGATCTATCGCAAGCTCATCGATGCAGTGGGGGCCGAGAAAATCCTCTGGGGAACAGACTATCCGCTGCGTATTCTTCCGGATTCGCAAAAAAAACCGGATTTCTCGTCTTTCCGCAGGGAAGTTCTTCAATCGGCCAACTTGACGAAAGAGGAGGAGGATGCCATCTTCGGAAATAACCTTCTTTCCCTCCTGCCATGTTGATCGAGCTCAAGAAAGTCATCCCTGCCCCGATTCCGGAGGAGATGATCGAGCCATCCGAGATCTGGGACTCCGAGCTTAGACTTGAAACCGGTTCCCTCGTTCTTGTCTCCGCCCATTCGGGTAAGGGCAAGTCAACCCTACTGCACCTTCTCTATGGCCTCCGAAACGACTATAAGGGCGAAGCCCTTGCAGAGGGACAATCCATTCGCGGAAAAAGTCGTCGGGACTGGGAAACGTGGAGGCGGAAACGAGTTGCCCTGCTTTTTCAGGATCTCCGGCTCTTTCCTGCCCTTTCCGCCCGAGAAAACCTTGAGCTAATCCCAGTGGCCAACTCACGGGCTCCAAGCCACGAGGAAATGGCGGTTCGGTTAGGCATGACCTCTTTTCTGGAACGCCCTCTCGCGTCCCTTTCCCAAGGCCAACGACAACGCATTGCCCTGATGCGGGTCTTGGGGAAACCCTTCGAATTGCTCCTTCTGGACGAACCTTTCAGCCATCTCGACGAGGAAAACACCCGCCTGGCTTGCGCCTTGGTCGAGGAAGTCACTCGGGCAAACAAGGCCAGCCTGATCCTTACCTCCCTCGGCGACACCCCTCCCCTGCCCTTCGGGCGTTCGCTCATACTATGAGCCAATCCTTCTCCAGTCATACCCTCAGGTCCAGCCTTCGTGTCGCTGGACCAAGAAAGGAACTTTGGATCGCTTCGCTGGGCTGCCTGCTCGGCTCGACCCTTCTCCTGCTGGCGGTCCAACTCTACCAGGACGGCAACGCTTTCCTGCGGGAAAGCAAGGGTCCGAGAAACTACTTCACGCTGAACAAGAAGATCGAGGGTGGGGCTCTCGTCAACCTGGGCAAAAGCGACCAGAGTTTCGACCCTGTGGAGATCGAGCGTATAAAGAAACTGGAAGGAGTCAGGCGCGTCGGTGGCTTCGCCCGCAACAGCTTTCCCCTCACACTATACATTTGGCCGTCCGGAAAGGTCGGGCTGGGAGCGGCGGCAAAGACCGATCTTTTCTTTGAGTCCATCCCCGACGAGTTCCTCGACTTCGTACCCGAGGAGTGGCAATGGGACGACAACTCATCCGCAGTCCCCATCATGGTACCCAAGTTCTACCTCGATCTATGGAACTTCGGCTTGGCGCCCTCACGCGTCGAGTATCCGGCCCTCTCCACCGAGGCCGCCACCGGAATGCCCATCGAGCTATACATCGGCAAGACCGGTGAGGTTAGGCTGATGGGACGTTTCGTAGCCTTCAGCAAGCGTATCAATAGCGTACTGGTACCCGAGAGTTTCCTCAAATCGGCCAACGAGAAATATGGTCAAGCCGATGCCCACGACTTTTTCTTTCTCTGGAAGAACGGCGCCATCGAGGGTCCGCCCATTTCTCGTTCATCCCTCGCTTCGATGGAGGGCAAGGCAGGGTTCGACGATTGGGAAGTCTCCCCACTGGAGAACCCCGCCGAACGAGCCCCGGCATCCGAGACCCTGCAAGGGGAAGCCAAACCCGAGGAACCGTCCCGCATAATTCTCGAGATCGAGGACAACCCAAGCGACTCATTCCTCGCTCACGTTCGAGAACGAGGATACGAGATCAACCGGGAATTTCCCCAGCAGGATCTCATCAAGAAGGCCCTGCTTGCTCTTTTTCTGGGGATCGGGGGGATCGGCGCCCTTCTTTCGCTTCTTTCAATTGCAACCTTTGCAACCAGTTTCCGGCTTGTGGTGACACAGGCCTCCGAGCAAGCAGGCAACCTGCTGCTGTTGGGCTTTTCGAGGGAGGAAGTCGGGCAAGTCTTCCTGACCCGTTTCCTCCGTCTCTTTCTCTGGGTACTCGGTGGAGCGATTTTGGCGGGCTATGGTTGCAAGTGGATCCTGGTCGAGCAGGCCCTCCGATTCGGAGTTGACCTCAACCCAGGGGTTTCGCTCGCCACTCTAGCCTTTGTTTCAGCCTATGCACTCCTCTTTCTGTTCGTCAACAAGAGCGTGATCAAAAATTCAGTCGAGGATCTCGTTCCATGAGCTTTGAATAACCCGAGGAGACCGGCCTCAGGATACCTTCATCAACAATTCGTCGTCCTTGGTGGAAAAGGTAACCTCGGCGCCATCATCCACTTCGCCGGCAACCAAGGCTCGAGCCAATTTGGTCTCGACCTGCTTCTGAAGAAACCTCTTCAGGGGCCGGGCTCCATAGGTTGGATCATAACCCTTCTCACCTATCCATTTCTTGGCAGCCGGAGTAAAGGAAACCGAGACCTTCCGATCCACAAGTCGCTTGTTCAATCCCGCGAGCAGCAGGTCGACGATCTCCGTGATTTCCTCGAGTGACAGAGGTTTGAATAGAACCACGTCATCAATCCGATTGAGAAACTCAGGACGGAAATGGTCACGCAACTCCGCCATCACGGACTCGCGGACTGATTCGGAAATCTCGTTGTCGCTCGAATTATCCTGGAGGTAGCGACTGCCGACGTTTGAGGTTAGGATGACGACCACGTTCTTGAAATCAACCGTACGCCCCTGCGAGTCGGTCAGGCGGCCGTCGTCCATAAGTTGCAGCAGGACGTTGAATACGTCGGGGTGAGCTTTCTCGACCTCGTCGAAAAGGATCACGGAATAAGGCTTGCGCCGAATGGCCTCCGTCAATTGCCCCCCTTCCTCATAGCCTACGTAACCTGGGGGAGCACCGATCAAGCGGGCCACGGAATGCTTCTCCATATACTCGGACATATCGATGCGAACGACATTGTTCTCGCTGTCGAAGAGACTCTCGGCTAACGTCTTGGCAAGCTCGGTTTTGCCAACCCCCGTGGGGCCTAGGAAAAGGAAGGATCCGATTGGGCGGTGAGGGTCCTTGATCCCCGCCCGGGCCCTCATGATGGCCTCGGAAACCGCATCGACGGCTTCATCCTGCCCGATCACCCTTTCATGCAAAATGCTCTGCAGTCGTAGGAGTTTTTCTCTCTCGCCCTCGATTAGCTTGGTGACCGGAACTCCCGTCCACCGAGCCACGATATCCGCAATCTCCTCCGCAGTGACTTCCTCCTTGAGGATTGAATCCTCCCTTTTTTCCGCCTTATCAAGGTTTTCCAGTTCAGCCTCCAGGATGGGAAGCTTGCCGTGCTTGAGCTCGGCAACCAGGTTGAGATCGTAAGCCCGCTCCGCCCTTTCCATCTCCGCCCGGGTGGACTCAATTCGCTCACGCAGTACTCGCACGTCGTCGATTCCCTTTCGCTCGTTCTCCCACTGGCGCTTGATGGTTTCCATTTTGTCTCTGGCATTACCCAATTCCTTTCGCAGAGCCTCAAGACGATCCTTGCTAGACTTGTCCTTTTCCTGCTTGAGGGCAGTCTCCTCAATCTCGAGTTGCAGGACACGACGACTTACCTCATCAAGCTCGGCCGGCATGCTGTCGAGCTCGGTCCGTATCATTGCGCAGGCCTCGTCGACCAGGTCGATTGCCTTGTCGGGAAGAAAGCGGTCGGAAACATAGCGGTTCGAAAGAACCGCGGCATTGACCAGGGCTTCATCTCGAATGTTGACCCCGTGATGAATCTCGAAGCGCTCGCGCAAACCACGAAGGATGGATATGGTGTCTTCGACGCTGGGCTGATCGACGAGCACGGTCTGGAAGCGTCGCTCGAGGGCGGCGTCCTTCTCGACGTGCTGGCGGTACTCGTTGAGGGTAGTGGCCCCTATGCAACGGAGCTCCCCTCTTGCCAGCATGGGCTTCAGCATGTTGCCGGCATCGATGGCCCCTTCCGCCTTGCCGGCACCAACGATGGTATGCATCTCATCGATGAACAAAACGATGCGACCATCCCCTTTGCTCACCTCGGTAAGTACGGCCTTGAGGCGCTCTTCGAATTCTCCCCGAAACTTTGCTCCGGCGAGCAGAGATCCCATTTCAAGGGTAAATATAGTCTTGTCCTTGAGCCCCTCCGGAACATCGCCCCGCACGATTCTCTGGGCTAATCCCTCCACGATAGCCGTTTTCCCGACACCGGGTTCACCGATCAAGACCGGGTTGTTTTTGGTTTTGCGGGAAAGAATCCTGATCACCCGGCGGATTTCGGCATCCCTTCCGATTACGGGGTCCAACTTTCCCGACTTGGCTTGCTCGACCAAGTCGATTCCATATTTTTTCAAAGCCCGAAAGGAATTCTCGGGTGTCCGAGAAGTGACCTTCTGCCCGCCCCGGAGTTCCTTGAGGCTTTTCATGATCTTCTTCTCGGAAAGCTCAAAGTTCTTAAGAAATTGCTTAAAGGTTTCAGGCTTTCCGACACTTGCAAGGCCAAGAAGGAGATGCTCCGTACTCACATAGTCGTCTTCCATCTTTCTGGAAATTTCCTGTCCCTTCTCAACTGCCTCGGTAAGAGCGGAGGAGGCATAGGAGCGTGCCGTATTGACGTCGCCGGCGATCTTGGGAAGGGCCTTTAGTTCACGCTGCAAGGAAAGCTGAACCGGGGCCACGCCCACTCCGGTTTCCTCGAGAAGCGCCGGTACGATGCCGTCTTCCTGGGCCATAAGAGCCGACAATAGATGCCAAACCTCCACCTCCTGCTGGCCATTGCGCTTGGCTGCTTCAGCCATTTCCTTGATCGCGGAAATTCCCAGCTCAGTAAACTTTTCGGGATCAATGTTCATAAATGATATCATGCAGGTTGCGTTCCGAATATGACCGACTTAAGTCGATTCATTATTGTTTATATCCAACGCTTTGTGAAATTATTCAGGCAGGACTAGCGGGACAATTCCGCCCTTAAGGAATCCAATTTGGGTCATAACGTCACAAATATTGCCCTCTTGCGGGTTGTGTCCTTTGAGGTTTTTAACATTCTGGATGGATGAAACTTAGTGATCGGGCCAAGTTAATCGACAAAAAGTTGAACGAACTCTACCCATCTCCCTCAATCCCGCTCGAGCACAAGGACCCATTCACCCTTTTGGTCGCCGTCCTTCTTTCCGCCCAATGCACGGATGCCCGCGTCAATCAAGTCACGCCTTCTCTTTTCAGCCTCGCATCAAGCCCCGCAGAAATGGCTGGTCTATCGGTTGAACGCATCAATGCAGTAGTTCGACCTTGCGGTCTTGCTCCTCGCAAAGCCGAGGCCATCCAGAGGCTTTCCGAGATCATTATCGAGCGACATGGAGGGGAGGTGCCGCGTTCCTTCGTCGAACTGGAGGAACTTCCCGGCGTAGGACACAAGACGGCCTCGGTGGTGATGGCTCAAGCTTTCAATTTTCCCTCCTTTCCCATCGATACCCATATTCATCGACTGGCCCAGCGCTGGAAACTGACCAACGGAAGAAGCGTACTCCAAACCGAGAAGGACCTGAAGAGACTTTTCCCCAAGGATCGATGGAACAAACTCCATCTGCAAATCATCTATTATGGTCGGGAGCATTGCCAAGCACGGGCCTGTCATGGTCTGTCCTGCATGATTTGCAGGTCTTGTTTTCCAGACAGAAAACGAAGGGTGGAAACAAGAAAGGCCTAGCCTCCGTTGACGAACATTTTGGGCTTCTCGTTCTTGAGACGGACAATCGCCTCTTCCGACAACCCAGCTTCAAAAAGGTAGACCTCCCGCAGACTCGGCATCCCGATCAGGACGTCGATCAAGGCGTCGTTCATTTCAACCCGGACCAGGTTTAAGTAGGAAAGCTTGTCAAGAGGCTTGAGTTTGGCGATTCCCTCATGTGTAATTTCCTTCACCCCTTCAAGAGTAAGTTTTTCCAAGTTTTTCATGGCCGTCAATTGCCCCAGCCCGTGATCGGTGATCTTGGAGTTGGTAAGATCAAGGGAAAAGATCATTTCAAGAAGGGGTTCAAGGGCACCCAAATCATCATCCCCAATGGTCGTTTCCCCATCCATGGAGGAAATAACCTGCAAGCCCTTCTTGCCTCTGATGGTCAAAATTCGCAGACCGGAGCCCCTAAGCCGTTGAGCCTGGTCGTCATCTAGTTTTACTTCACTTGGCGATGAGGGTTTCGCAATCGGACCGATTTTCGCCGTCTGCGCTTGATCTTCGACGGGTTTGTCTACGGGAATGCCTATCTTGCCAAGGATCGGACCGACCTTGGAGGGCATG
>TARA_B100001115_G_C15848548_1_pt1 | contig 18534 bp, 20 predicted proteins | sample TARA_B100001115 | Tara Oceans TARA_B100001115 (sample SAMEA2622652) | marine metagenome | biome: marine biome (ENVO:00000447); feature: surface water layer (ENVO:00002042); material: "saline water (ENVO:00002010), including plankton (ENVO:xxxxxxxx)" | depth 5 m | reverse complement strand
TTAGGTTCGAGTTTCTTAGGGGTCGGTTTCTTAGGTTCGGGTTTCTTAGTTTTTTTAGGCGATGGTTTCTTAGAATTATTTGTTTTGATGAAAATTGGATTTTTCCGATTACCCGAAATACTTATTTTTTTCTTTGGAGAGGGTGTTTTAACAACCTTTTTCGTAGGACTTTTTACTTTATTCTTTTTTAAAAATTGAGCATACTCATTCTTTAAAGATAGATTTTTGGGACTTTTTCTCTTTTTAATTTTTTTTTCTTTTTCTAAACTACGTGTAATTACGCTATTCATACCACTACTATATTGCAACATAATAAATTTAACAAGTTATCGTTTTTTGGTATTCTATTATCTCAAGTTTAATGCGGTTCTTACATAAATCATCATCTCGAAATATATCAATCAATATATTATTAATTACTAAATCACCAACATAATCACCTTTCATTATCTTCTTTAATGATTCTTTAATAAATTCTTTTAAATGTTCTTTTCTATCCAGATAAATAGTATTAATGATAGTGTCTAAATTTTGTTCTGGAATTACCTTTAATCCATTTTCTTTAAGGTATATACTGTAATTTTCCTTTACATAAAATAAAATAAGATCTTGTATTAATTTTTCAGGTGTATTCGACATATATTTATATAAAGTATATTTTTTATATTTAAATAAGTTTCAAATCTAAAAAAAGAATAGTGAGATATTAATAAATGTCTAGTATAATTAATTATACAAAATTATTTTTATGGTCTTCATTATATTATTTTCAAAAAGAAAAATCAGATACTGTATTTAAGATAATTATTAAAAATATAAAAGAATCTGGTTCTGTAACTATTAAATTTGTACAATGGGTACTACCCAAAATAGAAACCATTTATGATATCAATGAAAAAAATCCAAAACATAAATGGTTTTATGAACTTGAAGAAGTATATGAGAACTGTGATTATCATGATATAGATTATACACGTAAAACATATCAACAGGATTTTAATCGAGATATTGACCTCGATTATGAAATTATAAGTGAAATTGCTTCTGGTAGTATAGGTCAAGTTTATAAAATTAAATCAAAATATGATAATCGCTTATTTGCTATGAAGGTTATTCATCCGGATGTTAATTCAAATCTATTTCTAATAGAATACCTATTAAAATTATTGTATACTATTCCAGTCATTAAAAATTATTGTCGTTATTATTTCCCAATCGATGTTACTGATTTTATAAGGGATTTCAGAATTCAAACAGATATGGTTAACGAGGGAAATAATATACTTCATTTTAGGGACACATATAAGGATCAAGATGTATATGTTATTCCTAATGTATATAAATTCTCAAAAAATGTATTAATAATGTCATACGAAGAAAGCACACCCTTTGACAAACTCGAAACAACATCTTATATGAAATACAAGATAATATTATTGAATAAGATATTTGTTAAAAATAATCAACATACCCACCGCCTTATGCATGGAGATCTTCATAAGGGTAATTGGAAAGTGAGAATTAATGATAATAAAATTCAAATTGTTATTTATGATTATGGATTCTGTTGGAGAATGCCAAAATATATTTCCCAAGAAGATTCACTTTTTATTGATCGAGCGATGATAACCCCTATAGAAGATATAGAAAATTATGGAAAAGCGTTGCATATCCTTATAAATAAATTATCACCATTAAAATCTATATTTGAATCCATTGATTCAGTTTCAGAAGATATGTTAAAAGGAACTAAAAAAAGTAATGGTGATAAAAAAAAACTTTTTGATGATCCATTGTTTCTAGTAAAATTAGTTTTAAAAGATTCAAGGAAAAACGATTATTTAATCGATAGTTTTATTTTTCAAAGCATTATCATACATAACCAGTTATGTAAGAATTTAATTAAATATGGAATAAATATTAAAAAAGGGAAAAGTGATTATTTTCAGACACAGGTATTTAATATTATCAATATTTGTAAAACATATAATACATGTACTGAATATGCTAATATTATCAAAAAAGAATATGATACTTTAGATATAAAAAAAGGTACTATTTTTGACTCTACAGATTATTTAAAAGGTTATAACCTCGATGTTAATTAATTTTTTCCTTCCCTTTCTTCTCATGATACGAAACTTCAATATAATCTTTTCCCATTTTATAAAAAACGGTTCCAAAGAATAATAACGGTATATATAATAAATAAGAGTAATCCATCATTTAATATTTCTCCACTTGTTTTTTTTTTAAATAATTTAAAAATTTGATTTTTATTTAAGAATAAATTAAATAAATAAACAATACCAACGGTATGGATACTGACGATATAATAAAAACATATTTTCATCAAAAAAATGTTATTGTTGATCATCAGATAAAATCATACAATTACTATGTCGATACAATCATACCTCAAATCATTTCCCAATTCTTTCCAGTAATTATTCCATTCAATGATGATACATGTGTAATAAAAGAAGTTAAGCTCGATATCAACAACATAAGGGTTGGAAAACCACTTCTTATTGAAAATAATGGATGTTCCAAATTGATGACACCAGATATGGCGAGAGTCCGTAACAGTACATATATATCCCCTATAACAGTTGATTTTAATTCGATTATCACAATTCAAGAGAATGGTGAAAATTTTGAATTGGAAAAAACAACAATTAAAAATATCCTTTTTGGGAAGGTCCCTATTATGGTTAAATCAAAATACTGTATCCTTAACCAAAAAGGCGGTGGAGAAGAATGTAAATATGATGTTGGAGGATATTTCATTATCAATGGAAATGAAAAAGTTATCATTTCACAGGAAAAGATAGCAAACAATTTAATACAGGTATATAAGAATCCAAAAAATTATTCCAAATATTCGCATATTTGTGAAACAAGATCTCTTAACGAAAATACGTTTGGTATTCCTAAAGTAGTATCAATCAAGATAACAAATAAAGATGATATATACAGTAATCAAATAAGAATCCTTTTACCCCATATGAAAACAGAAATTCCCATATTCATTTTAATGAGAGCACTTGGATGTGAATCAGATAAAGAAATTATTTACCATGTAATTGATAATAATAATTCTACCATTGATATGAATATCCTTAAAATTCTAAAACCATCTATTGAAGAAGCACGAGAAGTAATGACAGAAACAGAAGCGATATTTTATATTAGCAAACATATTAACAATAATACTTATTACACACAGAATGAGGAAAAAAAGGTAAATTATGTTAAAGAATGTATTCTTAAGGAATATCTAAATCACCTTGGAGATAATTTTGAAAAGAAAATTTATTTCACTGGTCTTATGATAAATAAGTTAATTAAATGTTATCTTGGTATTATCCCCTTTGATGACAGGGACAGTTACATTAATAAACGTTTCGAAACACCCGGTTACCTTCTCGGGAATCTAACATATCAATGTGTCCACAAAATCACAAAAGATATAAGAAACTTCATTACTAAAGAAGTTAATAGTGGTCTTTGGAATCTCAATAAACAATACAATCAGATTGTGAATGATATTAATATTCACAAAATTATTAAACCATCATATATTGAAAATATTTTGAAAGGAGCACTTGCTACAGGTAATTGGGGGATGAAAGTAAATGCCAGTAAACAGGGTGTATCACAGGTCCTTAATCGTTTAACCTATATAAGTACAATCTCACATATGAGAAGGGTTCAAACACCAACTGATAATACTGGAAAACTGATTCCGCCCCGAAAACTACACGGGACATCCTGGGGATTTGTATGCCCCACAGAGACTCCCGAGGGGCAAGCAGTTGGCGTTGTTAAAAACTTAGCAATGAGTTGTGAAGTTTCTATCGGTGAAACATCTGAACCAGTCAGGTACTATATACAAGATTATATCATGGGTTTTGAATGTATAGATATTTATAATTTCAACAAGTTAAATTATGTAAGAGTATTTATTAATGGAGATTGGATTGGGTTTACTAAAAAACCAAAAGAACTTGTTAATCTTGTAAAATCAAAAAGGAAGGTTGGATGTATAAACATTCATACGTCTATCAATTGGAATATACAAGAACAATATATATATATATTCTCAGATAGCGGACGCCCTCTACGACCACTTATTATAGTGGATGATGGAAAACCACTCTTTAATGAAGAAATTCGTAAATGTTTACAATCTGGAACAATTAATTGGTTAGATATGGTATCTACTATAACCAGTGATAAACATTATTGCATTGAATATATTGATCCACATGAAACAAATAATTGTCTTATATCAATGTATACTAAAGATAATCATATCGAAAAAAGATCCACACATTGTGAAATTCATCCTTCTCTAATTCTAGGTGCTCTTGCTTCATGTATTCCATTCCCACACCACAATCAATCTCCGAGAAATACATATCAATCCGCTATGGGGAAACAAGCAGTTGGTGTATATTGTACAAACTTTAATCAAAGATACGATACATTCAGTCACGTTCTTTCATACCCGCAAAAACCATTAATCGATACAAAAATGATGAAATTCCTAAATGCTGATAAACTACCAAATGGTATTAATGTGGTTGTAGCAATCGCGACATATGGTGGTTACAATCAAGAAGATTCTATCATATTTAATCGTTCTTCTATTAATAGAGGTTTGTTCTCATCCACATTTTATCGAACTTATAAAGATGAAGAAAAGAAGAACCAACTTTCAGGAGAAGAAGAAAAATTCTGTAAACCTGAAAAATCACGTCTCCTTTTCCCAAAACCATGTAATTATGATAAACTTAATAAAAATGGTTTCATTGATAAAGATACATATGTCACCGAAGAGGATATCCTTATTGGAAAGGTTGTTCCCATTAAAGAAAGTAATAATTATGATTACAAGGATAGTAGTATGTGTCTAAGAAGAAATGAGAATGGTTATATTGATAAGAACTATGTTACAACAAATAGCGATGGTTATAATATTTGTAAGACACGTATTCGGAGTTTTAGACAACCTGAAATAGGTGATAAGTTCTCTTCCCGCCATGGACAAAAAGGAACGATTGGGATGATCTATAATGCTGAAGATATGCCATTTTCATCGAACGGTATTACACCAGATATAATTATCAATCCCCATGCTATCCCTAGTAGAATGACAATTGCTCAATTAATTGAATGTATCCTTGGAAAAACATGTTGCGAAACAGGGAATATTGGTAGTGGGACTGCTTTTGATAGAATATCTGTAAAAACAATTGAACAAATGCTTGAGAACGCGGGACATGAAAAACATGGAAATGAAATCCTTTATAACGGATTTACCGGTGAACAACTTAAGACACAAATATTTATGGGTCCAACATACTATCAGAGACTTAAGCATATGTCTGGTGATAAGATTCATAGTCGTTCAAGTGGTCCAATCGTAACCATGACACGTCAACCAGCAGAAGGTCGATCTTCCCATGGTGGTCTTCGTTTTGGAGAAATGGAAAGGGATTGTATGATTGCTCACGGTACCGCAAGTTTCCTGAAAGAAAGGATGATGGATGTTTCAGATAAATATAGTATATTCATCTGTAGTCAATGTAATATGCAGGCGATCTCAGATCCCAAAACTAATATGTATGAATGTAAGCACTGTAAGAATTATAAGAAGTTTAAGAAAATTTATATCCCATACTCTTGTAAACTCCTTATGCAAGAACTTCAATGCATGAATATTGGTCCGAGATTTCTAACTGATAAATAAAACATACTTTAAAAAAAAATAATATAGATAATATATAATGGTAAAAATAGGAATACTCGGTGGTAGACTTGGAGAGACGAATCCATCCACTCCATATAGGAAATGGATGGATAATGTTCCTGATAAATATATTGATGATGATGGATGGATCTTAAATGAAGCCGCTTTAGTCGCCGCCATTGAATATAAATATCCCGACGCAGAAGTAAAATATATCACGAACCTGAATGAAAAAACACTTCAAAAAAATGATGTAAATTTTTTAGTTGGTGTTAATCTCTTAAATGCTTGGCATGGAAAATCAAAGGTTCAATATCAGAAGTGGTTATCGATTATGAAAAATAAGAAAAATAATATATACCCACCTCTTTCAGAACAGAATTTCCTGTATAATAAAGGTGATTATTTAAAATATTATGAAAAGAAAGGGATACCTATTGCGCCTACTTTTTTAATTAAAAAGAAAAGAGATGCTTCAGATATAATTAAAAAGGTCAGAGAAAATGGTTGGTCTTCTTTTATTGTTAAACCAGACTATGCGTTTGCAAATATAGAAATATCAAAATATGACCTCAATACTGCCGAGAATACTGAAATTACCGAATCCTATTATTCGAATGATCCATCAATTACAGAAAAAACCGAATCATTCTACTCTGATGTACCCAATAGCGATGATGGAAAGGTTGAAAAAGAGTTAACTAAATATTTACAAAAAACTAAAAAATTCCCTGGTTTAGTTTGTCAAGAAAAAATAATAGGTTTCACTAAAAAATATGAGGTTAAAACATTTTGGATCAACGGAGAATATAAATATAATGTTTCCATTAAAGCATGGCCTCCCCCGGAAAGTTTTGGGAATGTAAATAAAGAAACATTAAAGGGTATTCAAAAACTTGCCAAAAAAGTCCTTGATAATTACCCCGAAACTAAAATAAAAGGGAAGGTTGTAAGACCACTATTCCTACGGATTGACCTCGGGTGTTGTCAGGGGAATACACTTGACACAAGCAAATATTTTCTAAATGAAATCGAATATGCTGGGTGTGGTACGTTCACTGATGTCAAAAATGTATTCCATTATTGGCCTGAAGCATACTACAAAAAAGCAATTGAAATCAGTAACTTATAATACTACATTTTTAAATTATGATAATTCTCTTTCTGTAAAATTTATTTTATCTCCTATTTTCATATCAAAATAATCAATCGAACCTGAATTCATTTCTAAAACATTGTTCGATTTTTTATCAATACTAATACTCTTTAATGATAATGGAACTGTATCTTTGACATAACCAACTATATTCATTTCACTATCTAAGAAAATAACATCCAAGGGTATATATGTATTTTTCATCCACATACTATTCTTTTTATAAGTATATTTAAACAACATACCTTCATTGTATTTAAGTTTATGTTTACGATACATTAACCCTCTTTTTTTTTCGGAAATTTTTCTTCCAACGTTTCCATAAACATTGTGTATTTTTTGATTATTACAAAAAATAAGGAATATAACAAGAAGGATTAAAACGATTATAATAATCATATACTATACAAAATAAAATTTTATATATTGCTCTATAATAAATGGATAATTCATCGTATGGTTTTAGTGGTGCCGGTATCAATGGTATTGCCAATTATGAATCCCTTAGTGGTGGAGGTCGTAGAAAGGCGAGAAGGGGTAAAAGAAAGACTGCGAGACGTTCGGCAAGGAAGACCGCAAGGCGTTCGGCAAGGAAGACCGCAAGGCGTTCAGCGAAACGTTCGGCAAGGAAGACCGCAAGACGTTCAGCAAGGAAGACCGCAAGACGTTCAGCAAGGAAGACCGCAAGACGTTCGGCAAGGAAGACCGCAAGACGTTCAGAGAAACGTTCAGCAAGACGTTCTAACCGTAAAACACTTCATGGAGGAAGTGGTATAGATGATCTCATAAAAGACCTTGCGGCTCAGCAAGATAAGCTAGGCGAAGATAACAAAGTGGTGAGGGAAGCATGCTCGCGCGAGGGGAAGTGCAATACCTGGATCGATATCTTAAATAATGATGAAACAATAAAGAGGATTCGTCAGAAAATCAAGATTCAAGGCGATAACGAAATCGAAAGCAAAATGCAAAAGCGGAGGGATGAGGACGAGAAGCGCGAACTCGCGCTAAAAGCTGCCGAGAAGAAGCCGGAGCTCACGGAGGAGCAGGACAAAGTGCTCTCTGTGCTGAAGCAGCTGCTCAAGGGAAAGAAGGACAAGACTCCGACCAACTCCCCGTGAAGAATAAGGAGCCGGTGCGCCCTTCCCACCGCACCACCCCTTCCTGGGCATTTTGGCGGCGGAAGGGGCGGTAGCGGTGGGATTTATCTAGACATATGAAGTTCCTTTCTTCATAATGTTAAGGGAAATGAAAACAGTAATTCCTGTAAGGATTCCCATTAATACGGGGTTCATTGGGTCAAAATCCTGACCTTCCATATTAGCGACTGTTTTCTGATTCACGCGCTCCCTAAAGTTTTGTGTGTAAACCTCTTCATTGCTCGTCCTCCCTTGCATAACCCCTACATCATAATCTCCACACAGACGAGGAAGTTTGTGGTATTCCCTCAGCGTGTTTATCACTGCCCCCCAAGGAAGGAAATCTCCGTTTCCATTCCATCCTCTTGAGATCCAACCTACTGTACGCCGTTCGACGCCGTTTTCCACAAGGTCATGAAACATCAAGAGGTCATGAACATCTTCTTTATAAACTTTAACCCACCACCATGCGAGGTATTCCGCTTTTTTTGTCCCTTCTCTACTTCGGGTGTAACTAATCACAAGTCCATTCTCTGATTGATTGAATTTTGGTGGAACATCAAGACCATTCTTTGACTTGTGGAAGAAATTCAAGAAAGAATCCGGACTCTTACAGATTTGTGTGGAATTCAATGCCTTACCTCGGTGATGGCAATTAGACTGAATGAAGATCAAGTAGGTGATTACATCACACCACGTGATATCATCCCATTCTTCTTTCTCTTTTTTGAGAAACGCGTCTACCTTTGTGAGGAATTTCGCACAGTGCTTCCTTTTGTGCTTTTCCATATCATCTCCCCACCCAAAAATAGCGTTCAATCTTCGGTTGTAAGCATCCAGGGCACGTTCCGGATTTCCTGCCTCCCAAGCATTCCTTCCGGAACCAGAAATGATGTGTGTTAGATCCGCAATCAAGGTACGGATCAGGTCATAAATATTGATACTTTCCTCCCTCGCATAGGAAGCGATGGAAGTGATGACGGCATTGTGGAATGTAGGAGGAATCTCCATAATAGATCGTTCTTTTGTTATTTATTAATACACTAATCTATTTTCAAATTTGATTTCTTTTTTTTTATAAAATAAAAAAGAAAATGAAGAGGACTCTTCTTTATGGCGCGGACGACTGGGGGGATGATGATGAATCAGGGACTCCCTCTCCTCGAAAAAGAATTATAATCAAATATAACGAATTACATCATGGAACAATCCTAATCTTCGGTTTTGCGTGTGGTTATTTGTTTCGATCTATCCTAAACTAACCCCATACAGTATTCTTCACTATATTCACCGTCTGGTCTCTGTTCAATTGTAAAGATGGTTCCATTGTATTTCATATAGAACCCATGCGGACCTAGAAATATATAGATACTATCATTAATTTTTTTTGGATAAGACATTACCTTCTCAGCATCTTCAATTGTAAAATCTTCTGTGCGTTTATTTACCAATTTAAGGTAATTCGATATATTCATATTTTTTACTTTCTTACCTGTAATTTTCATATAAGGACCGAATTTACCATCACCTATAAATATCTCCTTACCCTTTAGTTTTCCTAATAGAGGCATATCTGATACATTTCGACTAGTATTTTTCATTTGATCATCAACGATCAATATGAAAGAATCATATACTTTCCGGATTACATCGATAAAGTTTAATTCTCCACCCGCTACTAAATCTAAATCTTTCTCCACCTGTGATGTAAATGTTTCATGAATAATATTCATAAAATGACTTCTAAGGTATTCTAAAACCTTAAGTCCAAGAGGAGTAATAAGGATTCTCTTTTTTTGTATATTTCCTTTGACAGTTTTTTCTTCTTCAATGATTTCATCTTCTTTTGAAAGGGTGAGAGTCTTTACTTCTTTATCGGGTTCTTTATAATCACGTTTTTCAGTGTAATTACGATTATCAAGAGTGCTTACAATTGCCGAATAGGTTGATGGTCTTCCAATACCAGTTTTTTCGAGGAGACTTACAATTGAACTTTCATCATAATATTGTGGCATATTCCCTGGTTTTTGTGTCGCAATACATTCTTCCATACTATAAGTTTCATTGATATCAGGTTTATCTTCTTGTTTCAATAATTTATCATAATATATCTTATAACCTGGATACATCATTCTCTTATGACTTGCTGTAAAATAACCATCATCCTCCACATTTTTATTTGTAATCTTTACTTTATACATTAAATTTTCACAAGGTTTCATGTGAGAAGTAACTGTTCTATCATAGATTAACTTGTAAAGTTTCATATCAATCGGTTCAAGGTCATCTGGTTTTGTTAAACTAGTAACCCTAATCGCTTCATGTGCTTCTTGAGCACCCTTAACTTTCTTAGCACCAGGTTTACAATAATCTGAAGAACTAAAGTTATCACCAATATATTTTTTAACTTTCTTTGAAAATTCATCCGAAATATACATCGAGTCTGTTCTCATATAGGTAATATGACCACCTTCATAGAGTTTTTGTGCTATATTCATTGTTTGTTTAATGGAAAATCCAAATGATCTTGATGCTGTTTGTTGAAGTGTTGAAGTAATAAATGGTTTTTCAGGATAATCTTTTATTTTTTTTTCTTCCACGGATAACTTTTTAAAAGTTCTGTCTTGAGCAAAATTTTCAAAGAGATCTTCGGTATCGATATCACTCTTTTTTGTAAATGGACATTTCTTATCTATTTCTCCAAATGTCCCTTCAATAGTATAAACTTCATCCGGGACATAATTTCTAATATGGTCATCCCTTTTTTCGAGAAGATTAAGCAGGGCACTTTGTACCCTTCCAGCAGATAAACCCTTTTCTTTTGTATTGATATTTTTCCAAAGACACGGTGATAATTTAAAACCAATTAATCGATCGATAATTCGACGCGCTTGCTGTGAATTAACTTCATTCATATCAATTTTACGTGGTGTTTTGAGTGCTTCAATTATTGCACCCTTTGATATTTCACGGAAAACAATCCGATTATCTTTTTTTACAGGTGATTTTAGAACATTTGCTGTATGCCAAGCAATTGCTTCTCCTTCTCTATCATCGTCCGCCGCAAATATTACTTCTCTATCAATTGAACCTGATTTTAGATTTTTAACAACATCTCTTTTTTCTGGCATAATAACATACTTTGGTTTAAAATCATTATCAACGTCAATACCAAAACCTTTTGGATCACCGTATACTTTGGTTTTCTTTTTTTCTAAATCACGAATATGACCACATGATGAAAGGACTTTATAATTTTCGTTTAAAAATCCTTGAATCTTTTTTGCTTTTGCGGGTGATTCTGTAATAAGAAGGTACATTCTAAATTTGATATTATATAAAGGTTTTAAAATAATCAAATTTAAAATGGAAGAAATGACACATTATCCAGTTGCAAGTATAAAGGAAAATGGAGAAAAAAATGAAAGGGTAACATTTATACCCATGGATAATATAATACTTGATCCAGGTATGGAATTTATGGGTCGACAAAAGTGTCATAAAATACTTTTGGAAAAAAAGGTAAAGACTTTGAATAATGGTATCGAAACACAACTCTATAAATGGGATAAGGTTGAAAAAGATTTCCAAGAAAAGAAGGGACTCGATCCCGTAAGACTTAGTAGATTTAAAGAGACACCATATTATACTGTCCTTGATGGGAGACATCGGTGTATGCTCAGTTTCTTCAACGAATATACTCATATCCCAGCAAATATCTTGTAGAAATATAAATTTGATTTGTTTCTAAGGGAATTAAAAACAAAAAGACAAATGTCTTCAAAATGGACAGTTTCCCTCCCAGCGAGCACAGAGTACATTTATCTCTGTCTCCTTCAGATCCTCAAGGATCCGAATATCTCCTTTTACATCAGTCGTCTGTCATCAAAAGCATACCTCAAAGATCCGGGTCATCAGACATGGCACGAATCCCTGAGGTTGTCCACATCGAAGAGGTGGGAGGGAATCAACGACCTCTATAAGAAAAGAAATTTCCAAAAAATGCCTGGAATCCCGATTGATTTCCCCCTCCCATACGATTCTGAAAAATGGAGGGTCCATAAGACTATTATGAAAAAAATACTGTTTTTCCGAAAAGGATTTATGAGAATAGAAACCACCGCAGGTTCAAGAAATATGACATACAGAGAAATGGTGGAAAACGTAGATGATTTGGACTGTATGTGCTATCCGGATAAGGATATAACTGAAGCATATGGAGACTTTCTACTTTTCACTGACGGAGAGGAAAAAAATATAGATGAAGAATGGGTTCCATATGTATTAAAAGAGGGAGGGTGTGAGAGAATGAGAATCATTAATTAAATACTTAAAATGAAGATAAGTATTATATATAGATAAACTACTTTTTTTATGCCTAAAAATACTAAAGGAGGTAAAAAACACAAGAAAAATAAGAATTATGCGTCAGAAAACAAAGCTCTAAGGTACAAAGAAACTGGACAAGAATATGCGAAAGTTACCCGGTGTAAGGGGAATTGTCGGTTTGATGTACAATGTTGTGATGGTAAAGAACGAGCCGCAATTTTATGTGGATCTATGAGAAAACGCAAATTTATTAATCAAGGTCAATTAGTCCTTGTTTCTATTCGAGAATGGCAAGATGATATTTGTGATATAATTGATTCTTATGAAGAGACCCATGCGAAAAGACTTAAGTCTGAAAAAGAATTACCCGATTCATTTCGTCTTGGAGACGATAATCCATATGATGAACATGATGATGGTATTGATTTTGTTATGGGTAATCCGAGTGATAGCGATGAAGAAATTGAGGGTGATAATCCATTTTTAAAAGAAGAATCTGATGAAGGGGTTGTCGATCTAGACGAGATATAATATTTTATATATTTATAGTATATGGATGATCCTATCTTCGAAGAATATATCAAATCACTGCATTCGATAAATCCAATCATTAATGATTATTTTATGAAAGATGAATGGAATCATAAAAACCACATACAACCAAATGTATATTCTGAAAAATTCTATAGTGAAATAAATAAAAATAATAAAAACATCCTTAATAAATTAAAAAAAAAAGAAGGACTATCTTTTTATGAGAAGATTCTAAAAGAAGATTTAGAAAATAGTATTCATCTTGAAGAAGACTACTTAATTTATTATTATATGCCTATTAACATACGAAATAATAAACTAATTGATTATGTAGGGGATTGTTCTGGTGAAGGGTGGTTTACATTTGATGTGAAAAATGACTATCTTACTTTTATAAAAAGATTAAAATCCCTCGATGATATAACAGATGAAATCATAAAGAAAATGAAATATGGAATAAGGGACAAAGTTACATTATACAATAAAACTGTTAGTAAGATGATTGACAATATTAATGAAATACTAAAAACAAAATCGTATACACATACAAAGGATATCCCAATTTCAAAAAAAACATGGACCGAAGCAGTTGAGAAATACCTTGTTAACAATCTAAAAAAACTAAATGATTTCTTGATAGATGAATATCTTCAACACGCATCAAAAAAATGCGGTTTACATCAGTATAAAGGTGGTAAAAAAGAGTATAAATTTATTTGTAAAATAGAAACATTACCCGAATTAACACCTGAAAAATTATTTCAATGTGGTATGGATGAAATAAAATGGATTAAAAAAGAAAAAAAGAAATTAGAAAAGAAAATTGGAAAGGGGGATATTGATAACTATATTCAAAATGAAAGAGGAGACTATTATAAAAATAAAGGAGATATTTTAAAAGACATCCAAAAAATAAAAAAAGAAATTATAAAAGATACATACTCAAAATATTTTCATGGTGAAATCAAAAAAAGCGATGATTATGATGTAAAGTCAGCCAGGGTTGAGGATAAAAGTCATTTTGCATTTTACAGATCCCCAGATATAAAATTAAAGAAAAAGGGAACATTCTATATTAATACTTTTAATCCGAGTTTAATAAACAAACATGAATTATATGTATTAACCCTCCATGAAGGAATACCTGGTCACCATTATGAAATATACTACCATACTAATAGAAATGTAATGGATTATTTTAAACATTCTCCATATGATAATTATTCTGAGGGATGGGCATTATATTGCGAAAGTTTAGGAAACTATAGTAATCCAAAGAGGGAATATTTTAGACTAAAATACGATATGCTGCGCTCGATACGTTTAGTAGTCGATACAGGTCTCCACTACTTTGGATGGGATTATGATAAATGTTACAATTTTATGAAAGAACATTTAAAAAGTTCTGATGAAGCAATACATCGTGCCCTTTTGAGATATATTGATAATCCGGGACAAGCATTGACATATAAAATTGGTCAAAAAACGATTCTATATTTAAGGGATGAATATATTAAAAAAGGAGGGAATTTAAAAGATTTTCACGAGAAAATTATGAGAATAGGACCATGTCCGATAGATTCTCTACTTGATTATTTTATAGAAAATGAAATAAATAAGTAACCTATAAACCCTAGTATCATAGATTGTTTCCACCTGTTTTCCATAACTGTATATACTTCAACCCATGCTTTAACTTGTTTTTCATTTGTTAAATAATTTAACATCAGTGGTTTTTTAGGGTAAAAGTAATAGAAACCCAACTTTACTACAGACATTATAGAGAGAACCTTACAGAAAATATATTTATCCTTACCTTTTTTATTATAATAGTAATATAATATACCCGATAGGATCCCTATAATCATCCCTATGTTATATATAGTTGTGCGTTCACTAATTATTTCATTATACCTTTTTTCTTGTTCTGTATCTAATAGTTTTAAAAAATTATTAAATTTATCTTTCTTTAGATTTAGAACTGACATGATAATACTCGATAAAATAAGTGTTATACCAACAATACAGGATATGTTATTCATTTATATTAATCAACATTTATTTTATGTCCCTTACATTCATAATAAAACACGACTCTCTTATTTTTATTTATTTCAACGCAATATTCATGATTATTACAAAACTCATCTACATTATGTGTTTCAAACAAGGGAAACTTTAGTTTTCGATTAACATCAGTATATCCACAAAACTTACGGTGCATATATGGTTCCCACCATGAATATTTATTTTCTAAATGACCCATACCATGGTAAAATATGGTCCCTTCTTTATTTTTATAACGTAAAGTTCCATTTCCATTATTTACGACCTGTTTATTCTCTTGTGATTTTTTTTCCAAATCCCTTAACTTTAATTTAAGTCCATCATATTCTTCGATCTTTTTATCATTTTCATCTATTCTTTTATTTTTATCAATTATCTTTAGTGATAATTCTTCGATTGTATTTAATAAGCGTTCAGTTTCTTTTTTATGATTCTCTTTTAATTTTTTTATTTCATTTTTTAGATTTTTGTGATCACGTGATTTTACATCATCAACATCCAATTTAACTTTCTCTATATTTTTTAATATTATATTATTCTTCTGATACTGTGTCCGGTTTACATAATATCCACCTATAAATAAGAATAGTGAAGGGAGTGTAAACATTATATTTTCAAGATATCCATCAAGGTATTCCATTAAATTTATTAGTATTAACATAAGACGTGTTTATATATCAAATTTGAAAAAAATAAAAATTATAAACAAATAAAAAAAGAGTACCATCTAATGGAACCTTCGATAGTTGATTACTATAGAGAATACCCTCTAAACATTGATGTAATCGAAAAAATGAATGAAGAACATCACCTTTTAATGGATGAAAATGAAAAACTTAAAAAAGAACTTGAATTTGTGAAACGTATATTTAAATATCCTCTAAGAAATAATGCGATATTCAATCTCGTTCGACTAAAGAAAGGTGGTGAGGATGTTTGGATTAATAAGATTCAAGTGAGTGAAAATGAACTAAAAGAGTTAGATGATTGTGAAGAAGTAAGATATCTTCTAAAAAACTGTAATCCAAAGTGTGAACGGTAATTTATGAAAGTATTCTCCATAATTATTATATGTTTAAACTAAATCTAATTGCACAACTATTTTTTTTTAAGTATTTTACCTTTGTTACATGTTGGGATATGTTTATTATATTCTATTGGGGAATTAAACCATTCGCCACATAAAAAACAATGCATATTTCGATGTAGGGGTTGTGATAACATTTCTTCTTCATCCTTACAACATGAAAGTAGGCATCCCATATAATATATACACTTAAAAAATTAAATTTGATATAAATATACATCACCTTTTTAAGATGAAAATTACTCTTCCAAAATCACTCTATAACTGTAACGTTATTATTAGTTTGGGTGATAGAAATGGTATGTATGTTTCGGAAAGGCAAGAAATGTGGGAAATATGGAAATCACTCCATAATGTCCTTTATAAAAATGATGATAATGAATTAAAAAAAGGTGATTGTATTTTATCCTCTACTTTCCCCCTAAAATCATATGTTTCTACTTCAACTCTTGAAAACTGGGGATGTATTGGTGATATAGAAACAACAAGAGACTTGATTATTTTTGAAGATTCTATTTTATCTCCTATTCAGTTTGAATTTAATAGTTACGGGTATCCACCAATGAAATGGTGTGAGTTTATGAGAAAAAAAGGATTCATCTTAACGCTTTATTTCCTAGATAATGACAATCGAAGGATATATAAAACTGGGAACTGTGGAAAATGTATCTATGATAAAAAACGTATTATTGAAGATGTATATACTATGCCATCAATTAATTATATTGAAGCATCAGCAAAATATAAGAAATATAAACATATGAATAAACACAACTGCCTGAGAAGGTTGGTTAATTATAGAGATAATATTTATTCCCTTGAAGGGTTTTGTGAAGGTTTAAAAGACCTATTAGATATATATGGTGTTGGTCCATGTGGTGAAGGGATAATGCTATATGAAAAATCCAAAATTGCAAATGAATTAGAAGATATAGAAGGAAAACTCATAACTGGAGAATTAAACGAAGGGGATTATTTAGATAAATGTAATGATTTGAAAGATCAATACAATAATATAAAGTTTGCTTCTATGTAGAAAAATATAAGGAATATTAAACTATGCGAAAAATAATAAGGGATATTCTATTTTATTCAACCTTCCAACTACTTTACGTATCTGCTATATGTACCTACCACAAAAAAAATCTCATTTTTTTAAAGCGAGATACTAATGCTACAGGCGGTCATAAACCTCTTTCATCTTGTTGACAATATTCATGTATGTGCTTTCGGGAATATCTTCGGTGACTCCAAACATATCATCCATCACTCCCTTCATGATTTCTTTTGTTTTCTTGGTGTCCTCATCATCTTCACCTTCCAGGAGGGTCTCATCACCCTCTGTGTCAATTTCAAACTCTCCATTGTAGGTTTCTTGGAGTTCTGGAGGGATAGTCGATTCCTCCTCTGGGTTATCCCTTTCCCTTGCAGAGTTGAGGTAGATTTCATGTTGTTCCTGACATTCGTGGCACCGGTGGATTGGTGGGAAGGTCTCCTCTTCCCGTGTGAACTCAACATCCCTGTCATAGATAGTCCTCACGAGTTTCTCAGAAACTCCGCATTCGATACACTTAACACCGTCGCACATACATGACTGACACGTGATCATTCCCGACTCTTTCATGACAAGGTAGTCTATGGAAAACCCATAAGTATTTGTACATCTTTCTCCGATTTGCCAGTGGCAAAGACCACAACTATCACAGACCCCTTCACCCCCTTGATGCTCTTCATCTGTCCCAGTGTTCTCGTTCCACTCTTCCCACATCCTTTCCCCAACCCTCCTGAGTTCCTCAAGGATTTCAGGATCCGATGGAGTAGATTCTTCTTCGTCGTCTTCAAACAACCTCCTCGCCACGCGACGGGGAGTCCTCTCAGCATCTTCCTCAACTTTTTGGATCATCTCCTCCACACACCACTCCACATCAATCTTCAGGAACGCATCCTGGACGGAATTCCGGACATTCACCAGGTCCTCCATGCTCAACATCTTCCTGTGAGTCTTTCAGAGGGTATCTTTTAGTTTTATATGTATTAAACTTACCCTTTCAAATTTCATTTTTTTACCTTTTGTATGAGGTAGCTCACTTTTTCCTCCCTGTTATTCCACATATCATCTATCGCAGAGTCTATCTTCCCATCATCAAGATACTTTGATAAATTTTGTCTTATATTCGTCTTATTCAGAGCCTGCTTCGTCCTCCTCTCTTTACACCGTAATTTTCCATTCTCTGTATTTAGATCTGTTATATTATTATGGGTCATAAATGTAGTTATCTTCGGTTCTAGTTCTTTTGAACGGATTTTCTTTAATTCTTTGATTTTTTTCTCTAATTCAGCGATTTGAGAATCTATGATAACCCATCTTTGAACCTGTTCTTTAAAAAATTGTATTTCTCCCGCGGGTATTTTTTCGTAAGGGTTCATTATTAATATTATTCATATATTTATTACTTTAAATTACTTT
>TARA_B100001115_G_scaffold52205_1_pt1 | contig 19320 bp, 14 predicted proteins | sample TARA_B100001115 | Tara Oceans TARA_B100001115 (sample SAMEA2622652) | marine metagenome | biome: marine biome (ENVO:00000447); feature: surface water layer (ENVO:00002042); material: "saline water (ENVO:00002010), including plankton (ENVO:xxxxxxxx)" | depth 5 m | reverse complement strand
ACATTTAAATTACCTATAAGATCTTTATAAAGTATTGCTTTCTTGATATGAGGATTAGATTTAAGTGTCTTCTCAATATTATTATAATTAATATTTAAGGAGTCTTTAGTAAAATAATTATCGAGAATACTCATTATTTTATCTTTTGGAACAAAAGTGCTATCTGAACTTATCTTATATTTTTTAAATACCTGATCAGAACTTCCAAAGAAAATTATTAATAAACTAAAAAAAATAATATTAGTCATCACCATCAAAATTTTCTTAATTATTTTCATGATATAGACTTATATATTTTATCAACTATATTTTTTGAGGCAAATGGCTTACCTAACTTTTTTAAAGAATCCTTCATCAAATTCATTTTTTTATTGTTTGAAATAAGAGATATAGCTTCGTTCATCATAAGATCTTTGCAATCCGTATCTTTAATCATAACACAACCTCCTTTTTCTTGAATTTCAGATGCGTTTTTAGTCTGATGATCGTCAACTACATTTGGTGATGGAATTAATATTGCTGGCTTACCAATGATACACAATTCAGAAATAGCTATTGCTCCAGCCCTAGATATAATAATATCTGCAACTTCATATGCTATATCCATTCTTTTTATAAAGGGTTTAATAATAAGATTATTTATTCCGGGATCATTTGAATTTATTTCTTCATAGTAATATTTTCCTGTTTGCCATAGAATCTGAAAAGAAGATTCTCTTATTAAAGATAAATTATTTAGAATCCCATCATTTATACTCTTTGCTCCAAGGCTTCCTCCTAATACTAATATTGTTTTTTTATTTTTATCAAGTTTAAAGTAATCATAAGAATTTTTTTGATCACTATTAAAGTTCATTTTTCTAAGTGGATTTCCATAGTTAAATATGGACTTATTACTTATATATTTTTTAATATTATCATAAGCTATGAAAATCATATCGACTCGATTAGATAATATTTTATTCGTAAGTCCAGGATAAGAATTTTGTTCTTGTATTGCAGTTTTATATTTTAAAATTGAAGATATCAATAGGAATGGTCCTGATGAATACCCACCAAAACCAATAACCATATCCGGTCTATATTTTAACAGTATAAAAATTGATTGGATAATTGAAAATAAAATTTTAAAGGGAAGAAATATATTTTTAAATATAAATGGAATACCTAATAATAAAATATTTAGAATCATTGAAGATCGTTTTATGCCTGATATCCATAAACCAATAATTTGATAATTATATTTTGGAACAATCTCCATTTCCATTCGATCTTTGGAGCCTACAAATAAAATATTATTTTGCTTATTTCTTCTTTTCAATTCATCTGCAATTGCAATCATAGGAAATATATGACCGCCAGTACCGCCACCACATAATATTACATTTATTTTTTTTTCATCCTTAAGCATAACTTTCTTGTAAATTATTTTGACGACTAACACTTAAAATGATTCCTAAAGTTATTCCAGTAAATAATTGGGATGTACCGCCCATACTTATTAGAGGTAGAGTAACCCCAGTAACAGGTAGCAGTCCAACTACAACACACATATTAATTATAGCTTGTATTATTAATGCAAAACTAAGACCAGCACTCAATAAGCCCCCAAATGGTTTTGATGATTTTATAAAAATAAATAGCCCCCTGTATAATAATATTAGGTATAGAATAATAATTGATATACCCATAATGAATCCATACTCCTCAATTATAATAGCATAAATAAAATCAGAATAGGACTGTGGAAGAAAATTCTTCTGATTACTTTGCCCTGGCCCTTTACCGAATAAACCTCCAGTTGATACAGCTATATAGGCTTGCTCTAACTGGAAAGGTATTTCTTTTTTATAAATAAAATTTGATGCCCTACTATATGCAGTCTTACCTCTTTGACCAGTTAATAATGCAATCGTACCACTAAAAACAATAAAAAGAATCAACAGACCTAAATGTTTAATTTTGACTCTTGAAATAAACATTAAAAGAATGGAGGTGGCTCCAAGAATTAATGCAGTTGATAAATTTGTTAAGGCTATAAATAAACATATTGTCCCAATCCATATAAAAGGGACCATTAAAGTTTTAAATTTTTCCAAATAATTCTGGTTTTTAGCTAAAAAACTTGATAAATAAATTATCAAGGAAAGTTTAGCTAAATCTGAAGGTTGAAATGCTTGATTAATTATAGGAATATTTATCCATCTAGATGCCTCGTTAATATTTAATCCAAACTTATACGTAAAGAGAAGTAAGGGTAATGATATATATAATCCAACAAGTGAGATTTTAGAATAATATTTATAATCTATCTTATGCGCAAACCACATTGCAATAAGACTGAGAACAATCAAAATAAAATGTTTAAATAAATAATACTCTGTATTTCCTCCCATTTTTTGATAAGCAAGAGAACCCGTAGCACTGTATACTGCTAATAATGAAATTGCGGAAAGAGAAATGGCAATAAGCCATATTAACTTATCACCTTGTATGTTATTTTTAAACCAATCAATCATTCTATCTGAGTTTCAGTGTTGCTAAAGTTAAAATCGCAAGCAGTATACCAACCATCCAAAATCTAGCTACAATTTTTGTTTCGTGTATTCCTTTTTTTTGGTAGTGATGATGTAAAGGTGCCATTAAAAAAATTCTTTCTCCTTTTCCAAATTTTCTTTTGGTATATTTGAAATAAAGCACTTGAATTATAACAGATAAATTTTCAATAAGAAACACTCCACACAAGACTGGAATTAATAGTTCTTTTTTTACTAATACCGCTAAAACTGCAATCACTGCTCCTATGGATAGACTTCCAGTATCGCCCATAAAAACTTGAGCTGGATATGAATTATACCATATAAAACCTATACATGCACCAACAAACGAAAAAGAAAAAATAACTAATTCACCAATGTTTGGTATATAAATTATATTTAGATAATCAGAAAAAATTACATTACCAGATAGATAAATAAATATTGAAAGAGTAATTCCAATAATTGCTGATGTTCCAGCAGCTAAGCCATCAAGTCCATCAGTTATATTAGCTCCATTTGATACTGAAATCACTATTAATGTTATTATCAAAACATATACTAACCAAGTATAATCAGTTAAATTGAATGGCAACAACCACTCATATCTAAACTCATTATTTTTAACAAAAGGAATTGTTGTAACTAAATCTTTTGAATCTGAAAATTTTATACCTTCATTAATACTTTGTTGAGAAATTGGTTCATAAAATTCTCTAAAAACAATAGAATTATCAGATATAATTATATAAGAAACTACAATACCTATAATTATTTGTCCAATGATTTTAAATCTTCCCCTAAGGCCTTCTTTATTTTTCTTCTTTATTTTTAAATAATCATCAATAAAGCCAATTAAGCCCATGAATATTGTTACAAAAATCATGAGTTGTATGTAAATATTATTGATATCAGCAAAGAGAATTGTTGGTAATATAATTGACAGAATTATTATTATACCACCCATTGTTGGAGTACCTACTTTTTCATTTTGACCCTTAAGGTTTAAATCTCTTACACTTTCAGAAAGTTGAAATTTATTTAAAATATTAATTATATTTTTTCCAAATGCTATACTTATAATAAGAGAAAATAAAGCTGCCATTCCAGCTCTAAAAGATAAATATTGAAATACACCTGTACCTGCTATATCATAATTTTGATTTAAATATTCAAAGAGAGAAAATAACATACATTATAAGTTTAATTCATTTTTTAATATATCCATATCATCATGAGGTAAAATTTTATCTTTAATTATTTGAAATTGTTCATGACCCTTACCAGCAATTAGAATTATTGAATCAGAATTAAAATCTGAACAAGCTTTAGAAATCGCATCTTTCCTATTAAGAATTATACTATAGTTTTTTGAATTTACTCCATCCATTATGTCATTTATAATTTCCATTTCATCTTCATTTCTTGGGTTATCTGAAGTTAAATAAATAAAATCACTAAACTCATCTGCAATTTTACCCATTTGATGTCTCTTTGATTTGTCTCGATCTCCACCAGCTCCAAATACTGTTATTATTTTCTTATTATTCTTAAAATTATTTATTGAGCTTAAAATATTTTTTAATGCATCAGGAGTATGTGCATAATCTACAATTCCTACTGTATTATTTCCACCTTCCACGTAATCAAATCTACCCTTTGGAGTTTTAAGAGATGATATTTGTCTTAAAATAAGATTATCATCTAACTTTAAAATTTTACCTACTGAGTAAACAGCTAATATATTAGAGGCGTTATAATCACCAATAATTTTGAGATTAACTTTTTTATTATTTATATCCAGTAACAGACCATTAATATTATTTTCAATTATTTTTCCTTTATAATCAGAAATAGTATTTAGTCCATAAGTATAAACTTTTGACCTTGTATTTTGAATAATATAGTTAGATCTTTTATCATCAGAATTTACTATCGAATATGACTTCTCATTCAAATTATCAAATAACATTTTTTTGGTATCAATATAATTTTTAAATGTTTTATGATAGTCTAAATGATCATGAGATATATTTGAAAATATTGCAATGTAAACATCAGATCCATCTACTCTTTTTTGATCAATTGCATGAGAGCTAGCCTCCATTATACAATAATCAAATTTTTTATTTACCATATCATTTAATATCTCATTAATATATATTGGATCTGGGGTAGTTAATTTTGACTTAATAGACTTATCCCCAATTTTATTTTCAATAGTTGAGAACATACCCACATTTTTACCAATTGATTTTAAGAAATTATATAAAAAATATACAATGGATGTTTTTCCATTAGTACCAGTAACTGAAATAATCTTTATTTTCTTAGAAGGGTTTTCATAAAAATTCGAAGAAATTCTGTAAACAGCTTCTCTTATATTATCAATAATTATATAGCAAATATCATTATGTAAGTCTTTTGGTTTTTTTGTTGCAACTACTGCAACACACCCTTTTTTTATTGAAGAATTTATGTATTCATGTCCATCAAAGTTATTTCCATCTACAGCAAAAAAAAGAAAATTATCTTGAACTAATCTCGAATCAATAGAAAGTCCTTTTATCATAATATTATTATTTCCATAAACTGAAATAACATTAATTCCTTTAAGAATATTTATGAGTGGCTTCATCCTAGTTTAATAGTTATAGATTTATAATTTTTAATCAGCTTTCCAGGTGATATATTTTGATTTTTTACTCTACCTCTCCCTGAAAAATTTACATCTAGGCCTTTTGATTCTAATATAAAAATCGCATCTTTTAGTGTCATTCCAACAACATTTGGGACTAAATAAGACTTTGAGTTTATACCTTCCCAAAAAATTGAGTTATCTATTATTTTTGTTCGAACCCAATCATTTTCAGTTTTTGAATGATTAGATAGGCCAAGGCTATTAGATAAATCAATTAAATCCTTCTTAAACCCTGATCTTATTCTTGGAAAAGAAAATTTTATATCATTTTCTTTCATTTCTGTAAAATATTTTATGTCAGATATGAATATTTTATCAGCAATTTCTTTAAATACTGGAGCAGCAACATCACTTCCATATATTCTATATTTTTTAGGATTATCAATAACAACAATACAACTATACCTAGGTTCCTCAGAAGGAAAAAATCCAACAAAAGATGTATAATATCTATTTACATATTTTCCATTCATTACTTTTTTTGCTGTTCCAGTTTTTCCAGCAATTTTATAGTTACTATGTTTTATATTATCAGCAGTACCATTTTCAACCACACCCTCTAGTAACTCAATTGCTGTTTTTACAGAATTATTTGATATAATTTTAAACCTGTCAAAGTCTTCAAATTCCTTAATTACTTTATTTGCCTCTTTTATTTTTTTAACAATTTTTGGTTCTATGTAATATCCTTCATTTGCTATAGCATTATAAAATGAAAGAGTGTGAAGAGGAGTTAACATGAATTCATAACCATGAGCAATCCAAGGTAATGATACTTTACTCCAGGCAGAATCAGTATGATTTTTTATTAATGGAACTGATGCTCCATAAATTTGAAATTTGAAATTTTTATTAAAGCCAAATTTTTTAATATAATTTAAAAAAATATCAGGTTTATCATTAAAATGATTATCCACCATTTTAGCAATACCAATATTTGAACTCTTTTCGAAAACCTCTTTCACAGTAATTTTTCCATAACCTCCAGGTTTATGGTCTTTCATGGTTTCTGAATAAAATTTAAATTCACCATTTCCAGTATCAATAGAATCATATATTGATATATCTGAATCTTCTATATAAGCTAATAAACTTGCAAGTTTGAAAGTAGAACCTGGTTCATGCATACCTTGTATTGCATAATTATAATTTTCGGTATAATAACCAGATTTATTTTTACTAAAATTTGCTATTGCTTTTATCTCACCGGTCTTAACCTCCATTAAAATAACTGAGCCATAATCAGCATTATTTTTAACCATTCCATCAAGAAGAGCTGACTCTGAAATATCTTGTAGATTAACATCTATTGTTGTGACAACGTCTGACCCGTTCTTCGGAAGTTTTTCAGTACCATCATAAATCGGTTTCCAATAATTTCCCGCTATTTTTTGTTTAAGGACTTCCCCATCTAATCCATTTAAAAAAGAATTGTAACTATACTCTATTCCTACTGTCCCATTATTATTTTCATCAACAGATCCAATAGTTCTATAACCTAATCTTGAAAAAGGTCTATATCTCTCGTCCTTTTTCTCAAACAAAACACCCCCTTTTAATCTTCCATCTCTAAAAATTGGCCACTTTGATAAAACTTTTTTATCCTGATATCCAATTTTTTTTCTGTTAAGAAGAATATACCTTCTTTTATCTTTCCTAGCTTTGGAAATCATATTTCTATAATATGAGCTTGAATTATCTTTAAAAAAAGATGATAGTAAGTATGATAATGAGTCTATATTATTTTTAAAGTTTTCATTACTTACAATTGATGGATCAAGAGCTACTTTATAAAATGGTAAAGATGTTGCAAGAATACTCCCATCATCAGATAAAATATTTCCTCTACTAGCTTTAATTTTATCATATTTAAAATTAATATTAGTTGACTTTGATTGCCAATACTCTCCTTGTTTAAACTGTAGATTGAATATGCTGTAAATTATTGCCAGGCTTATTAAAATAATAATAAAAAAAACTATTCTAACTCGATATAAAATTTCTTTTTTTATATTCATTTTTTAAAAGAAATTTTTTCAGGGGGGAGCTTAGAATTCTCTAGTCCTAATTCTTTCACTTTTTTTAATATCTCAGTCTCTTTTCTAGAGAACATATAATTATTTTTTAGAGTTATATAATCGGTTCTCAACTCCTCTACTTCTTTTTCTAGGATATTAATTTCTCTTATTTTTTTTTCTACAGAATGTTGATTACTTATATAAAATATTATGAAAAAAATCAGATAAAATATTTTATATGAATCAAAATTAATTTTTGAATGAGGAATTCCAACCCTAATGGTATTTATCATTTCCTTAATTTTATTTTTCATATTATAATTTTTCTCCGATTCTTAATTTTGCACTTCTTGACCTTGGATTATTTGTTATTTCATCATCTTGAGGAATTATAGGTTTCTTATTTATTTTTTTAAAAAATTGTTGTTTAACCCCAAAAAGATTTTTTTTAAAATCAGAACTGAAATTCGATTTATTTATAAAGTTTTTTACTATTCTATCCTCTAGTGAATGGTATGAAATAATAACCAGTCTTCCACCTTTATTTAATGAATCAACAGTCTTTATTAGCATCTGTTTAAGTGTATTTAATTCATCATTAACCTCGATTCTTATTGCTTGAAAAAATTTAGATAAAAGTTTATACCCAATTTTCTTTTGAAAAATAGTATTCAATAGATTAACAAAATCTAAATTATATTTTATCAATTTTTTTTGTCTGTAGTTAATAATTTTTTCAGCTATTTTTTTTGAATTTGAAATTTCTCCGTATTGATGTAAAATATCATCTAGCTGTTCTAAACTGTACTCATTTAAAACAATTTTTGCACATAAATCATTTTCTTTATTCATTCTCATATCAAGCTCTGTTTTTCCTTTATAAGTAAAACCTCTATTATCTGAATCTATCTGATATGAGGAAACTCCTAAATCTGCAAAAATTCCATCAACACTGTTAATGCCCCTTTCTTGTATATGAAGATCAAAAAATTTAAAGTTGCTGTGAATAACCTCATGATTACTATTTGGGATATCATTAATATTAATTGCATCTAAATCTGAATCAAATGATATTAAATTTCCTTTTTCTAATTCTTTAAGAATACTTTTAGAATGTCCCCCGCCACCAAAAGTTAAATCGAGATACGTTCCATTTGGCTTTATACTTAATCCATTAATTGATTCGTTAAGTAATACTGGAACATGATATCTCATAGTTAACTATACATCTAAATATTTTTGTGCTAGATTAGAAAATTCCTTAGAGCTACTTATCAAATTTTTATTATATAAACCTGGACTCCATACTTCAATAATATTACCCATCCCTATGAGAATAACATCTTTCTTTAATTTTGTGTGTTTTATCATATTTTTTGGTATCAGAAATCTACCATTTGAATCTAAATCAACCTGAGAAATACTACTAAATAAATTCCTTTTTAATTTTCTTTGTTCGGAACTAAATTCGTTCAATGAATTTATTCTTGTATAAATATTTTGAAATTCGTGTAAAGAATAGATTATTAAATTCGGTTCAAATCCTTTTCTAATTATAATACTACTCTTAGAAGCCTTAGGTAAGACCGATTTTAACCTAGATGGTAAAACCAGCCTACCCTTAGCATCTAATTTACACTCATGTTCGCCTGTGAAAAAAGCCATATCAGAGTATTATATAAACCACTTAGGACAAATGTAATAAACATTTATGCATTTTACACCACTTTCCCCCACTTATTCCCACCTATTATGAAATTAATTTATTTAATCTAGAAAATTATAATTCTCTTTTTATTGTATAATCTAGAAGATTATGTAAGCTATTTTTATATTTTGATTCAGGAAATTGATTTAAAATATTATATGATCTTTCGATTAAATTAGACATGATCTTTTCACTATAATCAATTCCTCCATTCTCCTTTACAAATGAAATAACTTTATCGATTGATTTAAAATTTTTAAGATTTGTAATTATTTCTTTCTGTTTTCTGTTATTAACTTTTGATAATGAATGAATCAATGGAAGAGTTATCTTTGCCTGTTTAAAGTCATTAAGTGAGGGTTTACCGGTATCATAAGACAAGTATCCAAAAAGATCATCCCTTATTTGAAATGCCTTTCCAACCAATAAGCCAAATTCACTCATCATATCTATATTTTTAGTTTTAGAATTCGTCGAAATTGCTCCCATTTTGCAACACGAGGAAAATAGACTTGCTGTTTTATCTGAAATAATTTTAAAATATGTTTCTTCATCAATATCTAAGCTTTTTGATTTTTTTAATTGGGTAATTTCACCTTCACTCATCTTTTTAACAGCATTGGATAAAACACCAAGAAATTTAAAATCATTGTTATCTACTGATAATTCAAGACCTCTGGATAATAAATAGTCTCCTATTAATACTGAATATTTACTTTTCCATAAAGCATTAACTGAAAAAAAACCTCTTCTATAGTTTGAATCATCTACAACATCATCATGAATTAATGTTGCAGTATGAAGAATTTCAATTAGAATTGCTGCTCTGTAGGTTGCATCAGTAATTTTCCCATTTAGACCAGCTGTCAAAAATACAAACACAGGTCTAATCTGTTTACCCTTTCTTTTTAAGATATAGCTGACTACAGTATCTATAATTTTATTGCTACTTGAAATTGATGATTTAAGTCTTTGTTTAAACTCATTCATCTCATTTTTAATAGGAGCTTGTATTTCTTTTAGATTCATTAATATATTTTACGCTAAATTGAATATATATTTTTTAATTCTACGATTTATGATCTAAAAAGATGGGTAAAAGAAATAAAAGCAAAAAATATAAAAAAATTGTAACAAAATCTAAGTTCTGGCCTATTGTTAAATTATTTAAGGACAGAGAAAAGTTTATGAGTGATGTCTCCGTTAAATCACAAAATAAAATTATTTCAAAAATAAATGATGAAAACCTATACGATGAGATATTAAACACATTGTACAAGGAAAAACTTAGAATTTCTAATATTTCATGGAAAGCTGATCCAAAAGATGATAAAAAATTTTGGTATGATACAAAAGATAAAATTTTAAAATTCAAAGAAGATAAAAATAATAGTGAGATTAAAAAGAAGCTTCTTCCATTAATAATTAATAGATACACAAGAGAAATAACTGGAAATTTCAGAAGATCACATTACAGTTTTGCACGGAGATTAATTATTTCGTTTCTTGCTAGATTATTAAATACAGCTAGACTAAGAAACCCTTTTGGTAATTTAAATCTTGATAGTACAATTAGTATTGTTGGCAAAAAAAAACAATTAAGAAAATTATCAAAAATTGGCACAATTGTATTGGTACCAACTCACTTTTCGCATCTTGACTCAGCTCTAATTGGATGGATAATTTCCCATCTTGGATTACCAGCATTTATGTATGGTGCTGGCTTAGTTCTCTATAATATGAAAATATTTGCTTATTTTTTCAATAGCCTAGGAGCATATAAAGTAGATAGACGAAAGAAACACTTATTATATCTCGAAACATTAAAAACATATACAGAAGAAGCCATTATTAATGGATGCCACAATTTATTCTATCCAGGAGGAACTAGATCAAGATCAGGATCAATAGAAAAAAATTTGAAATTAGGATTACTTGGGAGTACCCTAGAAGCTCAGAAAGAACTTCAATCAAAAGGTAAAAAAATTTTTATAGTACCAGTTACCTTTAGCTATCAATTTGTATTGGAAAGCCCTGCATTAATAAATCAGTACTTATCAAAAAGTAAAAATAATAATCAACATCTAAAAGATTTGGGGTATTCAAACACATATAAAATATTAACTTTTTTAATCAAGTATTTTACTCAAAGTAATAGTATAGCTGTTTCCTTTGGATCTCCTCTAGATGTTTTTGGAAATAGAGTAAATAAAAAAGGAGTTAAAATTGAAGATAATAATTTGTCATTTTCGCAAAATAATAAGTCGGAAATCTTAAATAAACTTTCAGATAAAATTGTTGAAGAGTTAATGTGTGGAACAGTTGTTTTTCCTAGTTTATTGATGGCTTTTGTTGCATTTGAAATAATTCAGAAAAGATTTATAAAAATGGATATTAATTCCTTATTATATCTGCCCGAAGACGAATTATGTATAAAAATTGATTATTTCAAAAAATATTATAAAAAGGCAAATGATTATATCAGAGAAATTTCTAAAAATAAAAAAATAAAAAGATCACCAGACCTTGCATTACCTATTGAAAAGCAAATTAAAATTGGATGTAAAAGTTTAGGACTATACCATGCAGTAAAACCACTTCAATTGAATCAAAACCAATTAATCATCAAGAACTTTAAAATGCTTTACTATTACAGGAATAGATTGGAGGGTTACGGAATTAAAAAGGAAATATTACTTTAAGTTATTAATAGAATTTAATCGCTTAGATAAAGATGGATGGGAGTAATTAATAAATTCATAGAGAGGATGAGGAGTTAAATTTGTAAGATTATCCTTAGATAATCTCTTTAATGCAGTTATAAGTGGTTTCTTTTTATATGATCTTACAGCAAAGTCATCAGCTTCATATTCATTTTTTCTACTTTTAATATTTAATAGAATACCAAGAATAGTATTAATTGGTGAGTAGATTATAAAAAATGCAAAAATTTCTAGATGTCTAAAAGATATATTTCCTCCAAGAGCGTAACTTATTTCACTATTAAATAAAAACTTGGACATAATATATAACATAATACCTGTAGTAATTATTGAAATAATCATATTTGAGATGATATGTTTTAATTTATAATGACCTATTTCATGGGCAAGAACTGCAACGAGTTCATCAACAGAGTGATTTTTAATTAATGTATCATAAAGAACTATCTTTTTATTTTTACCAAACCCAGAAAAATAAGCATTTGCCTTACTTGATCTCTTAGAACCATCAATGATAAAAATATTACTAAGAGAAAAATCAACTTTTTTTGCAAAAGAATTGAGCTTATCTCTTAAATCACCATTTTCAAGAACCCTAAGTTTATTAAATAAAGGAACAATTAAAGAGGTATAAAACATATTAATAAAAACAACAAATAATGAGACTACTATCCAAAAATATATCCAAAAATCAGATGGATATAACATTATAAAAATGAGAAGGGGTACTAATAGAATTAAACCAAAAATAATTGTAATAATATAACTTTTAAATTTATCTAAAATAAAAGTCCATAGACTCATTTTATTAAATCCAAAATTTTCCTCAATTATAAAAACTCTATATAACTGGAGTGGTAATGTTAATATATCATTGATAATAAAAATAGATCCAAAGAATAGTAACGAAAGAGTAATCTCATTTTCAGGAGAAACAGTTCTTAAAAAGGAGTCTAAATCACCAAGAAGTCCATAATTTAAAATTAATATCATTAAAACAAAACCCAATGATGATGAGAAAAGATTAAATCTAAAATTTTCCTTTTTGTACAGTTGTGACTTTTTATATTCTTTTTCGTCATAAATATCAGATACATTCTCTGGAAGCTTTTTATCAAAATCTAAATAATTAAGCACACCAGAAATTAAATCAATTAAGAAGCTAATTGTAACAACAACTATCATCAAGGTTAATATCATATCTGCATTCATATTATAAAATTAATTAAAAATTAGGGACAGGGCATTCTAAATATCTTGCATTTTTTGGAGGGATATTTTTTCCAAAAAAATGAAATAAAAAAATTAAAGATATCTCGTGTGATCCCCCAGAATAACCTAAAAGTTCAGAGACATTATAATCATAACTATATGAAATATTCATTTTTTTTATTTTCAAACTTAAGGATCCAATAATGGATTCAAAAGAATTATTTTTTTGAACAGGAACCCCTCTATACCACAGACCTATTGATAATGGATCAAAATTGAAATAAGATCCAATATCTAATTGAGAGAAAGAACCTACCTTTCTAAAATTAAAAGATGGTGCAATACCAATGTTTTTTAAACTATATCCGGCATGAAAAGAATATACTCTTTCTAAATTTAAATTATCAGAAGAGTATGAAATATTTGGTTCTAAAATATTATGTATTGATGCACCAATCCATAGACTTTCTGAATACATTAATAAACCCATTGCTAGATTTAAATAATTTTTATTTTTAAAATCAGATAAATTTTCAGAGGTTGAATTTACTACTCCATTTACGCCAAGCTGATCATAAAAAATAAGATTTTCTGTATTAAAATTTGAATTAGTAAATGATGCTTGTAATCCAGATTTCAATATGAGCTTATATCCTAACTTAATTTCATATGAGAAGGAGGGAGAAATATGAGATGTGGAAAGTTTAGAAAAATTATCAATTTCATTGGACAAATTAAGACCTAATGAGAAATTACTTTTAAAAAAATTATAATCCATCCAAGATGATACAAAATGGTATCCATTATCTATTGTAGGCCATTGATTTCTATAAATAAAACCAGCTCTTCCAAATTCACCTAAACCTGTCATAGCTGGATTTAAATTTAGAGGAGATGAATAGTATTGAGTATAGTTTACATACTGAGAATATACATTTATATTAAAACATAAGAGAATCAGTATTAATTTTAAAAATTTCATATGCATACTAACGAATTATAAGTAAATATGATATAAATCATCTACTTAGAAAGATTTAGATAATTAATGATTTTACCAATTTTTTTACTTAAATCAAAAAGATTATTCTCTGCATTTTTAAGACAAAAATCTAAATTATTAGAGTCACATGATGAAAAAACCAAATCAAAATGATTTAAAAATTTATTTATCTTCTCGTGTTCAACAGATCCACCTATTGCTATTGAAAAGAAATTTTCTTTTTTTAAAAATTTAGTTAATGATATTGGTGCTTTTCCAAATAATGATTGAGAGTCTAACCTCCCCTCACCAGTAATTAAAATAAATCTTCTTGATAGGAATGACTTATAATTAATCTTGTTAAGGATATACTCGGTTCCATTATAAATTTTGGCATTTAAAAATTCTTTCAAAAAAGCAGCAGCACCACCAGCAGCAGCACCACCAATAATATCGCTTGTTTTACTTAAAAATTTTTTATCGGTCAATTTTGAGAACTCAAGCATAGATTTTTCAAAAAGATTAAAGTCTTTCTCTTTTAAACCTTTCTGTTTACCAAAAATTTTAACAGCTCCAAATTTTCCAAGTAGTGAATTTTTAACATCAACCAAAATATGAAAATTGATTTTTTTATCTAAAGTAATAAAATTAGATAAATCGAAATTTTTCATTTTTATAATTGGATTCTCATCTAAAATTTCATTAGAATAAATATCAAAAAACTTAACACCTAGGGCTCTTAATATTCCAGCACCACCATCAATTGTTGCTGAGCCACCTAAACAAATAATAATATTTTTTACGCCCATTTCAATAGCTGATTTAATTTGTTGACCTGTACCAAAAGAACTTAATTTTCTATGATTCTTTATTTTATCATTGATTAGTATCAATCCAGAGGCATTCGAAAACTCAATTATTGCAGTTTTATTGTCTTCAATTGTTATATACTCTGTTGTGATTTTTTCGCCAATTGGATTTAAAAATGTTTTTTTTACTGAATTGTATTTTAAATATAATTTGAAAATATCTAATGAGCCATCACCTCCATCTGCAATGGGAAGTTTTTTAATTTTAAAATTTGGATTATAAACTTTTAAACCTTCATAGATTAATTTAGATACTTGAATAGAAGTCAAAGAACCTTTAAAAGAATTTGGAGAAACAATAATTTCCATAAAACTAAAAAATTCAATACTACGTATTGAAAACTATTATTTAAAATTTATTATAAATTGATATTGTAATAATAAAAAAAAAATTTTCATCTTTGGCAACTCTAAAATTAAACTGAATACGTAATGAGTAACAATCTTGTAATTGTAGAATCACCGGCAAAAGCTAAAACAATTGAAAAGTATTTAGGTAAAGAATTTAAAGTATCATCATGCTATGGACATATTAGAGATTTAGCAAAAGATGATAAATCAATCGATAAAGAGAATGGATTTAAACCAACTTATGTACCCTCACCTGACAAGAAAAAAGTGATAAAAGAATTAAAAGATTTAAGAAGAAAATCAAAAAAAGTTTTCTTAGCAACTGATAATGATAGAGAAGGAGAAGCAATAGCGTGGCACTTAAAAGAAATATTAAACCTAAAAGATGATGAGTACGAAAGAATTATCTTTAGAGAAATTACAAAAAAAGCAATTCTAGATTCACTAGAAAATCCAACAAAAATTAATATGGACCTTGTTAATGCTCAACAAGCAAGAAGAGTTTTAGATAGGTTGGTAGGTTTTGAAATATCACCAATACTTTGGAAAAAAATAAAAAGAGGTCTTTCCGCAGGTAGGGTTCAATCCGTAGCTGTAAAGTTTGTAGTTGACAGAGAAAATGAAATTAATAATTTCAAACCGGAATCGTCCTTTAAAACGACAGGAACTTTTAAATCTGAGTCCGGTGAAAATTTTAATGCAGAACTAGATGAGAGGTTTAAATCTATAGAAGATGCAAAGAAGTTTCTTGAACAATCTTCACAAAAGAAATTTTCTATAAATAGTATTGAAAAAAAACCATCCAAAAGATCTCCTTCTGCTCCGTTTACTACCTCAACACTTCAACAAGAAGCTTCTAGAAAGATTGGTTTTTCTCCATCTTTAACCATGTCATCTGCACAAAGATTGTATGAAGCTGGTCATATTACATATATGAGAACGGATTCTGTTAATTTATCTGATGAGGCATTAACTAGTGCAAAGGATATAGTCAGCAAAAACTATGGAGACGAATACCATAAAAAAAGAATATTTAAAACTAAAACAAAAAGTGCTCAAGAAGCCCATGAAGCAATTAGGCCTACCAATTTAGAAAATAAAGATGCAGGAAAAACCGATACTGAAAAGAAGTTATATAATCTAATTTGGAGAAGAACACTCGCATCACAAATGAGCGATGCGATTTTTGAAAGAACCGTAGTTAAAATAGATACAGATATAGACTCAAAATTTAGAGCAACCGGAGAAGTTCTAACATTTGATGGTTTTTTAAAGCTTTATGATGAGTTAACAGATAAATCTAAATTACTTCCAAAACTACTTGAGAAATCTAGTATTGAAACTATAAAAATTCTATCCAAAGAAGTTTTTACTAAACATCCTCCTAGATTTTCTGAGGCAAGTCTAATTAAAAAAATGGAGGACTCAGGAATAGGTCGTCCTTCAACATTTGCTGAAACTGTTAGGAAAATTAAGGAAAGAGAGTATGTAGTAAAAGAAGAAAGAGAAGGTAAAATAATTGATAGTGAGGAACTAATACTCGAAAATAAAAATTTATCATCAGAAGTTGTTAAAGAAAGAACTGGTTTTGAAAAAAATAAAATTTATCCGACAAACATGGGCATGTTTGTGACTGAGTTTTTAAATGAAAATTTTATAAACAGTTTTATGGACTATTCTTTTACTGCAAAGACCGAAAATCAGTTAGATCAAATAGCATTTAATGGTAAAAATTGGAATGATATGCTAAAAGAATTTTATAAAGGATTTTCTGATCTATCAAATAAAGTTCCTGAGGAAAGATTCCAACTAGAAAGAGAATTAGGAGAATATAAAGGAAAAGTGATGAAAGCTAGAATAGCTAAATTTGGTCCCGTTATTCAAATTGGAGAAAAAGAAGACACTGATGCTGGTTTTCCTAAGTATTGTAATATACCATATGATAAACTTATTAATCACATCTCAATAGATGAAGCAATAACTATAATCAATAAAAAAGATGAAGATGACAAATTAGTAAGTGTCCAGCATAAAGATGGTATTATCGAATTAAAAAATGGTAGATATGGTTTTTATATAAGATATAATGAAAAAAATTATAAAATAAATAAGGAGAAATATCCTGAACCAAAATCACTATCGAAAGAACAATTAATTGAAATCATAAATAGTCCAATAGAAAAATCAAAAGATATCCTTGCTGAATTTTTTAGTGGAAGTATTCAAATAAGAACAGGTAAGTATGGAAAACCACCATACATATTAGCAGTTAGAGGAACTGAATATGGAAAAATATTTCAACAAAAAAAGAAAAAACCATTTGTAGGATTTCCTAAAGAAATACTTGAAAAATATAAAATGAGCATAGAGAAAATAAGTGAGAGTGAGGTAAAAGAAATTATTGAAAATTTTCTAAATAAATAATCTGATAAAAAAATTTACTTATAAAATACCTTATTATTTTCAGGATTCACATCTGCAAGTTTCTCAGACGGATCAATTATTATAGATTTTATATTTTTTGTATTGTCTATATCTAACCTGTAAGTTTGATTAACCCACTCCCAGTCAGGTAAAATGTCAACAAAATTATAATTATCAAAATTCTTTTCCCCCCTCATTATAGATAATGGGATATAAATTATTTTTTTAGAATTGTCATTATAAGTAATTTCAATATCAATAGGCATTGGCATTTTTTCTAATCTTTTAATTTCAAGAGTGACAAAATCTTTTTTTGAATCAATAATTTCTAGAGAATAATCAATTTTATGGGTAGTTCCTATCCAATAATCAATATACCAATCTAATTCTAAACCACTCTCTTTCTCTACTATTCTTATAAAATCAATTTTATCTGGATGTTTAAACTTCCATTCGTTATAATATCTTCTCAAACTTTTAAATAGTATCTTATCTCCAATAATATATCCTAGCTGACTTAAAAAAATTGCACCTTTGGTATATGATCCAACACCATAGGCCTGATTAGTAGAAAAGTGATCGGAATGGGTTGATAAGGGTTCTTCAATACCCTTCATTATAAAATTAAAATACCTATCATATGATTTTTTTAAGGGATTGATTGAATCTAAATTATAAATATCATTAAACAAATCATACTGTGTGATATTTTGAGTAAATGAGGTAAACCCTTCATCCATCCAGGCATAGTAACTTTCATTTGTTCCAAGTAACATCTGATACCATGAGTGAAGAGCCTCATGAATTGTTACAGATAAAAGACTTGGATATGATCTTTCCCCAGTAATAAGTGTAGCCATTGGATATTCCATTCCACCATCACCTGCTTGTATTACTGAATATTTTTTATAAGGGTACTTACCAAATTTTTTATTAAAATATTTGAAAGATTCGGCAGTATGTTCCTGAAGTCTACTCCAATTTTTTTTCATTTCTTCAGTATTCGATTGATAATAAAAATGAAGTTCTAAATCTTCCCCATCAACTTTTAAAATATCATGAGTGTAATCTGGATCTGCAGCCCAAACAAAATCATGCACATTATTTGCTATAAAATTCCAGATTTTTTTATCTCTTTTTTTTGTTACGTCTTTAAGTATGCCAGTACCTCCAACTACATACTTTTTATCAATTGAAATTGTGACATCGTAATCACCCCACGGAGAATAAAACTCTCTTGCAATATACGGATGAGCATGCCATCCTTGTCTGTCATATTCTGCAATTTTAGGAAACCACTGAGCCATAGAATAATCAATACCTTCTTTATTATTTCTTCCACTTCTTCTTATCTGTGATGGTACTTGACTTAAAAACTCCAAATAAAAAACTGACGAGTCATTTGGGTAAATAGCATCGATAAGATCTACTTCAAGAATAGTACCCTGAATTTTATATTTTACATCTTTATTATTCTGTTTTAACTGATTTATTTTGTGAAAACCTATTTCATCTTCTTTTAATTTATAAATTCTATCCATAACCCTTCTGTCTGGATCAGGTAATGTTCGGCTTCTAACATCCATCATACTTTTAGGTTGAAATGCATTAAAATAAAGATGAAAAAAAGCTTTATGTAAAGTATCCGGGGAATTATTATAATATACTAATTTTTCAGTTCCTTTGAATTGATGATTTTCATGGAAAAAATCAATATCAATGGTATAGTTAACCTTTTGTTGCCAATAAGAAAATGAATCAAATGTATGTGAATTGAAAAAAAGGAGAAATAAAA
>TARA_B100001115_G_C15848562_1_pt1 | contig 19371 bp, 9 predicted proteins | sample TARA_B100001115 | Tara Oceans TARA_B100001115 (sample SAMEA2622652) | marine metagenome | biome: marine biome (ENVO:00000447); feature: surface water layer (ENVO:00002042); material: "saline water (ENVO:00002010), including plankton (ENVO:xxxxxxxx)" | depth 5 m | reverse complement strand
TCAGAATTTGTATCGTATAATTTTGATGAATTATATTTCTCATCTAAAAAAATCATTATTGGAGTTGAATCAATAATAAAATCTGTTTCGGACTCTCGCCATATTGGAACTTTTCCCCAATCACCTGCAAATTTTAAAGATTTTTTTCTTCTAAGGGGGTTTAATTGATCTTCATGAAAATCTATTTTCAAATTCTCTAACAAGCTCCTCACCTTCCAACAAAAAGGACAGGTCTGAAGCATCATCAACTTAGGGTATTCTCCCATAAATAAGTCTCTGATAAATTAGTAAATAACTATTTGTTTAATATAGTTCAGGAAAATCAAACATTATCTCTATTCCATAAGTCTAGGTTTGCTAATTCAAATTTAATTATTGAGTCATCTGCCCCCGCTTGGACAAATCTTGAATTTGCGGAAGATGATGAACTAATTCCAATTATCTTCTTAGGGCGAACTATTTGGTTGTTCTCTAATGCAATGTTCAACTTTTTAATGACCTGTAAGCCACTAATTGGTTCGATATAATAATCTAATAAAAGAATATCTGGACTAAATTTTTTAATTCTAGCCGTGGAGTTTTCAGTGTCCCAAAACTGTTTAATTTCAATTCCCTCTAAATTAATTCCAGTATTTTTGACTAGTTCTATAATATCATATGTATCTTCAAAAATTAAAATTCGCATTGTATCAAACCGCGGATGAATTATAATGTGCAACTTCAAACCAATTTTCATGATTAGGCGGTCTATCAATTAAAGGCATTCCGAAAGTTCCCCCGTTAACTGAAAGGCCTGTTACAGCACATGTACTTGGAAGATAATCTTCACCAGAATCTGTTAATTCTATCGACAACGAATTACCAGCTGGAAGAATTACATCTAATGGATTAAATTCCATTAGCATTGTATATGAGGCAAATAATGGAGACACTGGTTTAGCAACATAGCCCCCATCTCTATATCGAATATCCATGACTGCATGACCCAATCTTAAACCTAAGGTTTCATCCCATAATGTAGCAAAAATTTGTCCTCCATTACATCCTTGTGTCGTAACATCAAGATGTAATGTAGGTAATCCTGAAAGATGAATTTCTTCTTCAAATTGAGGGCTGATTATTTTAATTCCACTATCGGCTCTAACTAAAGATGAACTTGGAAATGACCAATCAGTTAACTCATGAGTTTCCCAACTCATGTCCTCTGGTGGCCAAGTTTCTTCGAGATGCCAACGACCATCGTGAGTTTGCATTTGTACGTACGATTCTGTTTCATCTCCAATTCCTTTTAACCAATATTCAAACCAATTAAATAGTTCTATTGCCCAATCCATACGACTCATATTTTCGTATGCCTCTTTTCCATATCCCGTGCCTAATTGAGAATGTACTTCTCCCTGATCAGGATAATTATGTCCCCACTGTCCCATAATACCTCTCACTGTTAGACCTTTATCTCTCAACATCTGATATGTAGGAAATGCATGATAAGGATCTACGTTCCAATCCTGCATTCCCCACACGATATATACGCTACCATTGTAATTATCAATGACATCTCCCAAGTGATATCTCTCTTCCCAGTAATCGGATATGTCATCACCTCCAAATTCTGCGGCTAAGGAAGTCGTAACTGGCATCGCAGGACCCCATAAATCATCTTGGCAAATTCGTAAATCGTCTGTAGTGGGATCTGCAGTAGCCAACTCATAAGCTAAATCATAGCCCATAGCTCTAGCTTCTGCTGATCCGTTGCGATAAAACATTTGCTGAACTCCTATCGAACCGCTAATTGGTACTATTGTCTTAAGATGTTCTGAAGGATTCTGAGCTGCTTCCCAGTTGGTTGTTCCAGCGTAAGATTTACCCATTAAACCTACATTGCCATTACTCCAATTCTGAGTTCCTAACCACTCTACAGCCGCTTGTATTCCAATTTGTTCGCCAAGACCCTTTACATCTTGACAATGAGTAGATTGTCCACTACCGAATGTGGAAATCTGGGCTAATGCATATCCATGGGAAATGAACTCCTCAAAAATCCATTGTCCAACACCTAAATCGGGAATAGTATTTGGATTGGAATCATCAACTTCTGTTCCAAAATCATAATATGGGTGTATAGTAGCAATAACTGGAACTTTTTCTTCTGTAACATTGGGTAACCATAAAGCTACATGCATTAAGGCATCTTCTGGATATCCTGCATCTTGCTCACTTGCAGGCAAATCTACTTCAATAAAGTGTTCAGTCATTGGGAGAATTTCATATGGACCTGACTCAGGAAGTTGAGAGCGCCAGGAAGTCAAGTTAAGGTCCATATTATATCTCTCCTTGAGAGGTACTTCTCTCCACTGATAGTTGTCATTTGAATCTGAATCATCAATGATAAATTTTGGCTCTAAAACAAAACTCAATATGATAAAAATAGTAATCATTATACTCGTAGCCAAAATCACGTAATTTCCTTCTTTAACATCATTATGTTGGTTAAAACCGACCTCTAATTCATCAACTAAATTTGGTTTTGGCGCTTCGACCATGAACCCCGGACCACTACATCTTTCATTCAATTTACGGCTAAGTTTACAATTGAATACATTGAGGCATACCTAAATGTGTAAAAACAAAGCGGTTTTTCTAATGTTGATTTTTACAACTTTTTCTCTCTCAGGATGTTTAGAAAGTGATAACTTAGACAGTGTAATTACCCATCAATTTTTAGAAACAAAAAATTGTGGTTCTAGAGGAATTGTAAACATCTCAAATCTAAGTTTATACGAATGTCAGATTATCCCACTTTTTGATTTTTACGACGATTCGGGATTCCAAAATAAATTCGTTTGTTCGATGAACGAAACAATCGCAAAAACAGAAGTCTGTAGTCTGAAAATTAATGAATACTCTGTCGAAGAAGTATGGATTGCATATTTTTCAACGCCATGGTGCACGCATTGTGAAACTACATTAAATGCATACGACGAAGCCATTCCAGAAAATAGAATGCTAATTTTTAACAAGGATTCAAATCCAAAATATAGCAATATGACTGAATGGAAACAAAATACATCTGAGCGTATCGGAAGAGAAATAAATCGACCGTTTATTCAAGCACCGAATCTTGCTACTGAGCTAGGCGTTACTGGAATTCCGATGGCATTCTTTATTGATATTCATGGTGTAGTTATCGATTACTCATTAGGTAAAAGATCAAATGTTAGTGAAATTAAACATTCTTACGAAGCTGCACTAATACTAGAAAATAATTATTCAGAATCAATTAATAACTAAAATATCTAAGACAATATGGTTTACTCTAGGTGCATATGACTTGACCTTCTCGATATGAATTAGCTTGAATTGATAATTACAACTCAAATCTCTGGAAATTTTCTCTAATTTAAAAATTACTTCTTCTGCCCATAGATCTTCTTTCTTGGCCTCTGCATTTCCATGTAAATGCAACATACCACCATTAGGAGTCAAGGACTTAATAGCCAAATGCCACCCTTTTTCAGAAGATGGTAACAGACCTAATATGACTCTGTTAACTTTTCCAAAAATATTTGCTTTGGGTACTGTTAGGTTATTATCTCCTTCATGTAAAGTACATTTTTCATGTACATTGTTATGCTTTAAATTCTTTTTAAATTCAATTATTGAATCAGGATTTATTTCGCAAGCATGTAACGACTTCGGATTTGAATAAACAAGTATCGGTATAGAATAATAGCCTATTCCAGAGTATAAATCTAGAATTATTTCACCATTACAATTGAATTTTGAGACTCTAATTCTTTCTGAAACGTTTCCAGAAGAAAACATTACTTTTGTGGTGTCAAATTCAAAAAATACGCCATTTTCCTTATGTAATACTATTCCATCTTCCCCAAATAATAATCTAACTTGACTTTTTCTCAGTCGCCCTTTACTAATTTTCATTTGCTTTCCTACTTTTGATACGTTCAGAACCCCACATATTATTTTCCAAATTCTGTTCTCAAATTTCAGATTAATTTCATCCCAAATTATTGAATAAAATGATAGTTCAGGAACTAAAACCATATCGCCAAGTTTCTCCCATCGTGATGGAATCTCTTTTAATAATTTAGAACGAGTATCACAATCTAAACCAATATCATTTAGTTCTTTTTCAATGAGTATTTTCATTTTTGAATACGGGTTAAGATTATTTTCCTTTGCCATTTTTTCACCTATATTACAACGGGATATTATGGGCCAATACGGCAAACGCTGTTAAATGAGCGGAGATAAGGGGTGCTACATGGGAACACGTCGAATAGCAATGTGTGTTTTGTTAATTATGATTTCTGGATTTATTCTTCCTGCAGTAAATGCTGGGGATTCTTCCGATAATTCTATCTCGAATAATTCATGTCTAATTACTGTTGAAGACCCTTCGTTTGGTACAATTCCAATTAATTCTGACAATGCTAATTGTGATGATTGGGATCCTAGAGATGATGAAACCCCGAATCATCAAGACTGGGTAATAGGAAATTATAACATTAAATTTCAAAATTCCCAAACAATTGAATTGATTATGGAATGGAGAATCCATGAATTTACTCGTTCAACTTTTGATGGTATTGAATTTGATATAGACGGTCAAGGTGATGGGGACGTTGGAGAAACTATGGGGATTCCAGTTGATTATGTAAGGAACTATTTTGATATTGACGCAAATGGACCGTTAGCTGGAGATGAAACAGTAGCAGATATGGTTCTAGACAGTGCCAGACAAAATGTTGAAACTTTAGCCTCTAACTTCGGCAACTCCAACGGAGCCACAACAAATTATGTTGTGACTGTCGATGATTGGACTAGTAATTCAGGTGGCATCTTATCATGTACACAATATTCAAATCAAGATGCAGTAAATGAGGGAGCTGGTTTCGAGAATGCTTACTATCCTCCATTATGTATAAGGTCTAATGTAACTATTGATCTAAATCAAGACAAATTAAATTTCATTGGTGGAGAAAATACTAATCAAGAAAATACACTAAGAGGATTACTTAAGATGGGGACTTCTATTAAGATGCCTTTTTCAATTTTTTCTCAAGGTGGACATAATTCTCAATTTACCATACATCCACCAAGTTATGGAGATATCATAGAAGTTGGTTCGTATGGATGTGTAGATGAAAATGATTTGGCGTGCAACGGTGAAAGAGAAATACATGTGAATGTAGATTCAAGTACTTATCATAAAGGTGTTTGGGAAATAAATAATACTGGTGCTTCCGATGGGGACTCAGAATTAACCAGAGATATCTGGTATAAACTCGTTTCAGACGACCCTGTAGAGATAGATATTGAAAAAGATAAATCACTAAGTATAGATGTCACTTTGAACTTATTAGATGAAAGTAAAGCTGAAATGCAAATTGATCTATACGTACATTACATCAGTAATCAAACAATGAATGATTGGGATTTCCAATTTATGGGTGATGCTGACTTTGCAGAAACACCATGGATAACTAGTGAAGGTATTAGATTAGTCCAACACAATGAAATTGCGGATTTATCCAATCTAGCATCGCAATTCCCTATTGAGGGTATCACTGATGCATTTGAAGGTATAATTGGCACTGCAATTGATACAGGGCCTCTTGAATGGAGGACAAATGCCGATAATACAGCTGGTATTAATTTAATTCATGATTCAAGCACTTGTGCAAATGTTGGTACTTCTCCTCATAACCACTACTGTTTACAAGGAAATTATGCTATGGATGATACATTTCCCGTATTAATGACAAGTAAAACTCAAAGTACATTTGAATTTAGATTATTGGATTTAATTACAAAACAAATGGACACAGAAGCACTGCCTGTAAACTTAAGTGAATTAAGTAATGATGATTTGGAAACAGTTCTAAATTCAGGTCTAGAATTAGGAGTTGATTTAGGTGAAGATTACATTCAGCAGATGATTCCAGAAAATCTGCCACCTACAGAAGTTTCATTCAATATCGTTCTGCCGTCATGGCTTGATACAGAAGATGGATCGGGAGTAATTAGTTTAGAATCAAGATTAGATGGAACTGGTAATACAGCGATAAATCTCCAGGGAAATAATCCTTGGACATGGGATCATGCAATTAATGATTACTATACAGATGAACAAATTTGTAAAGCAACACAAAAAACATGTATGAAAGCTGGAATTTATTTAAATTTTGAAGAATTAGACATCGATGAATGGTCTAAAGCAATTACACTAACGTTAGGAGGACATGTATATATTGACATATACAGAATTGGTGTAGATGGAAGTATTATTCCACAAGATGAAAATGGCAATAGTATTACTATAGATGCAATTCCATCAGATTTACTTAGACAAGTAGTATTTTTTGATACTCAAGAACCCATATTTAGTGAAGAAATAGATTTATTTGGAAACTCAATTCAATTCGAATTGACCAATGACGGGATTCATAAATTTGCTAAGGATTTAAGTGAAGGACTCTCCTCTGAGATTAGATCAAACTCTATTGAAGACGATAATGTAAAAATAGATTTGTCTGCGATTAATATTAAAGCTGAGGTAAAGGAATTATTTGCTCCTCAACCAGGAGATGTTAATGATTATACACCTTTAAGACTAATGTTAACTTTAGATTCCACTACCGTACAGGCTTCTTATTCTGAGAGTGGGATATCCGTTATCACAAGTGAACCTACTGCCATATTTACTAGTCCAATTTTTCAGATAGCTCATGCATTTAGTAGCACTTTTGCTAATACGATGGCTCCAGGAGTAACCACTAACGGGGATGGTATTCTGATAAATAATAATGGAAATGCATTCACAACTAATATTGAGGGCCCTGATATGGAATTAGGTCCTCTAGGAAGTATTCCACAAGTTGTAATTGATATCACACTTCCTCCAGGGTTAGAACTTGGTGACTTTAGTTCATCAACTAACAAAGGAAACGCTTCAAAAACTGATGGAAGGCAACATATTTCATATTCTGTCCCATCCAAAGGATCTGTAGATACTCTTAGTTTTTCCATCGTTATTGGATGGAATTGGATTCTTAAACAAGTAGGGGTATACCTTGCGGGAATTGTATTGGCAATGGCTTTATTATTTGTTTGGAGGAGGCATAGAGTAAGTAAAAAATCAAAACGCTTAGAAAATGAATTCGAATTTGCTGCTAGGAAAGCATTGAACAGAAATTCCCATGGAATGACTGCTGCAGGATCTATGGCCGTTAGTGGAATGGATGCATATGGAAATCAACAACAAAGTAATATGGATGATGATTTAGCTCAATTCATGTATTAGTTTTTCTTAGAATTACTATAATAAATTCTACCTGCCAAAGATTTACCAATTCCTGGGACTTTACAAAGATCTTCAATCGAGGCATGCAGTAATCCCTGCCTACCTCCAAAATATCTAACCAATGTCTGAATTTTTTTAGCACCCAATCCCTCAATTGATTCTAAAGGATCTGTTAATATTTTTTTACTTCTAATTTTTCTATGATACTGATTAACAAATCTATGGGCTTCATCTCTAGCGAAAATTAACAATCTACCTCTTTTATCTAAAATTATTGGTTTCTTGTCTAATCTAAATAATATCTCTTCTTTTTTGGCCAATGCTGCAATCATTATTTTTTCATTTAATCCTTTTTGAGACAATAGATTATTTACAAAATTAAGATGTGTCTCTCCTCCATCAATCAATAATAAGTCTGGCCAATCTTTTTGGTGTTTTGTCCACCTATTAATTACCTCTAACATCATTTGAATGTCATCTAATTGATCTCCTTTGACTTTGTACTTTCTATATTCTGATTTTAGCGGACGTCCTGATCTTAGAGAAATACTAGCCCCAACTCTATGATTTCCCTGCAGTTGTGCCATGTCAAAACAAACTATATGATCTAATGAATCCATTTTTAGATATTCTGAACACTCAATTACTGATTTTTTTTCCAATGATCCTGATGAATTCTTTCTTTCTTTTTCTACTTGAAATTCAGCATTTTTGTCGGCCAATGATTTTAATTCACTTAATTTCCCTCTTTTAGGTACTCTTAATTCCACCTTAGACCCTCTAATTTCATTTAACCAACTAGATAAGAAAATAGAAATGTTACAAGGAAGTAAAATTAATGATGGTGGTCTATTTAAGACATAGAATTCTGAAATAAAACGAGAAATTGAATCTTCAATATCTCCTCGATGTATTAAAGGCCAGGTTTGTTGACCTTGAACAGAACCATCTTTAGCATGAATAATAGTAACTACACCAAGGTCACCTCTGCTAGCGAACCCAAGGGCGTCACAATCTCTGTAAAACCTGCTAGTTATGATTCTTTGAGATATTGTTGTTTGGATTGCCCGAATAATATCTCTTTGTTTAGCTGCGTTTTCAAATTCCATTTTTTGCGAAAAAACATCCATTTCTCTGGTTAATTCTTCAATTAAATCTCCCGCTTTTCCATCAAGAATGTTTGTCACAATTTTTACTATTTCTGGATAGCCATTCGGATCGAGACACGGCCCCCTACATAACCCAATTTGCATTGACAAACATCCATCTTCTCCTCCACAATCTTTATCTCTAATTCCAAATTGTTTTCTTAATAATTTTAAAACTTTCTTGGCGGCGCCTGCGTTTGGAAATGGCCCCCAAACACGACTATTTTTGGGAGGGTTTCTCGTATACATTATTCTGGGATATTTCTCGTCTGTTAAAATTAATAATGGATAACTACTGTCATCTTTAAGCCTAGAATTGAATCTGGGTTTAAATTTCCTAATTAGCTCTCTTTCTAAAATCAATGCTTCATTAGGATTTGAAGTAATAATATAGTCAACGGTATTTGCTTTTTCAATTAATTTTGGTATCATTAATCGATCTGGGTTAGAGGAAAAATATGACCTTACTCTATCGTGAATATTTGTAGCTTTACCAACATAAAGAACTTTTTTAGTTTTATTCTTGAATAAATAAATTCCTGGTTCTCTTGGAAGTAGTAGGTTTTCCAAATTGATTGCCATTAATACAGCTGTAGTCATTGGGGTTCATGAAGTAATTTATCAAAAGTTCTTGAATCAAATATCTTTACGACATGTATGGCCAAACCTACTAATCAACGAATTTTGGAATGGCTTCATCAGTTTGATGATTCCCTTCAAAATGCCTGGGATGTCCCTAGAGAGTGTTCAATTCCAGGAATTGCTGATGCTATCGGAGTAGTTAGATCGGCGCTACATAATCCGATTAAAGATTTACAAAAAAGTAATTTATTGTTGTCAAAACAAGCTCATGTTATCAATGGTGGATCTAGAAAACGAACTGTTCACTTCATAACTAAAAAAGGGAGAGAATATTGTAAAAATATCAATAAAATTTCTAATTCCTCTGAAATATTTGGTAATCCTCCGAACCTAATTAAATTAATCGGAAGGGATAAGGAACTGAAAATTATTATAGAGAAATTGAATAAAAACAATTTAATTTTAATTTCAGGGATAGCGGGTATTGGAAAAACTGCAATTGTAAGAACATTGATCGAAAATGAATCTGAAAAAGGGGTGAGTGCGAAATGGTATTCTGCAAATTCCTTATCTAGTCCTAAAACCATGGTTGAAACATGGTTAGGAATCAAAAAATTATCCTCAAATATTGAAGATTTATTCTCAGTAATCAAACTAGAAAATAATAACCAAATTCTTGTGATTGATAATTATGATACAATAACACTCCGTTTCAGAAATGAAGTATTAGAGTTACTAGAAAAATTGGCATCTCCAAAAATAAAAATAGTAATAATAAGCAGACCTCCGTATCCTAAAAATTTTAGGAGTTATCTAGATATCGGTGGTTTGGATAACAAATCCTCTGAAGAATTGTTAGAGGGGTTTAGTAGACCTGAAATTAAATCCATGATTGAATATTTTGACGGTCACCCTCTGGGTTTAACCATGACAAAAAAGGATATTCCATTTGAAAAAATCAAAAAAGACATTGAAAACTACTTTGATAAAGAGGTTTTACAGACTCTTGATGAAAATATTCTATCTACTGTTCATGAATTAGCAATTCAGCCAGAACCAATAGGAGTCGAGTTTTTATCTCATAAAGATCATTTAGCTGATTTAGACAATTTGTCATTAATTACATATCATGAAGATAAAATTCAATTACAGAATCTGATTAAAAATATTGTAATATCAAAATTAAAAATTAATGATAAAGAGAAATTACACAATAAATTTACAATCTATTTATCGAAATTTAAATCCGATGATTCGAGATTTCTAAGGTTATTCCACGAAGTTAAGTCTGGAATTAAATGTAATCAAGATTGGATAAATACTAATGCAGTGGATATATGCATGGAATTCCCTTCAAAATCTAGCGCGTTATTTCATGAGAAAATTAACGAGAATAACACAAGCGGAGACTTCTTTTGGTTCGCATCAATTTCTGAATGCGAGCTGGGTAACGGAGCCAATGCAAGAAATCTATTCAGCCAAGCAAGAAATCTTGGAATATCTGAAGATAAAGTTCTGATGTCTTCAAAACTTGATTGTAGAATCCTAAGATTAAATGGAAACATAGAAAAATCTGAAAAAACCTTAATCAATATGCCTTTCAGTTGTGAATTAGACAGAATTAAATTCTTAATTGGAGAAGTTAGCAGAAAAATTGACGATAGAATTCCAAATCAAAAACCCAAAATTAATTCCATCAAATTATTAGAAGAATTAAACTTAAATTCTCTAACCATTGATGAAAAGAGAAGTTGCTTAATTGCAATTGCTGTAATTAAGCATACATTTTATCTCTATAATAATGAACTTAATGATGCCTACGAAATCAGAAGAGAAATGTCGAGATTAACCTCAAAGGATTCTGATATACTAAAAGAAATGGAATTGAAAAATGCAATCATCAATGGTAAAAATGTAGATATTACTACAGAAAGTAATCTTAGGAATATAGGTCTAATATGTTGGATGTTAGAATTTGGAACCACAAATAAATTAGAATTATTATCAAAATTTAAATTAATTATCGAAAATAATCCTGAGTTGAGTGAGCGTCAAGCGGGAAGAAGAGCTCTTGCACTTTTCTGGACTTGGACTGGAATTTTAAATGAATCAAAGAGAGCATTAGCGTGGGCACAAGCAATCGGTAGATGGGCATCTTCTGAATGCTATAATGCTTCAAAAAGCCTTCAAAAAAAACTACAGGCTTGGCTAAAGGAGACTGGACGAGCGTAAATTTACTAGTTCATTGAGCATTTTACCCCAAAGTCTTGAAAGGATTAAAAATCTCGACCATACGTGCACAAGAGTAAATGCGTATTTTTAGTTGTATTTTTTATAATTTCAATGATGTATCAGCCATTTACATATGAATTAACAGAACTAAAACCTAAAAAAAATATTAAATCTATCACTAAAAACACCATAAATTGGAATGGAGTAGTTAATCTTAATACAGACTACGTTCTACAACCAAATGAAATCTTAATTATTGAAACCTGTACTCAAGTAAATTTAGATCAAGGAGTAAGATTAATTATTCAAGGTCGCTTAATTATTGAAGGTACAAATTCATGTCCAGTTGTGATGAATAACCAAGGTACAGGCGATCATAGAGGTATTTCATTTGAATCACAATCAAAGAATAAAGCACATAAAATCGATAATCTTACAATTAAGAACAGTGATTTTGGTGTAACAATATTTTCCAGTGATCCGACATTTAATAATCTAATTATCGAAAATGCTGATAAGGTCGGAATAGATATTTACGACGCCGCAAATCCATACTTTTTCAATGTACACATTGAACAGGGTGGGATAGATGAACATGGTGGAAACAACAATAACTGGAGATATGGAATTGCAATTTCAGTTGGAAACATGTCTACACCTATTTTTGATGGAGTATACATTAATGGAACATTAACTAGAGGATTTAATTTCTGGGGGAATTCTGGAGGTCTCTATTCAAATATTGATATAAATAACGTAACAGGTTCAACTTTAGCCGCCGCTACATGTTTATGGATAATGGATTCAATACCTTTTTTCCAAGATGTAGAACTCAACAGATGTGATAATGGGGTTTGGGTTAGACAATTTGATGATAACATCCGAACAAATGCAGTGATTAAAGATACAATAATCAAAAATAGCAGGTTTTATGGAGTCATTATAGATAAAAATGACCACACAAATTATACAAATTATGTTATGGCTACATTTGAAAATTTAGAAGTCTCGGGCACAGGAGGTATTAATTCCAACGGATATGAATTTCAAGAGGGTGTTGCAGCGATTGAGGTGAACACTAGCGGAGCTATTTTCGAAAATATCAATATTCATGACAACCCTGTTCCAGGGATAATTGGATATTTGGTTGATGATTCGCTGTTTATGAAAGATGTTCAGGTGAAAAATTGTGGTAAAGACAATACTTATGGACATGATTCTGGAATCTATATCTTTGCTGCTTTTGATAACGGGCCTCCCGAATTACAAAATATTCATGTCTCAAATTCAACTGGATCAGGGATTCATATTGAAAGGGGGGCCACTAATGGGAAAAACTGGAATTTACATAATAATTCTAAATTCGGTTTATTTATTGATCACGCAACAGTTAGGACTAATTGGGTTAATGTTTCAGATAATCATAAGTCTGGAGCATATATCTTTGATTCAAGTAATGTAATTTTACAGAATCTCACCTCGAATTCAAATGGATATCAATCTGCAGATAACATAGAAGGATCAGGAATAGTATTTCATCTATCTAACAATGTTGAATCGAACAATAGAAATGTGACATGTATTAATTGCACGTCTACAAATGATGCATTTGGAGGAATTTATATCGAAGATAGTATAGATTTATATCTTAAAAATATCTTAATTTACGAACCAAAAAATGATGGATACGGAATTTATGCAAATAATGAGGGTTTAACCCAAATCGGCCATATTAATCTCGACAACGTATCGATTAAGATGAATCGTACTGGCCCAATTGCAGAAATAAATGGTGCTGCAAAAATAAACAATCTTAACATTCATGGGAATCAAAATAATGGATTTGGATTATTCTGGAATGGGAGTAATGCTAGAACTGATTCATACCTCAGCAATAGCTCAATAAAAAGTGAAAAATGTATGAATCTTGTTAATTTGAACAAAGGAGGGGAGTCAGTAATTTGTGATGGTGAAATTAGTATTTCAAATTCAAATATTAACATTTCACAACTGGAAGCCATTAATAGTCAAAATGTTGTAATAAAAATTAAAGATCAGAATAGCATCCTACATTTACACAAACCAAAAAATATTGACTTAAATTTCTCAGTTATTGAAACGGGATCAATTATTGAAGAGGCTTATGATATTGAAATTTGGGTAAAAAATCAATTTCAAAATAGATTACCTTTCGCTGAATTAAATATTAATTTTTCTTATTTTAATGACGATATGTCGATGAATACTGATTATTTTGGATACGCAAAAATGCAGAACTATATTGTTAGAGAATGGAGTTCAGTATCTGAAATTACTGTTTCTAGTCAAAGCGAGGAGTTAGATATTTCATGTTCATACGATAATGTTGTCAATAATACGGGAATAGAAAAATTTGAAAATGATATTGTGTTGTATTGTAACTTAAATCTATCTAATCAAGCGCCGATAATAATATGGTCAAATCCAGATGAAAATCAAATTTTCCCTAGTAAAGGTGTTGTAGAATTTAATTCAACAGAATCTTGGGATTTAGAAAATGATGAATTAAATTTTGTATGGACTAGTGATTTAGACGGCGAGCTTTTGGATAAACCTGAGTGTAATCATCCTGAAATTAATTTAAATAAATCACTTTTCTTAGCCAATAGCGGAAACTCAATCAATTGCCTCTCTGATGGAACGCACAAAATAACGCTTAAGGTTTGTGACGACAAATATTCATGCTCATTTGAAAATAAAACTATTACCTTGACAAATCTGCCTATTGTTGTAAATTTAGAAACTTATCCTACGGCTGATGGTGATGGAGTACTTAGAATTCCTCGGTCTACTATCGTTGAATTCAATGTAAATGGTACATTTGATCCTGAGGGTGAAACAATGGAAATATTTCTAACAAACTCTTACAACCAACAAACAATTCCACCAAATAGTGAAAAAAGATGGTTTTTATCATTTATTGATTCTCCAAATGATGAGATTGATGTTACAATCACATTTAATGATGGGGTCGCAGGAAATTTAATTTCGAAAAATATAAAAATAATATTATTTAACGAAAGGCCAATAGCTAATTTTGAAGTTGAAAGGGTTAATGAGTTTTCATCCTCAAAAATAATCTTGAATGGAAGCTCATCATATGATCCAGAAAATGATGAAATATTCGTTCAATGGGTCTCTAATTTAGACGGTATACTCAAGAATGGTAGTGATTCTGAAGCTTTAATATGGGATGGATGGTTAAGTTCTGGATTACATGAAATAACATTGTCTGTAGCTGATTCAAATCCTAATTGGGAGTCGAGCACGAAAACAATAATGGTTAATGTAGAGAATTCACCGCCAATTGCATCTATTAGCTCAATATTAAATAACGTGGCCGAGAATTATCGAAGTTCTGATTTAATTACATTTATCACTAATGGAAGTGGTGATTGGGATTCTAGTTGTGAAAATTTAAGAAATCAGTGGAAAATTGATAATTACTTGTATTGCAATTCTAATCTGTCAACGATTAAAAGTGATTTGCTAACTGTAACATGGAGTAGTGATTTAGATGGATTAATTCTGTTAGAAAATAATGAAAATTCTCTTGGTTGGACAGGAAGATTATCTGCTGGTAATCATACTGTAACACTTGAAATTAATGACGGGTATCATAGCTCGGTATTTTCCTCAATTTCTATCGAAGTACTCCCCTCTTCACCAGTCCTGATGTTAGATAGCCCCAATTTAGAAAATGATTTTAGATCAAATCAAAGTATTTTATTTGATTTAAGGAATAGTATTGATTACGATGGAGATTCATTCACTTGGACATTAGCAGAGAACTCTACTATTTTGGTTTCAAATTCTGGTATAAAATTATCACAAATAAATTCAAATGAAATATTCTCTATCAAATTACCAAGAGGAATACATAATTTATCACTTATCCTTACGGATTCAAATGATATGCAATCAGTATATTATCTAATCCTAAACGTTTTATCTTCTAATCCTGTACCTTCGATTACTTCACCAACAGCACATTTTGAATGGAGCTCTAATACATTTACATTTGAAGCAGGACAAAAAATCAATTTATCTGCAGAAGAATCTTTCGATCCCGACAATGATATCTTAAATTTCAGGTGGGAAATTAAATCAGAGTTAAACTCGTGGGAAATAGTTTTAGATGGAATTGATAGTACTAATCTCGAATATAATTTAAATCCCGGTAAATATAAACTTAAACTAATAATATTTGATGAACTAGGAGGATCCGCTGAAAAAATTGTCAATATTTTTGTAGAATCAAGCAGACCTGTTTTAGAAGATTTTAATGTTCACCCTCAAATAGTTACAGTGGGTGAAAAATCAGAATTAAAAATAACAATTAAATTAATTGATAGTGATAATACAACACAAAATTTAACGGCAACAATAATATTAGGTTCTCAAAACTGGTTCATAAAACTAAATGATAACGGAACCAATGGAGACTTGATAGCTAATGACGGAATTTGGAGTACAGTGTTGACGTTGACTCCAAATACAGAAGGTTTCGCTTCAATCAGAGTTACAGCTATAGACGTAGATTTAACATCTGATGAAAAAGTTATTGACATTAAAGTTAATCAAGCAGAAAGAACAATTATTCAAATGTTAGGTGGAGGAGAGAATGTCCTTATTGGGGGTTTTATCAGTGCATTATTTATCTCATTCTTTTTAGCGATTTTTATCAGAAAAAGATCGTTAAGATTGATTGAAATTGAAGATTATGTTGAGACTTGGGATTCATTGACAATTAAAGATGAAAAATCTCCGAATGATTTTATTTTAGAAGATGAATTAGATATTTGATTATTCCTCTTCATTATTTTTAGAGTAAATTTTCTTATCTATTCTATCCACGAAATAAACTAAGGTAATAATTATTGGAATATAGCACCAATAACTTAGAGCGTCTGAGAATTCTAATTGTAGATAAGCATCGAATCCAATCAATGAATCATAATTTTCTTCTCCTTCTGCTGGTTTATTTTGAGACACATTATCCTGTTCATCCGATGGAACTAGACCCAAATCAAATCCTAAAGTTTCAATGGTAAATATTATACCTTCCGTATCAATATCAAAACTAGTATCAACGTTCAGATGTGCAAACTCTGATTCTTCTGTTTCATCGGAGAAACCTCCAGTTGGCCCTTCAAATCCAAAAGAATTTAACACCCCCATAGGAACAATTATAATGAATCCTATAAATCCTAAAAACCAAACTAATAATGGTATTAGCAAATTTAAATTTGGGGCTAGTAACATCAATAAATGAATAATAATCATTGTGACGAAAAGATAAGACATGATTTCCCTTGACATTTCTAGATCAAGTATAGTTTCTTCTTCTTCTTCTTTAAAATCCATATTTTCTAAGTCTTCTGAAGAATACTCCTTAATCGTAGGTTGAATTTGTGATACTGGAGGTTCCCTATTCCTCCAATAAGTTCTTAGTGGTGTATAGTTTTTAAATTCTAAATCTACCTGTTCTTCGGTACTATTTACAGTGTAATTAATCAAAATTGCAGGCTCCCTAGGTATACCCTCAACATATTTCCCTTCTCCATTGATAACAAACCAATCAGACGTGCTGGACAATGATACTAGAACGATTACTCCGAATAAAGATATCAGCCTTGCTAAAGTTCTAGGCCACTTGTGACTACTCATTTGTAGTCAATGGCCCAGCCATCCATTAAAGCCATTTCTCTAATCTCTTCTAGTCGAAATTATTCCAGCTAGTGCGAGTACACATATTGTAGCAATGAATGAAACTGAAGGAATCATTCCACCGTCTTCGGATGCTGCTTCATCTACGTTAGTTTCTGTTGTATCTGAACTATCGCCACCATCGAGGTTATTATCAGCATTATTGTCTGCATTATTATCTGCATTATTATCTGCATTAGAATCCTCTTGAACAACAGCGCATCCATCATTAGAAACATCACTACCTTCAGGAGTTGTTGGGCATTGATCATTTAAGTCAGAAACACCGTCTCCATCACTGTCTGCAGATGCTAATGCTTGTGCATCATCTATGCTTCCATCAGCAATACCTTCTAACTGATCAGGTACTCCGTCTCCATCTAAGTCGTATTGGTCTGTGACAATATCTGACAATTCATCAACGTCTCCAACATCTTCAATAGCATCAGATACGGCCGCGCCAACTAAATACTCAAATCCTAATGAACTAGGAGCTCTCTCATATCCTTCTGTTTCTGGACCTATGAATACATATTCTTGTGCAACTCCGTCAGAATTCTTTTCCTCGACAAAGGTCAAGAAACCTGCTGGTGCTCCATCATACCATAACAAGTCTCCATCTGCACCAGTGAATGGGAAATCTATTGGTTCAAGTGAACCATCAGTCATTCTTGCCTCTAAATCCTCTGAAAATGTATCCAAAGTCGTTTCTATGTTTGAATCACCAATGTGCTCAAATACATTCATTAGCTCTGAAGATGGTTCGAATTCTTCTCCCTCATCTGATTCATCAGCGCATTGAGCAGTTCCGTCATTCACGTACTGAACTGGAATACTTGCAGACATGTCAACACATGTGAACCTGTTATCTTTAGTGAAACCTATTTCATCGGATTCATCAGTACAATCAGTAATGCCATCATTTACTTGATAAAGCATAATACTTTGACCGTTATCACATTCAAATTCATGTTCTGGAAATACATCAGATTCATCTGATCCGTATTCACAATCTTGAGTTCCGTCATTTACCAATTCATGTGGGACTGATACTCCCCAAGTGTATCTACAATCGAATTTATGTTCAAATACCTCATCTGATCCATCCATACAGTCTTCATATCCATCGTTGTACATGTTTAATGATAACTCCGTATATCCGTCGTCACAAGTACCTACCATTTCAGGGCCTAGTTCTTCCATTATTTCTGCAATTTCTTCTCCGACTACTTCGAAGATTCCTGGATCATCCTCACTTCCCTCAAATGCATTCATTAATAATGCAACATTCATTCCTAAATGAGGTACTGGTACTGGAGAACCTAAGAAACTCATTGCTTCTACTTTTGTGCCCGAGTCATCAATAGCTACATTGTAAGTTTTATCTGGGTTAAACTCCCAAACTCCAAGATCTGTTCCATCATGTTTATCATAATATTCTTCTTCATCAGTCATTTGATCATCATCTTCATTGCTTTCATCAATAATTACTACATCTGGGTCATCAGAGTCTGAATTATCTAAGTCACTAAGAGAAAACGTGAAATCACCAGTATATTGTGGTTGATCGCTAATGTCTACATTGAATGTATCTACATCTAACCCCATTAATTCAGCGGGTACTCCTGAAAGTGAAAAGCCATAGTTGAGCTCTGATGCATAATTTCCTGTCATCTCACCACAGGATGTGAAAATATTTCTTTCGAAAACTTCTCCATCTTCGAATTCACCATTTCCAAGATATGTTTGCTCTTTTTCATCTTGTATTTTTAGTTCCTCAAAATCATCATTACAAATCCAATTGAAGCTGTCTGTAACTGAAGTATCTATTGAATCATGCACGTCATAAGGCTGGTCTAAACGCCACTCAACATTAGAATCGATAATTCCTGCTCCGATACTGTTAGACATTGCCATTGAGATGTCAATGGAATCATCTCCACCCATCCAAGTACTATCGTGATTCATATTGAATGTTAACTCAGAATCCATTGTAGTAACCATATCTGCTCCAACAATTTCATTGCCTGCAACAGTTCGATACTCCACGTATCTTGAATCTAATGACAGTAATACATCAAGACTCATCTGGACTGAAAAGTCTATTGAGGCTCCTTGTTGCGTAAGTTTTTCATCATCACTACCTGCATTTTCATCTTCCCACTCCATTAACATTATCATGTCAAATAGCATTCCATTCACTACTTTTAGATCTGTAACATGTTGGTTAACTTGGTGGGCTGTTCCACTTAAATCATCTACCGTTTTCTCATCTGCGAGTACTGTTTGGTCAATAAAAAACATTGATTCTCCAGTCGAAACCTGGGCAACTAA
>TARA_B100001115_G_scaffold184884_1_pt1 | contig 19768 bp, 19 predicted proteins | sample TARA_B100001115 | Tara Oceans TARA_B100001115 (sample SAMEA2622652) | marine metagenome | biome: marine biome (ENVO:00000447); feature: surface water layer (ENVO:00002042); material: "saline water (ENVO:00002010), including plankton (ENVO:xxxxxxxx)" | depth 5 m | reverse complement strand
CCTCTACGCCTATCAATGTTGAGGCTAACAAAAGCGCAGCATAACGATTAGAGAGAGTCTTATCGCCCGCCAAGAAGATAATGCCATTGGACAAGATTCTAGGGTAACCGGTGCTGGCGATCATGAGGGTTAGTGGTGTCAGGGACAGAGCTCGAGGCGGTTGACATTGCAGTCATTGGGTCAGGTATTGCAGGTTTATTCCTAGCTGTCGAATGTGCGAGATCGGGACTAACCGTGGCCGTCGTAACAAAAAAGGAAGTTACTGCATCTTCTACTAATTGGGCCCAGGGTGGAATCGCAGGTGTTCTTGACCCAGATGATTCAGAAGCAATAGAGTCACATGTTAAAGATACCCTTGAGTCGGGAGCTGGACTTTGTGACGAAGAAGTTGTTAGAAGCGTGATTTCTGAAGCGTCCGAACGTATCAGGGACCTAATTGGGCATGGCGTGGAGTTCGATCATGATGCTTCAGGCAAATACGACATGGTAATAGAGGGAGGACATAGCGGAGCAAGGATTCTCCATTCAAGAGATAGGACGGGGGCGGAAATAGAACGTGCCCTCACTGAAGTGGCCTCAGGAGAGATTGATTCTAATTTTGTTATTTTGGAGAATTGGATGGCTGTTGATTTGATACAGAAAGAACATGGGAATCCATCCAAGGGAGTATCTGGAGTTTGGTGTCTCTCGCCTGAGGGCGTTGTAATGACCCTTCCCTCGAGAGTAGTAGTTCTGGCGACCGGGGGCTCAGGGATGATGCATAGATCTACCACTAATCCTTCGATCGCGACCGGTGATGGAGTGGCTATGGCCAGTAGGGCTGGTGCGGATATAAGAGATATGGAATTCATTCAGTTTCATCCCACAGCACTACATTCTTCAAACGGTAAGCCGTTTCTTATTACCGAGGCACTCAGAGGCCATGGTGCAGTTCTAATGACAATTGAAGAGCATTCCAGATGGAGGATGTCAGGAGCGGATAATCCCTCTTCTGAATCCTTTATGTTGAACTATTCAACAAAGGGAAGTCTTGATACCAGAGATGTAGTTGCTAGAGCGATTGACACTGAGATGAAGCGAATAGGTGCAACGAATGTCCTATTAGTGACCGAGCATCTTGACAAAGATGAGCTTTTACACTCCTTCCCAACAATCGCCAAAAGGCTAGATGATGAGGGGATTGCACTCGGCGAGGATCCGATTCCAGTAACCCCTGCAGCACACTACATGGTAGGAGGAGTCTCGGTAGATGAATTCGGGAGAGCCATGTCAGGTGGAAAACCGATGCAAGGCCTTTATGCAATCGGAGAAGTTGCTTGCACGGGGTTACACGGGGCCAATAGGTTGGCGTCCAATAGTCTTCTTGAAGCCGTGGTATACTCGGGAAGAGCCTCGAGGAAAATCATAGGAGATTGGAGATGCGGGGGGCTTTCGAGTTTGGAAACGGGATTGCCGAGGTGGAGGTCGGAAGATTTGAGCCAATTAGTAGAAAATATCCCTCTGATCACTGATTTGGATGCTCTTCGAGCCACAATGACTCAGGATGTGGGGCTGGTGAAGAGTGATGCAAGGTTGGATAGGGCTGGAAGGAGAGTCGAACATATTGAAAAGGAGGTAGCCAGATATTGGATGAGTAGTAAACCGACCCAGGACCTAATCGAACTGCGTAATCTAGTACTGGTCTCAAAAATGGTGATTGAAGCATCTAAATCTAGAAGAGGAAACGTAGGGTTGCACTACAATATTGATTTACATTGATCAGTCTAACTGTGATGAGTCGTCAATTCCTCTAACGAGAGCTCTCAGCATGGAATTTAGGGGCGTTGGGACTCCGAGTCCTTCTCCCATCATGATTACATAGCCACAAATTGAGTCTATTTCGGTCCTCCTTCCTGACATCAAATCCTGTAGCATTGAGCATCTATTATCAGAGGTAGATTGGACGACTTCCAAGAGAGTTTCCTGCATTTCCTCAAAGGTAAGATTGATCCCAGAAGCCCTGGCTACAGTTAGGGACTCTTCGAGAACGGATAGCGATTGGTCCCATAGGCCCGGGCTCTCAAGTAAAGCACCGTTCCGGACTCCCGAGATGGAACAGATGGGGTTTATTGCGACATTGATGAGGAGCTTTTTCCACGAGGAAGTATTGATATCATCTACCCATAAAGGTGACAGTTCAGCGTCTTCCAGTACTTTCAATAGTGCCTTTGCTGAATTGCTAGGAGGATTTCCATCAAGTGAGCCTATAGTAATGGAGCCCCTGCCGACCCAATGAGTCCCGTCCTTATCTCTCCAAGCTCCATGGGTAGTAGCTCCACCCAGAGTACGAGTTTTGCCAACTCTACTGGAAATATGTTGGGCATGGCCCATTCCATTTTGTACACTTAGGGCGACTCCCCGGTCGGAGAGAATATCCCCGACAATCTGTGATAGAATCGGTGTGGAATATGACTTGCCACAAACGATTGCGATATCGCAACTACCGACGATATTCTCTGGGACTGGTCCTGATTCGCTGTCATACACTTCGAACCTTTCCGGGGGGATTGCCTCAATTGCTCCTTCCGGCGTGTGTATGATCAAACCTTCAGAAATCAGGGATTGTGCGGTGGGGCCTCGTGATATGGCTAATAGGTCGACATCTGCATTAGATAGTGATGAAAGAAAGACTCCTCCGATAGAGCCAATGCCGAGAATGGCGACTCTCATTTCCAAACCTCTCTGATATCCGTGAATAAAGTAGTCCCAGAGTCGTCCGGAATTACCCACACAACCGCCTCATAGCCACTTTCAGGAAGGTTGAGTGTGACGTTTACACTAGAATTTGACATTATTGACTCGGGCGATTCGATACCCCATGTGTCTCCGGGTGGGGCAGAAATTGAGATGGTTATTAACTCGGTCTCATTCTGGAAATTAGTAATTTCTATTACACTGGTGGTTGTGTATTTTACTCCATTATACAACGCCCCCGGACTAACCCAGATTTGGGGCCCGTTTGCAATTTTGAAGGATGAAGTCAATTTGTAATCTTCGCATATTACAAGCCATCCGCCCTCCTTTACCAGCAAAGAGCCGTTTCCAGAGTATGTTTCAGGAATCTGAATGAATGAGTAATCACCCAAGGTTCTGTTCCAAGAAGTATCTGAGTCTGCAGCTGGAAAATCTGACTGCGAGGGGCAGAAAGGCGAGGTAGACTCCACATACCCAATGGTTGAACCAGAAAATTCCCTAGGAACCCTGATGATTCCGTCTTTGGAGTTAATCACGGTAGAGGAGTTGACGATGGGTGTTTGCCACGAGCTGGAATTTCCATCGTCCCAAGTAATGTAGAGGAGAGGACCAAGGTGCCTACCAAGATAATCAATAGGGCCGCTGATTGAAGCACCATTAACTCCCTCTAGACAAATGTGATTATTTCCTTTTGACAATGTTGTACCGTTTATTATCGACCATCTAGGATTTGCCACAGAAACGTTCCCGATTGAGTCATCACCTATGGTCACAACAGTGCAAATTTGGGGGTCTTGTAATGTTCCAGAAAAATCCCAGAGAGAGTTTGCCTGATAACGAGTATGGTTTGGGATTAGGGTAATTACGTGTTCATCATAGTGTCCGGTGATCTCTGTGAAAACTCGAATGCTCGCGGTCATGTTATCCAGTATTAGGGAGCTTTCTTCGGTTAATATGAGATTAATCATGGAGTTCTCTGATTGCGTTATCCCATCCACCCTGCACGTCTGTTCGGTTTCGGAGCAATCAGAGGAGAGGTCTAATTGACTGACTGTTCCTTCTATTCTGAACTGTATCCAGCCAGACACCGGAACAACTCCCTCAGGAGCTATGGTAAGAGGAATAATTGTCTCTTCTCCGACTGTGTAAACCACTTCACTTGGCCACTGAGAAGTCTCTATTCCCTCGTCCCATTCCGTGATACTGTAAGACCCATTTACACCTGGGAATGCCAAAATCATGACCATGGCAATTACTGTTACAAATTGATTACGTGAAATATCATCGAGACCTGAAGATTCGTCAACAACGAATGGGTCTAATATTGGCGTAGGACTAAATCTCCTCCAAACCGCTATTGTGGCGATTACCAGCCACGGAAACCATGGATCGGTAGCAAAAATAAGAACCATAAATATCAAAGTGGATGCGAAAATTGCCGTCTGTTTATCGTCTGACAGGAGATTATCCGGACCCAGTATTGAATGGAGGAGATGATCCCCCGGGAATCCGGGGATTGGAAGCATCATTATCCATGATACTGTGCATAATCCTAGGCCGGCTATTGCTATTGGGTCAAGCCATTGTAACCTCACCTCGAGGGATTCTACTATGCCTAGTGACTCTAGTATTCCAACTATAACATTGCCACTGAATGCCACCGGAGGAGACTCAAGATCTGGAGGCTGGATGGAGGTATACGAGATTCCAAGGATTGTAAGAAGAATTCCCGAGATGAACATTACGAGAGGCGAAGAAATCGAAATAAGTCCGAGGGCCTTTCTGTTTGGTATAGGGACCTGATCGGAACGTCTTTGGGAGATAAAGCCAGCAAGTCCGAATGGCCAAATTGGTTCTGAGAGAGGGAACGCTAGGGGAGACAGATGCCCTATTGATACTCCATATCTGTTTGCAACTCTCCTCCTAACTTCGCTTGCTAAGAAAACGGACGCGATAAGGGGAAGGGAGAAATGGGTGCAGGATTTAGCTAACAAAGGGGCATTGAATTCCAAACTTGGGTCATTCCTCAGAATCAGTCCCGATCCTGCTATAGTCATGAATGAAAACATGGCAATCCAGATCACCGCTTGTTGCCACCTCGGCATGACGAAAACGTCATTTGGGAGATTTGTGACTGTGAGAATTGGAGGATTTCCCCTATCCAAAAGTCCTATCATACCTAACTTCTCTAAGTGCTTATTCATTCGAATCAAGCATTCACTTTCAGTGTCTCCACCAATAGCGTTTACTCTCCAAGAGAACTCCCCAGTCTCGGGATCACCTAGTATGAAATATCTAGATGAGATTACCTGAATTAAGTCCCTCTTACTCCAGGTTTCCACGTCTATTTCGAGCCTTTCTTGCGACGGCTCAGGAGAAGTCATGCATGTTGCAAGAGGAGGTCTGATTTTACCCCTCGCTTTTGAGGTCCACGCTCTCACTTGTTCTTGAATCGCTTCAGGCGGAAAGTTTCCTCTCTCTCCATCTCCTCAAGTCTCAGCTGTATGAATGTCTGCGCTTCCTTCATTTCTGGTATTACCTTGAACTCGAGAGCATTGACTCTTCTTTTCGTGGCTTCGATTTCTTCCAGAAGTCGCTTCAGAGTTGCCTCCATTTCGGCGGCCTTCACTACTTTCTCAATTAGTAGCGAGTACGAATCCGCCGCTTCATCTATGTATGGCGAGCCTCCTATTAGGCCCAATCCTCTATCTTCGGTTGATAGCTTGAGATTCTGACCATCCACCTTTGGCACGACAACTCCCATTATATTCCTCTTGGAAACACTGACTTCGGGCCTCTTTGAAGCGGCTATTGCCGCACTCTTAACCGATAGACCCCCCTCTATGGAGGAGGCCAGGCTGATTGCCTGTAGAGCGTCTCTGTAGGTACCAACCAGCTCTTCCCTAGCTGATATCATCTCCGAGAGAAGAGTTCTGAACTCATGAAATAGACCGTCTCTCTTCATTTTCAGAAGATTGTAGCCACTGCTGGTCTGTTTGATGCGCCGCTTTAGGTTGATCAACTCGGACCTTGTTGGCTTGATGTCCAGAGCCATATTAAAACCTCAGATTCACTCCTCTTCGTTAGATGATTTCTCTGTTGGATGGTACTTGTCTATCCACTTCTGATCAAGTCTGACTAGGTACTTGGTATCTATATTCGATAGAAGGTTCCAAGCTAGATCTAATGTACCCTCGCTAATGGACCTGTCCTCATCCCTGCTTTGCCTTAGGAATTGGTCTTCAAAGATATCAGCGAACTTCAGCAACTGAAGGTCACGCTCATTCAGAGCATCCTCTCCTACGATCGCTACTAGCCCCCTAAGCTCCCTGCCCTGAGCATAAGCGGCATAAAGCTGGTCGGACACCGATTTGTGATCCTCTCTCGTTTTTCCATCTCCGATACCAGCGTTCATCAGTCTGCTAAGTGACGGAAGAACGTTGATTGGGGGATATATTCCCTTTTGGTGAAGTTCTCTGGAAATAACAATTTGTCCCTCCGTAATGTATCCAGAAAGGTCCGGAATCGGGTGAGTTATGTCGTCCCCCGGCATTGTTAGGATAGGGAACTGTGTAATCGATCCCTTCTTGCCCTTAACCAGTCCGGCCCTCTCGTACAGCATCGCAAGATCGGTGTACATGTATCCTGGGTAGCCTCTCCTTCCAGGAACTTCTTCTCTGGCGGCACCGATTTGTCTTAGTGACTCGCAATAGTTTGTCATGTCTGTGTATATGACCAGGACGTGGTAGTCATGCTCAAAAGCTAGGTACTCCGCAGCAGTTAGAGCCAGACGAGGAGTGATTAGTCGCTCGACCGCTGGATCATCTGCTAGGTTGACGAATAGGGCCGAATTCTCTAGTGCCCCTGTTCTCTCCAAATCATGCACGAAGAAGTTGTACTCCTCAGCTGTTATCCCCATGGCGCAGAAAACTACGACGAAGTCATCGTCGCTATCCACCAATTTTGCCTGTCGGGCAATTTGAAGGGCGATATCATTGTGTGGGAGGCCGCTAGCACTGAAGATTGGCAACTTCTGACCCCTTACTAATGATGTACAAGCATCTATCGCTGATATTCCTGTTTGAATGAAAGACTCTGGGCTCTGTCTGGAATACGGGTTAATTGCTGCTCCGATTATGTCCGCCATTTCATCGGCGACAATATCGGGACCGCCATCACGAGGCCGTCCTGCCCCGTCAAGAATCCTGCCGATTAGTCCCTTACTGACTGGGAGTTTGAAAACGTCCCCCAGGAATTTTACTCCAGTCTGTCTGTCAACGGAGGCGGTCCCTTCGAAAACCTGTACGATTACCTGGTCATCCGACGTGTCGAGGACCTGTCCATTCTTGATCGATCCATCGCTCAGCATCAGCTGTACTATCTCGCCGTATGATACGGGTTCCGTCTTGTTTAGGAAGACCAAAGGTCCCTTTACGTCTGTAATGGTTCTGTACTCTTTTCCACTCATAATATCACCTCTCAATTTGCCTCCATGCTAGCATCGATCTGCTTGCTCATCTCACTGACCAAATCACTGATTCTGTCTTCATATCCCTTCTCGAACCTCCCTCTCATGAGGTCCGTCCTTGCGGGAACGTTGACTACATCCTCCAACTGTGCTCCACCGGCAATTGCTTTCTTTGCCTCTTCTTGGAATGAAAGTATGGCCTTGGCCATGTGGTACTGCAAGTCCAAGTCGCTGAATGTGTCAACATCATGGAATGCATTCTGCTGGAGGAAGAACTCTCTAATCATCCTAGCAACCTCTAACGTAAGCTGCTGATCTACAGGGAGTGCGTCTGAACCCACCAATTGAACGATTTCCTGCAGTTCAGACTCAATCTGAAGGAGCGTACTGATTTCAGTCCTGACCTCTGGGAAGTCAGGAGCAATATTATCCCTGTACCATTGATCCAAAGCTTGGGGGTAAAGACTGTACGAATTTAGCCAGTTGATTGCTGGGAAGTGCCTCTGCCTGGCGAGTCCTGCGTCTAGGCCCCAGAAAACCTTCACGATTCTCAGGGTACCTTGGCTTACTGGTTCCGAAATGTCACCGCCGGGAGGTGAGACCGCGCCTATTACGGATACTGATCCGTCGGAGCCTGAAAGGGTCTCCACTCTTCCTGCCCTCTCGTAGAATTCTGCTAGTCTACTGGACAAGTAAGCCGGATAGCCCTCTTCTCCGGGCATTTCTTCCAGTCTCGATGAGATTTCCCTCATTGCTTCAGCCCATCTACTGGTTGAGTCTGCCATTAGTGCTACATTGTATCCCATGTCTCTGAAGTACTCAGCTATGGTTATTCCAGTGTAAACCGATGCCTCCCTAGCGGCTACTGGCATGTTGGATGTGTTTGCAATCATCACTGTTCTGTTCATCAGTGGCTTGTTTGTGTTTGGGTCAATCAGGTGTGGGAACTCGTCTAGAACCTCTGTCATCTCATTTCCTCTTTCTCCACACCCAATATAGACCACGATTTGTGCGTCCGACCACTTGGCCAGTTGCTGCTGTGTTACAGTCTTCCCGGATCCGAAGGGACCTGGGATTCCTGCCGTACCGCCCTTGGCGAGGGGGAATAGGAAATCTAGTATCCTTTGGCCAGTTATTAGAGGTACATCAGGTGCATATTTCTGGACGAAAGGCCTTGGGTGACGTACCGGCCACTCTTGCATCATAGCAATCTCGGTCCCGTCATCTAATACGCAAACAGTCTCAGTGATGTTGAATGTGCCGGACTTGATACTCTTCACCTTACCACTTACGTTTGGTGGGACCATGACTCGGTGTTCGATGGTCTCAGTCTCCTGAACCTTACCGATGACTTGTCCTGAGCTCACGTCATCTCCCTTCTTGGCAACTGCATTGAATTCCCACTTTCTCTTGAGGTCCAAACCATCGGCATCGACACCACGTGTGATGAAAACACCCATGGTCTCTTCCAGTTTAGGAAGAGGGCGTTGGATACCATCATAAATCTGGGTCAACAACCCCGGCCCTAATTGGACCGAGAGAGTCTGACCAGTCCTGATAACTGGCTCCCCAGGCTTGATTCCTGAGGTCTCCTCATACACTTGGATTACAGACTGGTCGCCATGTAACTCGATTACTTCTCCCATCAGACCCTCATCGCCAACCCTCACGACCTCATACATTCTGGGCGATATTCCCACTGCTGTTACAACTGGCCCGGAAATCCGGTAGATTACTCCATTCTCTTTACTCATTTTTTTCACTTCCTGTTTGGTTACTTACTTCCAGAGGTCTACACCTAGGGCAGACTTGATGGACTCCCGGAGTGTATTGTCTTCCTCGGTCCCAATCCCCAGTACAGTAGGGGTGACGCTTTCCGTAAGCTGTAAGCGGAGCCTATCGGAAAGCTTGTTGAGATCTTTATTATCAACTACCACAACCCCGATCTCACTCTGGTTGAGTAGTGATTTGAGTAGCTCTGATAATTCTTCGTCGCTACTCGGATTATACAGATTTTTTACACCTGCTAGTTGGAAACCTAATGTGAACTCAAGAGGCCCTACTACTGCTATTTCCATTTCTTTCACCTCAATAGTCCATGTGCGCCTCAATAACATCGTCTGGAAGTCCGACTGCCTTCCCTCTAACGAGTAATCTGAGATTTCTAATTTCAAGAGCTTTGCACTCGATGTAATGAATGACCGGGAAGGGAGAAATCGGGCTTAGATGAGAGAATTTCTTCAGAAGTGAATGCCTCTGATGGGATAACAACTCTGCGTATGGGTCCAAGGTCCCCTGGCTTGAGGATTTACTCATGGCCTCTTCGAAGCCAGTGGTATCAAATGAGCTGCTTCTCCCAAGTGCCTCAATTAAATCTGAATCATTAGTTGCAAGACAAGCTTGCTTCATCACGCTATTGTCTATCCTACCTCCAGGAATCACTATGGAGGATCGTTTCTCCTGTGAGGTTTCAAGTCTTATGGCTCGAAGTTGATTGATTATGTTCCTATGGTCAATTTCCATCCTTAGATAGCGCAGTAGCCTAGGCTCTCCTTTGCCAGATTTGACTGCCTTTATGGCATCCGAGAAATATTGCATGTCCAGAGCATTTTCCATTTCTTCCAAAGTTAGGTCCCCTTCCAGCTTAGAGAGTGTTCTACCCCAAGGGGTACCTGACATCGCGTCTACGGCCTCTTGAAGTCCATCAGTGGACCTGACAATTGCTAGCCAAGGAGAATTCCTGGTGTTCTCGGGAGGAAGAATCTGGTCCTCTATCATCTCATCAGAGGCCCCACCATTTATAGCCCTCAGTACGGTTTTTGCTTTCTCGTAGTCGAATCTCTCGACGTATATGGCCACAAGCGAGCGGAGATGTCCGTGGCAGAAGCTCATTACCTGATGTATATCATTATCCATGTTGTGAAACAGTGCGGCTTCTACAGCGTCTGCTCCCGACATTCTGGATGCGTACAGATCCATCTCTGTCCTGTATCCTAACTCCCCGATGCTTGCACCTATGGAATCTGGACCTTGTTGGAGAAGCTGACGCATCCTTGTTGAGTCTATGAGGGATGCCTTTCTTGCCTTCGCCCTTGCGGAGGCATTGTAGACATTCGAACGCCCATAGCTCACATTAGACAAACAATCACTCCCTTATTCACCAAATAGTGCTTTGTTCACTGAGCCTAGATTGGCCTTCCATGCATCTTCTAAGAGACTATCAAACCTGTAATCAAGGACAACTGATCCGTCCTTAGATTCAAGGACAAAACCACCAAGTCCATCGATATCTTCTCCTATAGAGAAATTTGACGAGGACAGTGACTTTCTGTCTATGCTCACGGGTCTCATAATCATGTCAGCGTTAGATGAGCTTGCTTCTTTGACTAGTCCCATTAGAATCTCTTTTCTTCCCTCTAGGTCAGGGGAACCGACTCTCTCCTTGACTGACTCCCATGTGAGGTCGAGCTCTTCCCGTCGTGCGACGAGAGCTCTCTTTTGATTGGCCTGTCTGGCTGCTGCGACAACCTCGATAGAAATCTGCTTGCTATCCTTGGTTGCGCGAGCTTCTACATCTGCAGCCGCACTTGCAGCTTTATTCATGGCATCTTTCTGGATCCTTTTTGCCTCTGCTTTGGCATCATCAATGATTGATTTTGCCTCGGCTTCAGCTTGCATGCTGATCTCTTTAGATAGAGCTTCTAGCGACATTTCATTACCTCAAATTTACACTTTTGGTCCTTTGTTCCGCTCAGAGCAGGAACAGTGCTAGGAAACCGAAAAGTACGATTGTCTCTGGTAGAGCAGTGAAGATAAGCCCGCTAACGAATTTGCTGGAGTCTTCTGATATCATACCAACAGCTGCGGCTCCGATTGGCCCTTGGCTCATTCCAGTTCCGATTCCACATAGTCCAAGAGCCAAACCGGCTCCTAGCTTCTGTGCATCCCAATGTGCCGCTGCTGTTGCTGTATCTCCCTCTTGCGCGGCTACCACGGATGCAATCATTGCAAACGAGGTCATCACCATAAGAGCGCTCATTCCTTTCATCATGTTTCTTCTGTTCATTTTTTTTCCTCCTTGTTTTCAAGCAAAAGCTTGGAATCTGATCTGATCTATTCTACCTCCACGTATCTGGATTTCAAGCCGAATGGCCTGAACTCTTCACCGCTTGAATCGTAATATTGCCTCATCCACTCTACAAAGTGGAGTCTTGCTGCATGAATATTGGGGCTGAAAACACCCAGTATCCATGCGAATGCTTGGACTGATAGCCAGCCGATTAGAAGTAGGGGGATTGAGACAAGGTCCACCGCTGATGCCTGCGCAATATCCTCAATTATGTGCGCCAGAGGCTCGAATAGCTTCTCATTGCCGGTCTCAGCGATCTTGACACCCACTATTCCAACTGCGAATAGTCTCACGTATGAAATTACTGTTGGCATCATTCCAACCGCCTCTATTGGAGCTAGGCCCACATTAATTGGGAATGGCACTCCATGGTACTTGTACAGAGTCCACATTAGTAGCACTACCGAGACAAGTACAATTCCGGCCCCTGGAACCATAAGTGCTTCAGCCTCTTCCGCACCAAGCCAACCCTGATTATCGCCGAGGAATCCGTATGCAAACATCCAACCTCCGATCAGTAAAGCCATCCAAGTACCCTTTTCAAAGAAGGCACAAACAAGCCCTACCCCTCCATGCCCATTACCGTGTAGGAGGATGTCCCTGAATCCAATGGCCAAACCCATCAGGATGTGGAAGAATCCAACGTAGATGGTCAGAACTATGAGGTCCTCTAGGTGGCTCCCGACTCTGTGGAACGGGAACGAGAGTGTGATCCCGTAGCCTAAATCTGCTACAGGCCCATATCCGTGGTCTAGATTGAATGGATAGAGATTTGCAAGGAATGCGACTGGAGACTGATTTTCGCCGTATATGTAATGCCCGGCCGAGTCCTTCATGTAGCTTCCATCGGCATAGGTGAGCTTGTCATATAGGAAAATCTCCCATCCAGCAAATTCTGCGTAGATATAGCCGAAGATTAGAGTTCCTAATCCGATATATGTCAGGAACTTACCTCCAAGCATAAGCATGTCATTGGTAGCGGAGTTCCTGATGACCATCCAGCCGACTCCCATGGTGATCAGGCCATATGCCATGTCACCGAGCATCATTCCAAAGAATAAGGGATAGGTGAACATCATGAAAATCGTTGGGTCCACTCTTCCGTAGGCGGGCCTTCCGACCGCATCGGTAAGTAATTCCATAGGTTTGCTTGTGCTTCTCTCCTGATAGGATATCGGAGGCATCTCCTGATGGTGGTGGTGGTCTGAGTGGCCATGGCCTCCCCCTCCGGCAATGAGTTCGAACTGGTCTGACTCTGTATACAGGCAGAATGGCTCTAGTGCTTTGGTAACCTCATCGGACCTCCTCATCTCAATCCAGCCATCAATCACGAAAGCGTGATCCGAAACAGCGACCCTGGTCGGTGCAGTCAGTACATCGTGATCCCTTTCCAAGACTTCTAGGCCACAGGCTAAATCCTCGCCATTTACATCAACCCATTCTTCGATAGCTTTTGCCAACTCTTCCCTCTCGGATGTCAGGTCATGTTTGCGACCCTTGACCTGTGAGAGCCTTTCAGCCGGGGACCCTTCTCCATTCGGTAGAGGTATAGACTCAAATCCTACGGATTCTAGGACATCAGAAGCCTCTTGGGATTTGTCGTTCTTGACAAAAACCGCCACCATGTTTTGTTTTACATTCTTTGAGTTGAATACCATTGATGACTCACCTAGTGAGGAGGGTTGGATGGGTTCAGTGACCGTGCCTACGAATGAAGACAGGGAGTCATAGCCACTCAGGAGCTCTATATCCAGTCCTAGCGAGACAACCATCTCCAAGGATGCTTCTTCTTCCTCAGTGGAGGAGATTTCATTATCCAGCTCATCGATCCTGGATTGCGCCTGAAGAAGGTCGTCTATCTTGCCTGGAAGTTCATTGGAAAGGCTATCTCTGACTGGAGCGGAAGGGACTGCTCTTTCAGGCCCATTGAATTCTATTATCGAGGCCGCAGATCTGGCCTTGACAAGTGACCTGCCAACCTCCTCCGAGCTTGGATCTGGAGTGCCGAGCGAGAATCCATCCTCTGAACCGTCGTAATCCAAAATGTGCAAGGCATTCAGGTGCGCCAAGGCTTCAATGGCACCGCTTAGTTTGTCCTTAGATCCCGCGGCGATGAACCTTCCCATTTGCTGAGTGTTAACCTGCGACATCCAAGACACTCTCCGGCGATTAATGCGATCTAAAAGCGTCCAAAACTATCTTCACAGCCTTCTCTCTGTTACCATCGCTTCCCTTGTGGATGGAATTGATTGATGAATCACCATCCTTGGAAACTTTCGTGGCTTCTTTCTCTGCAATGTCACGCGCCTCTGCAATCATATCTTGGCTGTTAGATTCTGAATCAGACCTTCCTGACTGAATTATTTCCGTTGCTGCTAGTCTGGCTTTTGTGATAATTTCCGAGGCTTGAGATTCCGCATCTGAGATGGTTTCCTTTGCCTTGTTTTCAGCATTTCTGATTGCCTTGAGGACTGTTTCTCGGCCCATTTTTCGCACCTACGAGGATTGGGACCGATATCGAGTTTATGATGATAACCTCGGGAGTATCAGTTGATTGATGGGTGAAAATAGAGAGGTCTGGGGCGGGAACTATCCAAATATGGGTCACTCGGCGGGGCATTCGTGGACACTGAGACCATAGGCAAGGAAGACTGGGAAGAGCTTCAGAGAAATCTTGAAGCCACGATCCCAGTTTACGATAAGGTGAACAGAGTGGCGACCTTTGGGCAAGTCACAAAATGGAGGCGGATGGTGAGAGAGAGGCTACCTAGGGAAGGAAGAATCCTTGAAGTTGGGTGTGGCCCCGGTAGTTTCGCTGAGGATGTTGAAGGGTATGATTTGGTTTGCCTTGACCCAATTCCGGAAATGCTCAGAGTTGCTGAAGAAAGGGTAAATTCAGCACGCTCTCAGAGAGGTGACAAACCAGCTGAATTTGTTCATGGGAAGGCTGAAGATTTACCGTTTGATGACGCTTACTTCGACGCAGTTTGTACCTTGTTCTCTTTCAGGGATTGGTTTGACAAGAGAGCGGGGATTTCAGAGGTTCTAAGGGTGCTGAAGCCTGGAGGGATATTCATCATCGCTGATCCGGCGAAAATAAATCGTGTCCACGGTTTTCTTGGATGGCTGTGGATGAGGACCTATGTCAGTCTCTACGCGAGGATTCTCTACGGAACCAGTGGTCACCCTTGGAAATGGTTGACGAAGACCTACGTTAGTTTCGGTACCACTGGAGATTACGTTAACATGTTGGAAGAGCAAGGTTTCCAAAATGTCAGGGGAAATGTTGTTTTCCCTGGTATGGTTACAATATGGCAGGGGAAAAAGTAGAATTTGGGTGGTTGAATGATTTCGTATTTTCCGGGAATGGCAGTTGGGATGATTTTACTTCAGACCGCTATCGTTGCGCCGGGACTTTTCAGAACCTTGGAAATCGAAGACTTTGGTCGCTCTATCAGGAGTCTTTGGCCGAAATTTTTCGCTTCCCTCGCAATTGTTGGTCTTTTGGGGACACTGGTACTTTATCTGGGTGGGGACACTGCCACTCATCGCTATGTTATCACGGGACTCACTTTCTTTCTATCATCTATTTGTTACCTAATGATACCCGCTACCAACAAGGCCACGGACGAGGGTAACCAGCGACGTTTCGATATCCTCCACAGACTGAGCGTGTCTTTCACGTTGTTGATTTTGATAGCTAATATCGCGTACTACTTTTTGTGATTTAGAAGACTACAAATTACTAAATGAGTTGTGACTGTGCAATAAACATGAAATCTTCTGTCTCTGGGGTTTGCGAATATTGCCTGGAGAAAGCCGAGACCAATCTCTATCACAGTAACCTGACTTTGACCAGAACGGATGGAACCGAATATATGGGACTGGGTTCGAAGTTGGAGCTCTGCGGTGAATGCTATGAGAAAATGGTCATATCGGAACAAATAGAGTACTGGAAAATACACATGGCAGAGGAGAGGAGTCGCTCATCCTGACCGGTAATCAGAAGATAAAAAATGGCTTGCGACAAGTCACAAACCTCCAGATGAATGGTTTGGTGAGGGGGTTGAATGCTATGTTCAAAACCCAGTCTGGCAACCTCATTATCCAGCTTCCTATTCGGAATGAGAGCTTCGAGTTCCTCATTACGGAGCCCATCTGGCGTTTCCATTCAATTTCATATTCGTGCAAGGATGTTCCATTCTCCAAATGTGACACTATTTTTTGTCCTGCAATCCTGCCTCCAATCATAGCAATAGTGATCCCTGCACCATTAGAGGGAAGAACCATGCCCGCGGAGTCCCCTACTAGTAGGTGGCTTCCTTTCACGAAACTCTGTATCGTCCCCGACATAGGAAGAGAACCAGCTCCTCTGAAAGTAATCTCGCCTTGATACCTTGATATGAATTGGTCCGCAAGAGAATTCAACGAGCTACCCTTGGAGAGTTCCCTCTGGATTCCAAGTCCTATGTTTGCACCACTTTCCTTGGGGAAAACCCAGGCATAACCTCCCGGGGCCATGGAGCCAAAATGAAGTTCTACTGCGTCGCCAAAATCACCATCCATGAGGACGAATTTTATTGGAATCTTGAGTGAAGATTCATCCCAATGGCTTCTTCTCAAAGGATCATTGTGCCCCCCAGCTCCAACGATTACTCCAGCCTTGAGTCGTCTTCCATCCCTCAAAATGACCGTATTTTCCTCAATCGCCTCTACTCTCGCTCCAGTCATGAACTCTGCTCCCTTGGTCGAGGCAAGTTTGACCAACCACTCATCATGGATTACCCTGTTGAGCATCAGTCCCTCAAATGGATATTTCAGAGGTTTTCCGGAAGGGGGGACTATATACATCTCAGAGGTCCTTCGGGAGATTGCCTCCTCTGGGGTTTGCAATAGGTCATCAATGTCTGGAACGTTTGGGCATAGCCTCCTCATCTCATCATTTGTTGGCACGAGTTCGCCACACTGTAATGGAGACCCAATTGAGTCCCTACGATCAATGACTAGCACCTTCTTACCTCCCTCAGCCACATACCTAGCAGTAGTGGAGCCTGCAGGCCCTCCTCCAATTATGATGACATCCCAAACTTCAAGATCTTCAGTCATGATATCCCTGAGATTACACTTTCCTGTTTCTGGAGATTAACGCTACCTCTGAGATGAGGTCCTTAGCATCTGAGGAAGGAAGATTGGAAATTATCTCGAGGGCGCGATCGACGTGATTCTGGATGAGTTGCCTAGTGTACGAAAAGGACCCCGAGATCTCCAACAGGGTAGTCAGCTCGTTCCATCTGTCATCGCTAAAATTATTCAGTACGTCAGCTAGGTGCTCCCTTTCAGATCCGTGTAAGATTGTTAGTGCATGGATGATTGGAAGGGTCATCTTGCCCTCGTGGACATCAGTACCCCTGGGCTTTCCCATTTCTGGGTCGCCAGTGAGGTCAAGGAGATCATCAACAAGCTGGAAGGCTCTGCCAAACTCAGTCCCGAAATCATACATCATATCTGATACCTCCTTGGACGCTCCAGCAACTAAGGCGGCACATGCAGTTACTGTGGCAAACGGGCCGACGGTTTTTCCGTCTATGATAGAGTAGTAATCTTCGGGGGTAGTTGTCAAGTCACCGATGTGGTTGAACTGTTGTAGTTCACCCCTTGCGATATTCGTACAGGAGCTCGCTATCATGTCAACTACATCCATTTCGTATCTCCCTCCCCTAGAAAAACCGAGAGCAAATAGATAATCTCCAGCAATTATTGCATGAGCTAGGCCATGGGATGAGTGAATAGTGGGCCTTCCTCTTCTGAATCTGGACTGGTCGTAGATATCATCGTGTATTAGTGTAGCAGTATGGATCAACTCCGCGGAAAGAGCTAGGTCCATCACTTCCTTGGCGTCTTTACCCCCAGAGGCCTCGTAAGTCAGGATGGCCAGAAGAGGTCTGAGTCTTTTCCCGCCTGAGAGAAGTACGTCACGGGCTAGGTCCATTGCGGGGGCACCGGTTGATGAGATTGCATCTTGGACTAGATTCTCTAGTTCTTCCTCGAAGAGATTCAATCTCCTCTCCAATCCGCGCTTAACAGATAGCTTGGATACCACGTTATCATTACCTTGGGCTGGGGTCGCATATATCAACGAGTGTGCGTGCGCTTGGTCGGGCACAGTGGGTGCTCCCTCCCTAGAGGTGGATGCGATGGAAGAAGGAATTACTCTAGCTACACTGGATTCCCATGACTGCCCTGTTGAGTCCAGAATGGCTTCTTTTCTCTCCTCTGAGGGGTCTCCGGGAATTAAAATCAGTCTGACGAAGGCTGATAGTCTAGAAAATGGCCTTAGAGAACTAGAGTCGGGTGAGATAGACGTTCTGGCAATTCCTGCCGGAATGATACACGGCAATATGCTTGGCGTTCTCCAAGCTGGCTGTAAGATAGTTGGAGCGAGGACCCCCGTTAGACCATACCCCGTGCTCGTTTCGGAGAACAAATTGCAGTATCAACCTAAGTCGGCGATTCTATTGTGCGAAAGCAAGCTAGGCAGGAGGCAATTGAGGAGGGCTCGAAGAGGAATCAGGGTACTTTCGCCAGATGCATATGCCGATATTGAAGGGAGGGCGGATATCCCTTCCGATCCGATCAGTCTGACGAAATGGATGGAGGAACTGAGGGAGTCTGGAGATATTGATGGATTCGTTGTGGCAAGGGGACTCTATGACAAATGCCAACTTGTAACTAGGAGGCACTCCCTCCTTCCTGATGGATTGAACGAGGGAGATCCCCAATTCATTCCACCTGCTTATTCTGACTTGATAGTTTTCGTGGCACGGAGTCGCTTCCCGAAAAGTATCGCAGATGAAATTTCTGAGAAAGAGGGGGAGACTGCTTGGTGGGTCCAGAATAACTTCGTTGGCTCCTCAGATGCTGAATCTCTCGCAAAGATGGGCATCATGGTTAGGCATCGTCAAGTCAGATCGTTGATCAAGCAGGCAGAAGCTACTCGTGATCTGACATTGGAGCAGGTCTGCAAAGACCCTGACGGAGATGTTACTGAGGAAGAAGTACATGTTGAAATTAGGATGGAAATTGTTTCCAAGGATGGGACAAGAACTGTAGGACTTCACCGAGTAATTAGATACTCTGATTTCGAAAGAGCTACTGTTGCATCCTTGAGGGATTGGGAGATTATCATGAAGGAAGTTTCTAGAAATGTTCCAAAGGATTTCCACACAGATCCTGAAAGTCCTCCTTTCATTGTTCTTGATGATTAACGAAAGATTTCATTACCCATCAAACCGCACTGATGAGGCTGATGACGCACGCAACGGATATGACTGCCCTGTCTTCCCGAGAACTGGTGATGTCTTGATTTACGACGCGTCCTTCCTCGATATCCTGTATCGGGGCAGGTTAGTAGAGTTACGAGAAATGGCAGAATCCAGGAAGATTTCCAAGAGTGGTTCTGTAGAGGTTCTGCGGGCACGCTTGATTCACAGCTTGGTTCTGAAAGACTTGGACCTATCTTGGGACGGGATACAAAGCATGAGCCACAGTGAGCTTGGAGAAATCCTCAAAATTTTCGGAATTAAGTCGTCGGGATCCCAAAGGGAGAGGCGCCAGCGTCTGTGGTTGCATCTGAATTTCGATTCTCGCAGGATGACAATAGAGAGGCTCGCCGAGATGGACAGGGACGAGCTTCACGAGCTCTGTGTGAGGCTGGAGGCGCCATTGACGGGAAACAGAACTGTCCTGATGGGAAGAGTAGCCGGGGTTTTGACTAACCAACTCAACGGGTGGGGAAGAATCAAGAGGAGCCTCAGAAGGAACGGATTGAAACTTTCAACTACAGACATCTCCCCCCCCAATCAGGAAAATTTCGAAGTGGATTTAGAGGGCCTCAATATCGATTTTCATTCAGATTCACCGATTGCGGTCATTGAAGATGCTCATGACTCCTTGGTCTTAGGCATAGACACCCTACCTCCCGAGATTCAGCAAGATCTCAGGGTAGTTTCATCGTATGCTTCCGAGATTGATAGGATTGTGGGCACCATACTTAGGGGAAGCGGGGGCGTATGGGGAGAAGGGCAGAGGGAGCTTATGATCAGGCTATCAAAGAGAAGGGGGTGGCCGGTGGAAGATGAGACAGTTAGATCGAGGCTTTCGCGTGTATCTACTGATATTGCAGAGATAAGGGGGGCCAGACTGGGAGAGTTCGGGGGTATGGGTGGCAACTCGATACTAAGGGAACAGGTGATTTCTGAAGCATCCTCACTCAGGATAAGGGAGAAAATGGAAATTGCCGATGCGATATTGCGCGAGATTGAGCCCTAGAGGACCTGGAAAAATCCAAATCTTGGCTCAATAATTGTTCCATCGACGTCTCTCATTCCTTCTATCGCGTCCTCAGCGTCTTCTCTGGAGAACCCAGATTGGACACATGC
>TARA_B100001115_G_scaffold179556_1_pt1 | contig 19893 bp, 9 predicted proteins | sample TARA_B100001115 | Tara Oceans TARA_B100001115 (sample SAMEA2622652) | marine metagenome | biome: marine biome (ENVO:00000447); feature: surface water layer (ENVO:00002042); material: "saline water (ENVO:00002010), including plankton (ENVO:xxxxxxxx)" | depth 5 m | reverse complement strand
AAATATAGGATTCAATACAACCTCTATTTCCACAATAACATTTTCGACCATCAGGATATAAACAATGATGCCCCCATTCACCTGCAATTCTGTTGGCTCCTCGATGAATATTTTTAAGCATTGTAATTCCTCCGCCACATCCTGTCCCAAGAATTACCCCAAAGACAACATTATACTTTTTACCAGCTCCTAGTGTTGCTTCAGCCAAAGCAAAACAGTTGGCATCGTTTTCCATCAAAACAGGTATTCCTAGTTGAGTCTCCATGTCTTTTTGTATTGGTTTTCCAATTAAACAAACAGTGTTACTATTTTTTAAGAGGCCGGTCTCCGCTTCAATAGTCCCAGGAGTACAAATACCTATTGGGCCCTCAAACTCATCGTAGTCAGAAATCATTGATTTTGATAGCGAGATTATTCTTTCTATGATTGCTTCGTAACCATCATCCCTGTTTGTTGGTACACGCTCTCTTTTGACTACTTGGAACTGTTCATCAATTATGACGGCTTCAATTTTTGTTCCACCTAAGTCAATCCCTAATCTATAAGACATGTTGTTTTCCTATTTTAATAGGTTAAACCGTATCCAAATTTGTACAAATGATCATCATTTGGATTTATAGGAAATTGATCCATTCTTTTTGGCCAACTAAATGAAAGTTTTCCTGTGGGTTTATAATCTCCGAACAACACATCTGCAACGCCCGATCCCTCCGTTCCAGGTAACCACGCTGCAACAAAAGCGTTCCATTTATTAATTTCGTCTGTAACTATCATTGGTCTTCCAGATAAAAGAACAATAACAACTGGAACGTTATTTTCTGTAAAACGGGCAATAACATCAAGGTCTTCTTTGGCAAGTTTTAAATCTTTTTGGTCACCTTGCATCTCGGCATATGGTTTTTCTCCAACAACCACAACCGCAAGATCACCGGTAAATCCTTTTCCATCCGGGCTGTATTCGACAATTGTTCCAGGATCAACTGATGACTTGATAGCATCTAAAATAGTAGTGCCTTGAGTTGTTTGACCCATTTCTCCCTGCCAGCTTATAGTCCACCCTCCAGACTGCATCCCAATGTTGTTTGCACCTCTTCCTGCTACAATTATCGTTTTACCAGACTTGGGTAGGGGTAAAATATTGTCTTTATTCTTTAAAACCACCATGCTCTTTTTCACCGCTTCTCTTGCTATATCTCTGTGACTTTTTGAACCAATGTTATTTAACAGATTTTGATCGCTAAATGGCCTTTCAAATAGACCGGATTGTTTTTTAATCATTAGAATTCTCTTCACAGCATCATCGACGCGTTCCATTGGAATAGAACCTTCTTGTACGGATTCTTTAAAAAGCTTTAGAAAGTTTTCAAAAGACTGATTGCCAAATTTTACAGCTCCAGGCACCATCACCATATCAATACCTGCATTTATCGAAGTAATAATATCCGATTTGTAATCTCCGGGTATTTCTTCAATCGCTGCCCAATCAGATACAACAAACCCCTTAAAACCAAGCTCATCTTTTAAAAGATCGGTTAGTAGGTATTTATTTGCATGACACTTTAGATCGTTCCATGTATTGTAAGCTGCCATAAATGTAGCAACACCTTCATCAATTGCTTTTTGAAATGGAGGAAGATGCTTTCTTCTAAGCTCATCCTCAGAAACTGCTAGATTCCCACGGTCGATTAGTCCATTCAATCCAGTTCCAAACGACGTTCCGCCATCGCCGATAAAATGCTTTGCGCAAGCCAATACGCTATTTGGGTTATCAATCTCTGCAGATTGATAACCTCGAACCGCAGCTCCGCCTAGCTCTGTAACAAGATCAGTATTCTCTGAAAAACCTTCATAGGTTCTACCCCACCTGTAATCGTCCGGAACGGCAAGACACGGTGCAAAATCCCAATCAATTCCAGTAGCTGCAACCTCAAGAGCTGTGGCCCTGGCGACTGCTTCTACAATTTTTGGATCGCGTGTAGCGCCTAAACCAATGTTATGGGGGAAAATGGTAGCGCCGACTACATTATTATGCCCATGAACCGCATCGATACCATATAGAAGAGGTATTTCAAGTCGAGATTTTAAGGCTTCTCTTTGGTAGCTATCATACATATCTGCCCACGCTTTTGGCTCATTTACTTCTGGTGTGCTACCTCCGCCACTCAGAAGAGATCCAAATCCGTATTTAGATACATCTGAAATATCATTTAGGAATTGGCGATCTACCTGAGTCATTTGTCCAAGTTTTTCATCAAGGGTCATCTTACTCATTAATGTTTCTACGAATTCCGTATCGGATCTTAATTTTTCACTTTTTGAATCTGTGCACCCCAATAACAATAGAAAGAATATTGAGATTGAAAGCATTTTAGTTTTGTTTATCATATTTACCTCTTTTGTCTGTGTCTCTCGCAACCAAACCAACAGGTATTAAAGTTTTCTTAGCCGAATTGCCTATTTTTGTTTGGCCTTTAATTATTTGAATGAGATAGTCAAGCGCCTCAGATGACAGCTTATCTACATCAGTGTTGATTGTTGTAAGTTTTGGGAAGAAAATTTTACTAAACAATATGTTATCATATCCAATAATAAAATAATCTCCAGGAATTTTTACTCTTTTTTCAAGTGCAGCATGAATGAATCCAACAGCCATTTGATCGTTACTGGCAAAAATTCCAATTTGAGATATATTTTTATTATGGATATTATGAAATGCTTTTTCACCTGATTCAAAGGAATAATCCCCTCTATAATCCCAACTAATTTTTTTGCCCTCCCTTTCAATAGTGTCTTTAAAACCGTTTTTGCGTAATTCTGCTTCCCATTTTTCTAAGGGGCCGTGAATGACTCCAAATTCTTCGCAGCCAGATTCAATAAATTGCCTGGCAGCGAGGACTCCTCCTTGATACGAATCAAAAGTAAACGTATCAAAAATTGGCTCCAATACCGGAGCAATTGAGATTATTGGATATTTGGGCAAAGCATCTTTGATTACGCGATAGCCTAAGGAATCCAGCGTCGGAAGAAAAAGGATGAATCCATCATGATTCTGTGACAGATAGAGTAATTGCTCCTTGATTGATTTGTTGTAGCGAAGAGAGTGGATTGTCAACGAGTGGCCCTCTTTGGCGCAAATACGATCAAAGCTCGCATACAGGTAGGCATAAAATTCTTCGGAAAAATGCTGAGTAATAAGCGCAATATCCAGTATTCTGTTTGAGGATGGAGAAGCATCTCTGTATTTGCTGTAGCCAATTTCGCGCGCAGCTGATAAAATCTCTTTTGCGCTTTGCGAATCACCGCTTATTTTGTTTGCGAGGACCCTTGATACCGTGGAAAGAGAGTAGCCAGTTATTGTTGATATTTCTTTTAATCCTGAAGCCATTTTGAGCATGAAAATGTTTAACCAATATTATGCAAAAAATTTGCACTATGAAAGAATGTTATTTGCGTATCTTAATTTTATTTGATATTTTTATATGCTCAATCAGCACTTCTAAAATCATTTTGAAAGAGGTTATTATGAAAAAAACGTTAACGTTTTTCTTATCAACTACAATATTGCTATCGATTACATTTTCTCAGATAGTAATTAATGAAATAATGTATAATCCATATTACGAGACAACACCTGGGGATGTAAGCACATACAGCACAGATGATGATGGTGAATTTGTTGAATTATTTAACGCTGGTCAATCAGATGTCGATATGTCTGGTTATAAATTTGTGCAAGGATTTGATTATACCTTCCCTAATGGAACAACAATTGGTGCTGGAAAGTATCTCGTTGTTGCTAGAAGCAAAGAAAGATTTAAAGCAGATTATAATTCTGATGCAGATTTAGAGTGGGGACCTGGTTCAGGTAATGGAGCGCTATCAAATAGTGGTGAAGATATTGTTATTGTAACCGCCTCAGGTGACACCGTTGATGTAGTTGATTATGATGACGAAGGCGATTGGGGTGCAAAATCATCTGGAACTCCTCCAACTGCAGCAGCAGCTAGCGCGGATGGATTAGGGCCATCATTAGAGCTTAAAGATTTCGCAGCTGATAACTCTCTTCCTGCGAGTTGGGGTATTACAGCTGGACAAAAAGGTACTCCAGGTGCTGTAAATAGTAATTTTAACGGAACCGCATGGTCATCTACTGGTGGTGGATCAGGAGGTGGTGGATCAACAGCTGGAGGCGGACCTATTCGCAGTCACCCTGCTGGAACATGGGCAGGTGACAATGCTCCAATGATTAATTCATTTAATGCTGCATCTACTGATACAAATTATTGGCAATATTTTGATTGGGGCGTAGCTGGTAGTGGGGCAGTTCATGATTCCCTACCTGGACACTATGAGGTCAACGCGGGCGCTGGCAAAGATACAGGTTTTGTTAATGTATCATATTCTACTGAAATAAAAAATGAAGGTTCTGGTTCTATGAAGCTTGATTTTTCAGTCCACGGTACAGAAGGCTGGGGGGGTTATGCAAAGATTCAACACATGCACCCAGACACTGCAAATGGATATTATGATTTCTCAAAGTTTGATACTATATCTTTTCAATATCACATGCCTGAAGCCCCTAGTCAAGCTACTGTAGAACTAAGATTTAATCTTCTAGAATATAGCAATGTATCAAATCCAACCTACATTCCTGCCGATGGAGATGGTGGAAAAACACTGGGTGAGTACTATTACTCTTTCACTCAACCTAGATTAGCTGATGCAATAACTGGTTGGGTAACCGTTGACATTCCTCTAGTGAATGATCCGAATAATTGGGATAATAAAAATGGCTTCAATAGAACAGGCTGGGCTGGTATTGGGGGCAATGAAATATTTGATACCGATAGAATTAAAGGATTTGCATTTGAATTTTCGGGAAATCATTCAGATAAATCTGTTACTACCGGAACTGTCTATATTGATAACCTAACTTTAAAAGGAAGAAAAACAACACCGTATGTATATTTCAACGGTAAAGCTTCCCCTGCAGACTTAGGAGATCCGTTTGGTTGGGGATCTGGAGCTGCATCCAAGTTAGAGCTTGTAAGTGGTGCTGGCGTAACTTCCGAAACTAATGCGTTAAAGTGGACCATAGGAGGTGATGGATGGGGTGCTACTGGTGCTGGTTGGAATATAAATCCAAATCACGACATGAGTTATGAGTGGATGAAAGATAGTATTCAATTCAAATATAAGACTGCTAAGTTTTCAGGAAACAATATTAGACTTCAATACGAAGCCGGTTCTGGAAAACTTGTTCATGAAGTTAGCATTACAGCAGATGACAAATGGCACCATGTTAAACTTCCATTGAAGGACTTTGTGTACGGTGACGGTACTACATCCGGTTTTGATACAACAAAAGTAAAGGTATTTCAATTCATTGCTCAAGGCTCAGGATATCAAGGCGAAACGATAATGATCACCGAAGCATGGACAGGTAATCCATTGTTTGATTTTGTTTCCCCTGCAGTCGCTCAAAATGTAGATGCTATTCCAGGCTCCTATTCAAACGCTGTAGTATGGGACGATGTTGTTGGTGAGTTTGGTGAAGTTTATGATATTTATGCAAGTAGAGTACCCTTTGCAACAACTAGTCCAGATTCACTTCAGGGTGCAGATGTTGTAGCATCAGGTGTTGTGGAAGGAACTCAAGAAGCATATCATGATTTAACAATCCCATTATCCGATCGCTCAGCAGATTGGTATTATGCTGTTGTTGTTACTGATGCTGCTGGTAACAAAAGTAAAGTTGCCGCAATGACGTCATCTGTTAGTAATGTAGCAAGAGGCATACCAACTATTTCATTGTCTGCTCCGAGTGACTTTAAAGCAGATGGAGATATCTCCGAGTGGAAATCAAGTGGTATCACTCCATTATTCATGGGAGTATCTACGAACTCTTTTGGTACGCCGAAAGTCATTAGCTCTGTAGATAATGATGACGACGCTTCAGCACACATCTATATGGCGTTTTACAACGGAATATTATATGTTGCAGCTGATGTCACAGATGATGATTTTAACATTGAAAGTGGTAATTGGTGGGAGCAAGATGCCTTTGAATTGTTTATGGGACTTTATGACCAAAGAGGACCAAAGCATGCCGAAGCAAAACGAGGAGCAGAGCCCGATTATAAGTTTGTCTTTTTAGGTGACTCTGCTTTTGTTGAGTTTACAAGCCCCTCACTAGGACTATCCGGAAGAAGCTGGGTAGAATATGCAAATAGCGGTGTCAACGGTTCACCCAATGCAACCATTGAGTTTAGCGTCCGTTTAGATTCACTAGCAGGTTTAAATAGCGATTCAGTTTTTGTACCAGCTGAAGGTATGCGTATCGCAATAGAACCTACATGGCATGATCGCGATTTTTCATCTTATCAAGGCAACCTTGCCATGTCAAAAAATAACAATGACAATGCATATTTGACACCAAGTGTATGGTCGCATACATATGTTGGCAAATACGATGGTGATATCTTAAGCACAGAGGAGGACATTGTTGCTTCAACTTTTGCGTTAGAAAGAAATTATCCTAACCCATTCAATCCTACTACGACTATTCAGTATTCACTAGGATTGGCCGGGCCAACCAAGCTTATGATTTATGATGTCCTTGGTCGTGAGCTTGTAAAGTTAGTTGACGAGTATAGACCTGCAGGAGCTCACAAGGTTACTTGGAATGCTTCCAACATGCCTTCTGGAGTATACTTCTACAGGCTTGAATCAGCTAATTTTACCCGTACTCAAAAAATGATTCTAATGAAGTAGAGATTATGCTTTAGGATAAAAATAGGGGCGAGGAACTCGCCCCTATTTTTTTCGTATAAATTCCACTACGAGTTATATAAATAATGAAACTTAAATCAATACTACTCTTTTTAATTTCATCATTTTATATACAAGCTCAAACTACCGGTAAAATATCTGGCAATATAATTGACTCAGATACAAATGATCCTTTGATTGCGGCAAATGTAATCGTTAGAGATACCAATCTCGGTGCGGCAACAGATGTTGAGGGTTATTACTCTATAGTAAACATTAAGCCTGGTGTCTACACATTGGTAGTAGATATGATAGGATACAAACAGCTTGTATTGGAAAATGTAAGAGTTTCAGTCAACAGAACTACTACTATTGATGCATCCCTCACACCAACAGTTATACAAGGGGAAACTGTGGTTGTGGAAGTAGATGCAATTACTACAAAGAAAGACCAAACCTCAACCATTAAAAATATTTCAACAGATCAAATTGAAAAGCTTGCAGTTGAAGATCTTGGTGCGATTGTTGGCATGCAAGCAGGTGTAGTGGAAGGTCATTTCAGAGGGGGAAGAACTACTGAGGTTACCTATCTTGTTGATGGAATACAAATAGATGAAGTTTTTGGCGGTTCATCTTCTATGCTTAGCATTGAACCCGATGTTGTTCAAGATCTCGAGGTTATAACTGGAACCTTTAATGCTGAATATGGCAATGCTATGAGTGGAGTTGTGAATGCTGTTACCAAAGATGGTTCAAATAAATTTGGCGGATCATTCTCTACTGGATTCAGTGAGTATGTAACTGGAAATACAAATATCTTTCTAGGATTGGATAAATTTGTTTTTAATCGTAATCAGGATTATAAGTTTCAGCTAAGCGGTCCTGTTTTAAAAGATAAGGTTTTCTTCTTTTTCAATGTAAGAGACCAAAATAACCGCAATCATTTAAATGGAATCCGCAGATTTAATGTAACAGACATAAGTAACTATTATAGCGATAACCCTTTATTGTGGTCCACTCAAAATACTGGAGATTCCAGCTACGTAAGTATGAATAGGTGGTCTGGTAGTAGCATATTAGGCAAACTATCCTTTCAAATTATTGATGGTGTTAGATTCTCAACGCTTTATTCCACCGATCGTGATGAAGGTTATGGGTATGACCACGGTTTTAAATATAATCCGGATGGGATGGGTGCAGGTCATGGAAAGACCGATTTCTTTTCTTTTCAGTGGAACCATCTTTTATCAACAAATTTATTTTACGATTTGAAACTTTCCAGTACTAATAATTATTCTGGCGGATATCTATACAAAGATCCTTTGGATAGTAATTATGTACATGACAAATATCTTGAGAGCTTTGGTCCTGGGTTTTTCACTGGTGGTCAGCAAAAGAATCATGAGGAAAGAACGGTTTATAGCACCAACGCTAAGTTTGATCTCAACTGGATAGTGAATAAGAACCACAATATTAAAACGGGTCTAAATTTTACAAACTATAAAATTGATAATGCATGGCATCAGATCCGAAACAAATATTTTGGTACTGCTGAAGAAGCAGATCTTTACGAACCTCAAATTTTAGGCGATTCAACTTTGTATGCCGATGTGTATAAAGTTGAGCCCATTGAAATGTCAGCATTTATTCAAGACAAAATGGAATTTGATGAAATGGTAATTAATATTGGACTAAGGTATGATAACTTTGATCCGAATTCACCTGTTCCATCTGATAGAAGAAATCCCGCGAACCAGCTATCACTCCCTGATAGCATGACCTCAAGCTATCCAAAAGCAAAAGCGCAAACTCAGATAAGTCCAAGATTTGGTTTAGCTTACCAGCTTGGAGATGCAGCTGTCCTTCATTTTAGTTATGGTCATTTTTTCCAAATGCCACCAATGTATTCGCTTTTCCAAAACCACTCCTTTTTAATTGCTCCGAACGATTATTCTACTGTTATGGGTAATGCGGAATTAAAAGCTGAGAAGACAGTGACCTATGAGATCGGTTTATGGCAGCAGCTTTTCCCTGGTGCAGGTTTAGAGGTATCTCTTTTTTATCGCGACATATATAATTTGTTGAGTACCAGGATATTTAGTACTTACAATCAAATAGAATATGGTCTATACAGCAATAAAGATTATGGGAATGCTAGAGGATTGGAAATAAAATTTGATCTTGCCTCTGGACCAATTTCAGCGTGGTTAAACTATACGCTTCAGTATACAAGAGGAAATGCTGATAATCCACAGCAAACTTTCTCACGATCTGGATCTAGCATGGACCCAGTTAACAGATTTATTCCAATGAGTTGGGACCAAAGACATACTTTTAATGCAACGGTTGCATATAACACTGCAAATTATGGAGCTTCCGTTACAGGGTATTATAATTCAGGATCACCTTATACTTTTTCTCCTATTGAGGAAAGTAGATTATCAAGGATTAATCTTTATCCAAATAATGACTATCGTCCTGCAAAATATCACGCTGATTTAATGGCATATTATAATCTACCAGTATATAAGGATTATAAAGTGAATCTACGCTTAGCGGTTTACAATCTTTTTGATAGATTGAATGAGAACTGGGTAAACGGTGGTACAGGTCGTGCATATACAGCAGTAATCAAAGAAACTGATTTAGCGGGACACAGGAGTGACTTCAATCAATACGAAGACAGAATCAAAAACCCTGCAATGTTTTCAACGCCACGGATGGTAAAGCTATCCATGGGAGTAAACTTTTAGATGTTTAGATATTTATATATATCAGTGCTAACAATTCCTTTAATTTTTGCTCAAAGTAAAAAATACGAAGGTCCAGAGGATTCAGCTGGAGATATAGCTGCTGAGCGCGAAGGGTATATGACTGGTAATAGGGTGTTTCTTTATTTTCGTAACACTACCGAGTTGTCAGATTGGCCAAAATCGAATGTATCCCGCTGGCCAAATAATCTTAACGGTTTAAAGATGGTTGATGGAATTGGATTGCTTGTTGGTGCGAAGGTTTACATCAAAGATGACCCAACTACTCGAATCGATAGCACTGTTGTTACAGATAAAGCTACCATTGAAAATGGAGAGGGTCTTCATGAGCTATATTATTTGCAAACCAGTTATCGTGAGGAGATGGATGTAAATCCTGCTGGAACTTTTGAGTATGGATTCTACCCAGCGTTTGGATATTTCAATGAAACCGGTGAATATCCAGCAATGAGCAATAGGCCCAGTTCGTGGCCTACTAATGGTTGGCCATCTGTCGGTCGCGAAACAAAATGGCCTGGTGAATGGGATGGCAGATTCGGTCGCGGAGTAATTTATGCGGACATGGAGACATATTTTGTCGTTAATGATGCCCAAGATCAAGAGTATCTTGAGCTACCTGATAGGGTTCGTTATTATCCCAGAAAAGGAAAAAAAATTGGTGACATAAATGAGGATGTAACCATTGGATCTGGTAATCCATGGGGTGGATTAGGTTTGCGAGTTGAGGCTCGTGGATTTCAGTGGAACAATCCTCAGGCACGAGATGCTATTTTTTGGGAATATAACATAGCTAATATTTCTGACTATGACCTGACAGAAGTTGCATTTGGTTATTGGGTTGACAATGCCATTGGAGATGATGGTAGTGATGAATTAGCGTATTTTGATACAGAGTTAGATATGTCCTATTCATGGGATATCAACGGTATTGGAAAAGGCGGGCTTCCCACTGGGACAATGGGCTTTGCTTATTTAGAGAGCCCTGGAGTTCCTTATGATGATATAGACAATGATAAAGATGGGCTTTTGAACGAAAAGAGAGATAATGTTGCTGTCAATAAAATTGGACCCACCGATGGAATTCACAATCTTCAAGATTTTTTATCATTTTATCGTTTAACGGAAGATGATCTCAAAGAACACTGGGATGCAGATGAAGATCAAGACTGGGAGGATGGTGAAGATCTTAACAACGATGGAATTTATTCTGAATCTGAATTTTTTGGAGATGATATTGGCCTTGATGGCGTTGCCCCAGGCGAATTGAATTACACTGGACCTGATGAAGGTGAAGGAAATCATAAACCGGATTTTGTTGAAGGAGTTGGATGCGAACCCAACTTTGCCGAAACGGATGTCTCAGAGTCTGACATGATCGGCCTAACTTCATTTAGATTATTTCCTGTCCCAAGTCACTCCCAATCTAATCAAACTTGGTGGTTTAAAAATGACCAAGCTATGTGGAATTTGATTGGAGAGAGTGTTTTAGAAGAATACATTGAGAACATATCAAATCTTATTGAAATTTTCGCATCGGGACCATTTCCTTTGTACCGTGGTAGGTCAGAAAGAATTTCAATGGCAGAACTTCATTCATTCGACCCGCTTGAAGGCTTGAATTCTTCGAGTCATACCGCCCCTTCTCTTTACGAGCTCAAAAAAATCGTTCAGGTCATCTACGAAAAAGACTATAGATTCGCACAGCCACCTAAAATGCCTACGCTCACCGCTACCCCAGCAGATGGTAAAGTTATTCTTACCTGGGATAACATTTCGGATACAAAAACGCGCGATCCGTTCCTGGGTAACGTAAATGATTTTGAAGGGTATAAGCTTTTTAGAGCGACAGATAAATATTTTTCAGATGCTGAGGTTATAACGGATGGTTATGGAACTCCAACATTTATGAAACCAATATTTCAATGCGATTTAAAAGATGGAAAACTCGGGTTTACAGATTTTGGACTAATTAATGGCGCAGCTTACAATTTAGGCTCAGATAATGGAATATCTCACGTCTTTGTAGATAATACTGTCATGAATGGACGCACATATTATTATGGATTAGTGGCCTACGACTATGGTGCCCCAAACATTGGACCTGGAATCGCACCTTCTGAGAACAACGTAGTTGTTGAGCTTAATGAGGCAGAAGAAGTTAGATCTATAGGAAAAAATGTTGCTATTGTAACCCCAACAAAGCCAGCAGCAGGGTATCAATCTCCTGATATTACTATCGATAGTGATAACCTTAATGGCGGCGGTAAAGTTGAGCCTGCTATTTTAGCGCAAGCAAGCATCTTTCCTAAGAATCAATACTCTGTTAAATTTGATGTAGATACGATAGAACAACTTCCATCCTACGAACATGGACTTTTATATACCACCAATGAGATCAACATTGTAAATACTTCGTCATCTGAAACGGTGTATATTGAGAATCCGCAGAAATTTGTTGGCAGCAATTTACTCTATCTTGATTCATTGAAAGCATGGACGCTTAATCCAGATATTGTCATCAAAACGGATGTATTTGACGGAATTCAATTAAGTATAGATCAACCATTCTCTGAACCTGCTTATGATTATGCGAATTCGGGTTGGGTAAAAGGAACTGGAATAATGAGAATATTTCCAACGCCAAGAGAGTCTATGTATATGCCATGGGATTACGATATTATTTTCACTTCTAATCCAAATCAGTACACAACCGTAGCGACTTCTAAATTAAATATTAGAGATGAAACCGACCAAAGGATTGCAACTAATCAGATTCTTATAGGTCAAAATTTTAGCTTTTATGTCAAAAATAACACCATTCAAAACAACGACGGTTCCTATGTTTTGATGGATATGGTGGTAGACGATGTAAACAAAAACGGTCAATATGATAAGTTTGAAGATCGCATCATAGTTGGCGGCGTTAGCAGTGATAAGAAGTGGGGTGGTACTGTCTTTGTCATAGATTTCTCCTTAGCTTCTGAGGCTACTTTTCCTAAAAGCGACGATGTGTTTCGTGTAAAGTTCCTAAGGCCTTTTTGGAAAACAGATAGCTTTACTTTCACAGTTAATTCCTACGACGAGTTAAATACGGACTCGTTGAAAAATACGATGGAAGACATTCGTGTCGTACCAAATCCGTATGTTGCGACAAACGTAATGGAGCCTGCTGTTTCAAATCAGTTTTTAAATCAGAGAAGACGTTTATTGTTTACCAATATTCCCTCTCAAGCAACTATTAAAATTTTTACTGTCAGTGGAGTTCTTGTCGATATTATTTCTGTGAATAATTCACCGCAAGATGGTACCATTCATTGGGACATGCTTACCAGAGAGGGTTTAGAGATAGCTGCTGGGATGTATTTATACCATGTCGAGTCGCTCGCTACTGGTGATAAGAAGCTCGGAAAGTTTGCAGTTATCAAATGATTAGAATATTCATATTTACACTTTCTATCTTAAGCACTGTAGGTTTTTCTCAAACAATCAATCGTTATGGATCTACTGCGGCAAATTTTCTAGAAATTGGTGCTGGGAGCGCTACTACTGCAATGGGAGATGCAGGCGTAACCATTGCAGAAGGACCATCATCCGCATATTGGAATCCCGCTGCAGTTGCATTTATACAAAGAAACGAAAATTCATTTATGATTCAGCCGTGGGTATTGGATATCAACATGATGTACGTTGGTTCAACCATTCATGTAAATAGAGTGGGCACTTTTGCTTTTAGTCTAACACATATGGGTTACGGAGATATGGAGGTTACTTCCATGTCACAACAAGAGGGTACTGGAGAAAAATTTTCAGCAAATGAATACAGTGCAGGATTGACCTTCTCAAGAAAAATAGTTAAATGGTTTTCTTTTGGAGCAACAGCAAAAGTTATTTCATCAAAGATATGGCATTCAACTGCTAGCGCTTTTGCATTAGATGTAGGATCTATTGTAAACACAGAATTCTTTTCACCTACTGGAAAAAAAGAAGATGGTATGCGAATAGGAATGAGTATTTCAAATTACGGAACACGTATGAAATATGATGGGATAGATTTGTTAAACCCGATTGATATTTCTCCGTACGAAGATGGTAATTTCGCTGATGTTCCGGGGCAATTCAGGCCGCAGGGATGGGAACTTCCCTTATTTTTTAGAATTGGAATCGGTTTAAAACCAATATATACTGAACTGCATCGTATGCTTTTTGCTATTGATGCTGTTCATCCGAATAATAACTCTGAGTTTATAAATGTTGGCGCTCAGTACGAACTTAAAATGGCTGGACAAGGTAGTTTGTACCTTAGATCGGGTTACAAATCTCTCTTTATGAAAGACTCTGAGTATGGACCTACTTTTGGTGGTGGATTAAAAATCAACCTGATGAACAATCAGGTTGTTCAGCTAGATTATTCTAGAAGAACAGCCGGTCTTTTGGGTGACTTAAGCTCTTACACGATAAGTGTCGGATTTTAATTTCTTTTCATTTACGCTGAAACGCCTTTCTTTATCAATCCTTCTTATTGCTAGTTGCGCAAAAGACGATTTATCGTTAGCAACTAATGATATATTAGCCAAAGTTGGAGATCGAATAATAACATCTAAAGATTTTCTCCAACGCTCGGAATACACTATTCGACCCGATTATTGTAAAGGGGATCTTTATCAACATAAAAAGATAATACTAAACAATCTAATTGCAGAAAAACTCCTAGCGATAGAAATTGAAGAATCCGGTGTTGAAACAATTAATGCAGGAGCGTCAGCATTTTTGAAAGGTAGAAAAGAGCAGTCAATGAGACAACTTCTGTACTTTAAAGAGGGATATTCTAAATCGACGATTACCGATGAAGAAATAGCGCGTTATTTCAAAATGGCTGGAAGAACATATGAGATTAGTCATTTTTCTTTCCCAGGTGGAGCGTTCTTAGATTCTGTAAATAGTGCGCTAAAAGCAAACATTTCTTTTGATGACATATATAGATCAAATTTTGATAACAATATTCCAACGCGCTCTGTTCAATGGGAAGACTCAAACCACCCTTTGGTAGATGATATCTTGTTTAATCAGCCTGTTTCAAAAAATCAAGTAATAGGACCTTTGTTAATGGAGGATGGTTCCTTCGTTATAATGAAGATAAACGGTTGGACGGATCGTATGGCGATGACCGATAGAGCAGTTCAAGAACGACATGAGAACGTTGTCAATACACTTAAAGAAAGAAAAGGTGTTGAGATCTATAAAAAGTTTATCGCAAATGTAATGAAAGGGAAAAAAGTTGTCTTTAACCGGGAAGTTCTTATTACTTATGCTGATGCAATTAGCGATAGATATTTTAGATCTAAAGAAGAAAAAGAGTCTGCTATTTCTAGTGCACTTTTTAATAGCGATGACTTTTTAACCCTTGAAGACATCAAGCCAATGAGTGATGAATTTTCAGGTCTTTCGTTATTTAAATTAAATGGCAAGGAATGGAAAATAAGGGATTTTGAGGATGAGATAATGTCCCATCCCTTAGTTTTTAGAAAGAAAAAAATGAATATTGGTGAATTCACCGATCAATTTAGGTTAGCAATTATTGATTTTATTCAAGATAAATACTTAACTGAAAAAGCTTATGAACTGTCTTTGGACACTTCGTTTGAGGTTGTCCAAAGCGCGAATTTGTGGAAAGATAGTTTTCTCGCATATCAATCATCGCTTTTACTTCAACAAAATGAATCCAATGAAAAACGCTATATTTTAATGAAGCCAATTATTGATAAATTACAGGAGAAGTACGATGAGAATATTTTCATAAATACAGATTTATTTGAAAAAATTAAAATTTCAAAAGTTGATATGTTTGTAACCCAAAATAATGTTCCATATCCTATTGTAGTACCAAATTTTCCGTCCTACACTGATGATAGTTATCTTAATTATGGATCAAAGCTTGAAACTGGCTTTTGATTACAAAAACCCAAAGAGTATCGTTGAAAACATCGTTTAATTATATTTTTATAGTTTTCTTTGCGATGAATCTTATTGTTGGTCAGCAATATTTTGGCGGAGAGCTTCGTACCAAAGATTCTTTTCTGTATGGCAGATTCGAAGCGCGGCTAAAATCTGCGCAGGGAGATGGCTTAGTATCCTCTTTTTTTACTTACCAAGACGAGTTAATAAATGGTGGACATATTTGGAATGAAATTGATATTGAGGTTTTAGGCAGGTGGAGCAATATCGTTAATATGAACACAATAACCCCGGGCCAATCAAGTCATTTAAGAGAAAGTCTTATTAAAGATTTAAACGCCCACTCTGATTTTAATGATTATGCGTTTGAATGGACCCCAAATTATGTAGCTTGGTTTATCAATGGGAAAGAGTATTATAGGCAAGATCTCCCGACCCACACTTATATCGCTACTTTGAGACATCCTCAAAAAATAATGATGAACCTGTGGGTTCCTGTTTATGAGGATTGGGTCGGTAAATGGAATGAGGATATTATACCTCGATTTGCATATTATGATAACGTATCATACTATGAACATACTCCTGGAACTGGAAGCCACGGAACGGGAAATAATTTCACATTAAAATGGAATGATGAATTTGATTCATTCGATTCAAGCAGATGGGAAAAAGCTACCCATACTTTTTCAGGAAACAGGGTAAAGTTTGAGCCTGGGAATGTAGTTTTTAAAGATGGGAAAATGATACTTTGTTTGACATATGGAAATGCGTTTGGATATCAAGATAGTATTAAGCCCAAAGCTTTATACGGTTATAAGACCAACGATATTGTTACAATTAGATTTTCTGAAGAGCTTGATTCCTTGTCTGCAATTAATAATCAAAACTACAGAATTAATAATGTCCAAATTTCGCAGATACGTTTGGATGAAGACCTAAGAACAATTAGTCTTGCAACGACCGGCATCACAAGCGATAAAAATCACCGCATTTCCCTATCTGGTATCAACGATTTATTTGGAAATACAATAGAAAACCAAATATTGGTCATTGTTAATTCTAATCCGGTCAACCTCCCGTTCAAAGTGAACGTTGGAGGTGAAAATTCTAATGGATTTTTAAAGGACAAATTTTGGTGGTATGATTATGAGGATTATGGTCATCTAAACGGTAATCACCAAATAATAAACAACATCGATATTAAAAATACGTCATTGGACAAAGTTTATTCATCGTCAGCTGAACGTATTGCTGTGTACAGAGTTCGAATTGATCCAGGTGTTTATGACATTACCCTCATGTTTTCTGATAATCACTATAATCCCAATGAAAGATCTTTTGATGTAATTGTTGAAGGAAGTCTAAAAATAACCGATTTAGATGTTTCTAGAGAGGTTGGAAAAAATAGCGCTCTTGAAAAAAAGATCACATACGTTCCAGTAACCGATGGAGTTTTAGATATTCACTTTGATTTGAATTTATATGGTCAGGGGTATGCTGCTGCTGGGCCATTTCTAAATGGATTAATTGTTGAACAAACTTCAGGCTTAGGTGTTAAGAATGAGGAAGGCAGTCCCTCAACCTTTAAATTGGGAGAGGCGTTTCCAAATCCATTCAACAATAATATAACAATACCGATTAAAACCAATATTGATCAGTCTCTTACTGTGGATATTGTTGATGCTTTAGGAAAGCAGGTTGATATTCTAATCAGAAATAAAGCAATAAAAAGTGAATTGTCTTTACAATGGGATGCAAAAAATTTCTCAACTGGAACGTACTTCATTCGTGCTATAACTGATGAACAGATTCAAATCAAGAAAGTATCTCTGGTAAAATGAAAGAATATATATTTATAATTATTACAATTTTTGTTGCCTGCGAAGATTCAAAGAAGAAAGTCGAACCTCCATCTGACGATGAGTGGAAGCTTGAAGGTTGGGAGCTAATATGGAATGATGAATTTAATAGCTTAGAATTGAATGAAAATAAATGGTCGTATGAAATAGGTGGACACGGGTGGGGTAATAATGAATTGCAATATTATTCAGATGAGGATTCGACAGCTTTCATTGAAGATGGAAATTTGGTCTTACGCGCAGAAGTTGTACCTCAAGGTACAGGCTCTCCAGATAACCTAAGATATTTTAGCTCAGCTCGTCTTCGCACATCGGGAAAAGGCGACTGGAAATACGGAAGAATAGAGGTTAAGGCTAAAGTGGCCCTTGGTCAGGGTATTTGGCCAGCGATATGGATGCTACCAACAGATTGGATGTATGGTGGATGGCCACAGAGTGGAGAGATTGACATAATGGAGCATGTAGGGTATGATCCGGGACATGTTCATGGAAGTATCCACACTGAATCGTATAATCATAAAATAAACACACAAAGAGGTGGCTCTAAAAAACTAAATAACATTGATACAGCATTTTATGTTTACGCCATAGAATGGTTTGAAGATAGAATTGATTTTTATATCAATGATGAAAAATACTATACGTTTCAAAACGACAAAAAAAATAATTTTAAAACATGGCCATTTAATCAAAGATTTCACCTTTTGATTAATATAGCTGTTGGCGGAGATTGGCCTGGAAGTCCAGATGAGACCACAAATTTCCCATCAGAAATGAAGATCGATTATGTTAGAGTATATAAAAAGATCGAATTATAAACTGTTCGTATTATTTACCCTTTTAATCACTGCTGTCAATGCTCAGTATTTACACGTGGTAGGTAAAGAGGTCTTCGGTAATGATGGAAAAAAAATAATACTAAAAGGAATGGGTCTAGGGGGTTGGTTAGTGCCTGAAGGGTACATGCTTGGAACGTGGGGGTCTCCAACCTCAATCCGAAATCGCATTGTTGATCTGATTGGAGAGGACTCGACTAAAGTCTTTTATGAAAAGTTTGAAAAAAATTATGTAGCGGAAAAAGATATTACGCAGTTAGCTGAATGGGGATTTAACTCTGTTAGATTACCATTTCACTACAAAACTCTTAGCCCTTCATATCGCAGTTATAACGAAGAAGGTTTTGCAGTGATTGATAGTGTGATTGATTGGTGTGCTCGAAATGAGATTTATCTTATTCTGGATATGCACGTTGCTCCAGGCTCTCAAAGTGGCGATGAAAATGCAGATGGTGACGAAGGAGCTAAGTTATGGGATAGCAAAGAGAACCAAGATTGGGCTGTTGATATTTGGGGAGAAATAGCTAAAAGGTATGCAACAGAAAGATGGATCGGTGGATATGATTTACTTAACGAACCTGTTTTATTTAACGGGGGCAGGCAAGTTAGGGATCTTCAAAGACAAATGAGAAATCGCATTCGAAAATATGATCTAAACCATACATTGTTTGTTAATGGTAATATGTGGTCAAGAGCATTCGAAGGCTTAGGGCCTGCGCTTGATGAGAATATGATATGGGCTTTTCATTATTACTCATGGATGGTATTTAACAGGGTCAATCAAAATACAATTCAATACCTAATTAATTTCAGAAATCTTACAAATAGACCATTGTGGCTTGGAGAAGCAGGCGAAAATTCAAACGAGTGGTTTATGGAAGTAACAAATTTAATGGAAAAGAATGATATAGGTTGGGCATGGTGGAACTATAAAAAGATAGGCACAATTACAGGTCCTGTTTCATCTCCCTCTGATTCTGTTTATCAAGAAATCACTAGATATTGGAATGGTGATGGTGGCAGACCCTCCAATGAAACTGCTCAATTGGGCCTCAATAACATGGTTGAAAACCTTAAACTTGAAAATTGTGAAATTAAGAAAGGGGTTATTGCGTCATTATTAGATGATAATTATGGAACAAAAAACTTACCATTTAAAGATTTGTTCATTCCTGGTAAGATTGATATTGTTGATTATGATTTAGGTGCAAATGGTTTGGCCTACTTTGATTTTGATTATATCGATAATAGGCCCAACGGTGGAGGGCTTAAAACGTGGAACAATGGATGGGCCTATCGAAACGATGGAGTTGATATTCAAGTTTCAAGTGATACTAAAATCTCAAAATACCATGTGAGTCATACTGAATCGGGAGAATTTCTAAAGTATACTATCAATGTTTTAAAGGACGATGTATATGATTTTAGTATTATTTCTTCAGCTGAGTCAGCCGAGGCTTCCGTTGCTTTATACAATAGTCAAAATCAGGTAATAATATCTGAAAAAAAGTTACCAGTTACCCAGGATTACGATCTTTGGGTTGAAACAGTTTTGGGAGAAGCTGAACTGAAAAAAGGCGTTAACGAAATCAGGCTTTCAATCATTAGAGGGGGAGCTAATTTAAAAATCCTTAAAGTTTCATCTAACTCCTCCAGAAGTGGCGAAGTTATATTTTCTCATAAGATATATCCTAACCCAAC
>TARA_B100001115_G_C15848578_1_pt1 | contig 20328 bp, 14 predicted proteins | sample TARA_B100001115 | Tara Oceans TARA_B100001115 (sample SAMEA2622652) | marine metagenome | biome: marine biome (ENVO:00000447); feature: surface water layer (ENVO:00002042); material: "saline water (ENVO:00002010), including plankton (ENVO:xxxxxxxx)" | depth 5 m | reverse complement strand
TATCTGAAACTACAATACACGGCGCTGTTGCTTGGGCCCATGGGAATGAAATAATTCATTCATTTGGAGGAAATGTTTTGTGCTACGGAAGATCAATGATGAAGCCATTAATGATGAAGACTTTTGCCGAAAGTCTAGACAGTGAGACAACTTGGGAGCAAAAAGCTATTTCAGTTTCAAGTCATAATGGAGATACTGAACATGTGGCTTCTGCTCAATCTTTACTACTTAAATCGGAGTGGGGATTAATGCAAACACCTTTAGATACACCTTTAGTACAGTTTGGAAGACAAGTTAGAAGGCCACGCAGATGGTACCATACATGCTCTGGAGAGCATGCAGCAATCCTGAAAGGTTGTAAGTTGAAAGGATGGAATAGGGCAGGTTACACATTACCGGGACACGAGGTTTTTCAACATTATTTAAAAAATTTGAAACTTGTTCTAGGAGATTCCTGGGAACCGTTAAGAATTGGTAAAGATGGATGTGGGCTCCCAACTGTTTCAAATACTGTTAACGAACTCTCAATTTTATTTTCATATTTAGTTCGCGAAAAAGATTCTGATTGGATTTGGGATTCAATGATAAAAAATCCTGATTTAATTGGTGGTTTCAACAGATTGGATTCAACAATAATTAAATCTTGTAATGGTAAAGTAGTGGCTAAAGAAGGCGCAGATGGATTACTTGGTCTTTCTATTAATCACGAAGATTATCCAAATGGTCTCGGGGTGGTGATTAAGATTGCTCACGGATGGAATCCACAAGCGACATGGTATGTAGCAAGAGCAATTTTAGGAGTTCTTGGATTTCAATTACGCAATCCATACCCATTAGATAGACAAAAAGCATTCGTTGTACCGGGAATTGTTCCTAACTCCAAATTAGAAATACTAAAGCAAATTCCAACCTGGGATGAATGGGACCCAAATACGGATCGATGGCTTTATGATTGGAAACGACACATTAAGAAAGGTGTTTTTAGCGATTTAGGTCTTTTAGGTGAAGAAGAATGAAACTCATTCAAAATTACATAAACGGAAAGTTTCTGAATTCACTTAACGATGAATTTATAGAAAATTTTAATCCTGCAACAGGAGAGTTAATAGCTTCTATACCGAGATCATCAAATAAAGATATCCAATTAGCAGTTAATGCATGTCGCAGTAATGACAACTGGCATAAAATTTCAATTACTAAGCGTGCAGAATGGTTAGAAAAAATTGCAAATGAACTAGAAAATAGATATGAAGAGATAGCATTGATGGAGTCTAAAGACACTGGTAAACCCATTTCTCTCGCTAGAAATGTAGATGCAAGTCGTTCCGTATATAACTTTAGATTTTTTGCTAATCTGGTTAATGAAATTCATCAACCAGAATTTAAAATGAACGATGCAATTAATAGAGTTTTGAATAAACCATTAGGAATTGCAGGATTAATAACACCTTGGAATTTACCGCTTTATTTACTATCTTGGAAGGTAGCTCCAGCATTATTAATGGGAAATTGTGTAATTGCAAAACCTTCAGAATTAACCCCACTAACAGCAAATCTTCTAGCAGAAGTCATCGATAAAATCGGGCTACCTAAGGGGGTTTTTAATTTAATTCACGGTTATGGAAGCGAATGCGGTCAAGCTTTGGTTGAACATCAAGAGATTAAATTAATCTCATTTACTGGAGGCACTGAAACTGGTAAAATTGTGGCTAAAACTGCTGCTCCAATGTTCAAAAAAATAAGCCTTGAACTTGGAGGAAAAAATGCTACAATAATTCTTAAAGATGCAGAATTTGAAAAACATATTGACCAGATTGTTAAATCAGCATTTCTCAACCAAGGTCAAGTCTGTTTGTGCGGTTCTAGGATTCTAGTTCAAGATTCAATTTATGAAAAATTTGTAGAAATATTCAGACTAAGAGTTTCTCAAATGAAAATTGGAAATCCACTAGATGAAGATACTGAATTAGGATCTTTAATTTCCCTTAGACACAAAGAAACTGTGATGAATTATATTGCAATGGCTATTGAAGAGGGAGGTAATGTTATTTACGGCGGTAAAGAACCTATTCTTCCAGAGACTTTTTCCAATGGAGCATTTATCGAACCTACAATTATCACAGACTTAAGTCATAAATCTAAAGCAGCTACAGAAGAGATTTTTGGACCTGTTGTGACAATTCATCCATTTAGTGAAATTCATGAAGCTATTAAAATCGCAAATATTACTAATTATGGACTTTCTGCTAGTATTTGGACTAAAGACGTTCAATCTGGTGAAAACATCGCTAAAGAACTCGATACTGGCATTGTATGGATTAATTGCTGGTTACACAGAGACTTAAGAACCCCATTTGGGGGAATGAAAGATTCAGGTATAGGAAGAGAAGGGGGTCTTTATTCTGTTGAATTCTTTAGTGAAATGCAAAATATTTGTACATTTTTGGGCTAATTTTAGTTAATCAATATAGATGAAAAAATTGAACCTGCCACACCTCCACACAATAATCCTAAATAAATCCAGATCGAGTATCTAAAAGGAGGTAATTTCTTTTTTTGCCAAAAATAGCAAATCCATAGCCACTGCATGTATAGTATCAATAATAATGGGAAATATCCATATCCATAAGACATTATAAAACACACAATGGTAGACAGAAAAGCTCCAAAAATCATTTGCTTAAAGGATGTTTCAAATCTTTTGGATTCCAAAAAAAGCATAGGAATTGAAAATAAATAGGATATTACAACAATAATCTGCAATTCGAAAGCAGTACCAAGATAATATTCATTACTCAAGTAGCCTCTATCTGGGAACGATTTGTCCAATATATACGAGATTATTCCTGCTAGAATACCCAGCAAAGGAGGGAGAATGGAACTTCTTATATCTCCCTTAACCAGATTTGAAGAAATTGGAGCACCTCTAATGGAATTGTCGACCACGTTACGACATTATCACACATCTTATGAATTCTTTCAATGGGTTCATGTGCCTGTTCCAACTCGTGGTAGTATGGGCGGAGGTCGAATTGTAGCGGGATTATTAGCCCCACACCCTCCTCATCTTGTTTATGCCGAAAATCCACCTCAGAATGAACCAATTGCGGAATGTGGATGGGAGACTCTTAGATGGGGGTACGAAAGAATGAGAAAAGAACTTGAAAACATAGATTATGATGTAATTGTAATTCTTTCCCCGCATTGGCAAACTTACATTGGAACACACTTTTTGGGTCTTAAAAATTTTAAATCTTTAAGTGTTGATCCTATTTTTCCAAATTTATTCAGATATCACTACGATTTAGAAATTGATGTAGAACTTGCGAAGATGATCCATGATGAAGCAAAATCAAATGGTCTATCTGTTAAAATGATGGAAAACCCTGATTTTAGAGTAGATTATGGAACCATCACTTCTTGTCATCTTACTAATCCAGCTTGGGACAAACCAATTGTTTCTATTTCATCAAATCGCTCAGTTCATTATTATTCTGTGGAAGTAATGCAAGAGATGATGATTCAATTAGGGGAAGCGACAAGAAATGCTATATGGAAAAGTGGTAAAAAAGCAGTTGTTATTTCGAGTAATTCACTCTCTCACAGACACTTTGTGAGCGAATCAGAAATTCCTGAGGACATGTCTAAAGAACATATTACAAATCACTCGCAATACTTATGGGATATGAAGATGATAAATATGATGAAGTCTGGTAAAACTAAAGAATTAGTAGAAATGATGCCTGAATTTACGGAACAAAGTGTTGCTGAAACCGATGGCGGGGCTTTGACATGGATGTTGAGTTCTCTAGATTTCCCGACATATCCCGCCACTATTCACGAATACGGAACAATTATCGGAACTGGTAATGCAATAGCTTCTTGGAATACAAATGACGAAAGAAGAAAAATTAAAGGTGTAAGCCATGAGTGAAGGAAAAGTTGTTCTTGGTTTGGTAGTTCCTGCTCACCCTCACCCTCTATTATGCCCTGAAAAAAATCCTGGATGGGCTAGACTACGGGAAGCATATGAACAAGCAAGATTAATTATTGAAGAAAGTGAAGCTGAAATTATTCTTATTTACTCAACACTATGGATTAGTATAATTGGTCATCAATTTCAAGGTTTAAAAAATCCAGAATGGGTTCATGTTGACCACGATTTTCATTATTTAGGTTCGATGCCTTACAAATTTTTAATCGATACGAACTTTGCTGAAAACCTGTGTAATTCTGCAAAATCTAGAGGACTAGAATCAAGAGTAGTATCTTACAATGGTTTTCCAATTGATACGGGCACAGTAGTAGCACTTTCCCTATTGAATCCAGATAATAGAATACCCGCTGGTATTTGTTCTAGCAATATGTATTCAAATCGTGCTGAAACAATTGTATTGGGTAAATCAGCAAATGATGCGATTAAGAGGTCTGGAAAAAAAGTAGCTGTGGTTGTTGTTAGTTCACTCTCCAATAGGATGTTTACAGAACCTATAAAACCCCATGAAGATAAAATCCATTCACAGAAAGACGATGAATGGAACAGGAAAATTCTCCAATTTTTAGATGAAGGTAGGTTAGAAGATGTTAGTCAACTTTCTAGGGAAATTCATCAACAAATTCGCGTGCAAAAAGTTGTTTCATTCAAACCAATGTGGTGGCTTGCTGGAGTGATGGGGCAGCACAACAATTTTTCAGGAAAAGTTCACGCTTATGAACCAGTGCACGGAGCAGGATGTGCAATTGCATCATTAATTCCTATTTCTGATAATGTAGAAAATAAGGAATATGATGAAGATGATGTGGAAGAGTACAAAGGTGATAGGGAAGTTCTTGATATTCCGAAGTTTGAAGATACAGTTAATTTTAGTGACGATGAACCTGAAATTAATGAAATTAAAAATGTTGAAGGAAGTCTTTCTACAACTAGAGCACCTAAGCCTGTTGGTGCGTACCCACATGCAAGAAAAGTCGGAAATCTACTGTACCTCTCTGGAGTAGGTCCTAGACAAGCAAAATCTAACGCAATACCCGGAGGGCCTATTAGAAATCTAGAGGGTGAACCTCTCAACTACGATATGAGAGCCCAAACTATAGCCTGTATTGAAAATATTAAGACAATACTGGAAGATTCAGGATCATGTCTCGAGGATGTCGTAGACGTAACATCATTTTTAATTAATATGCAACGAGATTTTAAGGATTACAACGAAATTTATGCTGATTATTTTGGAGAAATTAAACCCACCAGAACTACGCTAGAAATTAGAGGATTACCAACTCCAATTGCCGTTGAAATGAAGGTAATAGCTAAATTGAAAGATTAAACTAACAAAAATATAAATGATTTTTCATAATGGGTAATTCATGAAGGGTTTTACACCTAAAGATTTGGTAGGTCTAATACTTAACCCACTTGAGAGAGTTTCCGAGACGCTCGAACGAAAATTAGGATTATTTTCTGTGATTATAATTTCATTAGCATCAATGCTAGGCACAGGATTATTCGTCATACCTGCATTAGCTATGGTTGAAATGGGCGGTGGTGTTAATCCAGTAGGCGGAATTTGGCTAGCATTCCTCCTTGCAGGAATCGTAATTCTCCCTGCAGCAATATCCAAATCTGAATTAGCTACAGCTATGCCTTCTTCAGGCGGTGCTTATGTATATATTGAAAAATCATTTGGACCTCAGATTGGTACTGTTCTAGGTGTAGGTCTATGGGCAACTACAATGTTTAAGTCTGCGTTTGCACTACTTGGGTTTAAGGCATACCTTTGGGTACTTGAAGAGATGTTTGATGTAAAAATTAACATTGAAATTGCAGCATTAATTTTACTAGTTTTGATAGTCATAATCAACATTTTAGGCGTTAAGCAGATTAAGAAAGTTCAAACCCCCATAGTTTTAGTTTCGGTATTGTTTTTAGCCTTCATCTGTTTAAAAGCCCTCCTTACAGTCGAGATGCATTGGGGAAATGCTTTCTCTACAGACGCTTTCGGAAATGGAATTGTTTCGGTTGCTGAAACCTCAGCATTTGTATTTGTTGCTTATGCTGGTGTTACAAAAATTGCAGCCATTGGAGGAGAAATTAAAGAGCCTGAGAAGAATATTCCAACTGGTTTATTGGCATCATTGGTAATTAGTTCTCTGATTTATGTAATATTTTCAATCGTAATGGTTTCAGCTGTGGACCCTTCTCAGTATGTGAATGAACAAGGTTATCCAAGAGAAGATCCTGTTTACGTTTTTGTAGATTCAGTTGCTGGTCAAACATTTGCACAAATTTCAGCATTTCTAGCTATAACAATGCTTACTGGAATGGCTTTAGCAGGGGTAATGGCAACATCAAGATTCCCATTTGCAATGGCTAGGGATAATTTACTGCCACAATCAATCGAAAATGTCCATCCTAAGTATAATACTCCACATTTATCAATAATATTCACCGGTCTTGCTATGGGTTTTTGCATTTCTTTCCTTCCAGTCAAAGATATTGCAAAACTCGCATCTGGATTTAAGATAATGATATTCATCATGATTAATTGTTGTGTTATTGTTTTGAGAACCTCTTCTAAATCGCACTCATGGTATAAACCTAAATGGAAATCTCCGTTTTTCCCAATTATTCAAATTCTGGGTATACTTGTCAGTATTTGGTTAATAATTTTGATGGGATTAAAGGCGATCATTGGCGCTATTGCCACCATTATCATCGGATTGGTAATTTACCATTCTTATGGGAAGAAAAACGTTGAGTATGAGATAACACCTTGGGAAACCTTCAAGTTAATGTTCACAAACCCAAATCAAGCGGAAAAAAGAAGGTTTTACGCCGCATTTCATGCTGCTGATTCAACTAATAAAGGTCACTTAAATCTTAATGAATTTATTTCAGCAATGTATTCATTACAATTAGATCCAGAATTAAATGATAAGACTCTAAGAAGATATTTTCATTCTGCTGATCTCAATTCAGATGGAGTTGTTGATGTCGAAGAATTCCTAATCTCAATTCAAGGAATTATCGAAGAAGAATAACATTTCGCAAACGAGAGTTTCAAACCAAAGAATACCTTACCCTTGTTAGAGCGACCATGTCAATTAAGTCTAATGTTAGGAAAATTACTACGAATACTTTACAGCAAATGAAACAAAATGGTGAAAAAATATCAATGTTAACTGCATATGATTTCTCTCTAGCAAGAATTGTAGATACAGCTGGGATAGAAGTGATTCTTGTTGGTGACTCTGCATCTAATGTTGTTGCAGGTCATGAAACAACACTACCTATTACTTTAGATCAAATGATATATCATGGTGCTTCAGTAGTTCGAGGAACTTCCAGAGCTCTGATAGTTGTAGACTTACCTTTTGGGTCATATCAAGGAAATTCGAGGGAAGCATTAAATTCTGCTATAAGAATAATGAAAGAGACTGGAGCTCATGCCGTAAAATTAGAGGGTGGTGCTGAGATTATTGATTCGGTAGAAAGAATTATTTCTGCTGGAATCCCTGTAATGGGACATTTAGGTTTAACTCCTCAATCGATTTACAAATTTGGGACTTATACTGTCAGAGCTAAAGAGGAAATGGAAGCTAATAAATTATTAGAAGATGCGAAATTATTGGAGAAATCAGGATGCTTTTCAATAGTTTTAGAAAAAATTCCATCTAAATTGGCAAATAATGTGACATCACAACTAACTATTCCTACAATTGGTATCGGTGCAGGTCCAAGTGTTGACGGACAAGTACTTGTTTTACATGATTTACTTGGAATTACTCATGAGTTCAATCCGAGATTTCTAAGAAGATACCTAAATTTACACGATCAAATTTCCGAGGCTATAACAAAATATGTCGATGATGTAAAATCCTTAAATTTTCCAAATGAAAATGAAAGTTACAATTAATCCCAATTAATGTCATCGTTTATGGTAGATTTTTTATGTAGAGATTCTTTTTCTGGTTTATTTTCGAGTTCTTTCTTGTAAGTTCCTGCTAATACTTCATCTGATTTTTCTAAAATTTCATCATTATGTGTGGAAATTTGTTCGACTGGGACAGATGGGGTTAGAGCCTCTGGAGTCGGGATTTGGGAAATTAAAGACTGTTGTTTTGTGGGATTTTGGATTAGATTATGTTGTATTGGTGTTTGCGGAATATGGGCATTTGGAATTAGATTCTGTTCAATTGGAGGATGTGGAATTGGCACATGTTGAACTGAATGTTGTGGGAAAGGAGATTGTGGGAAAGGAGGATGTAAGATAGGTGGCTGAGGTAAATTTACATTTGTCAATGGAAATTGTGTAGATGCCGATTTACTATCAACATTATGATTCTCAATTTCAGGTAAATTTAACTCATAAAATTCATCGCTCTCTCGATTTTTTATTATCAAAAGTGATAATAGGACAATAATGAAAATCATAATTACTAAACTTATGTATGTAAATGATTTTTGAGAATCTCCAAAAACGCCTCCAAAAATTGCATCTTCAACTTGCAAATAGAATGTTTCTTTTTGTCCATTACAACCAACATCAATAGTATTAGAACCAGATGTATGAAATTTAAGATAAAGTTGATCCTCATCTCTAATTATTGTTCCCGAATCTGTAGAAACTATGGCTGTGTTTCCATTACAAAATGAAACAATTTTACCCGAGTTGTCAACTGCAGAAATTAACAATCTCACCGTTGACCCCTGCTTAATTTCACCATCATATTCTATTCTAAGTTTAGCGACTTCTCCGGGGTTAACTTCTATCACAATTTGATCTTCAAGACCTAATGCAGAATAATTCATCACTACAAAACCACCTGCATCTCCTGGTTTGTAATCATAAAAACCTATTCCTCTGCTACTAGGATCCATTTTTCCAGTTCCATTCATCAAATCCCATTCTACATTTGTAGCAAAACGATTACCAAATTGGTCTTCACCCTGTGCAAATAATTCAATTGTTTCTCCACTTCTTACTCTCAATTGGTCGGAACCAGTCTCCGAAATTAGAATTCTAACAGCCTCTCCATTGATAAAATCACAGGTTATAGATGCACCACCTCCTTCAGAAACCACTTGAATTTCATACAACCCAATTTCTTCTGTGGAAAATAAATACCCATTTTCTTCTAACAAACCAGTGCTTATTTTTCCATTTATTGTCCAGGTCATCTCTATATTTTCAATTAAGTTACCTGCCGAATCAATAGCCCTCGGATTTAGATCTAATACATCATCTACGGTTAGAGTTAATCCGTGACCATCAAGTAGAATCTGACTCAACTCACCAACTGACACCATAATATCATATTCTGCTAAAAGATTCTGCCCTGAAACAGGATCAGAATATTCGGCAAAGATTTTCCACGAACCAACTAATTCAGCTTCAAAAGTAGCTTTTTCTCCACTATTTATCAACCATTCACTCGCTTCAGAATTATAAGTACTCCAAATACTAGTTACAGGCCAGTAATTATTATTTTTATCCACTAATACAGATTCCAAATTAATTGATTCATCGGAAGTAATTAGTAGCCCATCACCTAAAATTGATAATTTTACAGGTAGTCCATGAGTCACATTAAATGAGATTATAGCACTAATTTCAGAATCATGAACTGAAACATTATGCCACCCAGCAATCTTTGGGGTCCAAATAATTTCATCTGTAATTGACAAATGACTACCATCTGGAAATGTCCAGTTATTTTTAGATGGAAACAATTCAAATTTATTTCCACGTATATCTTCTCCAATCAAATTTAATTTTGTATCCTCGTCAGCACTAAAATTCTCTTTATCAGATTGGAGATTAAGGGATACTACTTCTCCTTGAATGACGTTTATTTTTATAGATTCGTTTACACTTCCTGCACAGGCCCAAATATCGGTAGATTCTAATTCACCTGGTGTAAATCTGGCCTGTTGTAAACCAATAATGGGGGTAATTGAACCATGAGAAGAACCCCAATCAGGATCTATACCGACTATAGAGCCACTAGAATCTTTGAGAGTGGCTTGGATTAAAAAAGTTTCATGTGAAGGCAGAGTAACCGAAGTCTGCTGAAATTCAATGGAAACAACATTCGGAGCGTCCACGCAATTGGTTGAAGATGAAAAACGTATAAACTCATCATTAAGTATTTCAGGTTCAGAAAAAAAATTAATGGCTAAAATCACAATAATTGAGAATATAAAAAATGACAAGAAAGCCCTTACGTTCATTGCTGCCACTAGAGGTGCGAGGGGTTTTAATTCATCAAAGGCTCGCAAAAAACTCATGATTTAATGACAATGTTCATGGGTTATTGGTTCTAAGACATATACGATTGCGATGGACGAATTGTGGGTAGAAAAACACCGGCCGCGTAGTGTTGATGAGATTAAAGGTCAACCTTCAGTAGTTAACAGGCTTCGTGCATACGCTAAAAACAATACCTTTCCGCACCTAATGTTAGCAGGGCCTCCAGGAACTGGTAAAACAACTGCTGCAATGGCTTTAACCAGAGACATTTATGGAGATGAGTTTAGAAATAATTTACTTGAAATGAACGCGAGTGATGAAAGAAAATTAGAGAGTATTAGAACAAAAGTTAAAAATTTCGCTAGAACTACACCTTATGGAAACGCACCATTCAAAATTATCTTTTTAGACGAAGCTGATGCTCTTACAAACGACGCACAAGGTGCACTAAGAAGAATAATGGAGCAACATGCAGCAACATGCAGGTTTATTCTGTCGTGTAATTATTCATCAAAAATTATTGAACCTATACAATCAAGATGTGCAGTTTTTAGATTTAGACCACTAGCTAACAATCAAGTTGAATCCCAGATTAAAATGGTTGCTAAAAAAGAAAATGTTTTACTCGATGAAGACGCATGCGAAGCAATTGTACAAGTTAGCCTAGGAGATTTAAGGAAAGCAATTACTGCATTACAAGTTGCTGCAGCAATAAGCAATAAAGTCAGCAGAGAGTTAGTGTATGAGACAACTGCTACTGCACCTCCAGAAGTTCTACACCAATACTTTTTAGCCTGTAAAGAAGATGGTTTTCACGCATCAAGAAGGAGATTAAAAGATATCCTGAATAATTTTGGATTAGCGGGTACAGATTTTATCAATCAATTGCACAGGGTTCTATACGATATTGATTTATTATCAGAAAATGAGAAGTTGGAACTGACTAGATTAATGGCTGAAATAGATTTTAGACTTGTTGAAGGTGGCGGGGAGCAGTTACAATTAGACTCATTGACTGCCCAAATTTCTACAATATTAAACTTTAAGAGTTAGAGACTCTCAATGTCCAAATATATTCCTCAGAAATATTTTCCCAAGGAATTCCAGATTCTGATAATGTTAATTTAAACTCCCAAAATCCAGCGGTTAGGTTTTCCAATTCAACAGCATATCCAACATCTTCAACTCTATTAGATTCTACTACATTATTTTCCCAAGTAGAATTATTATCAGCCTCGGTTAAATTATTGTAGGTCTCAATGTTTGGAAGTATTTTTTCCCCATTCATAGTCATATTAATATCAACATTATTAACATCATAGTTATCTCTAATTCCGAATAACAAATATATTCTGTTTGAATTTGATGAATTCATAAAAATTTCTAACTGCTTAACTTGACCGTTTTCTATAACAGTGCCAGGACCTTCGAGAGGAAAAGAATAATTTTCATTTTCATCAATTACTACTACCGTCCACTGATTAGCAACCTCAGGCGCTCCAATATCTCCAAAAGGAGGATTTACCAGTAACATTGTAATTGCTAACCAAGTAAAAATATGCAAGAAGCTTGCCTTAAACCAAGTCCCTTTGGTGTACAATTCAACTAAAGAATCTGGCATTATTACTCTATGAATTGATGGGATTAAAAATACACTCAATAAAGGCAGTAACCATAATACGGAATCCCCGTGATTCATAGATGGCATAATTCCAAACCTCATTAAAAATGATACACAAATTGAAAAAAATAAAACTAACCACATTGAAGCTGTCTCAGCTCTTTCTTTAGCGACATAATTTACAGGATCGAAAGCTTCTAAACCCATATCTTCACCAGAACGTGAACGTTTTTTCTCAGATTTTTCTTCTTTATCTCTGCGTTTCTTTCTTTGCCGAGACTCCGCTTCAGCACGTGCAGCAGCCATTGCAGTTTTGAAGTCCATAACAGGCCCAATCACATTCAGCCATTGAACCTAACGGATAAAAATACTATTTCTATACTTTAAATGGATTTTAAACAGATAAATCAGACTGTTCTATGTTCAGAAACATTGATCGTAATTTTCTATATTGGTGATTCTATGTCCACAGGATAAAAATTCAAGACATACCAAGCCTAGAGTAAGGATTTGACTAATTATAAAGATGTTAATTAAAATGTATTTATTAAACTAGGAGTTATATTTAAGATTAAAGTAATAATAAATAAATCAAAAATCAAAATTTTTATTACTCTAATTGTATTTTTAAAATTACAATGGTCTATAAGGACTCAAATTCAACATTTACCGAAACAAATGAACAAATTCACAGTAATATTAGGAACTGTTTTGATTATATTTAGCATGTTAGGTGTATTTTATTCTTTAAATTCTGCAATTAATTTAAACCCGGGTCCTGAGAATATCATCTATGATTCCTCAGTCGAAGGTGATGTCTTTTACTACAGTGGTGAAGCTATACTGATGAGTGTTTATGCTAAAGGTAATGTAGACTGCAATTCATTTGAAGTGTCTATAACAGATGGAAACTATGATTTTTTCAGCAGAACTTGTAATTCTGTTATGAACGAAGATGGTTATACATATTTAGGAGATTTGATTCTCGATAATACTGGAAATTATCAAATTTTTACAGATAACGGTCAAGAAATAATAATCATCGATGATGAAGAACTTGCACAAGCAGGCTTAGGATTTATGTTCAGCGGATGTATCTGTTTTTTGGGTTTTATAATAGCGGTAGTTGGTTTAATCGTTCAGGGTAAGAAGCCCAATAAAGCTATAATGTATGTTCAAGAAAAAACCGATATAGATTCGAGAGTAGAAACTGACCAAGCATAATACAAGAGTATGCATATCCACCGAGATGAGATTGTAAAATTTAAGAAACAATATTTCATTAATCTAATTGAAAAGTACTTGTCATGACTGATGACTCATTGATACCAAATTATTGGGAAGAAGCATGTCTAGAACTAAGCGTCAGAGATCCTGTTTTGAAAAGGATCATAGACACTTACAAAACACCTATTCTTACATCCAAAGGAGATTTATTTTTCACACTTATTAGGTCAATAGTCGGTCAACAAATTTCAGTATTTGCAGCGGATGCTGTATGGTCAAGGTTAGAAAAATTGTTAGGTGAAATTACACCAAAAAGAATACTTAATTCTTCGGATAAAGAACTCAAAAAATGTGGGCTATCTCTCAGAAAAGTTGAGTATATGAAAGGGATTTCAAAAACATGGGAAAAAAACTTTTCCAAACTTAACTGGAATGAAATGAGTGATAATGATGTAAAAACTAAGCTAATCTCATTAAGAGGAGTTGGTCCTTGGACCGCTGAAATGATTCTCATATTTTCACTTTTAAGACCTGATATCTTTCCTGTAGACGATATTGGAGCTATTCGGGCGATTGAGAAACTTTACAACAAAGGGGAAAAAATGAGTAAAAAAGATCTTATCAACAAAGCAAAAGATTGGATACCATGGAGAACTGTTGCTACATGGTATTTATGGCGTACTATCGACGATGAGCCTGTAGGTTATTGAAGCCTAAAATTAAGTAAAATTAATGAATTGATTTGGCTGAGTAATAACAATGCGTTTACTGACCATGATTACTGTATTTCTGGTTTCATTTGCTGGTTGCATATCTGAAGGAATTAATTCAAATGAAATTACCAAAACCAATCAACTAGATTTTCTCCCTGATTGTGTAGAAAATGATAATCAAACTGTCTTAATGAATATTTTTCAAGGACAAGCTCTAGAAGAGTCATTAGCAAAATACTCTATTTGCATTAAATTAAACTTCAATGCATCCCCCATCCATTCTGAAAACTTCATAACTCATGTAACTGATGGAAATTATAATTCTACTAAGTTCCATAGGATTATTGATGATTTCATGATACAAGGTGGAGATTTTGAAAATAATGATGGTTCGGGTGGGTATGCATCTAATTGGTATGGATATTGTAACGGACAAGCTTCTGGAGATTCTAATTGTTCAGGAAATGGTCAAAATGCATGGACTATTCCTGATGAGGCTGACAATGGATTAAAACATCTACCTTGCACAATTTCAATGGCCAAAACACAACAATCCAATACTGGAGCATCTCAATTTTTCATAATTCCAGAAGATAGCACCCCGAGTCATTTAGATGGTGTTCACACTGTTTTTGGTGAAATTATTGAAGGTTGCGAACACATTAAAACAATTTCTGAAGTGATTACAGACTCAAGAAATAGTCCCGTGACACCTATTATTATTCATAACGCAACGCTTTCTAACTAAAGTGCCGGGAGCGGGGCTTGAACCCGCGACCTTCGGATGTCTCAGGCATCTCGAAGGGGCTTCAGCGCTCTACGAGCCTTTCGGCTACCCTATGAGTCCGACGCGCTACCAACTACGCCACCCCGGCTTTAATAGTCGCAAACAATATAGTATTTTGAACAATATGGTTAGCATATATTCAAAGGATGAAATTACAAGGGTGAATCATGGGGGATGAAGTTCGCAGCAAGGTTCGTATTACTGTTAACTCTTGGAGTGGAGAAGTTGTACATGAAGGATTCCTATTACAACCTGTAAAAAAGGGTTATATGACTATCAAACTAGTCAATGGATATAACATCTCTTTTCATGAAGATTCAATCGCAGAAATTTTACACCTAGGTACTGAAAAAAGTAGAAAGAAGAAACCTAGACAGATTATCCAAAATACAGAATTACCTCGAATCACTATTATTCATACAGGTGGTACAATTGCATCTAAAGTGGATTATTCCACAGGTGCTGTAGTAGCAAGATTAGAGCCAGATGAATTATTGGAAGCAAATCCAAAATTAGCTGAAATAGCTCAAATTTCAGTAATTAGACTCGGAAACATGTGGTCTGATGACATGAGACCCCAGCACTGGAACGCTATCATAGATGCAACCAAGGATGCATTTGATTCCAATTCAGTAGGTGTTGTTATTTGTCATGGGACTGACACGATGCATTTTTCATCATCAGCAGTAGCATTCGGATGGTCAGGTAACGGAGGTATCCCTCCTGGTCGAATTGTCTTTACAGGATCACAGCGATCCAGTGATAGAGGTTCAAGTGATTCAAGTGAGAATCTTCTTGCTGCAACCCACTGGGCTGCACATGGGCCACCCGTAAACGGGAATATTGGAGATTCAACAGTAATTGTAATGCATGAAACTACTAATGATGGAACCTGTGGGGTATATTCAGGATTAAATAGCAGAAAAATGCATTCAAGTAAGAGAGATGCTTTCAAATCTATCAATACAGATTTAATAGGTAAAATAATTCTTGATAAGGATAATGCGGAGATTATTTTAAACAACAGTATTGAAAAATCAAAAAGAATAATCGAGAAAAATCCATCACATTACGATTCCAAAATAAAAATCATGCATCTTATTTCCAACGCTCATTTACAGCCTGAAATGATTTCGTTTGCAGAGTCTAATAAATATCGGGCGATAATTTTACATGGTACTGGACTAGGACATCTTCCTATTGAAAATCCACTAGGTGACGCTCCTGAAAATGAAAAAATAAAAAACTCAATTCAAAGTTACATCGATTCTGGAGGCATTGCATTAATGGTTGGACAATGTATATATGGACCAATTAATTTAGATGTTTATTCTAAAGGAAGGATACAACAAGAAATTGGTATACTTGGCCACTCAAGTACTACCTCGCCAGATACATCTTCAGTGAAATTGCACTGGATACTATCAAACCATTCTGAAAGAATTAAAACTATGATAAATCAGAATTTATGCGGAGAAAATGATCGAACACTTCAATTTTAATTTTTCAATTGAAAAATTAATTATCCAATTGAAATACTTTATAATTTTTCATCCGTTGATTTCATGGTCCTCCTGCACTCAGGGCTAAACATGGAGAGAAACAATGAGGCATTGGAAGACCTAGACTTGATTCGCTCCATCAGTCATAGTGGTGGTCATCCTCATGACGTAGAAAAATTAAGAAAGACGGGTAGACTTACTGCTAGAGAAAGAATTAACAAATTACTTGACCCAGATTCATTTGTAGAATTTGAAGCTTTTATCACTCATCGAAATCCAGACTTTAATTTGCATGTCCACCAGCACCCAGGAGACGGCGTTGTTGCTGGACATGGGACTTTAAATGGAAGACCCATTCATTGCTTTGCTCAAGACTTTGGAGTCTTTGGAGGTAGTATGGGTGAAATGCATGCAGCAAAGATAACTAGGACTATCGAAATGGCCGAAAGATCGAGAACCCCAATTATTGGAATGTGGGACGGTGGAGGACAGAGGGCTCATGATGGAGTGATGTCACTCGCAGAAACTGGAGTGTTAATGGACCATCTCGTACAATGTAGCGGAAGAGTGCCAATTTTTAGTTTAATATTAGGCCCAGTAGTAGGAGCTTCAGCACTTTGTGCTGGAATTTCTGACTTTACTGTGATGTCAGCTCAACATGGTCAATTGTTCCTATCAAGTCCGTTGATAACTCCGGAAATTGTTGACGGTGAAACGGAGTCAAAAGAAGTAGGTGATGCACAAACTCATTCTAGTCGTTCTGGTGTCGCATGTCTAGTTGCAGATGATGAGGATGAAGCTATAGATATGGTTTCTGAATTACTTGGATTTTTACCAGACCACTGTTTAGCTGATCCACCTTTTTCACCAAGTGGAGATAATCGAACAATTTTACCTTCTCTAAATGGTATCATCCCTGAGAATCCTAACAAACCTTACGATATGAAAAAAATAATTAAACAAATAATTGACGATGAATACTTTGTTGAGCTTTTTGAAAATTATGCTGAAAATATTTTGACTGGATTTGGTAGAATAGGAGGTTATTCTGTTGGAATCATTGCTAACCAACCGAAGGTTTTAGCAGGTTGCCTAGACATTGACGCCTCAGTTAAAGCTGCAAGATTCATTAGAACTTGTGATGCATTTAATATTCCCTTGATTACATTTGAAGACGTACCAGGTTTTTTACCTGGTGTTGTACAAGAATGGGGTGGCATCATTAGGCATGGTGCTAAGCTACTTTATGCTTATGCTGAAGCAACCGTTCCTAAATTAACAATAGTTACTAGAAAAGCATATGGAGGAGCTTATCTCGCTATGGCATGTAAGCATTTACGCTCAGATTTGAATATTGCTTGGCCAACTGCTGAATTAGCTGTAATGGGTGCAGAAGGAGCAGTAAATATTATTCACAGAAAAGAAATCAATGATGCAAAAGATGAAGATAAAGAGAACGTAAGGCAAGAATTAGTAAACGAATACAAAATGAAATTCGGCGATCCTTATGTTGCAGCTAAAAACGGTTGGTTAGATGATGTAATTGAACCAGAATTCACGAGGAAGCGAATAATAGATACTCTGGAATTACTTAGTTCTAAACAAGAGTGGAGTCCCGCTAAAAAGCATGGAAATATTCCTCTCTAAACATTAAACTGAAATGAATTCATTCCGTTATTTTGATAAATTTGCGGCATTTCACCAGTTTTAGCGAATACATATAGTGCTGAAACGGAAACAGTTTCTGCAGCTGTAACCCACATTATAGTTAATGCCACACCTAAACCGCCAACAATAATTCCTATTGTTGCCCCCAGACTCATACCAATGAATATTCCTAGTAAAACAGCCAAAAATCCAAAAAATAATCCTATTACTTGAATTCCTAGACCCGATGCTATATTAGTTCCAAAAGTCCTATGCATCATTTCTTTTCCTTCTTTCATTGATTCCCTGATTGATCTACCCTCTATCACTATTAATGGTATCATGAAGAAAGTCATTATCCACCATGCAACTTCAAAAATAATAGTCAGAATTGTTAGAATAATCTGAAATGCTGGATTCTTTTGCTCTCTTGCATTAGTGTTCCTTATTAATTTCAAAATTAATCCTACAGTACCAGAAATCATACCCCAAATTACGATAACATGAATTCGTGAAAAAGCTTTTTTAACGCCGTAAACGAATGTTGGATCTCCTCCGCTTAGTCTCATATGGGAATTAGCAATAATCGCAGAATTCCAAAAGACAACTATGATACTTAACAACATATAAAATCCAAAATACCAGCCCATACCTGCACTTGTCAAGCCTGATACAATTTCTTCACCTGTAGTCGCATCTGTTCCCATTGTTACGGCCCATTCCATCTGTAAAATAAATGGGGCATTCATCGCTGATAAAGTAACAATTGACATGATTCCCATTATTAAAACATAAACTAAAAGTTCAGGATCGGCCTTAATTACACCAAAACTTAACTTGCTTAATTTCCAACCTCTTCCGATTGCAGCGAAAAAACCCATGACAGGTCGAAAAATATTTATGATATAAGATTAACTATTTTTTCATCTTTTCAACAAGGATTCTAAGTAAATTAAACGTTTGTAAAGTAATTCCAAACTGGGTAGATTATCTTTAGATTCTGGAAAAAATAGGAATCTCCACGCTAGAATATGTTGTGCAACTAGCATCCATCTACCATCTATTTTCCCTTCTAGATCTACTATTTCATCACCATATTTAGGGAATAAGACCAAGCCATTGTAATCTGATGATTCATCAAAATCTACGTGAAAGTCTCCTTTAGCATCGGGTTCACATTTCTCGACAATGTATTTTGGCAATAATCTTCTTCCTTTAATCTGAGTGACTCTACCCCCTGATTGTAACCATGCATTTGCAGTCGAAATCGCCGATGAACCACCACCTTTAATAGATAAAATGGGTTTTAATGAAAAATCAATTCCAAAATGTTTAGCGACTAAAACCACACCATATCCGTCAGTCATTGTAAATCTTAACCCATCTTCATCTAAGGCATAACAATTAACGTTTGAATCTAAAATCTGATGTTTAAGTGGAGAAGTTATTGACCCCCACTCTTTCAAACCATAGTATGATTTATTTTCAGAAATAATATCTAAACTTAATTCTGAATCCAGTTTAAAATTACTCCCACTAATTGCATGAGTGGTTGCAATTACGTTTTTTTTGAAATTTTCCGAAGGAGGTTCAATTTTTTTCTCACACTCGATTAAATCAAATAATGAGTTTGTATTAATTTTCACTGGCATATTCCATGAAATACCAAGATGCTGATGAACTAATGCAAAAAGGTGGGGTGAAAGTGAATGCGATATTGGAAACCCCCCTACAACACATATTTTTTCATCCCGCATGAATGTTCGCAATAAGTTCTCAAATGAAACAATAACTATTATTTGAACATCAATTCTTGAATAGTTATATGTCGCGCGTGCAGCATGAAGAGTGACTTAGATATAGCTAGAGAAGCTAAATTAGTGCCGATTCAAGACATTGCTTGGAAGATGGGTTTTGATGCTGATGAAATTGTTCCTTATGGTAGAGAAATTGCCAAGATTAAATGGTCTGCATTAAAGAAAAGAATTGGCGGACCTAAAGGTTTTCTAATTTTAGTCACTAGTGTTAATCCGACTCCCTTCGGAGAAGGGAAAACAGTAACTACAATCGGTTTATCTCAAGCACTCAACAGAATTGGAAAAAATGCTTGTTGTGTAATCAGGGAACCTTCAATGGGTCCGGTATTCGGTATTAAAGGAGGAGCAGCAGGTGGGGGTTATTCACAAGTATTACCAATGGAAGAAATAAATTTACATTTTACTGGTGATTTACACGCTGTAACTTCTACACATAATCTTCTATCATCATTAATCGATAACCACATTAAGCATGGGAATGAACTAGAAATTGATACCAGTAGGATATCTTGGCCCAGAGTTATTGATCTAAATGATAGATCATTAAGACAAGTTGCTATCGGACTAGGAGGTCCTGCCAACGGTGATGTAAGAGAGGAAAGGTTCGATATCACAGCAGCATCAGAGATAATGGCTATTCTCGCTTTATCATCAGATTATGATGATTTAAAAAGACGGCTTGGTAGAATTGTAATCGGAGAAAGAAAAAATGGTTTTCCTGTGTTGGCATCTGACATCGGAGCTGATGGTGCGATGGCATTGCT
>TARA_B100001115_G_scaffold178428_1_pt1 | contig 20826 bp, 12 predicted proteins | sample TARA_B100001115 | Tara Oceans TARA_B100001115 (sample SAMEA2622652) | marine metagenome | biome: marine biome (ENVO:00000447); feature: surface water layer (ENVO:00002042); material: "saline water (ENVO:00002010), including plankton (ENVO:xxxxxxxx)" | depth 5 m | reverse complement strand
CGATCAAGGCCATGTTCCTTGCGGATTCTCCGATCAAGGTGTCGAAGGACGGTAAACTCGTTGTCCGGTTCTTTCACGAAACCCTCAACCAGCACAACATGGGACGCTTCCGTCTCTCTCATACGGCGGACAAGGGGGCTTCCTTGGAGGGCAAGCCGGGTCATTCTCCCGAAATTTCCTCTCTTCTGGCCAAGGCTGACGAGGCTCTGAAGCCGGCCGAAAGGGCGCAGTTGGAAAAGCATTTCAAAACGACCGCTCCCAACCCCGCGATCCAAGCCAACTCGAAGGTAGCCCAAGCCAAGAAGGCTCTCGATACTTTTAGGAGTTCCCTCCCGAGCACCATGGTCATGAAGGAAAAGGCCCAGCCCAAGGATGCCTTTGTCCTCAACCGTGGGGAATACGATCAGCCGACCGAGAAGGTGGACAGGGCTCTGCCCGCGGTCTTGCCCCCTTTGCCGGAGGGCGAGCCGCTCAACCGCTTGGGGTTGGCCCGCTGGCTGGTTTCGGGCGAGCATCCATTGACCGCACGGGTTTGGGTCAACCGAACCTGGGAGCGCTTGTTCGGGTACGGGATCGTGAAGACCTCGGAGAATTTCGGTTCACAAGCGGAATGGCCCGTCCATCCCGAGCTGCTCGACTGGCTGGCGGTGGAGTTCGCCAAGCCGAGCGTTTTGCCCAAGGTGGCGGGCAAACCTGCCAAGCCTTGGGACATGAAGGGAATGATCAAGTTCCTCATGATGAGCAGGGCCTACCGGCAGAGCTCGAGCGCGCCGGAGGAATTGTACCGCAGGGATCCGGACAACCGCCTGCTTGCCCGGGGACCGCGCTTCCGCCTGACGGGAGAATTGGTGCGCGACCAGGCCCTGGCGGCGAGTGGCTTGCTGGTGCCCAAGATCGGAGGGCCTAGCACCCGGCCCTACATGCCGGCGGGCGTCTGGTCGGAGACCAACCGGTATGGAAATTTGCGCAACTACAAGGCGGATGCCGGTGAGGGCCTCTACCGCCGGAGCGTGTACACCATCTGGAAGCGCACGGCGGCCCCTCCGTCGATGCTCCTGTTCGATGCCCCGAACCGGGAAACCTGCACGCCCAAGCGCTCCCGCACGAACACGCCGCTACAGGCCCTCGCTCTGATGAACGAGGTGACCTACGTGGAGGCGGCTCGGGCACTCGGCCAAAGGATGATGAAGGAGGGAGGGGATTCCGTGGAGTCCCGCCTGAAGACCGGATTCCGCCTGGTCACCGCCCGCACGCCCGATTCCGAAACCCTCGAGGTCCTCAAGACCGGGTTCGAGCGGCGCAAGAAGGAATTCGAAAAGGATGAGGAAGGAGCCAAGGCATTCGTCATGCAGGGCAGCTCGAAGCCCGATCCTTCTCTTCCCGCTACCGATTTGGCCGCTTACTCGGCCACCGCAAGCATTCTGCTCAACCTCGACCGCGTGATCACCAAGGACTGAACCCCTGCCAAGATGAACGACTTCAACAACCTCCTCCTTTCCAGGACCGACTTGAATGCGACTCAGGATTTTCTCAACCGGCGCGTCTTCCTGCGCAACGGGTCGGCAGCCCTGAGCGCCACCGCGCTCGCCGGCTTGCTCCCCCGGGATGCCAAGGCCGGACCAGAGCATGGGTTCCCCAACTTTCCCGCCAAGGCCAAGCGCGTGATTTATCTCTTTCAGTCGGGGGCGCCTTCCCAGATGGACCTGTTCGATCCCAAGCCCGGAATGAAGGAGCGCCATGGAAAGGATTTGCCCGACAGCATACGCAAGGGCCAGCGCCTGACCACCATGACCTCCGGCCAGAAGACCTTCCCCATTGCGCCAAGCATTTTCAAGTTCGCCCGGCATGGGAAGTCGGGCCAGTGGATGAGCGAGGTACTGCCCCACCTTGCCAAGGAGGCCGACGAACTGTGCTTCATCAAGTCGATGCATACCGAGGCGATCAACCACGACCCGGCCATCACTTTTTGCCAGACCGGACACCAGTTGGCCGGCCGGCCGAGCATCGGTTCGTGGCTTAGTTACGGCTTGGGCACGGAGAACGAGGATTTGCCCGCTTACGTCGTGATGACCTCCTGGGGAACAGGGCGTCCCAACGACCAGCCTCTCTACGACCGCCTGTGGGGAGCCGGCTTCCTGCCCACCCAGCACCAGGGGGTGAAGTTCAGAAACTCGGGCGATCCGGTCCTCTACCTGTCCGATCCCAAGGGCATCAACCGAAGGATGCGCCGGGATATGCTCGACGAGATCGCCAAGCTAAACAGGAAGGACAGACAGGTGGTGGGCGATCCGGAAATCGATGCCCGGATTTCCCAGTACGAGATGGCTTTCCGCATGCAATCGAGCGTGCCCGACCTGACCGACGTTTCCAAGGAACCGAAGCATATCCTGGACAGCTACGGACCGGACGTTCTCAAGCCCGGAACCTATGCGGCCAATTGCCTGCTTGCCCGCCGCATGGCGGAGCGAGACGTGCGATGCATCCAGCTCTTCCACATGGGCTGGGACCACCACGGCGGACTGCCCAATGCGGTCAAGGGACAGTGCCGGGATACGGATCAGCCGACCGCCGCCCTGATTGCCGATCTCCGTCAGAGAGGCCTGCTCGAGGATACCCTAATCGTTTGGGGCGGGGAGTTCGGGCGGACGATTTACTCGCAGGGCAAGCTGACCGCAACCAATTACGGGCGGGATCACCACCCCCGTTGCTTCACCGTCTTTTTGGCGGGAGCCGGGGTAAAGAAGGGTTTCTCCCTGGGAACCACGGACGACTACTGTTACAATATTACGGAGGATCCCGTGCACGTGCACGATCTCAACGCAACCATCATGCACCTGCTCGGGGTCGACCATAAGAAACTGACCTACCGCTTTCAAGGACGGGACTACCGGCTTACCGATATCCACGGCCATCTCGTCAAGAAGATCCTGGCTTAAGCGTTCTTGCATGGAAACGAATGCAAAAACCTTGGCTTGTCGCCTGATTTTATGGACCTGGGTTTTTCATCCGTGGTTTGTTTTTGCGGCGGAGAAGGAGGGTGCATCCAAACCGGTGGAATCGGTCTACCGGGAATCGGGCGAACTGGAGGAGGAACGTTCCAGGCATTGGGCATGGGCCGAGCTGAAGGATTCCGATCCCCCAGGGGTGAAGAATTCAAAGTGGATAAGAAACCCGATCGACCGGTTCATCCTTTCGAAGCTGGAGAAGGCAGGGATTGTCCCGAATCCCGAAGCGGACGAACGCATTCTCGGGCGGCGGGCTCATTTTAATTTGGTCGGCTTGCCCGACGTGGTGAAGGAGGAGGGCGGATCTTTGGACAGGATGATTGACGAGTTGCTCGAGTCCCCCCGTTTCGGGGAGCGGTGGGCCCGCCACTGGCTGGACGTGGCCCGGTTTGCGGAGAGCCACGGGTTCGAGCAGGACTACGACCGTCCGCACGCTTACCACTATCGCGATTTCGTGATCAAGGCATTCAACATGGACATGCCCTTCGATCAATTCGTCCGTTGGCAGTTGGCGGGGGACGAGATTGCGCCGGACGATCCATTGGCCATGAGCGCCACGGGTTTTTTGGGCGCGGGGGTTTTCCCGACCCAGCTCACGGAGAAGGAATTCGAGTCGGCCCGCTACGAGGAGATGGACGACATGGCGAATACCACGGGCATGGCCTTTCTCGGCCTGACCATCGGTTGCGCCCGTTGCCACGACCACAAGTTCGATCCCATTTCCGCGATGGAGTATTACCACCTGGTCTCCACTTTCGGTCAAACCATACGGAGCGAGATCGATGCCCCCATGGACACAGAACGGTATCGCGAAGATCTCGCAAACTGGGAAAGAGCGCGTGAGCCCCTGCTGGCGGCCCGGGAGAAATTCGAGCGGGAGGAATTGCCCGGGCGCTTTGAAAAGTGGCTTTTGGAGCCGCCGGAAAATCCTGATGCGCTCGCGGTGTGGGCGATTCTCGGAAATGCCGAGCCCAAGTCTCTCGACGGGTCGACCTTCGTCCCACAGGAGGATGGATCTTTTCTCTTGTCGGGCAAAAACCCGAGGGACGACCGCTGGGTGGTGGAGGCCAAGGTTTCCATGCCCGTCATCCGGGCCATCCGGATCGAGGCCCTTACTCACAAGTCGATGAAACGCAACGGGCCGGGCCGAGCAAGCAACGGGAACATTGCCCTGAGCGATATCCGGGTGTTCGCCAAGAAGATCGGAGAGGAGGGGAAGGGCAAGCCGGTCAAGTTGATCAACCCGCGGGCCGATCATCAGCAAAACACAGGTACTCTTTCCATCGCTTCCTCGATCGACGGGGACAAGCGGAAGACGGGCTGGGCTGTGGACGGGCAAATCGGGAAGGATCACGTTTGCGTATTCGAGTTCGCCGATCCCGTGAAGAACGAGGGCGGGACGGAATTTACTTTCGAATTGGATTATTTCGTGAACGTCAGCCACGTCATCGGAAGGCCCCGGTTCTCCCTGTCCTCCCAGTTGGCGCCCCCGCTCAAGGGGGAATCGAAAAGCGCCGAGTTGACCGCCTTGCTTGAGGCGGTCGGCAAACCGCGTGGGGTCGAGGGCATGGATGAAAAGAAAAAACGGGCGTTGGCCGAGAGCTACCGTTCCATCGATCCGGAGTGGATGGAGTTGAATGGAAAACTCTCCGCTCATGAGGCAAAAAAACCCGTTCCCCAAAAGATCAGGATGATGGTCTCGAGCGAGGGTTTCAAACCGATCAAGCATCATGCGGACGGCAGAGGCTATCCACACTTTTACAAGCAGACCCACTACTTGGACCGCGGAGACCCAAACCGGAAAGGGGAAGTGATCGGACAGGGCTTTCTCCCTCTCCTCATGAGAAACGGAAAATCCTCAGCCCATTGGCAAAAACCTCCGCCAGATGGAGCGAGAACCTCACGCAAGCGACAGGCTTTGGCCAATTGGTTGACTGACGTCGAGCATGGGGCAGGGTATCTTTTGGCCCGGGTAATCGTGAACCGCTTGTGGTTGCATCATTTCGGACGGGGGCTGGTCGCCACGCCCAATGACTTCGGCAGGCAGTCGGATCCGCCTAGTCATCCCGAATTGCTCGATTGGCTCGCATCCCGCCTGATCGAGAACGGCTGGAAGCTCAAACCCTTGCACAAGTTGATCCTGTCCAGCGCAACTTGGAGGCAGGCCTCGCAGTATCAGGAGCAAAAGGCGGGCAAGGATCTGGAGAACCGTCTGCTTTGGAGGTTTACCCCGAGGCGCCTGGACGGGGAGGTCATCCGGGACTCTCTTCTCTCGGTCTCGGGCCTGCTGGACGAGACGATGTACGGGAAGGGTACCCTGAACCAAAACAGCCGCAGGAGGAGCATTTACTTCATGATCAAGCGCAGCAAGTTGATCCCGGTCATGCAATTGTTCGATGCTCCGGAACCGTTGGTCAGCCAGGGACGGAGGATGAACACGACCATTGCTCCGCAGGCCCTGATGTTCATGAACAGCCCACTCCTCCGTGAATATGCGGCCAACTTCGCCCGCAAGCTGGAGGCCGGGCCGGAAGGTTCCCTAACGGTTAAGGTGGAAACCGCTTACCGGCAGGCGCTCGGTCGCCTGCCCGATGCCGAGGAAAGGGAGGCCGGCCTATCCTTTCTGCAGGCCCAGCAAGACTCCTACCTGCAGGACAGGCAGGGGAACCCCCGCTTGCTCGCCTTGACGGATTTTGCGCAGGCTTTGTTCGGACTCAACGAATTCTCATACCTGAGGTAAGATGATGGACGGTTCCAAACTTATGCAGTCACCGGAATTCTCAATGAACCGACGGGCCATGCTGGGCCGATGCGGAATGGGGTTGGGCGCTCTCGGGCTAACTGGCCTTTTGCATGACGAGGGGTTGTTGGGTGCGTCGAATCCGTTGAGCTCGAAAGCCCCGCACTTCCCGGGCAAGGCGAAGTCGGTGATCTGGATCTTCGTAAACGGCGGGCCCAGTCAGGTGGATACCTGGGATTATAAGCCGGCTCTCGAGAAAATGGACGGAAAGACCATGGAGGGGTTCGACCGGTTTACGGGCTTTTTCGCAAATGCGGTGGGTGGGCTCATGAAAAGCCCATTCGAATTCACCCCGCGCGGGAAATGCGGCAAGCCCGTTTCGGAGATTTTTCCCTACCTCGGCGAACACGTCGACAAGATGGCCTTCATTCATTCCGGACATACCGAGTCCAATAACCATAGCCCGGCCTTGTTCATGATGAATTGCGGGGTTCCCCGGATGGGGTTTCCCTGCGCGGGCTCTTGGGCTACCTACGGGCTGGGTTCGAGCAGCAAGGACTTGCCTGCCTTCGTTGTGATGAGCGATCCGCTCGGGCGGGGGTTACCCAAGGGGCATGCCGCGAACTGGGGGGCGGGCTTCCTGCCCAGCGTTTATCAGGGTACCTACTTCCGTCCCAAGGGCGACGCCATCGATAACCTGCACAGGCCCAAGGAACACGATCCTTCCCGCCAGCGCCGGCAGCTCGACTTGATGTCCAATCTCAACCGGATGGACCTCAAGAGGAATCCGTTCGAACAGGAACTGGCCGCAAGGATCGAGAGTTTCGAACTGGCTTACCGCATGCAAAGCTCCGCGCCCGAAGCCCTGAACGTCTCTTCGGAACCGGAGTACTTGAAAAACCTTTACGGTCTCAACCAGACCAAATCCAAACACTTCGCCGCCCAATGCATGATGGCCCGCAGGCTGGTGGAGCGCGGGACGCGCTTCGTCCAGATCTACTCGGGCGGGATGGCCAACCAGCGCAGCTGGGACGGTCATTCCGACATCAAGGGGAACCATTCCGGCTTCGCGGCCGAGACGGACCAGCCGGTGGCGGGGCTCCTTACCGACCTCGACCAGCGGGGCCTGCTGGATGAAACCCTGGTCATCTGGGCGGGTGAGTTCGGACGCCTGCCCGTTGCCCAGAAGGGCGGCAAGCCCGGGCGCGACCACAACCCGCACTGCTTTACCGCATGGCTGGCGGGAGGCGGAGTCAAGGGTGGCGTCTCCTACGGGGAGTCCGATGAAGTCGGGCACAAGGCTGCGGTGGACAAGGTTCACGTGAATGATTTTCACGCCACCATCCTGCACCTGCTCGGATTTGATCACCTCCGGTTGACCTACCGCTACGGAGGAAGGGATTTCCGCCTCACCGACGTTGCGGGCAAGGTGATCGCGCCTATCCTAACCTAGGCGGCAACGGGCTTCCTCGATTCCCCGGAGAGCTTCGCCCGCCTGCAGGTTGAGGGACATGGCGCCCTTGGGGCTCATGCATTCGCGCGGGTTGATCCTGAGAAAGGTTCCGCCGGAAGCCCGCCAGGCCTCCTCGCAGGCGGTGCGGACGGTGGGGATGGAGGTGCCGGCTCCCATCTCGATTACCGACAAGCGGGGGCCGGCGCGAAGGGTCGTCCAGTCGCGGATTCGTTTTCCCTGTTGGCCGGAACGGCTCGAGTCCCACCCCCAGTCCGAGAACATGAGGATATTGGGACGGGCCATTCCCCCGCATCCGGGACAGGAGGGGAGAGGCTCAAGGGCCCGCAGCGTTTTCTCGTCGACTTCCACCTCGAGGTCATCCTCTACGGGCCAGGGGTCTTCGCCGCAGGCTTCAAGGCATTGAAAATGCATGAGGGAGCCATGGCACTCGTAGATTTCCTTATCGGAGAATCCGGCCTCCTGAAAGTGCCCGTCTACGTTCGAGGTGTAGACGAAGGAGGAGAGGCCGAGTTCCTCGATCCATTTGAGAAGGATGGAGAAGCCGTCGTGGGGCCTGGTTTTGCGGTAGAGGCCGAGCCGGTGTCCATAGAAGCCCCAGGCCAGGCCGGGGTCGGAACGGAACCAGCGGGGGTTGGCCATTTCCTCGAAACGGATACCGAGACGGGCGAGGGGCGGGTAGGCCTTCCAGAAACCCTCGGAGCCCCGGAAATCGGGCAAGCCGGAGTCGACCCCCATGCCTGCTCCAGCCCCGATGAGGAGGGCCTCCGAGCCGGCAAGGGCCTCCGCAAAGGAGACGATGGTTTCGTTTTGCCTTTGGTTCATTGCAGAATTGTGTGGATCGTGTCTTTTTTTCTTTGTATAGTGTTCCTTGCCAATGTTTCATGCCCTTGGCTCCCAACGAACTAACCTTGAAACACAAAAAGGATATCCTTGTCACGGTTTTCCTGACCGTCATTCTCGGGCTGTCGGGTTGCGTGCCGGTTCCGTCTCCCGCTCCTCTCTCCGACGCGAACCGAAGCGCACGCCTCGATGGGTTGCCCCTTGACGCAGAGGTCCTGGCCGAGCCAGTCACCCCCCAGTTGGAGCAATCGGGCGGGTTGGCCCTCTCTGCAGACGGCACCTTGTATTTTGGGAACCACCGAAAGTCGGGCGTGGTCGGAAAGTATGCCCTTGGCAAAAACAAGGAACCCGAGAACTTCATCGATCTTACGGAATGGATTTCCGCCACGGGAGACGTCGACCTGCGGGTGGAGGGGCTGCGCCTGGATGACGAGAACAGGCTCCTCATTGCGGAGGCGGGTACGGGAAAGCTCCTGCGGGTTTCCCCCGATGCCCGCAAGCTCGAAGTCTTGGCAGATTCCTACGACGGGTACCGTTTCGCCACGGTCAAGGACCTGGCCATCGGGGCAAACGGGGATCTCTATGCCAGTTCTCCATACTCGGGTACGGTCTACCGGATCCGTCCCAAGACCGGATACGTGGGGATCCTCAACGAGGACCTGGTCCGGGTGGAAGGACTGGCCATCAGCCCGGACGGCAAGCGCCTGGTGGCGGCCGAACCGGATGCATCCAGGGTGGTGGTCTTCGACATCCCCGATGAGCTGGTAACGGTTTCGTCCTGGACGCTGGTTGATTTCTCACCTTCGGGCGTGGAACCGAGGGGCTTGGCTTTCGATGAGAAGGGCCGCTTGTTCGTGGCCTTGGGCGACCGCAGGGAAATCCGTGTCTTCGACCTCGAAAAGGGGGAAGAACTGGTCGTGTACGATGCTGGAGGCTCGGCCGAGAGCCTGACCTACCGGGACGGATCCCTCTTCGTGTCGGGGGGCGACAGGATACGCCGGTTGCTACTGCGCGACTAGGGCACGACCTTCATTACCCCGCGCATGAGGATGGCGTGGCCGGGAAAAGTGCAGACGTAGGGGTAGTCGCCCGGCTCGGGGGCGGTAAAGGAGATCTTCTCGGTTTCCCCGTGGTCGAGCATGGTCGAGCCCCAGAGAATCTTGTCGGTGTCCGGCTTGAACTGCTTGGCGAATCCGTCGGCTCCCATGTCTACGGCCATCTTGGCCACGGCGTCGGCTTGGCCGGGCTTGACGAAGAGCAGGTTGTGGGGAGGAAAGTCGGGGTTTTTGAAGGTCACGGTCACCTTCTGCCCGGTCCGTACGGTGAAGGACTTGACGTCGTAGACGAGCTTTTCCTTAACGCTTGAAATGGTGACCTCGACCTTGTCGCCCTCGGGGGCTCCGGCATCTTTGAAACCCGCTCCACCCACCTTCATGGCCACAGAGTAGAGGCTTTTACGGGCGGTCACGAAGAGGGTCTTGCCGTCCTCACCGCCGAAGCAGAGGTTGGAGGGACGCTCGGGGAAGGGGATGTCCCCGAGATGCTTGCCCTTGGGATCGTAGACCTTGACCTTGTCGGAGGTCAGGTAGAGGTTACCCCTGTTGTCCATGGCCAATCCGTCCGAGCCCGAGTCAGCGAAGAGGGTCTTGTTGGAAAGAGCGCCCTCCTCACCCTCGTCGACGTCGTACCGGAAGGTTTTGCCAGCCCCATGGTCGGCGACGTAGAGGTGCTTGCCGTCAGGGGTGCCGAGGACGCCGTTGGGGCGCTTCATGTCGTCGATGACGCGGAAGACCTGGTCGCGGTAGGGTGTCACGTAGTAGACGTGCTCTCCGTCCTGAGAGAGATCCTTGTTGCCGTAGTTCGGGTCGCTGAAAAAGATGCCGCCGTTGGGATGGACCCAGAGGTCGTTAGGCTTGTTGAAGCGCTTTCCGTCGAATTGGTCGGCCATGAGCTCCTTCTCACCGCCGTCGTCGTAGAAGGACTGGATGGTGCCTTTGCCCCCGAGGCAGGCCACGAGGTCCCCCTCGGGGGTAAAGTAAAGCCCGTTGGCTCCCCCCGAGTCCTTGAGGAAGACGGAAAACTTCTTTGTCTTGGGGTCCCAGCGGTGAATCCGGTTGTTGGGGATGTCGGTGAAGAAGAGCATGCCGTCCGGGCTGGCGGCGGGGCCCTCCGTGAAAATGAAGCCGTCAGCCAGTTTTACGGGCTTGGCCCCTTTGGAAACGAGGGAATCGAGCCCGCCTGCGGATTCCTTCCCGTGGGCGGGGAAGGAGGAGGCAAGCAGGGACAGGAAGAGTGGCAAGGTCTTGTTCATGATGCTTCGAATAAGGATCGTGGATCGGCATTGCAAGGATAGGTGGTCTTGAGGAACCCCGAGTGAGCCCTCCCGGCCAATAGCGACCGGAACCGGAATTATCCCCGCCTAGAGCTTTTTGGCCCAGAATTGTTCTACGGTCTTGGCCGCGATCTTGGCATGGTTCTCCGGGGAAGCAAGAACTTTTCCGAGTAGCTCCCCGTTGACTACGTTGTGCTGCTGGTGAATCCAGAGGGCCTCCAGGAAGTGGTGGGCATGGGCCTTGTTCTTGGCGTCGAATTGCTTGAGCCACTTTTCGGTTTCCCTGATCACGTCGTCGGTGTTGCGCTCGCTCAGTTCGATGCGGGCCCGGTGGCGGACGACGTAGGTCGGATTCTTGAGGTGATCCAGTAGGGCGGGGATGGGCTCTCCGTCGATCTTGACGGGCTTCATGAGCGGACGGCCCTTGGCCGTGATCCGGTACACCCGGCCGTGGGTCTTGTTGCGGTTGGGGTCGCGGATGTTGTGCTGCATGTGCCCGACGATGACGTTCTGCCAGTCGGAAACGTAGAGGGCTCCGTCGCCCCCGATCTCGATGTCGGTGGGGCGGAAATTGCGGTCCTTGGGAGAGACCATGAGGTCGTCCACGGCAGTGCCCTGGCGGTTTCCGTTGCCATCGTCGGCTAGGGTATACTGCTTGATCCCGAGAAAGCCGATGGAGTTGCAGATAAGAAAGTTTCCATTGTTCTTGGCAGGGAAGTGGGCACTGGAAAGGACACCGCAGGAGGGAACGGGCCGGACGGTTTTCTTTAGCAGGGACTGCATCTTGAAGCCGCCCTTTCCGTCGGGGCGGACTTGGTAGGCCCGTCCGCCGGTCCCGTCGGTGGCGTAGTGGTAGCCCCAGTAGTCGAAGCTGATCCCGTGCGGGTTGGGGCTGTTGTTGGCGTGGAAGGAGTACTCGAAAGTACGGGGGTTGAAGCGGTACATGGCGCTGTTGCCGTGCTTTTGCGGCCCTTTCCAGGGAGTCTCGACGTTGGAGACGTGGAAGACGCCGCGCTGGTAGTATATGTGACCGTCGGGGCCGAAGATCAGGTTGTTGGCCGCATGATGGGTGTCGGCGGAGTCGATCCCGTGCATGATGCGGATGCGGACGTCGGCCACGTCGTCCCCGTCGGTATCCTTGAGGTAGATGAGGTCGGGGGCGGAGGCCACGATGACCCCGCCGTTCCAGAACTCGAATCCGGTCGGGTTGTGAACCTTGGCGAAGGTAATGGCCTTGTCGGCCACTCCGTCGCGGTTCTCGTCGGGAAGGATTACGAGGGCGTCGTTCATTTCCTTGAGGGGCTCCCACTTGGGGTAGGTGGGCCAGGCCGCGACCCAGAGCCTTCCTTTTGTGTCGACCGCCATCTGGACGGGGTTGGCGATCTCGGGAAATTTCTCCTCATCGGCGAAGACGTTGATCTCGAGGCCTTCCTGCAACTGCATCTGGTCGGCGGTCTCCTGAGCCTTCAGGTACTTCACGGAGCCTTCCTTCTGGGAGTTGCTGCTCTTGGACTTGCCTCCCACGTTGGACTTGACGGCGATGGGGGCGGGGACGTTGGAATCGTCGGCCACGATGGTCTTGCCCTTGGCCGCGGAATGAACGACCTTGTCGCGGTTTGTGGTCATGACGTCGATCATGGCGAGCTCGTGCCAGAGGACCTCCTTGTTGGACTGGTTGTCGACGAAACGCAGGCCTGAGCGCCCTCCCCAGACGTCGTTCCCGTCGGTTGCCCGGTAACGGTTGAACCAGTGCCAGTTCTTGTCCAGTACGGCCCTCCTGGTTTGCTCGAGGTGAGCGTGCTTGACGGGAGCGTCCTTGCCGAAGACGGACTTGAGGATCATACGCGCAAGGTGGTCGTTCCCCTCGCTGGTGAGGTGAATCCCATTGAGGGTGAGGTGCTCGTGGCCGTCCTCCGGATCTCCCTTGGAGCCGCTGGAGGGGCGGTTTTGAGCGAAGAGCTTCTGGGTGGCCGCGAACAAGTCGACGTACTCGAGCTTCTTGTCCTTGGCCACCTTGGCGGTCACCTCGGTGATCTTCTTGAGCCTTTCGTTCTGCTCCTTGCCGTCGGGCAAGTTGGGTGAATTATGGTTTTCGTGGGCGATGGGGGAGAAGAGGACGATCACGGGGGCGGATTTGCCGTTGTACTTCTTGCCCAGGGTCTCGTCCACCCACTTGCCGAGCTTGGTCCCGTAGTCACTGGGGTTGTCGTCCCATGCCTCGTTGGCCCCGAAGAAGGTGAGGATGACGTCGGCCTTGGAAATCTCCAGGTAGGTGTGCGGGTCGATGAAGCCGCGGTTGCGGGGTCGGTTGTCGATCTTGTCGCCGCAGAATCCGTGGTTCCGGAAGGTCAGCTTCCTGTCTGGCATGGCGAGCTGGGCGTAGGTCTCGAGCCATCCATGGTGTTGCATGCGCTCGGCGAGGGTGTTGCCGAGCAAAACGATGCGTTGACCGTTCTTGACCTCGAGGGCTTGGGCGTCTTGCGGGAAAAGGACAAGAACCCCCGCGAGGAGGGCAAAGGCGTTGAGCATGAAAAAGCCGGCTCGGGCTTTTCGCGGGATGGAGGGCGAATGAATCATTGCAAGGTTGGGACGGCCGGGACCGGGATTGTTTTGGTTGTAGGTGTAGGGGTTTCGTTGCTAATGAAGATTAAAAGGGAAGGAACGGCTCATGCTCAAGAAGCAAAATGCGTTTTGCGCCCTTTTGGATGTGAGGGAGGGGAGATCCGGATCCGGTTATTGAATTGAGCTTATAAACTGAGGTTGTCAGTCGGATGAGGTTTTTCACAAGCTTTTTCCTTTGGTGATAACTTCTCTTTGACTTGAGAGGCGCGGTCTTCAGTTTCAAGGGAGGTAAAAACCTAAGTTTAATTATGGATGAGGAATTTCTTCACTTGTTTGAGGAGTCGCCTGCATTGCGGCTCATGCGTGGTCGTCTAGGCTCCTTTGTGGTTGGCTTCTTTTTGAAGACCTTCAAGCAATGGGGGGTGGTCGAGGCGTCCGAGGAGGAACTCGGAGCGACCTTGGCCGAGCACATCGAGCAGATGAGGGAACTGGAAGACTTCGATGCCCCCAAGCGCCTTCCTCAGGAATACCTGGACGAATGGTGCGACGAGAATCACCGTTACCTGACCAAGGTTTATGATGAGGAAAAGGAGGAGTACGTCTTCCGCTTGACCAGGCACTCGGAAAAGGCCCTCAGTTGGCTGCAGGATCTGCTCGCCATGCAACACCGTGGATACGCCACCACGGAGTCGCGCTTCAACCGTATCTTGCTTGAGATGCAGAACCTTTCCCAGGGCGTAAATGCGGACCCCGAGGCACGGATCAAGGAACTGGCCCGCAAACGGGACGAAATAGACGAAGAGATCCGCAGGATCCAGGAAACCGGGGAGGCCCCCATTTTCGGGGAGGACGTCATCCGCGACCAAGTCTACGACCTCTCCGACTTGGTGGAGCACTTCCTTTCCGACTTTCGGGCCATCGAGGAATTCTTCAAGGATCATGCCCGTGAAATTTCCACCCTCTATGCCCAAGGGGAGGCGTCCAAGGGGGATATCGTGGAGCACGTCCTGGATTCGGACGAGGAGCTGCGCTCCTGCGACCAGGGCAAGAGCTACTTCGGTTTTCGAACCATGATGACCAACCCGACCTTGGCACGGCAACTGAGAACCTTGGCCGAGCAAACCTCCCAGATTGCCCGCAAGCGGGGACTCGACCCGAAAAAGACCTTCCTCAACCTTGGGGACAGGCTTTTCGGGGAGGCGGGCTCGGCTCATGGAGCCTATGGCCGCATCAGCCGGAAGCTCAGGCAGGTGGTGGGGGAGCATTCCGGTGGCGGCGGCAGGTACGTCAGGGATACCCTTTCGAAGATCAGGCGTCAGGCCTTCCGCTTGCGGGAGCAACCGCCCGAGGACTGGGATTTTGAGATCGAGATCCGACCTCAGTTGTTCGGCCTTATGGAGGCCGAGTTCTGGGAACCCAAGGCCGTCGAGCCCTTCGCCGCCATCACTTCCTCCAAGACGGAGGACCCGGAGTGGATGAACGAGATTCTTCATTCCGTCGGGGCTCCTCTCGACCTGGGGAAGTTCCGAGACCGCGTCGAGGAAGTCCTCGACGAACGGGAGGCGGCCAGCCTCTCGGACATGGTGGAAAGATACCCGCTCGAGCGTGGAATCGTAGACGTCGTTTGCTACCGCGTGATCGCGGGCGAGGACAGTCGCCACTCCATCCTCCGGGACGAAATCGTAAACATTGACCTAAACCGCCCCTCCCAGCCCCGCTACGTGGAGGTGGAGCAACTAGTCTTCCAACGCTAAAGCCTATGAATCCAGCCATTACTCACCGACACGTCATCGTGCGCCTGCTAAACGGACCCATCTACCAAGAGGACATGGACCTCTGGGGCCGCCTCGGGGCCGAATGGGATAAAATCAAAAGCCACTTCTTCGAGATGGGCATGGAGGTCGCCCGTGACGATTCCGCTGGATACGCCTACATCCGTCAATGCGAGGAGGAGGCCGCGGAAGGGGAGGAGGGCTGGGAAGACGAGGCGGTCGCTCCCTTGCCCAGAGTACTTCGCAGGACCCGATTGTCTTATCACCAGACTATCTTCATGGTTCTTCTGAGGGAGGAGTTGATGCGCTTTGAGCAGAACCAGGAGGAGGGAGACCACCTTTATCGCTCGGCTCTCGACCTGAGGGAGATCATGGTGCCCTACTACCCGGAATTGCACGACGAGAAGAAGGTTCACCGCCAGATTTCCGCCCTTGTCTCGAAATTCGAGGAATGGGGGATCCTCAAGAAGGTGCGCGACCGAGACGATGGCCTTTACCGGGTGGAAAGAATCATCAAGGCGAAACTGCCTCCGGAAAAACTGGCAGAGGTCCGCGACCAGATCAAGAGACGCTTGCCTGAAATCGACGAAGAAACGGAGGATGAAGATGCTTGAATCCCAACTTGAACTAGAATTTTCACCGGACAAGTCCACTGCCGGCTATCGCCTGCACGAATTGTCCGTACTGAACTGGGGAACCTTCCACAAGGAGGTCTACTCCATGCGCCCGGACGGACGGACCTCCATGATCACTGGTCGGAACGGCTCTGGCAAGTCGACCATCGTCGATGCCCTTCTCACCCTGCTCGTCCCAAATCGCCTCCGTAACTACAACGTTGCCTCAAGCCAGGCCGGGAGCCGGGAGAGAAACGAGCGCGACTACGTTCTCGGGGCCTATTCCGAAATTCACGACGCGACCACCGGCCAAGGCCGCAAGGAGACCCTCCGCAAGCCCGGGGAATCCTACACCGTCCTGCTTGCCTGGTTCTACAACGAGGCCTACAAGACGGACGTCTCGATCGCCCAGGTTCTCTGGTGCCTGCCCAGCGGAAAGGTGGACAAGATCTATTTCGTGGAGAAGAGAAAGCTCTCCATAGAGGAGGACTTCAACGAGCTTGGTGACGTCGACAACATCCGAAGAATCATCAAGGAGCGCGGTTTCGCATCCTTCGACTCCTTCACCGCATACCACAAGAAGTTCGAGTCCATGCTCTTTATGGACACAGACCTGGGGAACCGTTCCCCCATGTCCATCTTCAACCAGGCCGTCTGCATCAAGGACGTCAAGGACCTGACCCAGTTCATCAGGGAGCACATGCTTGACGACGGGGGCTCCAAGGAGAAGCTCCTCGCCCTGCAGGAGCGCTTCGACGACTTGCGCAGCACTCACCGGCGCATAGAGACCGCCGCTTATCAGCTTGAGCAACTCGATGAGATCCGCGATACTCATGGCTCCTTCCTCGAGGCGGCCGGTGAACGCGATCATGCAGTGGCCATCCATCAGGCCACCGAGCCCTTTTACGCCCAGTCCGAGCTGGACCGCCGCACGGAATGGATCGACGAGCTAAAGCACCAGGAGGAAGCCGAGCGGGCCCGCCTGAAGAGTTCCCGAACGGAAGTCGATCGATTGCGCGAAAAGCTCAATCATCTGGAGCGGGCCTTGTCCGACAGCGACGAGAACCGCAGGCTCGAGCAAGTCGGGGCGGAGATGGACCGGTTGCGCGACAAGCGCGAGGTCGTGACCAAGCGGGCGGCGGTCTTCGAGCGCCACCTTTCGTCCTGGGAAAAAGGCTCCGTGGTCAAGGAGGAGGAGCATTTCCTCACCTTGCGCCGCGAACTGGACTCCCAGTTGCCCAGGCTTGAAGCGAAGGTTGCCGACCTGGATGAAAAAATCCCCGAGATTTCCTACGGGTTGCGCAAGGCAAGCGAGCGCGTGGAAACTCTCGAGGACGAGCGCAGCTTTCTGCTGGAGGCGAACTCGAACGTACCTGCCGAGATCGCCCGCCTGCGCAATGCCCTCGCATCCCATCTCGATCGTGACTCCGGCGAGTTGCCTTTCGTGGGGGAGCTAATACAAGTCGTTCCGGACGAGGACAAGTGGACCGGTCCGATCGAGAGGTTGCTCCGTTCCTTTTCCCTAACCGTCGTTCTTTCCCCCAAGTTGGCCAAGGAGGCGGAAAGCTATCTCGAAGAAAACCACCTCGGCGAGAGGCTGGCCTTCGTTTGCCCCCAGCCCGATCCTAAGGAGCCCAAGCTCCATGACGACTCGGTGGTGGCTAAGCTTGCCATCCGCTCTGAACTGGAGGAGATTCGTCAGGTCTGGCTTCGTTCGGCCTTGGCGGAGCGTTTTCCGCACCTTTGCAAGGACAAACGCGACGCTTCCTTTGCCAAGTGCAAGTTCGCCCTCACCATCGACGGACTCGTCAAGCACGACGGGGTCCTGCGCGAGAAAGACGACTTTTTCTTCCTCGAGGATGCCACCAACTGGGTGATGGGCTGGGACGTCGATCCTAAGCAAAAGAACCTCGATGACGCCCTGGCCAAATGGCGCGATGAAGTCGACCAGGCGGGCCGGACCGTACGGGAAGCCGAGTCGGAAAGGCAATCCTACCGCGTGAAGCTGCGAGCGGGAGCTCAACTGCAGGCCTGCGCCAATGAATTCTCCGATATCGATCACGTTGGCTTGGGTATCAGGATCGCGGATCTGGAGGAAGAGGAACGGGTCATCGTGGGCGGCTCGGACGTCCTCAAGAAACTCAAGGAGGACCGTGACTCCGCGGAGCAAAAGCTGGAGGAAGCCCAGACGACAAGGGATGAGGTCCTTCAGCGGATCGGGGGCGTGGAAGCCCGGGCGGAAAGGAACGATTCCAGAATTTCCTCCCTCAAGGCTCTCCTGAAGGAAAGCATGCTGGAGTTCATGTCGGCCGAGGCTGAAACCGATGAAGCCGAGGAAGAGGAAGCGGAGAAAAGGCTGGAGACTCTCTTCAAGGATATCGAGAAGGAATTCGGAGCCGCCCCGGATGAGCCCGACCAGATCGAGGAGGCCGCCCGAACGGCGACCCATAAGCTTGAAAAGAGAATCCATAAGCTGGAGTCGGGGATGGACAAGTTCCGCGACAAGAACGTGGCCGCCATGCAGCGCTTCATCGGGGATGCCCGCAACCAGGCTTTTCGGGACGATCTCACTCTCCATCTGGAGGAAGGATACAACGACGATACCTATTCCTCCTTTGAGAAAATCCGCTCACAGATCGAGGATGAGGACCTGGCCAAGAACCGGGAGCGCTTCGAGGAGCTCCTGCGGGTGCAGGTGCCGGAGGAGGTATCTGGTTTCAGCGAAGCCCTGGAATCCCACCGTGACCGTATCCGAAAGCGAATCAACGAGCTCAACGAGCACCTCTCGAGGGTTACCTTCGACCGTAAGGAGGGAACCTTCATACAGCTCAAGTTCGAGGATGCCGGTGATGATGGGGTGCGCCGTTTCAAAAAGCTCAGGCGCCATGCCCTGGAGGGAGATCTCGAGGCGGACGACGAGGACGAGCGCCGGCGTGAGCGTTATCACCGGGTCGAGCAATTCCTGGCCGAACTGGAGCAGGATGCAAACTGGACGACCCGGGTAATCGACGTACGCAACTGGTTCCGTTTTCGGGCCGACGAATTTTACAAGGAGGACGAAAGCCTAAGGCAAAGCTACAGCGGTGCGGCGGGTAAGTCGGGCGGCGAAAAGAACCGCTTGGCCTCGACTATTCTGGCCACTGCAATCGCCTACCAGTACGGAATCGACGTCGGAGGGAAGCAAACGGAAACCTTTCGTCTCGTTGCGGTAGACGAGATGTTCAGCAAGACGGATGACGAGTTTTCCCAGTTCCTCCTTGATTTGTTCAAGGAATTCCATCTCCAGTTGCTCATCGTTCAACCCTTGGACGCAAAGATCCACGTGGTGCAGAAGTACGTCGAGCGCTATCACGTCGTGGAGCGCAGAGACGGGCTTTCCTTCGTTGGCGACCTGAGCGTCCGTGAATACCTCGGGGACCAGTTCGCCGGGGAGGAGGGCGACTCGGTGGAGGAAGAGACGGACGAGAAGGTGGAGGCTGAATCCTAAGCCCTTCCTCCCGTGCCTAGCAGCCATCCCTTCGCAGATCTTGCCATGGCGGGATCGCATCCTTGGCGACTATCCTAGTGGAATGAGCGAATACCTTCCCGATCCATCCCGCTACGACGGAAGAATGCCCTACCGCAAGTGCGGTCGCTGGGGCCTGAAGCTTCCTGCAATTACCCTGGGTTGCTGGCATAATTTCGGAGGCGACGCTCCGACCGACAAGCAACGGGGGATGATCCATGCCGCTTTCGACGCAGGCATTACGCACTTCGACCTGGCCAACAATTACGGACCGCCCTACGGATCGGCTGAGGAAAACGTAGGGTCTATCCTGCAGGACCTACCCCGCGACGAGATCCTCATAACCAGCAAGGCCGGTTACGACATGTGGCCCGGCCCCTATGGCGAGTGGGGTTCCCGCAAGTATCTGCTGGCTAGCCTCGACCAGTCCCTTAGAAGGATGAAGGTGGATTACTTCGACCTCTTCTATTCCCATCGATTCGATCCGGATACCCCGCTTGATGAGACCATGGGAGCCCTCGACACGGCCGTTCGCCAAGGCAAGGCGCTTTACGTTGGGATCAGCAGCTACTTGCCGAAATCGACACGCGAGGCTCATTCCATCTGCACGGCAAACGGACTTGCCCCGCTGGCCATTCACCAGCCCAATTATTCCATGCTGAACCGCTGGGTTGAAAATGGCTTGATGGACCTATGTGGTCAACTTGGCTTGGGCATGATCGCATTCTGCCCGCTTTTTCAGGGTCTGCTGACGGAAAAATATCTCGAGGGAATACCCGATGGCTCAAGGGCATCCCTGGAAAATTCTCCCTTGCGCAAAAACGAGGTCAACGACCAAAATCTCCGGGTTATCCGCGAGCTCAACGACCATGCCCGGGAACGTGGACAGAGCCTGGCCCAGATGGCCCTTTCCTGGGTTCTTCGGGACGAGCGCATTACCAGCGCTCTGGTCGGAGCCAGTTCCACGAAGCAGATTCTCGAGAACGTCAAGGCCGCCCGTCAAACCGAGTTTTCGGCGGATGAGCTTGCCAAACTCGACCGAATCCTGGCCAAGGCAAATCTTCCCAAGTCACTCTGGGCGGGCGAGTAGGAGAGGGCGGTTCTTTACCGCAACCCTGAGGAGCCGGGCTGCATTGCGCCGGGATCCACGGAGCCCGTTCTGCCTGCCGAAGCGTTTATTGGAGAGGCCGTTTCGATCGAATTGGTCGAGTAGTTGAAATAATGAACCTGCCCGTCCTTCACTGGAAAAACGTAGACCCAGTTCTGGAGATTCCATTGGTAGAGGAAGGGATAAAGATCCTTGGTGGACCACGCCCACCCTCTTTCCTCGGACCACGCCCAGATTCCTTGGGTATCGTCAGCAATCAAGTAGAGCCAACCGTGATGGGAATGATAGATCCAACCGTTGTCGAAACTCCTGTAGAGACCGAACCAGCTGTTTTGGAACCATCCACCTTCCAAGGGTACCGAGTCTTCTGCTAGAAGAGAAAGGGCCCTGGCGATGGGCTTTCCACTTTGTTGCGGATTCCCTTCGAGCGTAACCTTTCGAATGTTGCCCAAGATGGTTTGGTCTTGTCTTTGGGCATAGGCCCTGAAGTAAAGAACCTGATGGGAACTCGTCTCGAAACTGGAATTGAAAGTCCCTGAGCTTTGCCTTTGAGCGGAAACATTATGGGTTAACGGATCATTCAGTGCAATTTGCATGTTTGTAGAAACCAGAAACCCAACCTGGATCGGATGCCATTCAGATTCGTTTACATCAAATAATTGACCGCTTAGAATCATGGCGGATTGCCCCAATTGATGACCGATCGTCTTGACGTAGCCCATTTGATAACCTGGTCGCTGCGATTGATAACCAGTGCCAGGAGTTTGGTACCCTCCTCCGGCGGTCTGGTAGCCACCTCCCCCTGATTGATGACCGCCCCCTCCAGTCTGGTAACCGTTGCCGCCGGTCTGGTATCCCCCGTCACCGGTTTGGT
>TARA_B100001115_G_scaffold185103_1_pt1 | contig 20857 bp, 18 predicted proteins | sample TARA_B100001115 | Tara Oceans TARA_B100001115 (sample SAMEA2622652) | marine metagenome | biome: marine biome (ENVO:00000447); feature: surface water layer (ENVO:00002042); material: "saline water (ENVO:00002010), including plankton (ENVO:xxxxxxxx)" | depth 5 m | reverse complement strand
TCCACACCCATTTCCTCCTCTTTGTCTTCTTGGATGATTTCCACACCCAGTTCCTCCTCTTTGTCTTCTTGGATGACTTCCACACCCAGTCCCCCCTCTCTTTCTTGACCCCTTACGTTTCTTTGATGATTTCCCACGTTTTTTCGTACCTTTCGAAGATTTCTTCTTTACATCCGAAATTTTAACCGCGCCAAAGCTACCTTTCTTGAAAGTCCATCCAGCTTTTCTTAAATTCTTACTTTTTTTGGCTTTTTTGCTAGCCTTTCTGGATTTAATGTTTCCATATTTGTCTTGAAATAAATCATCTCTTTTTAATCCACCCGAAGTCTTTTTCGCAGTACGGTTCCAAACTTGTCTACGCGATCCTGTTGTTTGTACATGTGCTCCCATTATTTCTATACTATATTCAATATTTTTTTTAAATTTGATAGATTAATTAAATTATTTTAAAATAAAAAAATATAATTTTTAACCATGAAATGTTGTCAAAGACATGGAAAAAAAAAAGTAAAAAGATATCGTAAAAACTCAATCTATCCTTCAGAAATAATTAATTCACCAACATCTACTTCACGTCTGACAGCCAAAGAATACAATCATTTTGTGAAGGAAGTTATTTACTGTGGTGGATGTAAATCTCCTTTTAACATTGGTTCAAACGAACTTAAAATCCACTGTAATCATTGTAATCAATTCTTTCATTGTAAAATTGCAGGGAAGTGTTATGGTAAAGATTGCATGATTAAAACTGAAGATGGAGAAATTCATCGTGCAAGTTATTGTTATGGTTGTGTAGGGAAAATTACTGATAAAGGATGCCTATGTAAAGAATGTTATTCTAAATAATATAATTGTAGACCATACGGTTCAATGAAATAAATACATCTTTCATTATATTCATTGTGATCATAAATTGTTGATAGTTAAGATTATTGTAGATCTTTATCAAAACATCAATGTATTCTTTACATTGATTTACATCATTATAATTATTTATTTTTTTATTTTTATATTTCTTAAGGATTGAATATTGTACAACCTCTGACAATTGTGTTAATAGAACTTCTTCACGATCATATTCATTTGTTTGATATAATTCTTTTTCAAGTTTCTTTAATCTTTGAACAAAACTATTTGCAGATGGATATTCTCGTAAGCTCCAAACCATTTTTTTAAGTTTATCATCTGTATCAAAATCATTTTCTATAATTTCCCTTTCTTTATGAATCATATTTTCAAAGACTGATGGAGAAGAAATAACTTTGTAAACAGTTGAAATTGATTTAGGATTTCCAATAATTTCTGGTAATTGACCCTTCATAAGTGATAAGTAATCAATATCTCCGTAAAAAATAATATTCCCTTGTGTATCTTTCCCCCTTCTTCCTGCTCTTCCTGACATCTGTAAATATTCATCTTTTGTAAATTTATTTTGATTCATACCTAAGAAACAAGATGAACGTACTGGTAAATCAATCCCTAAACAAAGGGTTTTGTCAGAGATGACAATTCCAATTTCTTTATTTGCAAGTAGTTTTTGCAAAATCCAGTTATATTCATCTGGCATATTATCAATGTACAGTCCTATCCCTCTTTTTAACATTTGAAATAAAGAACTTTCATAGGGTATTTTAATCCCTAACGTTTTCTTAATTTCTCGACGAACATTTCGGATTGTATTTGCATCCATTGGTTTATTTGAACGTGTAAAAATAAAATCTTTGTGTTTTTGGAAGACATCTTGATAACAAAAATCTGGATTCTGTAAAAATTCATTCATTTCATTTGTTAAATTATGGATTTGTAGTTCCCTATTTTTATTATCTCCATTGCAAATATCATTTATCTTACTTTGATAGTACGCAGTAATAAATTGAATATAATTGTCTTTTTCTTTTCGATCGTAAAGTTCCATTTTTTCTTTAATAAAATACTCCGGATTTGTTGAATGAGAAACTTTGATACCTTCTCTATACATATCTCTTTTTTTCATATAATCTACATAGTATTCATTCTTTTTTTCTAAAATGTCATAATGAAATGGATATTCTTCTAATTCTTGATCATCAAGAGATTCATAAATAGACTCGAAAATAGATTTACAATCTTCTTCATTTGTATGGAACATTAGCATAGGAAACATATCTTGTTTTTTAGATTCTTTGATAAATTCAATTATATCTGGTTTATCCTTTTTTTTTCTAACTTGAAAATGATCAAAAATTGTTTGAATTTTTTCAGGATAATCTTTTGAAAGTTCAATACATTTTTCTTTTAAAAATTTTTCATAGTTTCGACAATCATCTAAAGTGAGTAATTTTTCTTCGGGGAAGTATTCATCCGGGGAATAATCTTCAACGATTTCATCAAAATGTTCCTCCATTACTTCCCACAATTGAGCACAATCACTTGGTGTAAATGATAATGAACTCTCTAATTCCATTTCATCAATTGAAGAATATGCACAGAATGGATGAATTTTATTATATTTATGATTATCCCATAACCATCTTTGTTGATTAATAAATCGTTTCTTATATTCAATATAATTGACCTTCTTTTTGGGATGAATATTTTGAAAACATTCTTGAAGGAAATCAATATTTTTAATTGTTGCAGACAATGCTAAAAAATTACAATTAATTAATTTAATAAGGTTTTCATAGATATTTCCATCATCTTCTTTATTTAAATTATGGATTTCATCAAATACTGCATAATCAAAATCAGTACCAATTGTAAGTAAGTTATTTTCAATTTCCTTTGGAGTACCAATAAAAATATTAGTTTTTGAATCATAGGAATAATTTGAATAATTATCAACCAAAAAATGAACTTTATATCCCATTTGAATAAAATGAGCACCAACCTGATAAACAACTGGTTTTGCTGGACAAACATAAAGTACTTTCTTATGGAATACACCCGAAGATAATGCAATAAATGATTTACCAGAAGAAGTTGGTGCTTTTACAATTACACTCTCATTATTATTTATATGATTAATTGTTTGTATTTGCCAATCTTCAAACTTTTTTTCCCCCTGTTTCCAATAATCAAGTGGTGGTAGCATATCTCCCATTTCTTTCATCATAAATAATTTATAATCATAATCTTTTAAGAGTTCTTCAATTTTTGTAAGAGTATCATTTTTAACAATGTCTTTCAAATAAAAATAAAGAATAAAAATATAATTCATATATTTATTCTTGGTTTTCCAAAAATATTCGATTAATTGTACTAAAAATTCACGTTTTCCTTCGGTTGTTTTAAGGTTATTAAAACTTTCAAATGGATTCTTAGTATCTAGCTTTTGAAATATAAACGGTATTTTTTTAAGGTCATCTTGAAAATTTTCTTTTTGTCTTTTTTCATTTTGTTGTTGGATAATTAAATCTTTCTTCTTCACAACTTTCTTTCCTTTGTGATAATTTTTTTTATTTTTCTTAATATCTTTTTCTTTTTGATAAATACAATCTTCAATCATATGTTTTAAATTAGTATTAAACGTGGATGAAAGGTCTCGTAAAAAAACCGAAAAGTCTTGTTTACTAATTTCTTGTTTTTGAAGTGTTTTCATTTGAGTATAACATAAATTATACTCGACGTATTTTTTTAAGTATTTACCGGGTACCCATTGATGCAAGACTATTACTTCTTTCTTCTAAATCTTCTTCCGCCTCGATTCTCTGTTCTTCTAATCCAAGTTCAAAATCATATTGTAGATCTGATGTTGATCCTGTAAAATCCGCGCTTTCTCCAATATTATCTTCGTCAGGAGCCTGTCTTTGACTTGCTTGTTCTTCTGCATCTTCACTAATTATTTCTCCAGCAGAAGCCATTCTTTCCCTCCTTATTGTCTCAGCATCACTTGGTTCTGGGGGATTACTTGAACATCCTATATTAATTATTTCGTATTGATTTGTTAAATATGATGAATCAACCTTTTGAGGAGATGGACAATAAAGTATTTTCCTTGAATTAGGAACTTCATAATCACTACTTTTACAAGATACATTTGTTAGACCACAATTTATATCTCCAGAAGAACAATTATCATATTGAATATTATATACATTTTTAATTTCATCTGAAATATTACATGAAACAGGGACACACGTTCCATTCCAAGTAGGATAATGTGTTTGTATTTGTTTAAAGAAACAACCTGGTAGAGTGTCGGCATCGGAACTACATGTATTTGTTCCTTCAACATCTCCACATTTTATAGAATTTAGAAAATTAGTAACATCATTATCATTAGTAGGAAAATTATTTATTTCATTTCTTGTGGATGCGTCACGAATTTCTTCAAGAGTAACATTACTTGAGAATTTACATGGCTGTTCTCCCTCGCCTATAGTTGCTGAGAATCGATTATTAATTCCATCAAAACTAAGGCTCTCCACATTTTGACCCAAACAATTTGTAAGTGGATAACATATATTTTCAATACCTTCATTATTTCTCGTTTCACAACTAACTATTCTTAATTCATTTTCATGACTATATCCAGTTGATGGTAAAAATGAGTACCCTGGTTTACATTTGAAATCTCCATAACATTGTTTAATACTAATATTATTATTACATGTTTCTTCTACTTCTTCATCATCTGAAAGATTAATTATTTTATTAATGAGATATTGTTTTGGGTCTTCTTGATCAAATAAATCCTCAGCATCTATATCCACAACCTCATCAATCCCATTATGTTCTTCTTTTAATTGATTGATTGTTTTTGAATTAAGAAGGTTATATTTATTTGATTTATTTTTCCTTGTAATATTTTTTTCTTCTAGTTCAGTTTCCTCTAATAAACATGTATCATATTTCGGAATACAACAATTTATGTTATCAAAAAAATCATTAGGATAATAATTATTACATTTTAACTCTTTTTCATCTGATGTCCCTGTTACCAATTCATAACCTTCTTGACAACCTGTTGAGTTACACATTTGTCTAATCTTATTTAAGTTTGAAAAAATTGTATTTGATGGATTGCAGCGCATTGAGGTTGCATCTTCAATTCTAGGGCTTCCATATAAACAACTACATTCTTTATATACAGAAGTACCTTCTGTTTGTTTCTTACATGTTGGAGGACTTCCGGACATATAATATCCTTCATCACAAGGTATTTTTTCATCACATAATTCCAAACCATCAATAATACATCTTTCATTTGAAATTTCTTTTCCATTTGAACAAGTACATTCTTTCTTTTGACATTTTCCATTAATCGAAGTATAATTTTTATAAAAATCATCTTCATCTTTTTTTGAGAGAAAAGTTGGAATTTCACATTTTTCTTGTGTTGAAGATGTAGATGGGGTATAAATACAACCAGGTTCTTCAATACTACAATCCACTCCAGCTGTAAGCTTACAAATTTCAGAGGTATTTAATGATGTATATCCTTTAGGGCATATACAATCTCTCTCAAGTTCAAATAAACAATCTTCATCTTCTAAATCATAAATATTTTCACCATCTAATATAATTGAGCTTTCATCATTTAATTTACAAGGACAATGATTCGTACTCATTCCACATCTTTCCATATTTGATTCATAATCATCTGCATTATCTCCGTAACAATATTTATATTTAATAATACCATCATTAAAATCACATGGTTTCCCTGGACCATTTTCATCATTTATCTCTCTTTCAAGAATTTGATATCTTTTAAACATAATTCCACAACGTTCTCTTTCTGAACCACAATTGTCTCTGTTCCAATCGGACCATTCACCTATACAAGAATTTGGTTCATGGTAAAAATCTCCTGTAATACTTCTTTCTTGTATTCCTTGTATTGTACCCAATCCCCCCTCAACTTGTGGATCTAATGATTGTGCCGGTAATGTTTCTGGTGTTTGAGTAGGATCAATTATTATTTTTTCACCTTTAATTTTTTCAGGTTCTTTTTTCATCTTAAATTTATCTGATAAAATCCTGGATTCAAATGGCATATAATTACCAAATGTTGGTTGCGTATCAAGTAATTTAGAATATTGTATCCTTTCTCTTTCAATTCTCTCATCTTTTATTTCATTTACTATTTTTGAAATATCATAATCAATTGCTCCTGTTTTTTGAGAATCACTTACAATGTTATTGTACTTAAATAATGCTTCTTGTAAATTTTCAATAGAATAATTTTTTTCTTCATAATTATCAACAAATGGATAGGATGCATAATTTTCAAATAATAGATGACTATTACAACATAAAGTTGCTATTAAAAAAGATAAAAATAAAAGCAAGATACTATACTTAAAAGAATTTTTCATCTATATAATATAGTATGTTAAAAAAATTATATCAAAAAGATGGAATTATTATGATTTTTAATGATGAAAAGAATATGGATTATTGCTACTTTTGTATCAATAATTATCATAAAAAGAAAGACAAAAAAGATTATTTTATTCAAAAAGGATTTACTTACCTAAATTAACATTCACAGTAAATAATCTTATAAATTGTGTAACAACATACGCAATAAATATTAATAAGATTATTTTTGTAAATATATTTTCTTCAAAATCTCTAAAAAAGTCACCCACACCGAGAGAAGGTAAATCTATTTTTAATATATTTGTCGAGAATAAATTATTGTATATTTCTTTTAATAGTTTTGTATTTTTATGTAATTCTGCATTACATTTTTGTTTTTCATAGTACTCTGCTATTTCAATTACTTTTTTAATCATATTTGGGAGGTGTTTTAAAAGTCTTTTTGTTAAAACCCTCATATGATCATCATAATTATCATCATCCACATTATCTGTATTCATTTTTAAGAATTGACCCATCATTTGTGTGGCATTTGATGTTAATCCTATTTCACAAATTTCGTCTGTTAAATAAACAATATCAAGACAATCCCCTATCTTACTCGGATCAAGTATCAAAAACTTTAATATTTTAGCTTCAACATATAATAAATCTTTGCGATTATTAGGATTCCCTAAATCAGTTAAATTCGTATAACTATTAATTCTCCTTAAATATTCATCATCATCGTGTTCTGTTGTCATTAGTTGATTAATACAGATTTCAAAATCCCGGTTTGTCACTTCATCAGTGGTAACACCAAAAAATTTAGCCATTGTAAAATTATTTTGTGGTGATTCAGATTCAGAATCAGATTCATCACTTTCTCTTTCTAAATTATTTTTCATTAACCAATCATAAACTTCTTCAATAACCATTGTTGAAATTGTATGTCCTGGAAAAACACTTGTTAAAACACCCCCTGTTATTGCATGAATATTTTCTAATGATTGATATTCTCTGATGTTCGCTGGTAGAGGAGCTTTTAATTGTTCTTCAGTTAGTTGGGGGGTTCTGTCCCACCATTCTAACTCAATACCATTATCCGAAAGAGGAATTGTAAAATCGTTAATTGTAACTGTACCATCTATTTCATTAATATCATCTGAATATTCACTATTTACTTTATCAGTTCTTTTAATTGCCCCCCAATTAATACCACGATTTAAATATTCGACATTATAATTAATAACTTCTCTAATTTCATCTTGAGTTGGAGATTCAGGAAATTCATATGTTTCACCTTCTGTAGGAGTTAGAAGAGGACCACATTTCAAATCTAAATCTTGAGGTACAGCATCTTGACCATATATTAAAAATTCAGAGTTTATATTTGTCCTATCTGTTGAAGCTTCTACATATGTATCTAAATCAGATGGATTTTCATTTAAAAAACGATATGCAGGAAAAGATTGATTAACCATATCATAATAATTATCAGGAATAACTCCATCATTATAAACACCTTTAGTAAATGGATATTGACAATGGCTTGGACATTCTAAAGGTTGACAATCATCGTCCGGGATCGTTGGTGGGGGATCACCAGGATTCCCTCCTTTCATACATGGAATACTAAAATCATTTGAATTAACCCATTTTGAACATGTTTGTAGGTCTGGATTATCTATATTTTGAATATAACGACATTTATTACAATCATTCATAATATAATTAATATATATTAATTCAATATTTTATTAATTTTATTTTGTGCTGTTTCTAGATAACGTGATTTTTCAATAGCAGAAGCAATTTCTTTAAAAACCGTATTCTTTTTATATAACGAATGACCAATTAAAATGGAATCCATACGTTTTTTCCCATTAATACGAAAGTCATATTCTTTCATAAAATTCCTCCAATCAATTTCAGTATCAATTGATTTTAGTGTTCCGCAGGATGTTTTAAAAGTACCATAATATTTATTAGGTAAATGCTTATGTAAATTCTCAGCTAATCCTGTTTTCCACGGAGCAATTTGATACCATACACGTTTGTATTTACAACATGAAATGATATCCGTTAAACTTTGGTCTCCAGTAACCAAAATATCCTTAATACTATCTTTCATAAGAGATATAAATATTTCTCTTTTTTGAGGTAAAATATCAGCCCTTAGAATTAATTCTCCATTTTTTTTATCATTTTGATCCAAAATATACTTTTCTTTATTGGTATTAACAATTGAAAATATCCCGTAGTACTTACGGATTATTTTTTTCACTTGTAACATAAAATTATAATTTTCATCTAATGTTTCATAAATCCATTTTGGTATCACAATTTGAAAATTACGATGTTTTTTATGATAATTTTTACATATCATTTCTAAATAGGATAAGAAACAATATTTTGAATGAACACCCCATGATGGAGAAGGTTGAATATATACTAATGCATAGGGTTTTTTCATTAAATTTTGTTGTTTGAATCTAAAATTATTAAATAATAATCCTAATTGACCTTTTCCAACACCAATGGGGAAAGTATATGGTGGAAATTCACCGTTATATTCGCTTACACTAAAAGTATTCAATACATTCGCATATGATATTAATTTTTGAAATTTTTTAATATTAAATACATAATTAATAATCGGTATAACAATCATAATATCAAACCTTAAACTTTTATTTCTGAGTTCGAGTTCTTCATATCCACTACATTCTCCATCATCCCATCCTGATTTATCCTTTCTTACCAAATGATGAATTTTTGTATTTTTTAATCCTAAATCTTTGTACTTTTGAGGACCTGTTGTACATATTGATACATTGGATGTAGGATACCATTCTTTTAGATAATCATGGAATGTTTTTGTAACAATAATATCTCCAAATCCACCACACGGTACATTAAATAAACCAATACGAATATTATGATAATGTTTTTTTTCAATACGTTTATTCTCTACAGATTTCCATAATACATTGTATAAATCTTCATATTTTTTGGATGAATTTACCTGTTTCTGAAAATGATCCATAATATAATATATGTAATATTATATTATGGATATAAATGGTGGGGAATTAGTGGCGACAGGTTCAGATAGTTGTGTATTTATACCCAATTTCCCGTGTAAAAGAGATGGAAAAATCGATGATAACCGTATTTCAAAAATAATGTATGGTGAAGATGCAGAAGAAGATAGTCTTGAAGAGAAACGTATGAATGAACAAATAAAAAAAATTAAAGGACATTCAAAATGGGCGATTATTTTTGATGAATTTTGTAAGCCTTTATCAAAAGAAATTTTAATGGAATACGATAAAAAAGGAATTGAAGATTGTATTAATGATGAAGATAGTTATTTATATGATAATTTTGATAAAAATAGTTATATGATGAATGGTAAATATGGAGGAATTACATTGGTTGATTATTTTGAAGATATATTTTTTGAAAATGTAAAACGATCAAAACATTTTAATAATCAATTTTATAAATTGATGAAAAAAATGGAACCTTTATTTTTAGGTTTAAAAGTCATGAATGAAAAAGGTATTGTTCATAATGATATTAAATACAATAATATAGTCCTACACAATGATGTATTCAAATATATTGATTTTGGTTTGGCGGGAAAAGTATCGGATAAAGAACATTTTGAACAAAGATCTTTTAATGAATTCAATACTAGAAGAATTTATTTATTTTATCCTCTTGAATATTTACTTTATTATGCAAGTAAGAAAAAAATAAATGAAGAAATGGAAAATATTACTATGGGATATTATCGTAACAATTTTGAAAACTTTGATCAAGTGAATTTATTATTTGAATCTAGTGGTCAAATATGTTATGAAGAAACGATTCAAGCATTATTTGATCAAAAAGTAAACGAAAAAAATATGATTCAAAGTATTGATGTCTATAGTTTGGGGATACTAATTCCATTAATGTTTATGTATAATACTAAATTATGGAAATATAAAAATCAACATAGCTTACTATTAGATCAAATCTTATACGATAATCCAATGGTTCAAGAATTTTTTGTATTATTTGGAAGAATGACGGAACCATTATCAAATCAAAGAATAAATGCAAAAGAATCATATCTTCAATTTAAGAGATTATTAAAGAAATATTCTCGAAAAACCCCTACAACAAAGAAAAGTAAGAAAGTAAAAAAACGTCGAGTTTCACACAGAAAGATAAGTACAAAACGTAAGAAAAGTAAGAAGATTAAAAAAAGAAAATCTATTGGGAGAGTAAATAAGCGCCGACAAGCATCCCTATAACACCAGCTCCTTTTTTAGGGTTAATTTCAGATTTATACATAAATGCAACAATAAAGAATAAAAATAATGTATTTAAACTAATAATTGATTTAGCATATCCTGGATTATCACAATTTTTAATTGAATTATATACTGAAGGATCAATAATTAAATAAACAATTAATATTCTTATTAAAATAATTAAGAAATCTTTTAAATTTGGCTTTTGAATTTTGATTCCACTTGTAAATACATATCCCATTGTACCAATAAATATAATGATATTTGCAATTACCATATATTGGATATAATCATAACGTTTAATAAAATCAAGTGAAATTACATCTCTTATTGAAATAAATACCGCGGCTAATAAAGCATAAAATAACCAAGTTTCCATCTTTCTATATATATATATAAGTTTAAAAAAAAATTTTTTAATTATTGATTAATTTATGAAATTAAATGAAATTGATTTTGATAAATTATCAGATCAAGAATTAATACAATTATGTTTAAAATATAAAATTCTTGACAAAACTGAAATCCCCAAAACAACACGAAAAGAAATACTTTCAATTATTAAAACCTTTTTAAAAAAGAAACTCCAAGTTTATGGAGAAAAGAAAAGCGGAAATACTAAAAAAGTACAACTTCAAAGAAGGATGTCAACTTCAGGTAAATTAGAAAATAACAATTTGAAATCGAACATACCGCGTCCAACAGTGAAACGTAGGATGTCACATCCTATTACTCAAGTTGAAAAAATAGACGCAAAAGAAACGATTCAAAAAAATGAAATACGAAGAACCAATACAGAAGAAGTTAAAAGAGAAATTAAATCACTTAATCCTAAATATGATGAAATTGGTATGTATCCACCCGTTAAAAAATTAATAGCTATGGGAGATGTCCATGGTGATTTAAGAGTAACAATTATTGCTCTAAAATTAGCAGAAGTCATACCCCAAACTGCAAATGAACAAAATATAAATTCTATGCACTGGTGTGGTGGCTCAACATGGTTAATACAATTGGGTGATCAAATTGATCGTTGTAGGCCTGATGAACTTGAAAAAAATTGTATTAAAGATTTTTCTGATGTTTTTGAAGATGAAGGAAATAACATGAAAATTATTCAATTGTTTTTACGTCTTGATGATGAAGCACGAAAAGAAGGTGGGAGAGTTTTAGGATTATTAGGAAATCATGAATTAATGAATATTGATAAAGATTTTCGATATGTATCACCACAGGAATTTTTAGAATTTGTACCTCAAAAAGACAGAAAATCAAAATATACTAATGATGGCTATCCCTTAGGATATTATCACCGTACAAAAGCATTTCAAAGAGGAGGAAATATATCAACTATGTATGGTTTAAAAAAGAAATCAATAATGGTAATTGGTAATTTCATTTTTGTACATGGAGGATTATCAAGAGATTTAGTAAATAAATATACCATCCATGAAATTAATAATGTAGTTTCAAAATGGTTACAGAAAAAAAGTAATGATACTGAAGATAATATTTTCGATGAAATATTTAGAGATGATGATGATATGTCCCCCTTTTGGTGTCGTATTTATGGTGAAGATGATGACGACGAAAATACTGAAAAAACATTCAATGAATTATTAAATATTATTAATCAAAAAAATAAATTATTAATGCCGGTTAAAGCGATGGTAATTGCCCATACACCCCAATTTATGGATAATAAATATCTTAATTCGACATATAAAAATCGTTTGTGGAGAGTTGATGTAGGAATGTCACGCGCTTTCGGAGAACATGATGTTTGTAAGGAGGATAAATATAGACAAGTACAAATATTAGTTATCCATGATAATGAAAGATTTGAAATACGTAAAAAACCATTCAATTCAGAAAGACACCCTACAACTGGTATTGGTGGTAAAGTTGACATACATAATGAAATGATGTATTAATGTCCTCCATTTGTACTAATATTGTCAAAAGAATCATTGGATGACAAAGAATCAGATGATTCGTTTTTTTCTCTCTGTAATTGAATTACTGGTTCTTCTTCATCACTCTCTTCTAAACCATTACCGGCTATTTCAAGTGTTAATGGTTTCTTGGGGATTGTATCAATAATACGGGTACATATTGAATTAATTTCTTCTCGTAAAGTTTCATCAATTGTATCAATATCTGCTTCAATAATTTCCCTCATAAGTAATGTTAAACAGTCATCAATATTAGAAATTATATTCTTAAGATCTTTTGATGGTTTTACATCTTTCCGCAATGTTTCATTTTCTTCTTGTAGGGTTTTTAACTTCTTATTCATATCTTCAATATGATTATTATTGATATGTTTAAAACAACGAATACTTAAACTCGATGTAAAAAAAACAATAATTAAATAATTCAAATACTTTAACATAATTATTATATAAATTATTTTCTTTTTTTTTTAAGTAATAAAATCTATGGTATTATAAGTAGAGGATGAGTGTAAACTTCCAGCAATTGGCCCCTATTTTGGCGGCTTGCATGACAACTGGTGGTGTTATCTTTCAAATAGGTAAGCATTCTGAGAAATTAGAATCCATAGGATTGAAAGTTGAGGCACAAGAAAAAAAAGAGGGATATTACAATCAATCAATTTCTCAATTATTGGGAAAAATGGATGTCTTAAAAAATGATATGAGTAATATTAAAGAAGATATTAAGGACATTAAAGGATATATTAAATCTAAGTGATATTTGTCAGGGCTGATGGAACCCCCGCCTTTTCTTTATCTGCTTCAGTACATGTATGGGGTGTAGGGATATCTTGTATCATTTTAAGGAATACATCAATATTTTCATATTTTTTATGATAGATAATTTCTCCATCTTCATCTTTCTTATTTGTAGTGGTCATTTTTTGAATTTCTTTGAGAAGATAATTGGATTTAAGACCGAATTCTTTCCATTCATCCATTTCCGTTTTTGGAGGTTTGTAATCACTGTCAATTACTATATTTGTTCCATCAAAATCTTTCATTTTCATGTCAAATACAGTTTGATACGGGATTATACCTGATTCAGGAATGTGAATCGTTTTCTTTGCATCTGGTGTATTCGCTTCACAGACTTCAAGGAAAGGGATAGCTACAATACGATGTTTCTTTTTGATACATGTTATTTTTGTGGTTGAATGAGGCGAACAATACATAAATCGACTCAAAGTAAGGATTGGTCCTTCAATCATACCCCAATACATAACAATTTCATATTCTATGGTATTCGCTACCTCATACTCTGTTTTCTTATTCTCTTCATATTCTCTTTGAATTCTTTGACGCCTTTCTTCACGAATCCTCCTTCTTTCTAAGACAGCTTCCTTTTTTTCTTTAATTTCCTTTGCTTTTGCTTTTTTTTCTTCTTCTGTTATTGTAGGGCATCTACGATAAGTATGTCCGGGTTGATTGCAATGCGAACATACCATTTTTCTTCTTATATTTTTAATTTAAATTCTTAAAAAATAAAAATCAAATTTGATTCTCTAATTAAAGATAAACTATAAAAAATACACAAAGATGACGGATAAAGTACCTTTCATGCTTGCAAAAGAAATGTGTAAAGGGATGCCAGCTCCACGATCAGATCCAGAATGTCTTCCACCAGTTGAATGGAAGTTATCTGAAAAAATGGATGGATACAGAGGACAATGGGTCAAAGTAAATGGAGAATGGATGTTTCTTTCACGAGCTCAAAAACCTTTCATCGGAACACCAGATTGGTACAAACTTTCTCTTCCAGATGTGAATCTTGATGGAGAACTCTGGGTTGGTCGTGAAAATTTTGAATCCATGGGAGTTGTCAGGAAGCACAAACCAGATCCTAAAGAATGGATTCCTGTCAAATTCGTCGTTTATGATCTACCTGAACTAAAGAAACCTTTCTCAGAAAGGCTAAAAGAACTCAGTAAAGTTGTGAAAGAGAACAAAGATCGTTGGGATGAGGTAAAAAAAACCCTTCCTGAAGAATTTCAAATTGAATGTCCTGTAAAGATGGCTACTCAGACAACAATTAAATCGGTAGAACATATGGAAGAACTCTACAAAAAGGTCATTGAGAAGGGTGGAGAAGGGATCATGTTGAAATGTCCAAATTCAATGTATGAGGACAAACGATCCAATTATATGTTGAAATATAAACCTTCTTTTGATGAGGAAGCAATTATCATTGATTCGAAAATGGGAAAAGGGAAGTATAAAAATGATCTAGGAGCATTTATCTGTCGTCCTCTTATTAATATGGATACCTATCATTTGATTGATAAAGATGAAAAACATGAATTCTCTATTTCAGGGATGGATGATGAAGTACGGCATAATTATGAAGAAACTCATCCTGTCGGAACAGTTATCAGTTATGAACACTCTGGGAAGACTAATATAGGAAAACCTCGTTTTGCACGGTATTTGAGAAAGAGGGATGATATTATTATCAAGGATGAGATAGAGAATCCAAGTACTGAAAAGAAAAAGAATCTTATATTCATCCTTAAAAAGATTGCCGATCATGAAAAGGCGAATGGTCAAGGATTTAAGGCAAATTCATATCTTAAGGTTATCACTCAACTAAAGAAGTTTAAGGATGATAGTGATCTTACGGAAACAAATATCAGAGGAGTCAAGGGTGTTGGTGATAGCATTTACACAAAGATTAATCAGATTCTAAATACCGGTTCGTGTCCTCTTTATGATAAAATTAAAGACGTTGTAGATCCTCGGGATACATTCCTTAATATTCATGGAATTGGACCAAAGAAAGCAAATGAACTTATAAAACAAGGGATTACAACCATTGATCAGTTAAGGGAGAACAAAGAGCTCTTGAATGACAAGCAGCTTATTGGTCTAAAGTATTATGAAGAGCTTCTTGAAAGGATCCCTCGTGAAGAAATTGTGAGACACGAAGGGCTTTTGAAGAAGTTCCTGAAAAAGATCGATCCAAATGCAGATCTAACGATTGCTGGATCTTATCGTAGAAAGAAAGACGATAGTGGAGACATTGATATTCTCCTGAAAGCAGAGTCCAAAGATACGTATAATACATTTATTAAGAAACTTGTTAATCTTGGATATTTGATCGAAGAACTGGCGTATGGTGATAAGAAGTACAATGGAATCTGTAGGATGGGTAGAAAAGGTATTGGGAGAAGGATTGATATTATGTTCACAAAGCCATCGGAGTATCCCTTTGCTGTCCTTTACTTTACAGGATCGGGTGAATTCAATCAAATGATGCGAAAACTTGCAAATCAAAAGGGATTCACAATCAATGAGTACAACATTGAACATCTTGAATCAGGAAAAGAAGTTGATCATGTATTTAGGGAGGAAAAAGATATCTTTGATTTTCTAGAGATGGGATATGTTGAACCCTGGCAACGTCTTTAACTTTCATTATATTCATCCAATGTAGCTAATAAATGATTGTATGCGGTTCTACCCATCTGTGTTTCATCATGTATATTTCTATATAAATATTTTCGTGGGAAACTTCCTGTATTCACTTGACGATTTTCATCTCTATTCTTTCGAGGTATTTTCATTTTATGTGCTTTTTTTTCCATGATATCTTGAAATTCTTTATCATATCGTAACTCATTTAATTTTTCACTCCACGTACTATCACCTACGTCCCCTTGTTTCATTCTACTGTATGCCTTGTTTACTTTATCTTTGAATCTATCAACACGTAAGCGGTTTGCCTGTTGCCTCATTTTTGACCAATTTTTCCTTGGTCCGGTTGGTTGGGACCCCTTCTCTGCCTCTGCCTTCGCCCTCGCCCCCCACTCTGCAAACCACGCCTCTGTCTCGGCCCCTGCCTTTGCCTTGGCTTCTTCTACCTCTTCTCTTCGTTTTTCAATTCTTTCCTTATGTGTTTCGGCAACCTTCGCCATAATCATATCGTGTGTTTGTTTAAAATCTATCTCTTTTAAACCCATTTCCTCAGCATCTATAATTCTTTCTTTAATCCACGTGGTTACCTCTCTAGCTATTTTATCCAGAATGAGAGTTTGAGTAAGAAGGGGAATATAATATTCTTCAACATGTTCCTCGGGAATCTCAAATTTTTCAATTCTTTCCTTATGTGTTTCGGCAACATTATCCATAACCCTTTGGTGTATTTGTATAGGGTTGATCATCTTGACACCCCTTTCCTTAGCATGTTCAACTCTTTCATTAATCCACTCAATTGCCTCTGTAGCTATTTCATCCGTGGGGATGAAAATTTGTGTAAGAAGAGGAATATAATATTCTTCAACATGTTCTTTAGGAATCTCATTAGTCTCTATCGAGCGATAAAACGCGTGAATATCGTCTTTTTTGTGGGAGGCGGCGAATGGTTGGACGAATGGTTCTATTACTTCAACATTATCTTCTAGGACAAGAGATAAGTCAGGAAAAGGATCCTGGGGAGGAGGGCGCTGTGGTGGAAGAGCCAGACGATTTCTTTGAAGTCTTCCTTGTAAAGACCGATTACTTTTCATACCGCCATGTAGTCATTTGCTTCTTTTACTTCTATTTCTCTTTCTACCACCCGTTGATCTTGTTTTTTTTAATGTACTTTTACTTCTTTTTATTGGTGGAGGAGGAAGTCTTCTTTTTGTGAGTGACTTTTTCAGATCCTTTAATTTCTTAGTACGTCCCATTGCATGGAGTTTCATAGCGATACTATCAGGTCGTCCTTTTTTCTTTCGTGTTCTAATATTCTTTCTTGATCTAGATCTTGATTTTGATTTGGGTAGGGCTTCTTGAGGAACTTTTGGTGTTTTTGATCTCTTTTTCTTTGTCCTTTGATTTTTTAAGAATTCAACCTTACAAAAATCACAAGATTGAAGATATCCATCATCACAATGAAATTTATGGTCTGTCATTTTCTGAGCATAATCTTCTGCGACTTGTGGAGATACACCCTTTTTTTCTAACAAACGCACAAGTTTATCACATTCTTTTCTCATATCTTCTTGACGGATCTTTAACCTTCTCATTTCCAGTTTTCTTTTTAACTCATTATTTCTTAACTCTTGACTTTTTTGACGATTGAATACTGTAGAATCATAGAATTCATTTGGACTATCCATTTTTTCATATTCTTGTTGTGTTTCGTAACCAGAACCTCCTTTTTTATTCTTACTAGTCTTCTTTTTCTTTTTCTTTTTCTTTGAAAGTTTTTTAATTCCAGTGTATCCTACTGCTCCAACCGCCGCAGGACCTAATACAGAACTAATACAAGGAGCACATACAGCCATTGCCATTATATTAATTGGTTAGATTTAAATTTTTTTTATGAATATATTATATTAATGGGAAATACACCTAGTTCTGAGGATGGTAGTTTTGACAAAGATGCATTTATTGAAGAACAAAAAAAAATAATATTGGAACAAAATGAACAAATACAAAAATTAGCGGATTTAGCTAATTCAAGTAATGGAAAAGAAAGAGAAATAGAGAGGGATGGAGAAATGAAAGTAGAGAAGAAAAGTAAAAAAACTAAAATAAATCCCTATCATGAACTACGAATAGGAGAAACATATGATGAATCAACTTTAAAGAAAGCCTATCTTTCAAGGGCAATGGTAACTCATCCTGATCGAGGGGGTACTCATGAAGAATTTCAAAGAGTAACAGCTTCTTATAAAGCATTAATGATTAAATTGAAAAATGAAAAAAATTCACATGAACACAATGAATTAAGAGATAATAGCAGTGATTTTATGAAAGAACAAGTATCTGATAATTATCAAAATAGACAATATAAAGATTTATCCAAAAATTTTGATCATAATGTTTTTAATAAAATTTATGAAGAAAATAAATTGGAAGATGTACATGATCAAGGATATGGAGAATGGATGAAAAAAAATGAAGTAACAACAGAAGATATTATACATAATTCATCATTAACAAAAGATAATTTTAATAATGAATTTGCAAAACAAAAACAAAAATATATGAGAAAACAAGGTAGAGAAATTCAAAAATATTCTGAACCAATGGAAGATATTTCATACAAAAATAAAAGCTCAATTATGATATTAGGGAGAGATAAGGTAGATGATTTTAGTGGTGAAAGTGGTGGTTTAACATATCGAGATTATAAAGATGCATATACAAATACGTTTTTAGTAAGTGATGAAATTATTGATCCAAAGCGACCAAAAGATCTAAAAGGCGCACAAAAAGAAAGAGAAAATATTTCATATGAAATGAGTGAAAAAGATATTGAAATATATGCTCTTAAAAAATTAAAAGAAGAACAAGAAGAAAAATTGAGACAAGAACGTTTATCCGAAAGAGATAGAGCTTCATTTGATATTTATGATAAAGTCCATCAACGAATGTTAGGACATTAAAAATCTCCATTTGTTTTATTAAGACCCCTACTTTGAATAAAATTCCTTTGATTATCCGTTAGACAAACACACCCAGTTGATGTCATATAAGGGGACTCATCACAACAGTTCAAACTGGTTTTATTATTTGCAAACATTGTTAACTTTTGAGGGGAATCTTCTTTTCCATCAACAGTAGGTCCTTTTAATATATCCTGTGATTTTACATAATGAGGTGGTATTTGAGTACCAAAATACGTAACTAATTCATCATTATCAATAATAGTATTTTCCATAAATTTATCAGAAGATATACATAAACCATCATATGGACCCATTCTAAATTTATCTTCGGTTGGAACCATTCTAATTTCTTCATTTTCTTCAAACATAGAAGGATCCGAACTTGATTCTTGTTCTTCTTCTCCTTCACCAGTTGGAGTATCATTTTCTGTTATCATTGTCGGACCATCCGGACCATCTTTTTCCCGAGCTTCTTGTCTTAATTTAACATATTCAGCACTTACAAAGGGTGTATTTGATGGAACAGGGGTATCAGTTGTTACTTCATCTTCTGTTGAATCATCTGTTGAAGCAGTAGCATCGTCTGTACCTGTTTCTTCTTGTTCTTCTTGTTCTTCTTGTTCTTGCCTTCTTATATCTTCTTCTTCTTCTGTAAATACCATCGAATTATTAACACCTTCATACAAACTATATTTTTTACTAAAAAGTATATGTGAAATAATGGCTGTTATTAAAGATAGTCCAATCATTAAATGATATTCATCCTTTTCAATATGATAAAATAGTATGTATGAAAAAAGGACGATTAAAAATAGTTTTCTATTCATCATAATATATTATTTAAAATATTTTTATTATTAATATTTAAAACAATTCTTAGTAAATTATTATTAATGAATAAATTAGATCATACCTGGGAATTATGGTATCATTCCATTACAGATACTAAATGGGATAAAAAAAGTTATCAAAAAATAAATGAAATAAATACATTATTTGATTATCAATATATAATCGAAACATTTAAACAAGATCATTATCAAAATGGTATGTTTTTTTGTATGAAGAAGGATATATTCCCAAATTGGGAAGATCCAGATAATCGTAATGGCGGTTGTTTATCATTTAAAATTCAATCAACAAATATTATTAATGAATGGAACAATCTTTTATTAAAATGTATTACAGGAAATATTGTTTCATCAGAATTTTTAGATGAAATTAATGGTATTTCTATTTCACCAAAGAAAGAATTTAATATTATAAAAATATGGTTGAAGAACCATGATTTTGAATATAGTAAATATTTTCAAGAAGAAGAAGGTTCATTAATGAATCTTCAAAATTCTCTTTATAAAAAACATGAGATTTAATTATTTGTATTGGGGGCTAAACATAATTTAATATTCCCTAAAGAAGCAACAGCATATTTAATAACTAATGGATAATCATTCTTAATATATAAATTAATTTGATTACACAAACCGGTACATTTTGTAAAAAGTACTAGATATTTTAGAGAATAAATTCCTTGAATTGGTAATTCTTGAGGAGAAATTTGATTAAATTTAAGTCCATTATTAGTTTCTCCTAGAATCGTTTCTTGTGATGCAAAATCCCCCGAACAATTAAGAATTAATTGAGATCCAATACTTTTAATTTCAATATTTTCACCAATATTTACCATATCTCTTATGATTTTTTGGAAATCACTTGAAGGAAGTGAAAGTTCAGTTTCAAATTCTGCTGGTGGTATTTTAATATTTTCATCTTCAATATCAAGGAGATTTAATTTATAAACCGTTTGTGAATTCTTTTCTGAATTATGTATCAAAATACCTAATTTATTTTCATTTTCTTTTTCAATAAACAATGTTAATGTTTC
>TARA_B100001115_G_scaffold174635_1_pt1 | contig 21328 bp, 19 predicted proteins | sample TARA_B100001115 | Tara Oceans TARA_B100001115 (sample SAMEA2622652) | marine metagenome | biome: marine biome (ENVO:00000447); feature: surface water layer (ENVO:00002042); material: "saline water (ENVO:00002010), including plankton (ENVO:xxxxxxxx)" | depth 5 m | reverse complement strand
ATGGGTTGAAAGGTAGCAGAACCACGGCTTAGGCGCAAGTCACGCAGACCTGCGTTTCGGGAAATGCCTCGAGGCGGTCGAGGGATATTTCATTGCCGCAAAACACACAGGCGCCGAAAGTTCCATCCGCGATTCGGTCCAATGCATCGGAGACCTCGAGCCTCTGCCTCCTCTTCCTCCTGCGCAGCTCCAGAACCATCTGCTGGTCCTGCATGGCTTCCATTCTGGATAAGCGCCCCAGCCCCTTGTCCGGCACTACGGCTTCCGCCGAGGCTTCGCTTTTGCACAGGTAATCTTCGATCTCGAGGGCCAATTCCTCGAGCTGAAGCCTGAACTGATCAATTTTCTCTTTTTCCACTGGTGGTATGCACTGATAAAAATCATTGCAGGATGGGGTAAAGGGTCAACCGCGATCATGCCTGCCCCTCCGGGATTTTTTTTCTCCTTGGGTGGGAAATTCTTGAAAAAATTCATTTTTACAGGCAATGTTTATTTATGAAAACATTCCTAGCGCTTATATTCGGCTTTTTTCTCTTTCAATTTTCCCTCGTCGCCGAAGACGAGACATGTGCCATCATGGTAGGTGAAGCAAACGACCCAGAGGAATTTTCAGAGGTCGGTGGCAAAAAGATCTATTTCTGCTGTGGTTCATGCGTGAAGGCTTTCGACGCCAACACCGCCTACTACATTAAGGCTCTTCCCGCCCTTGCCAAGAAGTTCACCGATGCCGAGAAGAAGAAGCTTGGCGTAGACAAGGTAAAGTTGCTCGACCAGCGCTATTGCCCCATTTATCCCGAGCGCGTAGTCAACCCCAATTCCAAATTTGAGACCTACAAGGGCAAGAAGGTCTACTTCTGGTCCTCAAGCGCCATCCGCAGATGGAAGCGCGACCCGGACAAGTACTATGCCGAGGCCGCCAAGCGGGGACACCTTCCCAAGCTCTAGAAATAGGCTTCACCGACTTTTTGAAAAGGCTCCGGGTTTCCGGAGCCTTTTTCTTTGCCTTGGTCTCGGCTTATTTCTGCAGGATCACGAAAAGGTTTCCGGACTCGCAGGAAACCTTCACTTGATTCGAGACGGCCTCATTGCTTTGACTCAGTTTTCCCTCTGGGCTCAGAATCGAGCCATTCAGTTCCCATCGCAGACCGCTGGTGGCTACTCCTTCACAGGGAAGCAAAGCAAGAAGACTGAGGGTTGAGCCGGCCCGGCCAGCGAGCTGAAGGGGGCACTCCGGGGTCACCCGGCCTATCCATTCCTCGTTCCCGTCAAAGGTTAGCTTGACCGCCGGATCGACTTGGCTGGAGGCCATGAGGTTAGATAAAAAATGATCGGATCTTCCTCCCAGACCTCCAAGGATAATCAAGTCCCTTGTCACGGTTTCCCGATTAAGCCAGCCAAGGGCCTTTTCGAAATCAGTGCTGTCCTGATCGGGCAACCGGATAACCCGAAGACCAGGGTATTCGCTTGCGCGCTCTTCCCCGAATCCCGAAGAGTCCATGTCGCCGATGAGAAGATCCGGACAGATTCCCGCATTCCTGAATGCAAGAAAGCCGGCATCCACCGCAACCGAAAGATCTGCCTCCTCGTGCCGCCAGGAAAGCAACTCCTCGGACGGGGGACTCCCCCCCAGAACCAGTAAGGCGTTCTCCCCCTTCATCAGCAAGTTCTTTGAGTTATCGGAAAAAACCCATCTGCTTATCGCTAATTGGAAGTTCCAGTCTTTTCATGACCAGAAGCATATCTTCCCAGACCTTGCGCTTGCTTGCCTTGCTGGGGTTATGCAGGAGATAGGAAGGATGATAGGTAACCATCATGGGTATGTCCTGGAATTCATGCCATTTTCCACGAACGTCCCCCAGGCGGCGGGTCGGGTCAGGACCCAGCAAGCCATCGGTTGCAGTCTTCCCGAGAGCCACCACGACCTTGGGGGAAACGACCTCAAGCTGGGCCTTCAGATAGGGCATGCAAAAGTTCATTTCCCTGGGAGTGGGAGGACGATTCCCGAAGGATTGGTCGTGCCGGGGCCTCCAGTTCATGATGTTGCCGATATAGACCTCGTCGCGCGGGAGGTTCATGGCATCAAGGATTCGATTCAGGAGTTCCCCTGCTGGTCCGACGAAGGGGACGCCCTGTTGCTCTTCCTCGGCGCCAGGCGCCTCCCCGCAAAGAAAAAGGTCCGCTTCCGGGTTACCGGTTCCGAAAACCACATGGCCGCCGGGATTAAGCTCAGAGTTGCAAGTGGGACAACCCACTATCTTTTCCCGGAGCCAGTCAAGTCTCTCCTTCTTAGAACCTTCGGGAATGGAAAAGGGCGTCGGATCCGGAATATGGATGGATGGATCCTCGGGGGGAGACTGAACCTGCGAAGGCTTGGGCTTCGGACGATCGTTTCCGGAAACCGCGGTGGAAACGGGCGCGGTTGGGCCGGGAGTGGAACTTGAAGAGGAAGGATCGCCAAAATTTCTCCGCAGGGAGTCCTCCAAGGCCGCCAGGGATTCCTCCTCCACGTAAAGATCCCGAACCCCCTCGCTGCGCAGGCGCTTCAGCTCGAGAACAAGGGAATGAGCGGCTTCGGCTTGGTTCATTTGCCCGGCTCCTCGAGGGCCGGCATGGCCAACTTCTCGACGTACTTGGCGAGGAGGTCGAATTCCAAGTTCACGGAATCGCCCGGCTTGCGACCGGGCAAGTTGGTCTTGGATAGAGTATGAGGGATTAGCCAGATGGCGAAGGAACGATCCTCGACGTCGCACACGGTAAGGGAACAGCCGTCGAGAGCTATGCAGCCTTTGTCCACCAGGTAACGCTCGTAGCCCGGCGGCACCTGGACCTGAAGGTATAGGTTTTTTCCCCTTTCCTCGAAAATCTCCACTGTGCCCAGGGCATCGACGTGCCCCGTCACGAAATGCCCCCCTACCCTTCCGTCCGCAGGCAAGGATCTTTCAAGGTTGACCGGGCTCCCTTTTTTCAAGTCGCTCAGGTTGGTGCGTTCGAGGGTTTCCTCAAGCAGGTCGAAGGTAGCCTCCTTGCCCTTGCTCTCGGCAATGAGAGTGAGGCAGCATCCGTTGACGGCCAAGCTTGCTCCTTGATCGAGTCCGTCTCCATCCACAAAAGGAAGTGCGACCCTAAGTTCCCAAGCCTCGGAGGCTTCCTCTAGGGACAAGACCTTCCCTACGTTCTCAACAATACCGGCAAACATTCTTAAAGAGAGCCAAACAAACAAAGGAGTGGATTGATTTAAAGATAATTTGACCCATTGGCCTCAAAGCGTACCTTTGTTATATGTCCATGACAATTTCGATTTTCAAGACCCGTACGATATTCTTATGTCTCCTCCTTCTCTTCACGCGCCCTGATGCGTCGGCAGTCGCGCCTGGGGCATCCTCCATCCCCGCCGATTCCTTTATCGTCCTCTCCCTGAAGGGTGAGTCCATCCTCCAAAAATCGGGCATTCTCGAAAGCGAAGCCTGGACTCCGATTCTCGCAAGGTTCTCCCGAACCCATCCGGATATCCATGAAGTTCTGCTGGATAGAAATTCGAGTGGCCTCAAATTCCAGGCTCCCCTCCAGTTTTTTGCCCGCATGGGTGGGGGCGACTCCCCTTCCCCATCCTTAGGGATTATCGCCGTCGCCCAGGATCCCGCAAAAGCGGACCAAACCCTAGCCATGATCGCCAAAACCTTGGGATTGAGCCGTAAGAAAGGCAAAGGGAATGAGTATCGCAAAGAGGGCTCTCCGCTAGGAATCGGGCGCAAGGGCAGGATCTGTTACCTGCTTGGCGTTACCCCCACCGTGAAAGCCGAGGAGGGCGAGAAAGCGCCTTCGATCGATGAAAGGCTGGACGAATTAACTCGTGTTTTCCATTCCAACGAAAAGGACGTCGCAAAATTCCCTTCGTCTCTCAAGGCTCATCTCAGCCGAACTTCGGACTTGGCTCTTTATCTTGACGGAACGGGTTTGTCCGAATTGGTAGAAGACTTCTGGCCCGACGACCAGTGGAAGAATCTTCTGCCCGCGCTGGACCCTCTCTTCAACCGGCAGATCGGGCTCAATCTTCAATCCTCAAGAGGAGCCATTAAGGTAACCGCATCGGAGTTTACGCCCCCAGGGCGTCAAACACCCCGGGCGGCATCTCCCCTTGCCATGACCGGACGACTTCCGGGAGATGCTCCCCTCGTTGCCCGCTGGTCCTTGCCTGAAGACTCCCTGCGCGCCGGCGCGTCCGAAGCCATGGGCCACTTGCTCAAATTCATGAGCGCCGGAAAACTGAACAAAGACTCGGTCTTGCCGGGCTTCGATGCATCCGCAACCGAGTTGCTCGACTCTCCCAGCGGAGATTTCGTCCTTGCCGGAGGGACCTTTAAGGCCTTGATCGTCCCCAACGAGGACTCCATCCCGACAACGGAGCTCAAGCCATCCTTCGTCCTTGGCTTCGGTTTGTCCAAGCCCCATCTCTTCAGCCAATTTCTCGCCGGGCTCAACATGGCGAAGTCGCTCGATACCCTCCTCTATGCCGGCGATCTTCACCTCAGCTCTAAAAAAGACGCCGCTTGGCTTTCCACTTTCGACTACCTCCGGGAAATAAGGGCGGACAAGCCCATCGCTCCCCTCTCCAAGTATCGGGCCAACCTGCTCAACCAGCATGCCTTTGCCCTCGATTTGAACCTGCTGAAGGCCAATCGCTCTCTTCGCGAGCTCAAAAACCTTACCTACGAGCAATTCAAGACCCTGCACTGGCTGGGCGACTTCTCCAGGCTGACCGTTCTCTCCGAAGAAAAGGGCAACCTGACCGCAACCGTCAAGCTCACCGACAAGGAAAGGCAAGGTTGGGAAGTGGTGGCCAAACACCTCGGGCAGGAAACCATAGACTCTACCAACCGGAGCCTTTATCAAGCCATTATTCGGGATGATTTCAACGCCATCGTACAGGAAGTGCGCAAGGGAGCCATGATCAATGCCAACGACAGGTTCGGCCATACCCCGCTACACTTTACCGCCTTCAGGGGCAACGCCCGCATCCTTCAGTTTCTACTCCGCAACGGTGGAGACCCCAACGCTCGCGGCAGGCACGAGTCCACACCCCTCCACAGCGCCGCATGGGGCAGAAACCTGCAGGCCCTTGAGGTCTTGCTGGAGGAAGGGGCCGACGTCGATGCCCGTACTGATGAAGGCGAGACCCCCGGCATGACGGCCGCCCTAAGAGGCGAAAAGGACGTTCTGGAGATTCTCTTCGCTCTTTCGGCCGACCCTCACGCCGTGGATGACCATGGCACTAATTTGATCGACTTGGCGGCGGCGGGGGGCCATCGAGTCATCGTCGAGTTGCTTCAAAAAATCGGGGTCAAGAACAAGAACCCCCTCCACGTCGCGGCCGGTCTAGGCGACCTTGCAAAGGTAAAGGAATTGCTCAAGAAGGGCAGGGAAGTCAACGAGAGGGACTCCTTCGGGGCAACCCCTCTACTGATCGCCATGGTTGCCGGACAGGAGAAGATGGTGGAATTGCTTCTTTCCCGCAAAGCCGACCCGAAGATCAACGCGAGAGAGGGCTACACGCTGATGCATGGAGCCGCCTTCTCGGGTAAGAAAAGCATGGTAAGTAAAGCCCTTTCACTTGGACTTGAGATCAACCCCCGCTATGGTTCCGACGGCATCACCCCGACCGACGTGGCCGAAGACGAGGGCGATGCCCTTCCCTACCTTCGGGCCTTGGGCGGGCGGACGGCCTGGGAGCTTGGAAACTTGCCCGAAGAACCCGCAGGGAAGTAGGTCCTCAGGGCGTCCGGGCAAGGCCCATGATCCCCTGGCCCAGTTCCCCAAGCCTTCGGTCCAGTACCTTTGCGCCGGGAGCGATGCCTTCCAGGAAATTCCAGAATTCGGGTGAATGGTTCATATGACGCAGGTGAGCCAACTCATGGCAAAGAACATAGTTTCCAACCTCAAGGGGAAGCAGGATCAGCCTCCAGTTCAGGGAAATCGTTCCCTTGGCGGAGCAAGAACCCCAGCGGCTTTTTTGGTTGCCGAGTCTCAATCTGTTCCAGCTCAATCCGTGGCTTTGGGCCAAGGCGGATAGTCTTGGGGGAAGATATTCCGCGGCAAGTAAACGGCAGGCATCAAGCAGGGCGCGCTCAAGGGAGTCCGGGCCGGAGAGCGAAAACAGGATGGAATCCTCGGCCACCTCGCAGCCGGGCTTGGAGGAAGTATTCTTCGACAAGGCCGTCCAGCAAACGCGACGGGCGGTTCCGTCCAGCCAAACCAATCCTCCGCTCGAAAAATAACGCGAAAGCTTGGTTATGCGCGGAAATTTTTTTGTCTTTCGCTCAAGCCAGGACTTTTGGCTGGCAAGGAAGGACAAGCCCTCGGACCAGGGAGACCATTTGGGCAAAGTCAGGGTGGCCCGGGTGGCGGAATCGACCCGCAGGTTCATCCTCCTTGCTCGGGAGGATTTTTGAATTACGCAATCGATGGAGCGGGAAGAGGATCCGCTCTCCAAGGTAACCCGCTCGATCATCTCACTCCCCGACATGGACCCTCAGCGGTCGGGGGAAGCCAAGCCCTCGAGGGCCCGTGCTTGTCCGGATGCAAATTTCCTCAAAGCCGACTCCGGGTCGATATCCGCCTTCCTGCAGGCCGCCACGATTTCGAACAAGAGCTTTCCCGCCCCTTCCTCGTTCAATCCGACCAAGGAGAGTTCCACCTTGGCCTCATCCCAGTCCCCAGCCTCATCCAGTCCGGCCTTAAGGGAGCGCTTGTACACGTCATGGGCGAGGAGGAGGGCCGGTAATCGTGGAGGCAGATCCTTGAAAAGCTTGGGGGGACCGGATTCGTCCTCACCGGAGGCTTCCTTCTTTTCGGCCGCCTTGATCATCTCCCAACGGTCCAGAACCTCGGAAGTGGAGTCTACCTTCTCCGATTCTTCTCCGAAGACGTGAGGATGCCTGCGGATCAGTTTCTCATTGATTCCGCGGGCCACGTCCTCGAGGTCAAAACTCCCGACTTCCTCGGCTAGGCAGGCGTGCATGACAACCTGCAAAAGCAAGTCGCCCAGCTCTTCCTCCATGAGCTCGAAATCTTCATCGTCTATGGCTTCCAGCACCTCCGAGGTCTCCTCGACCAGGCAACGGGCAAGGGACTGGTGGGTCTGTTCTTGGTCCCATGGGCAACCATCCGGAGCCCGTAGTCTGAAGACAATGTTTCTTAGTCGTTGAATTTCGCTCATTCTCGCGCATTCTGTATGTCTGTTAATTCTTGGCAATTCATTCCATCCCAGGAATGAAAAAACCTTTTCAAATCATGGATAAACTTACCGAAATCATGGACTGGAAGCGCCGGGAGGTCGCTCTCCGGGCCCGACCGGTCCGCCCAAGGGAATTGAGTTCCCTGGGAGAAAGGATGAGCGTGGGCTTATCCTTTCACGATGCCTTGGCCAACCCGGGGCAACTTTCGGTGATCGCCGAGATCAAGAGAAAATCCCCTTCCGCAGGAAGCATTGCGGAAGGAATATCCGCCGTAGAACAAGCCAGAGCCTATCTCAATGCCGGGGCCGAGGCCATGTCCGTACTCACTGACGAGGAATTCTTCGGGGGGAAGCTGGAGGACCTCTGGGAGGTCAATGACTTCATCAGCAATCACCAGAGGGAAACCCCCACCATTAGGAAGGACTTCATGATCCATCCCATTCAGGTGCTGGAAGCCGTCGAGGCCGGGGCAAGGGCAATACTTCTCATCGTGCGGGCGCTGGACGACGAGGACCTGAAAAGCCTGCGCGAAGCGGCCGACCTGGCAGGACTCGACTGCCTCTATGAGATCCACGAGGAAAAAGAGCTCGAAAAGGCACTCCGGCACAGCCCTCGTATCATTGGCGTGAACAACAGGGACTTGGCCCGTTTCGAGACGACCCTAGATACCACCGAGATGCTCTTCCCGCACATACCCGATGGAATCGTAAAGGTCAGCGAAAGCGGCATCCTAGAACCCGAAGATGCCTGGAGAGTCAGGGAAGCCGGGGCCGACGCCGTTCTCTGTGGGGAAGCCCTCATGCGGGCGGACGACCCCGAGGCCTTACTTCGGGAAATGAAGGAATGCGAATAGCCGACGATTCTTTTCCGCAACGATGTCGCTTACGCCCAAGGAAACCACGGATCTGCTACGCGACATCGGCCACCAGCCCAAGAAGCAGTTCGGTCAAAATTTCCTGATCGACGGCAACATAGTCCGGAAATCGATTGAAATGGCCGACTTGCCGGAGGGGCTTCCGGTGGTTGAGATCGGGCCCGGACTCGGAACTTTGACCCGTAGGCTGCTTCAAGCCGGACACCCCGTTCATGCCGTCGAGATCGACCATGGGCTCCTCGAAAACCTCGAACGGTCCCTCTCGCCTGAGATTGGGAAAGGCCGGCTTTCTCTTCAGCGCGCAGATGCCGTAAAGTCCCCCCTGGGTACTCTTCCCGAAGGGATCGACGAGTACGCCGTGGTAGCCAATCTGCCCTATGCAATCTCCTCCGCCTGGCTGGAATCCCTGCTCGCCACGGGCCGCCTTCCCCTCCGGATGGTCCTGATGCTCCAGAAGGAGGCCCTGGACAGGATGTGGGCGGACTGCGGGACCAAGAACTACAATGCCCTATCCATCTTTCTGCGGGCGTCGTTTGAAAGCGGAACCCGTCACCTCGTCTCACGCCAATGCTTTTACCCCGCCCCGGGGGTCGACTCGGTCCTGGCCAGGATGGACCGCCTTCCTTCCCCCTATCTCTTTGCTGATCCAACCCGTGCCCTGATCAGGAAAATCTTCACCCGGCGACGCAAGCAGATCGGCTCCCTAGCCAAGAGGGAGGAAGCAAAAGAATGCGACGAAATCCTGACTTGGCTGGAATCGGAAGGGCTTAGCCCCACTCTCCGGCCCGAGCAAATCGAGCCTCAAGCCTGGCTGAGCCTGGGAAGGCGGGACTAGGCCTAAGCGGCCCCGCAGCACTTCTTGTATTTCTTCCCGCTTCCGCAGGGACAAGGGTCGTTGCGACCGACCTTGGGAGCATCCCGGACGACCGGAACGGCGATCTCCGGAATCTCGGGAGCCTCGGATTGCTGAGGCGCAGGGGAGCCACCTCCCGAGCCCGAAAACTGATCGAAACCTCCGCCCTCCGAACTTTCGGGACCGGTCGTCTTGGCCACGCTGTTGAGCGTCGAGAGCATATTCTCGAAAACGGCAAGGTTGGTGGAGGAACGGAACATGCCCGAACATACGTCCGAGCGCATCGAGCCCATCATTTCCTCAAAGGCCCGGAAGGCCTCGTTCTTGTATTCGCTAAGAGGATCCTTCTGACCGTAACCGCGTAACCCGACGCTCCGGCGCAGCTCCTCCATTTCCGTCAAGTGATCCTGCCAGTGCAGGTCGACGGCATTGACCACAACGTATCTCTCCAGCCCCTGCAGTTGCTCCGGATCCTCCAGTTTTCTTTTGGCCTCATAGGCGGAAACGATCTTCTCGAGGATGACGTCCTTGACCTCTTCTTCCCGCTTGCCCTGCAATTCTTCAAGGCGCACGGAGAGAGGAAAGGTAACGTTGACCCAGGAGGCGAGGACGGACTCGAGCTCGGGCATTTCCTCCGAGCTACCGGCCTTGAACTCCTCCTCGGGCACACCGCCCAGGCGAACCTCGACCTCTTCCTCGATCAGCTCGAGAAGGATTTTCCCGGGATCTTCCTCGAGGAGAACGTCGTTACGGATGGAGTAGACGATTTCCCTCTGGCGGTTGAGAACGTCGTCGTATTGAAGCAGGCGCTTGCGGATTGAATAATTCTGCTGCTCGACCTTCTTCTGGGCATTCTGGATGGACCAGTCCAAGGTTCCGTGCTCAAGCATCTCATCGTCGCCGAAGGATTTCTCGAGCATCTTGGAAAGAGCCCCCTGGTTGGCGAAAAGGCGCATCAGATCGTCCTCGAGAGAAACGTAGAACTTGGAGGCCCCTGGGTCGCCCTGGCGCGCGCAGCGCCCGCGCAACTGGCGGTCGATTCTTCTCGACTCGTGCCTTTCCGTACCAAGGACCAGCAGGCCACCGTTTTCCTTCACTCCCTCGCCCAGCTTGATGTCCGTTCCGCGGCCCGCCATGTTGGTGGCAATGGTGACGGAACCGGCTTGGCCCGCCTGGGCGACGATTTCCGCCTCCCTCTCGTGAAACTTGGCGTTGAGTACGGTGTGGCGGATATTGGCTCTCTTGAGCATCCGGCTGAACACCTCCGAAGATTCGACCGAGGCGGTTCCGACAAGAACCGGTTGCCCCCGTTGGTGAGCCTCGCTCAGGTCCTCCAGGACTTGATTGAACTTTTGCCTGCGCCCCTTGAACATGAGGTCGTTCAAGTCCTTCCGGACGCAGGGCCTGTGGGTGGGAATGACCATAACGCCCAACCTGTAGATGTCGTGAAATTCACCCGCTTCCGTTTCCGCGGTACCCGTCATTCCGGCCAGCTTTTCGTACATCCTGAAATAGTTCTGGATCGTGATGGTGGCGTAGGTCTTGGTCTCCTTCTCGATGGCAACGCCCTCTTTGGCCTCCACCGCCTGATGGAGCCCGTTGCTCCATCTGCGGCCCGGCATCAGGCGCCCCGTATTCTCATCCACGATCATGACCTTGCCGCCCTGCACGACGTAATGCTTGTCCTTCTCGTAAAGACCATAGGCTCGCAAGAGCTGAGAGACGGTATGGATGCGCTCGCTTCTGACTTGAAAATCCTGCTCCGCTTCTTCCTTCCTGCTGCGCTTATCATCGTCCGAGGCTTCGGAATCCCTCTCGATGTCGACGTACATCACGGCCAAGTCGGGAATCACGAAGCCTTCCGGGTCATCCGGACTGATCAATTGCCTACCCTTCTCCGTGAGATCGGCCTGCTGGTTTTTCTCGTCGATGACGTAATGGAGATCCTCCTTGAGCTGGTGAGCCCGCTCCTTGTTGTAGTCCGAGTTCATTTCCAGGTCGAATTTCTCGAACCTTTTGCGGATGGCGGCATCCTCCATCATCCTCATGAACTGGCGATGGGTGGGCATGCCCCGCTTCACTTGGTAGAGACGGGCCGTCGCCTCGTCCGCCTGCTCATCCGAGAGCTCATCCGCGGCAAAGGACTTTTTCGCCTCCTCCGCAAGCTTGTTGCACTGCCTGAGCTGGGTCTCGAAAAGCTTCATCACCTTGGGCTTCATATCCATGAAGGGGAGAGGGTGGTCCTCACGCATGGGACCCGATATGATAAGCGGTGTTCTGGCCTCGTCGATCAGGATGGAGTCCGCCTCATCGATGATGCAGAAGAAGTAATCCTTCTGTACCTGGTCTTCCATGCAGGTAGCCATTCCGTTGTCCCGAAGATAATCAAAACCGAATTCCGATGCCGTGCCATAGGTAATGTTGCACTTGTACATTTCCCTGCGCTCGGCCGACGGCATGTTGTTCTGGATACAACCCACGGTCAGCCCGAGATACTTAAAGAGGGCTCCCATCCATTGGGAATCCCGCAAGGCTAGGTAATCGTTGACTGTTACGAGTTGGCAGTTCTTACCGGACAGGGCATTGAGATAAAGGGGGCAGGTAGAGACCAACGTCTTTCCCTCACCGGTCGCCATTTCGGCAATGTGGCGCTCGTGCAGGGCCATGCCCCCGACCAATTGCACGTTGTAATGAACCATTTCCCAAAGGATGGGATGGTCGCAGACGGAGACTTCCTGACCACAGAGACGACGAGCCGCGTTCTTGACCACCGCGAAAGCCTCCGGCAAAAGTTGATCGAGGCTCTCACCGTTGCGATTACGTTCCATGAACTCCTGGGTCTTGGCCTTAAGTTGCTCTTCGCTCAGGGACTGGTACTCCTCCTCAAGCCGATTGATCTCCTTCACCACGGGCTCGCACTTCTTGAGGTATTTTCTGTGGTTCCTGCCCTTGAGGGCGTTGAGGAGGCTTTTGACGGGGGCGAGTGGATTCATCATCTTCCGCTTTAGCTTTCCAGTATGGACTGGAAGTATGGAATGGTCCGGTCAAGACCCTCTTCCAATTGGACTTTGGGAGACCATTCCAGAACTTTTTCGGCCAAGGAAATATCGGGCTTGCGCTGGGTGGGGTCGTCGGACGGCAAAGGCTTCTCGACAAGCTTGGAGGAGGAGTTCGTTTTCTCGAGCACCTTTTCGGCCAGTTCGCGGATGGAAAACTCCACTGGGTTGCCTATGTTTACCGGGCCCACGGTTTCTCCTTGGTCCATTACGCCCATCATCGCATCAAGCAGGTCGTCGACGTAGCAAAAGGAACGGGTTTGGGAACCATTGCCATAGATGGTGATATCCTCACCCTTGAGGGCCTGTACAATAAAGTTGGACACCACCCGCCCATCGTTCTCGAGCATGCGCGGGCCATAGGTGTTGAAGATGCGGACTACCCGAATATCCACTTGGTTTTCCCGGTGGTAGTCAAAAAAGAGGGTTTCGGCGCATCGTTTTCCCTCGTCGTAGCAGGCCCGCAGGCCGATGGGATTGACGTTACCCCGGTATTCTTCTGGTTGGGGATGAACTTCCGGGTCGCCGTATACCTCGGAGGTCGAGGCCTGCAGGATTCGGGCTCCCACCCTCTTGGCCAGGCCAAGGCAATTGATGGCTCCCATGACTGAAGTCTTGACCGTCTTGATGGGGTTATACTGGTAATGGACCGGGGAAGCCGGGCAGGCCAAGTTGTAGATTCGATCCACCTCGACCTTGAAGGGATCCACGACGTCGTGCCTGATCAACTCGAAGTTAGGGTTATCGAGCAGGTGGGCGACGTTCCGCCTTCTTCCAGTGAAGAAGTTATCCATGCAGATGACCTCCTGCCCGCGCTCGAGTAAACGCTCGCAAAGGTGACTGCCTAGGAAGCCCGCGCCTCCGGTGATTAAAGTTGCCATAATTTAGCTGTAAGGGAACAAGCCTATCAGTTCTGGAATATTTTGAAACAATCTTTTGCCGGATTGCTCAAGATCGATCGTTCATCTTTCCGAGCACCTTCAGGAGAACCTGCGTTCCCTTGTCGGCAAAACCCTCCTCCACCACCCGTTGGTAAAATTCCCGGGCCAATTCGAGTCCCTGCAGTTTCAGGCCCAACCGGGCCGAATCCTCCAAGGCGATGCCGATATCCTTCACGAAATGCTTCACGAAAAAGCCCGGCTCCCAGTCACCATCCACCATCCGCGGACCCAATTGATTAATCGACCAGCAACCGGCCGCGCCCTGCCCCACCAAGCCGATTACGCGCATCAGGTCGAGCTTGGCCCTCTCCGCGTAGAGAAGAGCCTCCACCGTACCGACCATGGTCGATGCAATGAGAATCTGATTGGACATTTTGACCCTCTGCCCGGAACCGGAGGGGCCGAACAGCTCGATATTCTCGCCCATATCCCGCAGGAGCGGAAGGATTCTCCCGAAGGAGTTTTCGTCGCCTCCGCACATGACGGCCAGCTTGGCGTTCCTCGCTCCGACGTCCCCCCCACTTACGGGGGCGTCGATTAGTTCGCAGGATCTTTCCCTAACCTGTCCGGAAATCCGGGTCGCAAGCTCGGGACTGGAGGTCGTCATGTCGACGAGGATCGATCCGGGACGGCAACCCTCAAGGATTCCTTGCTTTCCACAGTAGACCTCCTCCACGTCGGAGGGATACCCCAGCATGGTGAAGATCACCTCGGACCCGGCGGCAACTTCGCTGGGAGAAGAACCCCACTCGGCTCCTCTTGCAAGCAGGCCATCGGCCTTGCTCCGGGTTCTAGTAAAGACTGTCAAGCGATGTCCCGAATCCAGCAAATGGCCAGCCATGTGCCTTCCCATGACTCCCGTGCCAAGCCATCCTATGTTTACTTTTTCTTCCATTTTCGCCAGCGGTTTCGAGGGAGTAGTCAAAAGAAAGGAAAAATGGTCGGGCCGGTGGGATTTGAACCCACGACCCCTACACCCCCAGCGTAGTGCGCTACCAGACTGCGCTACGGCCCGACCTAGGTTTCAATCGGATTGTGGCCCAATTGAGAAAGTCTAATCAAACAACTTCGCCCTGAGTTGCACGCGAAGTAATCTAAGACCTTAGCAAAAAATGGGGGTTCTTCAATTCTAATAATATATAAATTTCCAGACGATATAATCGCAATTTGATCCCTATTCTTCAATCATGCGAATCCCCCGGCAAGTGCCATCACCACAGAGCATTCCAAAATTTTAGGCAAATTGTAAAAGGATTCCGAAAAGATGCGTGATATGATCTGAAAAACCTTGTCCGATAATTATTTCGAATTCGCATGGAAATGAGTGAAAGCCAGGAAATGAAAAACCAAGACCGCAAAGGTAAAAATGCGAAGGCGCTTGCATTCATCAGCTTGATCTGCGCCGCCCTCCTTATTCCCATCGCTCCCATCATCTGCGGAATGATTGCCCTGCGCAGAAGCAAGACAAGCCCCTGTGGGGTTTCAATCAAAACCTGTGCGTGGATTGGGACCATAATCGGCTCCCTCACGATTTCCGTTTCAATATCCCTGGCTTACGTTTTCTACCACTTACAGGAACCGGAAAGGTACCAGAGTTCGTCTTCCTTTAGCCTGACGCCTCCTCCCGCCATACTTAACTTGCAGAGCGTAGAGAGGGAAAATCACCTTGAGGGATTGATTGCCAAGCATGCGGATGAACTTCAGGGCATGCGCTTGAGAATCAACGTCACTCGCCAACTGGACCACAACCCGCAATACAAAAAAGCTCTTCTGGCTCCTTTCGACAACCAAGGCACTCAGGTAGAATTAGGTTCCGCATTTGGTTACCACGTTACCCAAGGCGGCACAAAAAGCAGGCCCCGCTTCATCATTACCTCCGATGCGAGGAGCGCATTGGGGCCAAGTACGTTGCGGATGTGGTCCAGAAGGAATACGAAAAGCTCCACGAGACCACCAAGAGCGAAAAAATCGAGTTCGTAAAGCAGACCTTGGAGGATCTTCTCGATAGCAGCCTGATGAAGGAAAGGAGGATCGTCGGGGACATGACTGCATACAAGAAGATACACGGCATTCCTTATCCTGAAGATGAGAAAAACGTTCTGGCAGACAAAAAGCAACAATACGCCAAAGAGATAACGCAAGCCCGGATAGAGCAAATTCGAATCAATTCTCTGCTTCGCCAGATTCTGGCAATCAAGAATAGGATCGGAACTTACAGTTCGGGAACGGTAAATGAAGTCAAAAATGAGCTTCCTGAAGACGACTTTTCCGTTATCGAGGAGTTTTTCGAGATAGATGCAATCAAGCAGTTTGGAAACGTTCCTGCTCTCAGGCAGACCCTCAATGAATTGACCATTCAAAGGAGGGACCTCGAAGAGGTGGACGGGCTCCAGGATAATGCCCCTGAGATGCTCTTGAACGCGAGAAGGTTCATGCAGACAAAGAACGCCCTGAGGCAGTCGGTTACCTCGGCCATTGAAGAGCTTAGGGACAAACACATGCAACTTAGAGCTCACGAGAAGGAGTTTGCCGACGAGATGGAAAAGATTCAAAGGCAATCCGAGCAACTGAGCGAGATTGAAGATACGCTCAAGAATTTCGAAAGGGAAATGGCAGTGGTGCGAAAGAGCACGGAGGAAATTCACGACAGGCTCAACGAGGTCAACATCGAGCAAGCCCTGCCTTTCGGGATGCATGAACCCTTGAAGAGAAGTTCCATCGCTTATCTGCCGGGCTCCCCCTACTTCCCCGACAAGCGAGTTATTTTTCAGCAGGGCATGCTTGTGTTTGCAGTCGTTTTTATCGCTCTACTTGGGGTTCTCTTTCTTTTTAATGGCAATTTATCGACCCAAAGGCCTTCCTTTGCTTCATGCAAGACCCTGTCGGAAGGCAAATCTTCGGGGCCACCTCCAGAGCAAACCAAGGCTCAAGGCTGAGAGTTCCATTCCACGAGGATCGGATTCTCCGACCGCACGACCGAGTGAATGGCACAGAGGCAAGAATTACTTTCCCTTCAAGTTTGACGAGAAACAACCGGTGAAAAATGAATTCCCTATCCCAGTGAAATCTCAAAACTTCTGGAAAAATTGTTGCGAAATCACAGGTTTCTCCTATTAGTTTGCTACTATCTTATGAATAAATCCGCATATCTCATCCTGACCTCCCTCCTTTCCCTAGTCTTCGTCAACGCAGCCTTCGCCGACAAGGTTGAGCCTCCCAAGGACGCCGTTCCCTTCCGAGGAAGCCACTACAAGGCCTTTCTCGACACCAACAGCACTTGGTGGGAAGCCAAGTTCGCCTGTGACGACCTCGGGGGCCAACTCGTGGTCATCGCCACCGAGCAGGAAAACGAGTTCGTGCGCCGTTTGGCCAAGGATCACCTGATCTGGCTCGGAGGAACGGACGAATTCGAGGAAGGCAAATGGACTTGGGACAACGGCGAGGCCTTCAAGTTCAAAAACTGGGATGCAAAGCAACCTTCCGCTACCCAAGGCTACAATTTCCTAATCCTCAACGGCAAGAACGGGAAATGGGCCGACACGACCGATTTCTCCGGAAAGGTCAAGGGGTACGTTTGCGAATGGAAGGGCACTGCTCCCAAGGATGCAGGACCCAAGGATGCCGAACTCAAGGCCCCCAAGGCCTCGAAGTAGGTACTCCCCCTACCCTTTTTGAAAGCCGGGTCCTTCGTGGCCCGGTTTTTTTTGCCTTCCTTTCTAGGTTTCGGAGGAAGCGCTCTCGTACCGGCGGATCCAATTCTCAGCCCAATCCAGGAAACTTCCGGCGATGATCTCCAGCCTTGCCCGTTCCATCAACTGAACGAAAAAACGCAGGTTGTGCAAAGTCAACAGGCTCCCGCCGAGTGATTCCTTGGCCATGAACAGGTGACGCAGGTAGGCTTTGGAGAAATCCCGCGAGACGTGACAATCAGTCGACTCGTCCAGGGGTGAAAAATCCTTTGCGAATTTGCGGTTGCGCAGGTTGAGGGGGCCAAGGGAAGTGTAGGCAGTTGCATGCCGCGCCGCCCTGCTGGGCATGACGCAGTCGAACATATCGGCCCCCTTGGCGATCATCCGGAGCAATTGCGGGGGAGTACCTACGCCCATGACGTAGCGGGGTTTTTCCTCGGGAAGGGATTCGACCGTCCACCCGACCTGCTCGAGCATTTCCTCTTCCGATTCCCCCACGCTTACACCTCCCACGGCATAGCCCGGAAAATCCATTCCCACCAGATTTTGAGCGGAAAGATCACGCAGGTCCTTGAACCTCCCACCCTGGACGATTGCGAAAAGCTTTCTTCCCTCGCCCTCGCCCCCCGCCTCTATCCATGAGTCGATGCATTCCCTTCCCCACAGAGTGGTACGGCGAACCGCAGATTCTATTTCTTCCCTCGAGGCGCCGGCCGACGGGCAGACGTCGAGGCACATTGCGACGTCGGAGAGCAGGCCATCCTGAATGCCCACCGCTTCCCTCGGTCCGAGGAAGATTTCGTCCCCATCGAGGTGGGACTTGAAAAGCACCCCTTCGTCGGAAATCTTTCTCAGCTTGGCCAGGCTGAATACCTGGAAACCGCCGCTGTCGGTAAGTACCGGACCCGTCCAGTTCATGAACTTCGACAGCCCGCCCGCTTCCCGGATCGTCTCGACTCCGGGACGGAGGTTGAGGTGGTAGGTATTTCCCAGGATGATGGGAGCCCGCACAACGTCGCGCAAATCTCCCGGCAAGATGCCTTTGACCGTAGCCTGGGTGCCGACCGGCATGAAAACCGGGGTCGGCACCGCGCCATTGGGCAGGTTCATGATCGCGGCCCGGGGTCCGTTTGCATCCCGGACCTCAAAGTCGAAGAAAGCGCTCATCCCGGTAAGTTTTTCAATGGTTGCCTGGGGTTGACATGTTTTTCCTTTATCCTAATTGCGGCGATGGGTAAACTCGAGAATCCGACCTAATGCAAGTATCCCTTAAGAAAACGGGCCTAATTTCAAGGAACGCAGAGGCCTCCCGAATCGCACAATGTATTACGACCTGATTGGGGACGTTCACGGACACTTTGATTTGCTCGAGCGCCTGGTCGAGAAACTGGGCTATACCCGAACGAGACGAGGCTATGAGCACCGGGAGGATAGGAAACTGGTATTCGTGGGTGACCTCATTAACCGCGGCCCCGACTCCCTCTCGGTGCTCAAGACGGTCAAGGAGACCTGGGAAGAGGGGAACGCATTGGTTACCCTCGGCAACCATGAATTCGGAACCTTGAGGCTTGCCTTCATGAACAAGCCCATCCCCTCTCCGGACTACAAGCCCTTCCTTCCTTGGATTGAGAACCTCCCTCTTTTTCTCGATCTCGATGAGATACGGGTCGTGCATGCGGCTTGGCATCTTTCCTCCATTGACCTGCTCACAGGGGTCCGGGCATGCGAGAAATCCTTCATGCAAGCCGTTTGCCGGTCAGATTCCTCCCATCGCAAGGCCGTCGACCGTATCCTCAAGGGAGTGAAGGCTACCCTTCCTGGAATCGCCAAGGACCGTTTTGGGATCGTACGCCCCAAAGGGAGGCTCAGGTGGTGGGAGGATCTCCGCGGAAAAAGTTTTTCCGAAATCCTGTTTCCACCCATGTACGGAGATTCGCTTCAGGCCTTCCCTCAAGGCCATGAGATTGACGCGGTCGAGCCTTACCCGACTACCGAGAAACCGGTGTTCGTCGGGCATTACTGCCTCGAACCGCAAATCCCGAAGGTCAACGGCAACGTGACTTGCCTTGATGGGTGCGTCACCTGCGACAAAAGGCTTTGGGGTTACACACAAGTAGATGGAGAGGAACCCTCCCGGGCAAACCTCCTTCACTCCTGAACTTCAGTCAGTTTCTGCTCGGGTCGCCGAACGGATGCTCGATCGATTCCCAGCTAGATTTCCAGCGGTTCCACTGTTCTACTTTTGTCACTTGAGGATGAAGGCGCCTTTTCACACAGGCATAATCAAACATCTCCTTGGCTTCATTAAGATCATGAGCCATGAAGTATTTGTCCGATGAACCAACCGAGTCCCCAAAGTGGTAATGAAACCGATACTCTTGAACAGGTCGTTCTCTCTCACTTTTCACTATTTACACAATAGCTCCGAATCCCCTTTTTTGCAATTTCAGCAGGTGCTTTTTTAACGAAGTCTGTTGCAGAAGGGCGGGGTCTGAACTATCACGTACCTCCCATGGAAAACTATTCCTTTTCTCAGAAGTACGTCCGGGTTCGCATGCGCCGTTTTTTTTAGGGCCAGCACAAGCACGTCTACATCGGGCGGGTGATCTCCGGGCACGACCACTGCCTCGTTCTTCTTGGCCGCTCCTTTCACTTCCGCAAGATTTCCTCAAGCGGAGCGATCTCCGGTGAGGCGGTTGGAGAGGAGAGCGGGCTTTCCATCGAACCCGTTTCCGAGCGGGCTATTCCCTGGGCTTCCATCTATTTCGCGCAAATCATCGAGGAAGCGGTCAACTTCGAGGCCAGTCCGGTTTGGTCCCCCTCCGGTCGCATTGTTCTCGACGACCGCAACAAGACCTTCATCACCTCCACCCGAGACCACTGGGAATAGGTTCTCTCCCGTCTTATTCCGCCCGTCAAGGGCACCCCATCCGGCTTTTAGTCCTTGCCCGTTCGGAAAACTTTCCTACCCATCATGGGTATGCGCTCGAACCATCAAACCCTCACCCGGCGATTTTTTTGCAAAAAAGCCTCTCTGGCCAGCGTCGCTCTGGCGTCTGCTTCGGAATCTTTCTCAAAAGAGTCCGCCGCCCCTCCTGCCCTGCTTCTTGGCTTCGACAACTTCTCCATCCGCGCCCTTGGGTGGAAAGCCGAAAGACTTATCCGGTACGCCGATGAACAAAAGGTCGATGCCCTGCTATTCTCGGACCTCGACGTCTACGAGTCCCACGACGAGGCCTACCTGCGCGAGGTTGGCCAAGAAGCCAGGGGAAAAAAGCTCCTGCTGCAGGCGGGCACGGGCGGGATATGTCCCACCGCTGCAAAATTCAACGAAAAGCACGGAACCTCCGTGGAACACCTTCGTCTCCTCGTCCGGGTGGCCAAGGCGGTCGGCTCCAAGGTTGCCCGTTGCTACCTCGGTTCGAGCCGGGACCGGATGGACGGAAAAGGCATCCAGCATCACGTCGACAGCACCGTCAGGACCCTCAAGAAAGTCCGCAAGGAAGCCCTTGACGCCGGAGTAAGGATTGCCGTGGAAAACCACGCCGGGGACCTGCACAGCAGGGAGTTGGTCGAATTAATCGAGCGGGCCGGCCCTGAATTCGTTGGTGCGACCCTGGACACGGGAAATGCAACCTGGACCCTTGAGGATCCGCTCGAGACCTTCCGGAACCTGGCTCCCTTTACGGTTTCCAGCGGGATTCGCGATTCCATGGTCTGGCCCAGCGAGAATGGTTCTCGCGTGCAGTGGACGGCGATGGGCGATGGATGCGTCGACTTGAAAACCCTGTTTACAGAGTGGGCGCAGCGCTGTCCCGACACCCCCGTCCAGCTGGAGACCATCTCCGGTTTCTCCAAGGAATTCGCCTACCTGCAAAGCAAGTTCTGGCCCCCCTACGCCGGCATACAAGCGAAGGACTTCTCCCGTTTCATCTCCCTCTCGAGAAAAGGACGGGCCCTCAAGCCCTTCTCCCCTCCACCCGGGGTGGACAGGAAGAAGGCCCAGCAGGACTACCAAGTGGACGAGCTCGAGCGCAGCCTGGCCTTTTGCCGCAAGGAACTCGGCTTGGGACGGAAGCAAGCCTGACCCGGCAGGGGGACTGCCTATGAAAACTTCCCTGACCGCAGTGCTCGCCATTAGCTTGGCCTCGTCGGTGCTGGGAAAAATCCCGCAACCCCTCGCCCAACGCATGGACAACGTCATCGAGAAAGCCAGGATGCGAGCCTTGACCAGCGAAGCCAACACCCCGTGGGTCGTCATGCATGCGGTGGTGGCCTTCGAGAGAGACATCGAGGTTCTCGACTTGAATAAAAACAAAAAAGTCAATGCCATCGACTACCTCACCGCCTCGGCCGAATTCGAGGGCCAATTGATTTATCAGGACCGCGAAGGAGTTCCTATCCTGAAGACTAGGGGCCGGGGCGACAAATCCTTCCTCGTTCAGGACCACGTCGATCAGTTTCTCTTCGCCTATGCCGACGCCGGCGTGTCGCTCGATCATGAGATCATCTCACGCTCCGGCCGGAAATTTAGCGTCGGAGACAAGCTCAAGCACGCGCGCAAAGGCTTCCGCGAGGAGCAGGAATTGGCCTGGACCCTGGTTGCCCTCGCACACTACGTCCCCTTCGAGGAGCAATGGCGGGCCGACACGGGCAAGAAATACGACACCGAGGAGGTTCTGC
>TARA_B100001115_G_scaffold185116_1_pt1 | contig 22064 bp, 17 predicted proteins | sample TARA_B100001115 | Tara Oceans TARA_B100001115 (sample SAMEA2622652) | marine metagenome | biome: marine biome (ENVO:00000447); feature: surface water layer (ENVO:00002042); material: "saline water (ENVO:00002010), including plankton (ENVO:xxxxxxxx)" | depth 5 m | reverse complement strand
TTTATTCTTCTTCACTCTGCAATAAATCTACTCCCTTTTTTCCACTTAATTTTCCAATTACGTAAGCGGAAAATAATAAAGACATCAACAGGAATCCGTGAGAAAAAAGCTCCAAAAGTGATTCAGAATTATTCACCTCTGATTGGGTTTGAGGAAAGGAATCCGCATCACTGGGATCCTCAGTTAGATTATCTGATGTAGTTGGTAAAACGGTAATTGTACCTACCATTCCGAACGATTCATGAGGTTCACAAATAAAATTATAAGTCCCATTCATTCCAATTTCAAAAAACACAATATAATCTACTTCTCTTTCTGGATCTCCACTATCGAATGCTTTCTCACCTTCTGAAGCATCATGCACTGCATTGTGAGGTAGGAACTCTCCTGACCAGAAAAATCTCACAGATTGACCTTCTTCAATAGTAACCTCAGAGGGGCTAAAACGTAAATTTGAACTATCTACAGTTACTACAACTTCTTCAGTCTGCATTGCACTAACCGAACTAATTGACAACAGAATTAGAAATATAATTCCACCAGTCACTAAACCACGCATGTAACAGCCAATAATTTATCAGATTTAATAGAATGTTTCAAATCTAATCAAAATCTATCGGCATATTGCATGGCATAAGCTCTGGCCTGTTCTTCAGTATATCCTTGTTGGACTAACTGTTGGATGTAAGCTTCCATTCTAGGATTAGAAGCTGTAGCTGGTGAGGTAGCAGTCACAGATGCTTGAGGTGACATTTGCTGTGGGGTTGATGCAATACCAAATTGTTGTGCTGCATAAGCACGAGCAGTTTGTTCAGGATACCCTTGAGCCATCATTTGTTGCACATACATCTCCATTTGTCCTCCTGTTGGGTCATCGTAACCCATTGCAAATTCATCTGCATCACTTCTTCTTCTGAGAACGAGAATTGAAACGACAACTGCAATTAGAATAGCTGCGACTAAAGCCAAAGCAATAGGTAGATTTTCTCCACTAGCAGCCTCTAATGACAACGCACCACCAAGAATAGGTTCTTCATCTGGACAACCATCATCATCTTCAAAATTGTTGATTACTTCTGGCTCATCGATACATTGATCTGGTAATGTTCCACTTGTATTGTCACCAAAGCCATCTCCATCTGTATCTTTCCATTGTGTTGCATCATCTTTATACTCATCAGCACATTTATCTTCACCACAATCATTTGGAAGCCAGTTTGACGAAGGATCAGAATAACCATCACCATCTGAGTCTGGACAACCTAGCCTATCTTCCGAAGAGGTCCCTGCTGCTAGTAAACAATCATCAGCATTATTTCCAGACTGATTATCTCCGAATCCATCGCCATCAGAATCTTTGTATTGAGTTGCATCATTTTTGAACTGATCCATTGTATCTGGCCAACCGTCACCATCAGTATCTAAACAGCCCATTGGAACATTATCATTACCTTCAATCCCAGAGGTACCAGGTTCTAATGGACATGCGTCTTGGTTAACCGCAAGGAACATGTAACTTCCTGGCCATGCTTCATCGCGTGAATCTTCCCATGATTTATTTCCGAAGTTATCTCCGAAACCATCTCCATCGAAGTCAGTCCACTGCGTAGGTTCATTTGGTAAGGCGTCAGCGCAAAGTCCGTACTGATTAGAGCAACCTTCGACACCCCAATCTTCATCTGGATCCGAAAACCCATCTGAATCAGTATCTAGACAACCTCTTCTGTCAAATTCTGAATCTCCAGCAACTGTCATGCAATCATCTGAATTTGAACCAGTTACATTATCTCCATAACCATCACTATCTGTGTCAGCCCATTGAGAGGGGTCTATTGGGAAAGCATCTGCTGTACCTTCAGGGTGGGCAGGCCATGTATCGTCAGGATTTGACCAACCATCTTTATCAGTATCAACACAACCAGTTCTATCTCTATTTGATACGCCAAATTCTTTAGGACAATCATCAATTTCATCAGGAACATTATCATTATCATCGTCTAAATCTTCTAATAAGTCTTGACAACCGTCACCATCTAAATCAGTGATTGGTTCAATATTAACACTTGAAGTCCAATTTATATCTCCCTTAGGACATGCATCATTAGGATCTAATACTCCGTCATTATCATCATCAGTATCTTCTCCAAAGTTATTATTTTGATCACCTTCATCATTGCATCCATCAACATCATGGTCATTACTCACTGTTAATCCGTTTGAATCTAAAGTATCAGCCCCTGAAATCCATCCTTTGTCCCCCTTTGGACATAAGTCTGAACCTGCATATGATTCGAAACAAATTATAGACATGTCATTACCATAACTGTCTGGTCCACCTACATCACAGATATTATCTCCATCATCATCTTTATCTTCATCAAGATCTCTACATCCATCACCATCGTAATCTTCAGATTCTGTAGACACCCAAGGAGGTACAGAATCTAAAACTCCAAGTTTACAATTATCTAATTCATCTAAAATACCATCGTTATCGTCATCTGAATCACAAGCATCACCACCAAAAACATCATCGGCACTAGGAGTTTCACCATTTATACCATCTCCGTCATAATCTTCTTGATTCTCGTTTGCTATCGTAGGACAATTATCATCTTGATCTAAAAGTCCATCACCATCAAAGTCTTTCGGGCCTAAATCTGGGAACCAATGGAACCATTCATACGTCTCAACGCTTGAGATCTGAGTTGTAGTATCTCCATTATCAACTAGCTGAACGTCACCATAATACCACCCCGCAACTTTAGGCATCGAATCACCTGGAAGGAAGAAAGGTTGGACACCTATTACAGTTGAATCTGTGCCATCAAGAGGTTTCATAGCATTGATTATTGAAAAGGACCCATCTGGTTGCATTAAAGCTAAGTAATTAGCATAACCTTCTCCGGATGGTTGCTCATAATATGTTGAACTACTTGGTTGCAAGGTAACTCCACCTAAGTCAAATGTACCGTTGTAGATTCCAGTCATGGCTATTTCTCCATTTGGTCCAATAGCTACGTCAAAAATATTTTCTGAAGATTGTAAAACTGAACTACCGTAAGACATTCCCATTTTCCAAGTGTAATCTGTAGTATCTAACTTTCCTAGGAATACGTCTGCACTACCTCCATTTGAGGAATACTGTGTGTCTAAGTCAATAGTCGAACCGTAAAAACCGTGGATTATCATTTCTTCAGAATCTGAAATTAAAAGTCCTGTTATTTGGGGACCAAAATACAAAGTTGTGTCATCTATTCCATCTCCATCGGTATCTCTCGACTCTTCAATATCTCCACCTTCAATTTTCATTGAATGATCCCAGCTCCCAGAATTAGTTAATGCACCAAGTGCGTATGCCGCTGTTTGTTGCCCTGAAACCTGATGAGTATCACTTCCCATGGTAACTGATGTCACGAATGCTACAGTTATGTGAATTAAACCTTCATCATCAATCAGAAGTGAATTCACACTATTATCCGTAGCAGAATTTACTGTATTTGTAACCCATCCTTGTTGACCTAGTGAGCTAAATTTGGTAATGAAACCGTCTCCCGAACTATCTCCTGTGCTTCCCACATTAGAATCTGCACAATCTGTAGAACCTGGAATAGGTCCTCCCACTCCAGCTTCTGTTGAAACTGAACCTGCAACATAAATTCCAGTTGAATCTACGTCTACTGCATTAGCAGGAAAATAACAATTTTGTAACGCTCCCAGCTGAGAACCTGTGTTTAAAGCATCAGTATGCAGATATTCAACCCAATCCCAGAAACCTGTAGAACTTAACTTTGCGACAAAACCAAAAGGTACTCCAACTTCAGCCGTATCTCTGATTGTTTGACCTGCGGAGCTGATAAATGATATGTTCTCAGATGTGTATGCCTCTCCAACAACAACTAGTCCTCCATCTGGACTTAATGCTACATCGTTAATGAAAACCTGACCCCAAAAAAGATCATCTTCTCCGTCAGCATCAGTGTCTTGACCAGTGTTAAAATAACCACAATCAATCCCTGCAATCCAAACCCAGTTACCATCTGAATCCATTTTCCCAATCATTCCAGAATTATAGCAGTAAGACCCTTCGCCAGAAGCACCATCATCGTAAGTAATTGAATGTGCTCCAAGCGTTGCTGTAGAATCATATGAAAAATAATTCAATGCATATGTGTAAATGTTATCTCCATCAACGATTGTCCCCTGAGAAAGTGAAGGGAAATCCTGAGATGCAGTAAAAACTGCATGTCCAGATGGTGCTTTGGCAGAGTTCATATTGCGGATTTCATTAATTGGTTGAAATAATTCTAAGTTCTTTTTAGAGTTTTTATCATTATCATCTTCATAATTAATCGAAGCTAAAAATGCTGAATTGACTAGTAGAAATAATACTACTAAACTAATCACAATTTTCGCTCGACTCAATACGCGTTGACGGCTCATGTATAGGTGTGAGTAGAACTCCCACTTTAATCAATCCCTTTCATTTCACCTTCAAAGTTTAGCACCTCACCAGTTAAACCATGAATTATTTTATCTCCTTCTAAATGAGATTTGAAAAACCATGAAGGTATAAGTATCCTTTTATGCACTTGTTCTATAGAATTTAATTCCAGTTTCCACCACCTTAATAATTTTCCAGAATTAAGTTCAGAAGTGCTAATTGACTCATGTCTCCTTTCATCGCATAATTTGTTTAAATTATTTCTTAAATTGACATCCGAGTTTGAAAAACCCAAGGATAAAATCGGCAAATTAGGTATCTTATGAATTAAATTTAAATCCTCTTCAACTGTGAATTTATTCCTAAAAAAGTCTTCAAGAATTATCCAATTATTATATTCAAAGGAATTATCTGGACCTTTTAATTTACCCTTAATTAACCATAATCCTAATTCGAGTAAAATAGGTTGACAAGGGATTTGTGAAATACCCAAAGATTCCAGAGATTCATTAGGGTTTACTTTTGAATTAAGACATATAACATCTAAACCATTAATTTCTGAAAATTGATCTGCCTCTTCAATTACGTTAATATCTAAATTATTTTTAAGATTATTTTTTGGTTCTTCTATATTTTTTGAATTATCAACTAATATGCCTTCTAAAAAACCATAACCAATAATTAATGCTAACTCATCACGACCCCATAATTCAACATTTATTCCATCAGGTGACTCAAAATGAAAATCAAGATTTGACCCATTTTCAATCAAAATTATGTGATCTCCAAGTGGTGCATCTACTAACCAAGATTCTAAATCATTATTATTAAAACCAATCCAGCTATTGGACGAAGACCAAAAGAGTTGACCTTTTTTGGCACCCAATTTCTTCAAAAGTTCTGGTAGATGTTTTATTCTACCAAGGCATTTTACCTCTGAAATTGTATTATAGCTGTGATTTTCTTCAAAAATTACACCTAGTGAAGAAAAAATATGGCTAATATTGGTTACCATCGGTAATCCGAGGCCAATTAAGATTTTAGTGCTAACTAGTTATAAATTGGATTTCAATGAAAGTAACTTACTCCTTCCTGGATCTAAAACTGCAATAGCACTTACAGGAAACGGCTTTCCACAAACTGCTCCAAGTTCTCTATTTACAACATTAACCCTATACATAGTCACGTCTGAATTTTTACTCGTTATCTCATTTACATATTCTTCTGGACAGTTCATCGAAAATACGATTAATTTCGCAGTTCCTTCTAAATAATTAGCTCTGGCTTGCTTCTGTCCGAAGATTAATTTTCCAGTAGAACAAGCGTCTTTTAGTTCTCTAAGTACATCCATAATTTCACCTCTTTATTCCTCAGGGATATAGTACAAGTCAACACTCCCTGTTCCCAATGAGATTGGTTGACCTACAATAATATTTTCAGCCACACCCGTTAAGTTATCAGTTTCACCTATGACTCCTGCTTTAAGTAGATGGTTTACTGTAACTTCAAACGCAGCACGTGCAAGAATACTGTGTTTAGTTCCACTAACTCCATGACGTCCAATTGCTCTAACAGCTCCTTCACTGGTCATGACATCAGCAACCATCAATAAGTGTCGAACATCAACATCTAATCTAGCAGCATCTAAAGTTGCCTGCAACTCATTCATAATTGATTGCCTTGCTGCCTCTATTCCCAAGTATTCATAAATTTCTATAATATTATTTGTGTAAGTTTTGCTTCTGTCAATTCCTTCAACTTCACTAACTCTGGCTAAATTGGAACCAATTGTAGATATGTAGTATTCGTCAGTAATATCATTTCTTTGAACATTCGCTCTTTCGATATTAGGAATTCCCTTTAGTCTTAAATCTCTGACCTTGTCTTCGAGTTGTAACAATTCAGTGTAAGATGGAGGTTCTGAGTCCAGGTTCTCCATATCTTCCTTTTTTTGGATTCCAGGTATAATTGTAATGTTTCTAGGTTTTGCCTCATTATCAACATCTATGTATAATCTTAATGCTTTACCCAATTTATCAACAACTTCTCCAGCAGACATACCTTTTTGTTTCAAAATTGAAGGTAGTAATTTCAGTGTTAATCTTCTCTGTGTAACATCTGTTTCAATATCTGCAATATTCTTAGTTGTGGTCACTTCAAGACTTGCAGCTAATTTTTTGACCTTAGATTCGTTAGTTTTGTAATCACCGTCTAAATGGACAATCATTGTCGGAGTGTTAGGTTTCTTTCTAGCATCAACAATTTCGATAATCCTTGGCAAACCCTGAGTAACATTAACTGTTGCAACACCAGCATAGTGGAATGTACGCATAGTCATTTGTGTTCCTGGTTCACCAAGAGATTGAGCTGTAATTATTCCAGCAGCCTCAAATGGATCAACTTGTGATGATACAAATGCTTCTTTAGCCATTCTAACCATTTCTTTGGCTTCTTTGGCAGTTACCTTCTTTCTACCTCTTTTAACCAGTGCATTGGATAAATCTGAAATAACTCGAGCTGTTAAAGTTATACCTTCAACCTGTTGATTAGCTTTTTCGATTGCATCATAAAATTCACCTAGTTCAAAATCTTTTATCTTATCCATTTTTTCCTCTGATTTGAATAAATCAAGGTCCCTTTTGATGATTTTTTTTCTTGAGGTTCTTTTAACTTTCCTTCTTACTACAGTAGTTTCTCCACCGTCAATTCCAGAATCTCCCCTTCTGCCCGTAGCATAACTTGTGATCATTTCGTGTATTCTTTCGGCAGTTTCAGTACCTGTTTTACAAATTTTAGCAATGGTTTCAGAATCCAAGATTTTAACATCGTCCCATTTACGATCATCTGCTAGGTTATGAGCATATTCTTCATCTATTCCCATATCCATTAACTTCTTCTTAGTTGCACTCTTCACTACCATCAGAAATCACCTCCATCTGCAGATTCAACATCATAACCATCTCCGTCTAATAGTGATTCGAAGTCTTTATCTCCATGATCGGAATAAGAATCTACATTGGTGAGTTCTCCGAATGTACCTAACACAGTATCAACAATTACATCAATATTTACGGGTGAACCATGAGCGGAACGACATGGATCTATTCCGTCTTCACCGTAACTAAACTGGATAATTCTATCAGCTGTATTCCTAACAGAACGCTTATTATCAGGAACAACTTTCAAATCGTCCATAGCATTAATTAATCTTCTTTGCATATATCCAGATTTAGATGTTCTTACAGCAGTATCAACTAAACTTTCTCTTCCTGATACAGATAACATGAAGAACTCAGTTGGTTCTAATCCGTGTTTAAACGATGATGATACAAATCCTTTAGCACTCGCCCCTCTCGACCCTCTGGGGAAGTGTGAAAGTACCCTATCTTTGTACCCTCTTTCCAGTCTTTTACCACGCACTTTAGCCTGACCGATTGAAGCCGCCATCATAGTTAGATTATCCATACTACCTCTTGCTCCTGAAATAGCCATATTCACAGCTGCATTATCACTTCCAGCCTTCAACAATTCGTTTTTAGCAATATCACCAGCTCTTTGTTTTCCTTGATCAAGAGCAATCATAATATCCTCTTCTAATGTTTCAATTGGTGTTCTTCCTGGCCTCACCTCATATCCTTTACCATTTTTACCAAATTTTTGTAGGAATTGTTGCACTTCTTCACTAGCTTTTGCATTTTCTGCATTAATTAATTCAATGGCTTCTTCGGTCAAGTCTTCGTCATCGATTCCTGTCGTGAAACCTAGAGAGGTACATGCAGCTATAGAAAGTCTGGTAAAATCGTCTAAAAATTTAGCACCAACCTCTGGACCGTTAGTCTGAACAATGGCATCGAGTAATCTGCCATCTTCAGAACCAATCGAACGCTTATCTAGGGTACCTGAAACTTTGCCATCATGCACGTCTACTAAGTCATTTGACCTACTGGTAAACTGAATTTTAATATTTTCTGGCAATAGAAGTGCAATCAAATCGTGACCTCTAAATCCTTTAACTAATTCTCCTTTGAAACCTTTCTTGGAAGCTTTATCGATGATTGCCCCTGTTTTGGAGCACATTTCAATTTCTTCAGGTAAATCTCCAACCCATTTTACAGAACTTAAAATTTGCAAAGCATGCGCTCTCTTAACACCTATTCCATCCCTAGACAGCATAAATGCACCAGAAATATGGTCGTGAATCCCACCAATTACGGCACCTCCATATCTAGGAGATAATATATGCTCTTGGACTCTCATCAAGATTTTAGCTTCAGCTCTTGCCTCTTCACCTTGAATGACGTGAAGATTCATTTCATCACCATCATAATCTGCGTTATAAGGTGTACAAACTGCGAGATTAAATCTAAAAGTATGACCTTTCATAACTCTAACTTCATGAACCATCATTGACATTCTGTGAAGTGATGGTTGTCGATTGAAAATAGCCACATCGCCGTCAATTAAGTGCCTTTCAACTACCTGTCCTTCTTTGGGGTTACCATCAGAGTCGATAGTTTCTAATCTGTCAAATGAACGTGTTCTTTCGTCATATTCATTTATTGGAGAACCGCAATGAGGACATTCTATCTCGAGATTTTCTGGATAAGGACTCATGTTAGTTTCTCTCTCCCAAATCCATCTTTGTTGTAAAATACCATCTGGGTTATCTTCCTTCAATGGTTTACCATTTATGTCTATTCCTTCTAGATTCAAGAGAGTCTTCTCAAGATCTACAACGTGTGTTTCATCTACAGATCCGTCTAAATTTTTTGTAGTTTGTTTCTTGACTGCTAATCCAGGTAGAAAATTTGGTGCAGACATAGCAGCGTTTAAATCTGGACGCATACTATTTTCAGGCAAACAATCAGGGTTTAAACATCTAAATCCAGCGTTGATAAACTTAGATCTGTCGGTGATTCTCACTCTTCTACCATCTGGCCGTACGACATAGTTTACACCAGGATGCTTGTTAGGACCTCTAAGTATCATCTGTCTCATCTGCTCTCTGTTTCTGCTGTTTACTCTAATAGGTACGGATAATTCCATAGCCACTTTTTCAGGAACCCCTACCTCGTTAATGCCCAAGTAAGGATCTGGAGAAATGACAGAACGTGCACAAAAATTAACACGTTTTCCTGAAAGGTTACTTCTGAATCTTCCTTCTTTACCCTTTAAACGCTGAGTTAGAGTCTTTAGGGGTCTTCCAGATCGATGTCTAGCAGGTGGAATTCCACTAGTTTGATTGTCGAAGTATGTTGTAATATGATATTGCAACAATTCCCATAAATCCTCCACAATCAATTGTGGCGCTCCAGAATCACGATTTTCTCTAAGTCTTTGGTTAATCCTTAATACATCAACTAATTTGTGAGTCAAGTCATCCTCACTTCTGTCACCACTGTCTAGAGTGATAGATGGTCTAACAGTGATTGGAGGTACAGGTAAAACTCTTAATACCGTCCACTCTGGACGGTTAGCTTTATCCATTCCGATGAAAATTAAATCATCATCTGGAATTAATGCTAACCATTCCCTAATATCTCTTGGATTCAATTTTCTTTCTGATTTTGCTCCAGTCTTTGTATCGAAGCGCTCCTTGAAAGTCGATGGTTTATCGATCATTATCTTTCCTTGTTCTGCTTGGCAGTGCATACAAATACTTGCCTTCTTTCCAGAACAAACCTTTTCTATCATTTTAATTACTTTAGTAAATTCTGACGATCCAACTCCGTGTTTTAGCATCGTATCCGAAACTCGGTTCCTCCAGTAATCTTGTTCAGATAGTTCTGGATTGGATGGATGCGTTTCTTTCTTCTCATGAAGTAAAATTCTTCCACATGTGTTGCATGTGGATTTTAAGGCGGTCTTAATGTTATTAATGAAACCAATGTGAATCACAGGTAATTCCAGCTGAATGTGACCGAAATGGCCTGGTGAAGTGTCGTACTTGCAGTTATCAGTAGGACAAACCATATTAGGTTCAATTACTCCCATTCTAGGGTCCATCAATCCTTGTTTGAATGCCCTACCATCGTCTCGATAAGTATCTGCTGTTTTAACTTCGACAGCACTCATTCTTCTGATTTCTTGTGGATCCATTAAGGTAAATCCAATACTTCCTATTCTTTTTGGTATCATCGATTGTGGGTTTCTGCTCATTTTCTATCCTCCAGTTTTAGTCTCATTGCCACTCCTAGTGACTTCATTTCATCAAGTAATAACTTGAAAGCATATGATGTTTGAACTTTGTATACCTCAGCCCCTTCACCGTGTATCGGACTTACATAAGTTCTCTTCTTAGGATCATACCATGCAATATGACCACTCTGTCCGCAAACAAACATTTCTATTCCATCACTCTCATCAAGTAGACGGTCTTTGATTACCATTGAAGCTCCATGTGCAATTAAACAATCACGCTCCATTTCACCAAATCTTAATCCTCCTTGTCTAGCACGACCCTCAGTCGGTTGCCTTGTTAGGATTTGTACTCTTCCTCTACTTCTGGCATGTATCTTACCACTTACCATATGATGTAATTTTTGATAATAAATTACTCCGACAAAAATATCTACTGGGTAAATCTCTCCAGTTTCTCCGTTGTACATTGTTTCTCTTCCAGAATGGTGAAATCCGTTGTGCACTAATCCATCTCTTAAAGATGATTCTTTTTCTCCAACAAATGCAGTACCATCAACAAATCTTCCTTCCATTGATCCTACCTTACCTCCAATCATTTCCATTACATGAGCGACAGTCATTCTACTTGGAATAGCATGAGGGTTAATAATCAAATCTGGAACTACCCCGTCTCTTGTAAATGGCATATCTTCTGGCGGAACTAATCGACCAATGACACCCTTCTGACCATGTCTACTGGCAAATTTGTCACCTACTTCTGGGATTTTGTTTGTCCTAACCACCGAACGAATTAATCTTCCACTCTCCAATGATTCAGTAACAAAAACATTCGAAACATAGCCTTTCTCTCCGTGTCTGATAAGCATTGAAGACTCTCTTCTTTCATGGGCTTGTAAAAACCCACCTGTTCCTGTTTCTTCTAAAAATCTCGGAGGGCTTGTCTTTCCAACAATCACGTCTCCACCATTTAGTTGAACTTCAGGTATCGAAAGTCCATCTCCTTCTAGATGTGAGTAAGCGTCAGGTGACCTCAAGCCTTTTACCTCAACTAGACCTGTTCCTGGGACCTCGATTTCTTCGAATTGCCCTCCCGGATACCTTCTTCTCTCGGAGTTATAAGTCCTTAAAAAGGTTGATCTACCTAATCCTCTATCTACACTGGCCTTGTTCATTATTACTGCATCTTGCATGTTGTAACCATGATGAGACATCACTGCAACAACATAATTTTGCCCGCCAGGTCTTCTCAGGAAGCCTGTAGTTTCCATTGCTCTGGTTCCGACCAATGAGTTTTGCGGATAATGTAAAACATGTAACCGAGTATCTGGCCTCAGCATGTAGTTAGATGATGGAAGACCAAGACTCTGTTTTACCATAGCTGTACCACCAGTTACTCTTGGTGTAGAATTATGCTCTGGATAAGGAATTAAGCTTGCGCAGACACCTAAAATTAACTGTGGGTCTATCTCAAGGTGTGTGAACTCTTGGTTAAGCTCTAATTCCCCTTCACTATTAGCCTTAGACCAAGTTAAAGGAAATTCATGATTTTCTTCGACAAATTCTCCAGACGGTAACCTTACGTCAACTGAAATTTTAGCTGTTGTAGCACGTTCCTCTCCTAAGTTAGTCCATCTCATATTGGCTTGTGAAATTGGAAATCCTGACTTTGGAGATAATTGTGGCATATTAAATGGTCTAGATGCGATATACTGATCTTCTTCCTCATCAGCATCAATCCATTCAACGTAACCTCTACTCACTAAATCCTTGAACTCTAGTTCTCTGCCGGAAAGTTTTGCTAGTATTTCGTTATTAACTTTAAGAGTTCCACCGTCAATTACCAACAGTGGCCTCAGAATCCTACCTTTGTCAGTATTAATGTAAATATCTTTATTTTCAGAGTCATGTCTAATCGAAACTTCTGGCCTTATTCTTCCTCTTCTTCTAGCATTTTTGAATTGATTTACCAGAGATTTTGGCCTCTTGTGTAAACCGAAAATATCTCCATCAACGTGAATTCTGGAACCGTCAGACCAATCTTCAGGCATGAACACGTCCATTTCTTTTAGTTGTAGTTTAACATCTTCTACAGGAACATCCTCAGAAACGTCAATCATTTGTGCAGCATTTTTCACCAAACCACAATTTTGTCCCTCTGGTGTTTCATTAGGGCATAATCTCCCCCATTGGGTAGGATGCAAATCTCTTGCCTCAAAATGGGGTTGACTTCTAACAAGAGGACTTGTTACTCTTCTCATGTGAGATAATGCTGATAAGAAAGTTGTTCTATCTAAAAGTTGGCTAACTCCACTACGGCCTCCTACCCAGTTACCAGTTGCTAGAGCATGCATAATCTTGGAAGTAAGTACGTCTGGTCTGAGGCAACTAGATATTTTCAGATCTCTTTTACGGTTATGATGCCTTTCTAATTGATATTTCAAGTCTCTAGCAAGCTGATTCATTGATACTCTAAATAAATCTTCCATTAGATCTCCTGCTAAGCGTACTCTTTTGTTTGCATAATGATCTTTATCATTCGGTTTTCTATCAGTAATAGCCATTTCTAAAACCTGACGAACGATCCTTCCTAAATAAATCGCTTTTTTCATTCTGGCGTCTTCGGTGTCTCCAAGGTGTGGTAATAGTTCTCGATCCAATAATTGTTGAACTCTTGCCTCCCTAAACTCGCGTTGTTGACCAGCAGCAAATTTCTTTTGTAACCAATCTAATGCGGATTCCATGTCTTTAGACTGTCCATATTCTTCTTGATCATTAACTTCATTGATATTTGCTACAATATATTTGAAAGTTTCATGAGGTCCTGCAATTGCCCTGAATATTTCTTGGTCCTGAGTAATTCCGAGTGCCCTCATTAATAATACGACTGGAATTGCAGTTGTTCCTACAGTTGAAATCTTAGCTAAAAGCATACCATCTCTACGTTTCTCGACTGTCAATGGTTTTCTAACACCATCTTTTTGGGAAAAGATTTTAGCAACTTCAGTGTTTTTTGTGTAACGAGTGTTTAGTTCCACGGTAACTCTATTGGGCGCTAAGTCTTCGACAGAAATCAATGCTCTTTCAGTACCGTTTATGATAAAATATCCACCAGGATCTAGAGGATCTTCTCCTGCTTTACGAAGTAATTTTTCATACTTATCTGCATCATCCTGAGTTTTATGAGGTTCAAGAATTAAATTTTCTTTAGTGCCGATATTAGCTGCCTTGAAGACATGTCTCGGGTGTACATTACATCTTTCTGAACGAACCATAATTGGCATATTTCCGATAGTGATTCTTTTCTCAGCGGGCAAAGCTACACCGTCTTTATAGATTGTACAATCCATTAATATCGGACTTTGATAGGTGAGTTTTCTAAGTCTGCATTCAACTGGAGTGGCTGCATGTTGTGCACCATTGGCCTCTTTGACAACTGGAGTGTCAAGCACTATGTTCTTAATGCGAACATAAATCTCTTGATCTATTACATCTAATTTGATGATACCTCCATTAGCATCATCAGGTTTTTCATCTGTTCCAATTCTAATATTTCTGACAATCCTCTCCATTCTGCTTAGTCTACCATCTCTTGCAGTGATACAGTCATCAAATGACGCAATTTGGTGATTCACTAAGCTTCTATCTCTAAAATATGAGTCTACAATTTCTTTCATTTTCATCTCCCCTAATTTCCTTCAACTATTAATCTGTAAGCAACAGAAATCCCCGCTGTAGGGCTTGGTCTAGTGACTTTTACAACACGATCGGCTAACCAGCCAGCTGGTAAACCTGGATGGTCTTTATCATCCTCTGCGGCTTTGATCATCTCACGTCTTTCTTCAGCTTCTTTCAGAGCTTGGATTGCTGGATCTGTGATCAATATCTTTGGTAGCAACTCTTTTGCTAATCTTTTTGTGCCATCAAAATCAAAGCGAATCAAATCCCATGGTGATAATTCTTTTTCCTCATCCTCAATGGGAACTAATGCATGATGCGGGACTAGTACATGATTTAGAGGATTAAATTTAATTTCATGCTCGGGCATGTCAATCAAGTCTATCTCTTTCATACTAATTGTGATTTTTCGACTTTTATTCCTACGCCTGTTAGAACCAACTTCTTGTAGAACGTTTAACACAGTCTGAAGCTCTTCATCATCTCTGGACAGCCCACAAGCTTTTGCGATGTCATCACTTGACATCTGCTTAATGGCGGCCATGTTACGATCTGTAGCTAGTTTGTGTGCTAGTTCTTCTCGAACCCCTAGTTCTGTCAAGCGCTTTTTTGTAGCACTTTTTACGACCATTGATATCACCAAACCCCGAATCAAGAAGACCCGTTTCTTAAGGTGAGCGGGCCTGACGGGATTCGAACCCGCGGCCGACGGGTTAAAAGCCCGTCGCTCTACCTGACTAAGCTACAGGCCCAATTTTCATACATGGGCAAGGGTCCGACCTAGGGGGGGATTAAAAGGCTAACTATTCATGGCAATAATAATCTGGACACGAATCTTGACCAAAAAGAGGAGATATACCATGGATTATGCTGAAAAAGAAATCGAAAAAATCAAATCTAAATCTAAAATTGTTAACTGGATATCTCCTTTAGACAACGAGATTTCATTCACAATTCCACATACTGTTTATCCACCAAGAGAAGACACGTATTTATTAGCTGAAACCATTCGAAATTTAGGTCAAGGTAACAGTAGACAATTATTAGAAATTGGATGTGGTTCAGGAGTGGTTTCTCTATTCGCTAGTAACCTCGGATGGAACGTTGTTGGGTGTGATATCAACCCACTCGCTGTAGCTACGAGCAGGGGCTTAGCTAAACAATTGAAAAATCGGGATGTAAAATTTATAGAAGGTGGCATAGAACCTCAAAATACGAGTGATTCAAATGTATTCAACGAGGGGCCATTCGACCTAATAGTATGGAACCTACCTTATCTTAAAAAACCAAAAAAAGACGAGTTTCTAGGTCCTATGGAAGAAGCGTCTCTGTCAGATATTGGCGATTTAAAGACTAAAAAAATACATCAATTGTTACTTGATAAAATTGAAAAATTTGATGCGTTAAAACATAACGGATTAATCATTTTAATCCACAGCGATGGAGGTGAAGGAAAATTCATCACCACAGAATGTAGGAAAATGGGTTGGGCTACCAGAGAGATTAACCATAAATACTTTGAAAATGGAGAAAAAATAATTTCCAGCGCTATTTGGAAGCCTTGGGTAAATGGAAAATTTATCAGCTTAGACACAGTAAATTCAACAAATTCATTTTTACTAGAGGGAAGCTTTCCTGTAGGAACATTAGTTACTACCCAAAATCAGACAGAAGGAAGAGGACAAAGAAGAAACAAGTGGAAGCACTTCGAAGGAGGTTGGTGTGGGAGTTGGAAAATTTCAATGGGAGAATCATCTCCCGCCGTTATACAAGCTAAAGCAGCTTTAGCAGTAATTGAGGCTATCGCAATAATAAAATCAATCCCACTCCCAACATTTGATTTAGTTTCAATGTCAAATTTTTTAAAATCTGGAATTTCAGTCAAGTGGCCTAATGACATACTCATGCACAATAAGAAATTTTGTGGAATACTTTGCGAGGCTAGAACTCAAGGAAAAGTAACTAACTGCGTTGTAGGAATTGGTTGCAACATTTCTGACAATAAAGGGGAAATTGCATCAAACAACGATTATATAGCCACTTCTTTGAGTGCATTGGGTGAAATTAATGTGGCAGAATGGACTCAGGTGTTAAATGCTTCAATATCTTCACAACTTGAGAAACATGAACTCGTTAAGCTCAATAATGAACCAGAAGTTATCACAAGTTGGTGGCAATCTATGATTAATTTTAATCGTAACCATAAACTGTTGATAAACGGAGTAGAACATAGGGTTTGTTGTCTAAATTCAGATGGTTCGCTAGAATTGATCAATAGTGGATACGAAGCTAAATCTATTATTAATTTTAGAGACTGTGTTGATTGCGAGTGGGTGGAAATACATACTAAGAGTTCTTAATTTAAAATCTCAGCCTCAATTATTTCTTCATCAACCTCATTACGGTCATGGAAATAATTAAAATAAAATCCATAAGCAGCCAAACCAAATCCTATTAAAATCATAAAAAAGTTGGAAAACAGATGTTCGGAGAAGTCAGATCCTGATTTAACAAACATTAGTACATATCCAACTAGTAAGCTAATTCCGAAAACTAGTCCAACATCCGGCAATTTAACTTCTGGTGCGCTTCCAGCTCCCATGCTGACGCCTTACAAACTGCAATCATCAATCTATCGCAAAATAAGCATCTAATCTCTGCCTAACAAGCTTAAGTTTTCCTGATGAAGTTATTGGGACTATTTCTTTAGGATTTTGACTCAAAATCTCCCTAGCTGATAAATAGTCATTCAAACTTACTTTGATTATACATGATTTACGATCTTGTTTATTATAATAATCTAGATATTTTAGTCTTGAAAAACTTAAAACAGATTCCAAATGAAACTTAAACTCCGTGAAATCACTAATTTTATCACTAAAGGACAAGCCTATCCACCTGTGTTTCCCTCTAGCAGCCTTTTTAATTTTCGGCATTAATTGGCTGGTTACGGGGCGAGTATCTTAACTTGCCGTCTCAGAGGGCTGTATTATGGGAGATATTATTGCAGCGAATGAAAATAAAATTTCAGACACTTCAATAAAAACCATAATTAAAGATTTGCTGGCCAAAGAAAGAAGAGCTCATATTATCACAATTTTAATCGCAGCACCTACATTGTATTTATGTGGACAATCAAATTTAATATCTCCAAGAATCGGTGCTTTTGCTTTCATTTCATTAGCGATTGGTTACTCTGCATTTGCTTTACTTGCATTAAATGAAAAAACCCGAAAAGTCACACAAATCAAACAATCAAAAAAAGTATCTAACTCCGACTTGGTTTCAAGAAAAATAATCTACAAGTTTATTTCTTCCACAAAAATTATAATAATACCATTATCTATATCGTTATTAGTTTTCGTAATATTTTACATACTTATGTCTGAAAATAAGCCTTTATCCTCAATAGGGACTATTTTACCCGTTGCATTGGCATCATTATTCCTATTTTGGAGCGTCTCCCAAGCTGTAACCTACAAACTATCAGTAGGAATGTGGGTGCATAATAAATTTGAGGTCAACGATATTATTAATGACTTTGACATCAAAAAGAATTCAATAATTCAGTTAATAATTGTCGGATTTTGCAGTTGTCTAATATCTTATCTAATGTTAATTTTTTACGGTGAAAATCAAGATTTTGAGGGAATAATTGGTGTATTAATAGTCTCAACTACTACTATGTTGTTTCACTCATTAAATCTATGGTATTCTAGGGAAAATAGAAGCTTATTAATGAATCGTAAAGATGGTGCTAAGGTAGAATTTTTATGGGGAATACTACTACATATTTTTGCTTCATGGCACTTTTTAAGTTTCTATCGACGGATTATATCTAGTAACAGTATGGCTTTCAATCTTCTCGAGGAAGTAATCCTGATGGTATCAACCGTAATTATTTCAATTTGGTCTATTTCTACTAAAGGCGTTAAGAAAAATATAAGCTATTTTATCCCTGAAAATATATTATTCTGGGGGATCGCTTTCGGCTTTGGTTATGCTGGAAGTGTAACAATGTTAGCCGTAGGACTCGAAGGAGACATAACCATAATTTTTGCTCTAGGTCATCTAGTTACTTGGTTAACATTATTACTGTTGTTCAAACAATCATGTAGAGACTTACTTACTTTAAGGCTATAAATCTTCTAACGGTAATCCACTTAATACTGCCACTACTCTGACTATACCGTCTAAATCGTCACTTACCCTCGCTCCAAAAATGACCTGAGCTTCCTTATCCAAACCTCGAGTGAATGCTTCTGCGACTGAATCTACTTGACCAAGGGTTAAATCTGTACCCCCTTCGACTTGAATCAAACAACCTTTGGCTCCAGAAATACTTACTCCTTCCAATGGAGAACTCATAGTTTTGGAAAAGAGAGCTTGAGGATTATTAGCATCTCCTTGAGCTACAAACATCGTTGAACCCCCCTCACGAGTGATAATTGAGCGCAAATCCATTAAATCTAGATTAATTAATCCAACTTTAGCCAACGTTTGAATGACACCAGTTGACAAATCTTCAATCCACCCGCTATCTCTCTCCCAATTCAAACCTCTTTCTCTAGACCTCATTGCCAATCTATCCAAAGATACTTGCACACAAACGTCAGTATTTAATCTCAAGTCTTCTAAAGCGTTTCTGGCTATTTTTCTTCTTAGCGGCTGACATTCGAAAGGAATTCCTGCTATTGCAATTGTTAAACAACCCGAACGTCTTGCCTGACGTGCAAATTCAATCGCTCCCCCAGAACCACTTCCTCCCCCAAGCCCTACGAGTAAAACCACCAATTCTGCATCAGACAATATCCTAGACGTTAAAGGAGCATTTGCTAACATTCTTCGTGCTGCAAGAGGTGTTAATCCCGCACAACCATCAGCAGACTCATCTGACCCTAAAGATAGTAAATGCCCCTCAATCGATTCATCTAAAGATTTAGAGTCCCCATCTATCAGCAATAAATCTGCAAGATTTTTACATTTTTTATGTGAGTTTTTTGCCCAAGTACAACCTACTCCGCCTATTCCACAAATTAACAGAGAGTTACTTTTCAAAATATCACCTAGTATGAATTGTATCTCTCATATCTTCGCCTTTCGTTTCTAGCCCATTCATTGCTCGGCTCTAAACTCAGCACTTTTTCATAGTAAGAAATTGCTTTTTCATATTCTAAAAAATATTTGCCATAAATCACACCTAAGTTATTCAAAACGGGAATACATTCTGGAGATTTTTCTAACATTTCTAAAAGTAGATTTTCTGCGTGATTTAATTTTTGAGTCTCCATTAGTTCTTCAGCCCTATCAAGCTGCTCTAATTGAGACTCTGAAAGGTTGTAAGTGTTATGAAATGCAGGGGGGGTCATAGATGCTCGTGTCATCGACGGCCATTAGACCTTTGTACTGAATTTATTAAAAAAAGCGACTTTACAACTGCTATTTTTTGAACATGCACTGATAACGTTTATTGGGGCCAATAAAGTCGGCGTATCATCAGGTGAATAGATGCTCTCTGTAAACCGGAAAATTGCATGTATTTTCTTGGTTTTTTCATTGCTATTGATATCTACTCCAGTTTCATCATATCCTGGTGGTGTTGGCTTAGATCAGACTGCAGGAGGAGGCCCCGAAAATGTCGCTAAAGATGGCTGTACATGTCACGGGACAGATCCAAGCAATTCAGTCACGGTCATAATAGATGATGTACCTTTCACATACACTCCTAATGAAGAATATACATTTAGATTAGAAGTCATCGGCGGACCAGACAAAGGGAGCGGAAACACAGGTGGTTTTGCTATGCTTGTAGACAAAGGAACTCTCGGACCTGCTGAAGGGTATGAAGACTTAGTACAAAACTGGCAAGATAATCTATCTACACTCACTCACACAGAAGAGGGTGCTCGAGTAGATGACCGAGCTTGGTGGGTAAAATGGACCGCACCTGAAGAAAGTTCGGGAAAAGTTACTTTTTGGCTTGCTCTAAACAGTGTCAATGGTGCTGACGGGAATTTAGGTGACATGTGGAACCGATTAATATTCCACATACCTGAAGCTAATGAAAATACTCCTGAAAAACTGTCTAACTCTATCAGAACTATCTTTTCAGGTGATGGTAACGTAGAACCTCCAGCAGCAGATGAAGGACACATCGAACTCCATGACATGGGTGCAGCATTTAGAGCGCATTGGCTCGGACTATTAGGATTTGGAGCTGTAATTTTAGTAATCATTTTTTCTGGATTCATGCTCAGATATGGATTCAGCCATTCTTATACAGGGAGAACAAACTTATTGCAATTGAGATATAAACACATGAAAAGAGGTGATCAATAATGTCTGGCGATCATCTTGAAAAACTACTTCATGAAGTGTCTCTAGGAAAAATAAGCATAAAAGATGCAAAAAAAGCACTTGAAGGAATCGACCTGAATAAAGAAGAATTTGACAGGGCAGTAGAACATGGTGTATTTACAGAAGCCGAACCTGGAACTGTTATCAAAGCAACCATTTCTCCCTCGGGCGGAAGTGCTCTAGTAACTTTAATTTTTATTTGGGGATTATTCTGGGTTACTTATTGGACTGGTACGATGATTTACGGATTAATGAATGGTTGGGATCAACAACAATTATCATACCACTTATTTATTTCAATCACAACAATAATTATTATTGGCATAGTATACCAAAAATGGGTTTTACCAGATTTAATTGTAGTTAAACATGAACGAAACAAATTTATTCCAGAGCATTCTGCTAGAAAAGCGGATAAAGATTGGTATGAGTACAAAGTGTAGGTGAATAAATGGGTAAAGATATTGAACTGAAGATTCCAGGTAAAGGAGAAAGTAGTTCCGAACTACTTGGATCGGTCATAGACCGCAGAAAATTCATCAGATACGGATTCAATGCCACGGCAGGAGTTTTAGCTGCCACGTTTGGAATGATTGGTTTTGCTGCAATACTGATGCCTGGTGGAGGCGGAGGCGGAGGAGATTTAGCGGTTAAGTATTGGGCCAAAGGAAGGGAAGATGATGCATGGTACGGCTCTAAACATTTACAAGAAATGAAATTAGATGAATTTACTGCTGAAGCTGCTAAAAGTGTTTCTGGTATGGCGGGTGCTTCAGGCATCTGGAATGGTGTACCCGTAAATGTGGTGTACGTTCCACATGAAGAGAATAAATCTAAACCACAAGAAATTAATGTACCTAGATATCAATTTGGAGAAGGAGTTGATGCGACAGGTAAGTATGTTGGACATTTTGAAGATTTAGCAGTAGAAAATCCAACAATAGTCCCAAATGATGGAATAGTTATTTCATTCGGCAGATGTCCACATTTGTGTTGTATTCCAGGTTGGCAGTTAGTTAGCAACAACTTCACAGAAGATAGTTGGGCTCCAGGAGGAACCGAAGAAGGTGGTAACAAATTGTTCTGTATCTGTCATAGCAGTAGGTTTGATCCTACCGCTCTGGAAGTGAACGTAAACCGAAATAGAGCCAACGGACAGACGTTTGAATTCGCAGGGATTAAAAGAGTCGGTGGACCTGCCCCTGTCGGGATACCTATGATTCCCGCTCAAATAAATGGCGGAGTGATAGAAGGACTGACAGATTATGTAGATTGGTTAACATATTGTGATTAAGTAAGGTGAAAAAATGAATACGATGTTTTGGGTACTTTGGGGCTTCATTGCTATTGTTTGTGTCTTAGTAGCTTTAACCTTAAGAAAAGAAAATGATCAAACACCAAGAAGAGAGATTCTACGCGCTGTTGAATCATCTGGAAAAATGGGAGT
>TARA_B100001115_G_scaffold183352_1_pt1 | contig 23185 bp, 14 predicted proteins | sample TARA_B100001115 | Tara Oceans TARA_B100001115 (sample SAMEA2622652) | marine metagenome | biome: marine biome (ENVO:00000447); feature: surface water layer (ENVO:00002042); material: "saline water (ENVO:00002010), including plankton (ENVO:xxxxxxxx)" | depth 5 m | reverse complement strand
CCCGCCGCACCCTTATCCAAAAAGGTCCGGTTCGCACCCAGGGCTCCCATCCCCAGGGCGGCCAAGATGGTCAAGAGACCTCCGACCGTCAAGAGGCCAAAGCCCGTTCGCTTAGTTTCTTTCGTCAAGCGTGCCCCCACCCCCAAGAGAGTACCTTTCGTAAGGCCCGTTCCGAGGCGGAGGTGACGAATCGGCGCTCGGAAAGTTCCTTTTTCCAAACCAGCCGTAGCCAACCATTTAAAAGCTTTGCATTTTGCTATGTTTTTTAGGACATTAGCGTTATGCCCGAGCTGCCAAGCCCTAATGCTCTTTTTCCCTCGGGGATTGTGATTCGTCGCCTTCTTTGGCTGACGGTTCTTTTGTTGTTCGGTTTCGTCCCGCCCGTCACTGCCCAAAATCTAAACGGCTTGTCCCATGCCGTCTACAGTTTTGAGTGGAATGCCTCCAGTTTTGAGGTTTCCGGATTTCACGGGCAAGCCTTCCCTCCGCTAACTCTCTATGAGAACAATTACTATGCCTTTGAAAATAATTCCAGCGGAGGCATTCGTCTTTCCATTGGGGACGACAATCAGTCCGCCTACGCAAAGCCGGACGTTTGGAACAACCATGCCCTCGGAGACGGCGAATATTTAGCGCTTTCTCCAGAAGCCAATTCCTCGAGGTTCCTGTATTATTTCAACCCAGACCAGAACGCAACGACGGGTCAATTGAGCATTCTGCCCTACGACTCGCATCTCATACATCCCGATCTAAGCCTGTACGATGCCCGGTTCGGGCATGCGGTTCTCGTTAACGACTGGAACCAGACCCTAGTGGGCGCGCCGGGCCAATCCTCTCTCGATGGCGCCGTCTATCTGTTCGATCGCGAGGGAAATGGAAGCTTGACCCAAGTCCAGACCCTTGCTCCGACGGTCGTCGACGGCCAATTCGGAGCTTCGATGGCGTCTGATGGAGGGTTCCTTGCCGTGGGGGCCCCCGATGAGATGAGTTTTCAAGGCAGGACTTACCTTTACAAGAGGGAGTCAAACGGTAGTTATTCCCTCTGGGAGGGGCACGCTCCTCCCCATGCCTTGGCTGGGGACAGCTTTGGCTGGGGGATTGAGCTTGAAGGCTCCGCCCTAGTGGTTGCTTCCATTCAGCGAGCGTCTGGAGGAAGCGGAAAAGTGAGCTATTATCAAAAGAACCCGGACGATACTTGGTCCTTCGTCTCATCTTTCTCAGCCGACGACAACCAGAGCGGGGACGAGTTCGGCCATGACTTAGCCCTTTCGGGGAATTTGCTTCTCGTGGGGGCCCCTCAGGCGGATGGCCCGGGGAGCAACTCGGGAGCGGCCTACCTCTACGAACTGAATGGCTCGACATGGACCCAGGCCCAGAAGTTGGCTCCCTCCAGTTTGTCCGTCGACGACAAGTTCGGCTATTCCGTTGCCCTTTCTTCGAATTTGGCGTTCGTCGGTGCCGTCAACGGTGACTCCAATACCTCCAACACCGGTTGCGTCTACGTCTTTGAGAACACCTTGGCCGGCTGGTTGGAAGTGGCCAAGATTTCTCCTCCCCAGAAGGTGGCCGACCAGTTGTTTGCGTCGAACCTCGAGGCCTATGAGGATATGCTTCTCGTCGGTGCCCCGCAACAGGGCGAGGACGGTTTCGGTTACCTTTACCGCAAGGATGGAAGCTCTTCATCCTGGAAACTCATTTCCTCCCTGGACTGCAAGGCGGCCGCTTCCAGTAACAAGGACCATGCCGCCTTCGCTCTCAGGAACGGAATGGTCGTGGTGGGTAGCCCGGGTGACGGCACCGTGCAATCCTTCGGGGGAGGCGCCCTGGTCTTCTACAACGATGGCTGGAAGGCCACATCCGAGCCTCCCTGGCGCCCCATAATTTCCGGTTCCACCTCGCAGTCCGTCAACTTTACCGAGGTGGAGGATCAGAACTACTCGGTCACCTATATGTTCGACTTGAACGGATCTCATCCGTTCTCCAGCCAGTTGAGCTGGCTGGTCATCGACCAGAACGTGACGGGAGGGGAGGCTCTCTTCGATCTTAATGCGAGCACGGGCGCCCTCGCTTACCGTCCGGATGCCAATTACAGCGGGACTCATGGCTTCAGCATCTCCCTTAGTCAGGGAGCCCAGTCCGACGTGGTGCAGCTTGACGTCGTGGTGGACGGAACCCCGGACCGTCCGGTCTTCTCCAACCCGAGTCAATTCGTTCTGCCCGATGCCATGGAAGGAGATGACTACAACCAAACCATTGTCCTTTTCGACGCGGATGGGGATGCCATGATCCTGAGCTTGACGGGCGGAAACCTGCCGTCCAACTGCACCATCAGCGGCAACTCCATAACGGGAGCGCCCGCCATCGGCGCGGCCGGCGGAGGGGCGTCCCAGACCTACCAATTCGACCTGACCGTTTCCGATGGTTCCCTTTCCTCGGTGCAGGCTTTTCAGCTCAAGGTTCTGGAACGCAACGAACCCCCTTTGATCGACGTTAACGGAAGCACCCTCGTGAGGGATCTATACCTCACCATTCCGGAGGATTGCGACCAAGCGGCTTGGCTTGCCCTGCTTCCCCCCCTGAGCTATAGCGATCCGGATGGCCACCAGGTCGACCTGAATGCCTCCGTTCCGCCGAGCCATGGAACCTTGGCTCTGGACGTCAACGCCACCGGCAACCAGAGCGTGCTTTACACACCCAGTGCCGATTACAACGGGAGCGATGCCTTTACCATCCGCTTGATCGACGTCCAAGGCGCCATGAACAAATACGTCGAGCTAAACTTTCATTTGACCATTACCCCGGTTAACGATCCTCCCGTGATTACGTCGGTGCCTTCCGGCCAGCAGGCTTCCGAGGGGAATCTCTATAGCTATCAACTTCTCGTCTACGATCCGGATCAGGGCGATTCCGTCTCGATCAGTTATTCCAACCTTCCCGGTTGGCTTAGCTTCAACCCGGCCACCTTCGTCTTTTCAGGTGCCCCCAGCTGGTCCGATTACGAGGAGTCGGGACCACGCCTTGTGCTTGTCGAGGCTACCGACCTCGCGGGATCCAAGGACAGTCAGGCCTTTTTGCTGGAAGTAGTCCCTGCGAATTATCCGCCCAGAATCGCGCAGGGCGACTCCATCGCAGTTCAGATAAACGAGGATTCCAATTACTCAGACTGGCCCGATATCGGTCTCTCGGCGACCGATCAAGACGGTGTGCTCGGCCAATTGAATTGGATCCTCGACACCGCGCCCGCCCATGGCTCGGTCAACCTGTCGGGTAGCGGTTTCTCCCCTGGGGTTCTTCAGTACAAGCCCGATGCCAATTACACTGGCCAGGACTCTTTTGTGATCAGGGTACGGGACTCCGGGGACGTCAATGCCCAGGACTCGATCGAGGTGCAAGTTTCCGTCTTGCCTCTTGACGATGCGCCCATCTTCACCAGTTCAACTACCGGGATCGCGGTGAAGGACTATCCTTTCGAGTACAATGCGACCGTCTATGACGCGGACGGCAACCAATCCCTCACGGTTTCCGTGCTGAGTCCGCTTCCGAGCTGGGTTTCCTTTGTTGACGAGGGCAACGGCAGCGCCCGTTTCACCGGTACGCCGACCGAGTACGACGAGGGCCAGAACCTCATCGTACTGGAAGGCAGGGACTCGACCAACCTCTTCGCCCTTCAGGTTTTTACCCTCAAGGTAATCACGGAAAACTCGAACCCCATAATTACTCAAGGAAGCAGCGTCGGCTTTACCGCCACCGAGGACGTGAAGTGGGTAGGCGACGGATTGTTGTCCGCTTCCGATCCCGATGGGCAGGACCTGAGTTGGGCCCTCTCCATTGAGCCAAGCCATGGATCGGCCGTAGCAGAAGGGCATGGTGGAACGATTCAGCGGCTCGAATACGTTCCGGACGGAAATTTCTCTGGAACGGACTCTTTCGAGGTGAGCGTCAGCGATGGAGTCGGAGTGAGCAAGGTAACGGTCACCCTCGACGTCCGGAACGTGGACGATCCTCCCGTCTTCTCAACCTTCCCCTCCGGTCAGTCGATTGTGGACGGCAACCTGCTCAACCTTTCCTTTGCCGGTTATGACGCGGATGGCTTGGCCGAAGCGTCGGTCGTTGCGATCAAACCGACCTGGCTGACCCTCGACTCATCCGCCTTGTCCTCCATCGGAGCCATCACCCTCAAGGGAACCCCGGTTTATACGGACGAGGGCGTTCACCTGATCACCGTAACCCTGACCGATGCCACGGGCTTGAGCGTCAGTTCGTCCTTTTCGGTCACCGTCGAAGTGCTCAACTACCCCCCCTCGATAAACGGAACCCAGTTCAGCGTTCAGATGACGGAGGACTTGGCCAATACCTGGACTGCTCCCGGTCTGTCCGCCGATGACAACGAAACGCCGACCGGGTCCTTGACCTGGAACGTCACGCAAGGTCCTCTCAGGGGCACGGCCTCTTTTACGAATGCAAACGATCCTTCCAGCCTGGTCTACCTTCCCGACGGTAACTTTTCCGGTCAGGATTCCCTACAGGTTACCGTTACCGACGGGGGCGGTCTTCTGGCCTCCGCGCCCAAGTCCGACTCGGCGATGGTCAACGTGGAGGTGCTTGCGGTCAATGATCTTCCGGTCTTTACCTCCGCCCCCACAACGGACCTGAATGACGGGACCTACTCATGGAACGACGAGTCGGAATACGTCTACAAGGTTGTCTCCTACGATTCGGACTGGGATTGGCAGACCTTGGATTTGAACGTGACTTCCGTTCTCCCTTCCTGGCTGACCTTCGTCCAGGAAGGCAATGGGACGGGAACCCTTAGAGGCACGGGAGCAGTCAAGGACAAGGGTACCTACCAGATTGAGTTCACCGCGACCGACTCACAAGGCACCTTCGCAACCCAGGTTTTCAACCTTATCCTGCGCATCGACAACTACCCTCCCGTCTTCAAGAGCGTTTCGACGGGGGATGAAATCACCCAGTTGATCGTCTACATAGACGAGGACTCCAAGCCAGGGGACAGCCGTGGCTGGGTCGCTCCCGAGGATTTCTACGGCCAAGACCCCGATCCCGGTTTGCAGAACCCGCCGAGGGATCTCGAGTGGTCCCTGGGATTTTTTCCCTCCAGCGCCGCTACCGCTGAAGTCAACGGCACGGGACTGCGGCCTCAGGTTTTCTCCTATTCCAATGCCCCCGATTATTTCGGTGAAGATTCCTTCCAGTTGAAGGCATTCGACGGTCATCGCTACGCTTTTCTGCCTGTCAATATCGTCGTTCGTCCCGTGCCCGACGATCCCGTCTTCTCCTCCCAAGTTCCAAGCATTATCCAGGGAAAGACTGGATCGAGCCTACAGGTCGCGCTCGAGACCTCAGACGCGGATGGCGACAAACGCAAGATCGAGGTCGTCGGGTTGCCCCAGGGTCCGGGTGGCTTTTGGCTGGGGATCTCCGACCTGAACGAGTCGAGCGGAACCGCTTTTCTGAAGGGTACTCCCCCTAACGGAATCCAAGGCAGGCGCTACCCGATCGCCCTCATCGTGACCGATGCCACGGGCAGGTACTCCACCGCCAATTCCCTCCTCGTGATCGACGGAGAGAACCGGTCCCCATTTATTCAGGGCCCCGAGAAGGTTACCTTCACCTTCGACTCCTCGGGCAATGCCAAATCCGTGGACCTGGCCTCCATTCTCGCCACCGATTTCGACGGGGACTCCATGATCTGGTCGCTTTCCCCCTCCTCCAAGCACAAGTACGGTCTTCCCAAGGTCGCGGGGACTGGTTCCCGACCGACGAGCCTTACCTACGAGTCCTACGGTTCGGGGGCGGCCGATTCCTTTATCATCAGGGTTTCCGACGGGCTTGGCTTTGATGAACTTGAGGTCGTTCCCATCCTTGTGTCCTCTCATGATTCCATCCAGGTGGAGCTGCTCAAGAGCCACAACAAGGTCGACGCGGGCACCGATTATTCCAGCTATTTGTCTCTTTCGGGTTTGAGCGACAACACGGTCATTGACGCCTCTTTTGCTTCCGCCCCTTCCTGGCTGAAGATCACCAAGATTTCCAGAGATCTCTTTCAGTTGCATGGATTCGTTCCCAAGGGAAGCTCGGGCATCTTCGACGTGCAGGTCGTCTTCAAGGAAGCCGAGGTCCAGAGGGCTTACGACAATTTTACCCTTGAGGTGACGAGCGTCGCTTTGCCGACCCTTTCCCTCAAGGGTGGAAGCCTGGTCAGGATCAAGCCGGGGAGTTCATTCCAGGAACCCGGTTACGTCGCTACCAGTTCAGGCGGGCAGGATCTTTCCGCCTCAGTGGTCGTAACGGGTCAAGTCGATCCCTTCCTCGCGGGACTGCAGAGGATCGAATACGTAGTGACGGACCCGACGGGCAGCACAGCCTCCGTGACCAGGTTCGTTCAGGTCGCCGAGACGAACTCATCCGTTGTCGTCGATTCCCTTTCCAGGCTCGACCCGCGTGACGCGAGAGGGATACTCCCACTCGCCAACCAAGCCCTGATCTGGGGCCGGGGCAAGAATGGAGCTCAGGAAAGCAACCCCAACTCCTTCGCCTTTCTCTCCGTCGTCGATGAAACGGGGAATTCCGTCCAGGCCCAGTTCTTTCAGTCGCTCTCGGGCCAGGAGGTCGAAATAGGGGGTTGCATTTCCACCGAGGACGGGAGCTTCCTCGTGGCGGGAACCTATCAGGGAACACTCCTCTACCGCGACCGTCGCTTAATGGCCAAGGGCGAGAGCAACCTTTTCCTGGTCAAGCTGGATTCAAGCCTCGGCTTTCTGTGGTCGAAGACCCTTGCCTGCACGGGTACCCTGGACAAGCCGAGGCTTGGACGCTTTGGCGACGGCACCCTGGTCCTCGGGGGCGCGTTTTCGGGTTCGCTGGATACGGAAATCGGGAAATACGTCTCGCTGGCGGAAAAAGATCTTTTTCTCGGGCGAATCAACGAGTTGAGCGGAAGTATCTCATGGCTGAAGAGGTTTGGCGGATCGGGGGATGACTCCCTGCGAGCCCTTGCCGTTTCGGCCAACTACGCCTACTTGGGTGGAGTGGTCAAGAAAACCGGTTATGAAGAATATTCATTCGTCTTCGAACTCGATAAGGATGGTGTGGCGGTAAGTTCGCTCGGGCTGAAAGGGATGCACAAGAACGAGGTTGTCGATCTGGCCGTCTCTACAGACGCTATCTATGCCCTTGGGAGCTTCGAGGGAAGCCTCATCTCAGGAGACGCGACTTTATCCTCCGCAGGTTCATCCCCTTACGTCCTTTCCCTACAGCCCGGTCTGACGCAGAAGTGGGCCTTGGCCATGTCCACCGGGAGTGAACCGCAGGCGCTCGAGACCGATGCCTTCGGCTATCCCGTCGTCCTCAACCGGTTTACGGGGAACTTCAATGGGGAGGATGGTTCCCTTGTTTTCGCCTCCGCCGGGCGGGAAGATCTGGCTCTCCAGAAGCTCAACCAGGAGGATGGAGCGGTTCTGTGGAGCAAGCATCTGGGGGGGGACGGAAATGAAAGTTCGCCCGACTTGAGGACTGATGCGAACGGCAAGGTCTTTACCCTGCTGAAGACGGACGCCGCCCTTGTCCTCGATGGGCTCGACTCCTCCGGAGGCACCCTTCTTCTGGCCACCGTCGGTTCCTCCCCGGGACCTTCCTTTCAGGCTCCTCTCCAGCTGAACCTTACCAAGGACCTAAGCTTTTATAACAGGATCAATGCAACCGTCCCGAGTGGCTTTGCCCGCATGGAACTGGTCGGAGCTCCTTCCTGGGTGTCCCTTAAGGACGACCTCAACGGATCGGCCATCCTCGGCGGTGCGGCTTCCGCGGACGCCAATGCCTCTTCGGTCTTCAAGGTAAGGGCCCTCGACATGGATGGAGGATATGCGGACCTCAACGTAAGCCTTTCCATCTCCGATAACCTGAACGCGGAAACACTTTCCGATTCCTTCCCTGCCTTCTCCACCTCCATCGACTTGGGCTCCACGGTAGTGGTTTCCGACGTTTTTCCCTGCGAGGGCGGAAAATACATGGTGACGGGCAAGTTTTCCGGCTCCCTTGCCGTTGGGCAGTTGACGGTGCAATCGCAGTCCGGTTACGACGGCTTTGCGATCAAGCTGAATGCCAAGGGCGAACCCGAATCCATCCTCCAGCTGGTCTCGAGCGATTGGATCGATCTTGTCGGTGGAGTGACCGCTTCGGATGAGAACGTCCACTTGGTTGGATCCTTCTCGGGGAAACTATCCTCCGGTTTTCTGGAAATTCAGAGCGCCGGGAAGAAGGACCTGTTCGTTCTGACCTTGAGCAGGACCGGAGACTTGCTTGACCTGCAGGCCATCGGCGGAGTCGACGACGAGTTCGCGACTGGCGTGGCTTGCTCTTCCGGCAAGCTTCTCTTGGGTGGGTATTTCGAGGGTTCCTTCAGCCATAGCCAGGTATCCAGCCAGGCCGCCGGAGGGCGAGATGGTTTCGTTATGTCGGTTTCTTCCCTCAATCTCATGGAAGTAAACTGGTTTATTCCTCTGAGTGGTTCTCAGGACGATTACGTGCGGGCCTTGACGGTCGGTTCCGATGGTTCCGTTTATTTCGCCGGAAGCTTTTGGGGGACTAGCTCGTCGAGTGGAGCTCAAGTGACGTCCAGAGGCCTTTCCGACGCCGTGATCGGAAAAATTACGAATACGGGACAGTTGAACTACCTCAGGTCCGGAGGAGGCGTGGGCAAGGACGAGGCGGGTTTTCTGGATTTGGCGGCCGATGGCCGGTTGGTTTTTGGCGGAACCTTTTCAGAAACCTTCCAATGGGATAGCCACAAGGTAACCGCCCTGGGAGGTCAGGACGCTCTAGTGGGGGCTCTTTCGAGGGAAGGCAACTGCCTCTCCCTTGTTCAGTTGGGAGGCAGCGGCACCGAGCAGATTAGGGACGTCGTCGCTACGAGGCGAAGCGTCCTCGCCATCGGGAACTTCAATGGTTCCGTCCAGATCGGTTCAAAGGTAATCGAGTCAGCCGGAGGCAGGGATTCATTCGTCGCTCTATTCGAAGACAACCTTCAGTCGGTCGTTGAATCGGCCGGTTTTGGAGGAAGTGGGGACGATCTTCTGCTTGGGGCGTCAAGCGCCTTTGCCGACAACTACTTGATCGCGGGCAACTCGAGGCTTCGTCTGGGGGCCGATCTCTCCTCGGTTGCCGTGGGCCAATCGACGGTTCCGGTTTCCTTTCTCTGCGTCTACGGTCCCTCTGAGTTCCTTCCCAAGGTTTGGCCGCCGCCACCATCCTCGGTCGAGCGCAGTTCCTTCTTCGAGTACGAGTTCAGTTCCGGTCCCTGGCCAAGTGATGCGGATCCCGAACTGACGGTCAAGAGTTTGCCGTCCTGGTTACGGGTCAGTCTGAAGAGCGACGGAACTGGGGTTGTATGGGGGAAGGTTCCCGATACCCTCGACCAGAACCAGTCCGCCTTTTCCGTGGACTTTTCGATTTCCTCCAGCCGCTACGGGTCGGCGGATCTTTACTTTGCCGTCACTCTCATTGCCGTTGAAGACGCTTTTTCTCTCCTCTCCGATTCCGTCGGTGAATCGGCAAAGCAATTCGAGAAGTTTTCCATTACGGTGAACGTCACCGGGAGCAAGCCCCAGGACGTCATTATCTACGAATCCTCTCTTCCCTCCTGGGCCACGGGAGTCCGGTTGGATGACAAAAGGTATCTCATTGAAGGCATCCCGGGAAGCGGGCATGCGGGTGCTAACTCAATCAAGCTATTCGCCGCCAGTTCTTCTCATGAGGCCTCTTTCGAGTTGGACCTGATGGTCGAGTCGACGATCAAGGATTCATCCAGTGACACGCAATTCGGAAACTGGAAGCAAAGCTGGTTCGGTTTTCTAGTCCTGTTCGATAATTCATGGGCTTTCCATGGTGACCTGGGCTGGATTTTCGTAGAATCCAATCAAGCCGGGAACGCGATCTGGTTCTGGACGCAGAGATGGGGTTGGCTATGGACCGATCAGGGCCACTGGAATTCCGCCACGTCGGAAGGCTTTCTTTATTCCTACAAGACGGGGAACTGGATTTACTTCCGCAAGGGTAAGCCCAACCTTGCCTATCTCTACGAGACGGGGGAGTGGGGGTACTACGAAAACCAGTAGCAGACCGATCTTTCGTTCTCTAGGCGATCAGGGAACTCGCGGAGTGCCGTTTCAAGTCAAGGAAACGCTCGATCTCGGCCATGATACGGTCTTCGTCAAGTCCGTGGGCCTGCCTAAGGCTTGACACCGAATCCCCGTGTTCGACGAATTGATCGGGCCAGCCGAATCTCTTTACTGGCAAACGGATTCCTTGCCTCTCGAGGGTTTCCAGAACAGCTGACCCAAAGCCACCAGCAAGGACGTTGTCTTCGAAGGTAATGATGCTTCCGTGGTTGCGGGCATGTGAAAGAAGGAGCCCTTCATCGATTGGCTTGACGAAGCGGGCGTTTACGACCGAACAGTTCAATCTATGCGTAGCCTCAAGCTTCGTAGCGATTTCCACCGCCAAATCGACAAAGCCGCCAAGGGCCCAGATCGAGCAATCGCTTCCATCGCGGAGTAGTTCGGCCTTTCCGATCTCGATCGGAACAGGGGTTTCCTTACGCTCGACCCCACGGCCTTCCCCTCGTGGGTAGCGCACGAAGGCTGGGGATCCGCTCCGGATACCGGTTGCGATCATGTCCTGCAACTCGTCCTCGTCCTTGGGTTGCATGATGATGGCATTAGGGATGCAACGGAGGTAGGAGAGGTCGAACAGTCCGTGATGAGTCGGCCCGTCGTTGGGGGAGAGGCCCGCACGGTCCAAGCAAAAGGTGACTGGGAGATTCTGGAGGCAAACGTCGTGAATGATGGGATCGTAGGCCCTTTGGAGGAAAGTCGAGTATATGGCGCACACCGGCAGCATGTTTCCCGTCGCCAGACCGGCAGCCATCAGGACGGCATGTTCCTCCGCAATGCCGACATCGAAGAAACGATCGGGGATTTCGCGTTCCAGAAGGTCCAGACCGGTCCCGCTGGGCATGGCTGCGGTGATTCCAACGATTCTCTCGTCATCTTTGGCCAAACCGGCAAGACATTCCCCAAAGACGTCCTGATATTTCGGGGGAGAACCTTGGGGCGACTGTTTGGGTGTGCCAGTATCGAGGTCGAAGGGACCGGAGCCGTGCCATTTTTCAGGTTCCTCGAGAGCGACGGGAAATCCTTTGCCCTTCTGAGTCAGCAGATGGAGCACGATCGGTTCGTTCGAGGTTTTGGCAAACTCGAAGAAGCTCACCATTCCCTTGACGTCGTGTCCGTCGATCGGTCCGAGGTAGCGAATGCCAAGCTTTTCGAAGATACTGGAGGGAGCGATCAGTTCTTTGGTGTCTCTCTTCGCCTTGGAGATGAATTTGATCAAGGCGTCGCCCCCGGGGATTTTGGAAAGGATATTTCCCGCATCCTTGTGTAGCCTGCTGTAAACGGGATTGGTGATGAGCTCGTTGAAATACTTGGAAAACGCCCCTACGTTCTTGGCAATGGACCACTCGTTGTCATTGAGAACCAGGATGAACTTCTTGGTCGAGCAGGCAATGTTGTTAAGGGCCTCGAGGGTAATTCCGCAGGTGAAGGCGGCGTCCCCCGCTATAGCTACGACGTGCTCGTCCCCATCGTTGAGGTCGCGAGCCAGACACTTCCCGAGGGCCGAGGAAAGAGCGGTGCCCGCGTGACCCGCACCGAAGGCGTCATGGGCACTCTCTTCTCGTGAAAGGAAACCGCTCAATCCGCCCGACTTGCGGATTTTGTCGAACCTCTCGTCGTTACGGCCGGTGAGGAGCTTGTGGACGTACCCTTGGTGCGAAACATCCCAGAAGAAGGAGTCCTTTGGGGTGTCGAAGGCGAGGTGAAGGGCTATGGTGAGCTCGACTACCCCGAGGTTCGGGCCAACGTGACCTCCGTTGACGGCCGTGGCCTCGATAATGCGTTGCCGGATTTCTCCGCAGAGCAAATCGAGATCCTCGGAAGAGAGGCCTTTGAGGTCCGCGGGGCCCTTGAGCCTGGGTAAAACTTCCTTTTTGCCCATTACTCCTCAGGCTGAAGCTCGACGGCTTCCCCTCCACTCACTTCCTTGACCTTCATCTCCGCTGCTTCGATCTTTGCACGGCAGAGTTTGAGCAAGCTTACCCCGGACTGATAGTTTTCGACAAGGGATTCCAGGGGAATGTCACCTGCTTCCATTCGGTGAACGACCTCCTCCAGCCTGGAGAGGGCATCTTCGAAGGTAAGGTCCGCCTCATCCTCGACCTCACCCCCTTCGTTTTCGTCTTCTGCCATGTTTTTATTCTATTTTCGTCGATTCTTTTCGAAAACTCGTAAATAGCAATTTTTAGCTACGCAGTCGACAAAAGAAAAGGCTTCCTCTATGTAGGATTGCCATGACGGAGATTCAAATGATCGCTCTTTGCTCGGCGGTCGTTCAGGTCCTCTTCGAGTTCTTCCTCAAGAGATCGAACGAACGCCACCTGCTTGCCATGAGGGACAACCCCCCTGCGGATTCCCATGAGATTATGGATGAATCGACTTGGAAGCGCTCCACCGACTACTCCCTAGCCAAAAGCCGCTTCTCCACGCTTGAGGAAATTTTCGGCCTCTTCGTCTTCGCTTTTGCCTTTCTCTACTTGTTCCCACTGGTTTTTTCGCATTGGCCGGCAGTAAAGACTCAGCCGGAGTGGTTTTGCGCACTGGTGGCCACCTGCTTCCTCATCGCCCTTCAGTTGCCGGACTTGCTCTTCGACTGGAGACGGCAGTTTTCACTGGAAGAGAAATTCGGCTTCAATAAGTCTACCAAGGGCCTCTGGGTCAGCGACAAGGTCAAGGGGCTCCTACTGGGCTTTGTCTTCTCCTTTCTGCTCCTCGCTCTTCTGGTCTGGCTCTACCGAGCCCTCTCGGGGGCTTTCCCCGAGACCTGGTGGGTGTGGGTGTTCGTGGTATTTTTCGGAATTCAGCTTCTGCTCATGGTTTTGTGGCCAAAATTCATCATTCCTCTTTTCAACAAGTTGTCTCCTCTCGAGGAGGGTGAGCTTAGAGAACGACTCATGGCCTTGGCCGACAAGACCGGCTTCAAGGCAAAGACGATCGAGGTGATCGACGGGAGCAAGAGGTCCGGTCATTCTAACGCCTACTTCACCGGTTTCGGGAAATTCAGGCGGGTCGTGCTCTATGATACCCTGATCAACCAGATGAATACGGAGGAAATCGAGGCCGTGCTGGCTCATGAGGTCGGTCATTACAAGCTCGGGCACATCCCCAAGAGACTGTTGATTTCCTTCATCCTCGGCCTCGGTGGCTTCTATTTGCTGTCGGTTCTAATGGAGAGCAAGTGGCTCTATTCCGGGCTTGGGTTGCCCGAGTCGCAAACCGGTTCCTTTGCCCCTATTATCGTGGGATTATCCCTTGCCTTGGGCTTCTTTACCTACTGGCTGAGCCCATTGAGCAACTATTTTTCCCGCAAACATGAGTTCGAAGCCGATCATTTCGCCAGAGAGGCGGTGGGTGGGGGCGCCCCGCTGGTCTCGGCCCTGCGCAAGCTTTACGTGGAGAATTTGTCCCATCCTCTTCCTCATCCAATGCTGGCCGCCTTTCATTATTCTCATCCCACCCTCCTGGAGCGGGAAAAGGCTCTTCGAAGGAAGGCCTGACTAGGTCTTCCGAGCGGAGGGCTTCCTTCTTCCTTTTTGCGTCCTGCAGAGCAGGGAGTGAAGGTACAAGCCGAGCAATACCCCTAAGGCATTCATCGCTACGTCCCCGAGGGAAGGGAATCTTTGCGGGATAAATGCTTGTATCATCTCGTTGAAGATCCCGTAGCCAAGGGAAAGCAGGAAGGCCCTGTTGGAGAGAGTTGAGGATAATCGTTCGATAGGGCCTAGAAACCAGGACCAAAGCCAAGCCAAGACTAGGAAAAGCGGTAGGTGGCTAAGGTCCTGAAGCCAGAAAGGGTAGTCGAAGATTTCCTCGGAGAAGCTAAGAAGAAGTTCGTGCGCATCAAATTCCCTAAGTCCTTCCGGTTTGGGCAATCCGGTCAGGAACTGAAGGAAGAGCATGTAGAGCAAGGGTAGGGCAGCCCAAGTTTTACGGGATGGCCTGCGGGACCAGAATTGCAACCAAGAGCGGGTTGGGTTAGGCGAAGATGCGTTAATCGTCATGCAAAGGTATGCTTTTGCTTGAAAGCGAGGCTTTACTTTTTCAAAAAGTTCTAAGCATGCCAATCTACGAGTTCTATTCCCCCGGTACGAGAAAGATTTACTCCTTCTTCGCCCGCTCTTCTTCCTATGCCGAGCAGGTTCCGCTTTGCCCGGATGGGGCAAGGCATGAAATGAAGAAATTGCTTTCCGGGTTTTCGATCACGGGTCGGAATGCGGATGCTCCCGAGGATGCGATGTCCGAGGGGACCTCCGACGATCCTTTTGAGGGGATGGATCCCAAGCAGGCTGAGGGCGTCATGAAGGAGCTCGAGGGAGCGATCGGGGGCATGGATGAGGACAACCCGGATCCGCGGCAAATGGGCGAGCTGATGAGGAAAATGTGTGAGATGACGGGCGAGCGCATGGACGAGCCCATGGAGGAAGTCGTGAGGAAACTTGAGGAGGGTATGGATCCAGACGAACTGGAGTCTCGGATGGGTGACTTTCTCGGGGGCGATGACGAAACGGGTTCCAGCGAGTTGGAGGGGGGTGATGAGGAGGCTGGCTCGAAACTTCGCAGGCTTTTGCGAAAGACCCTTGCCAGGGATCCTGAGCTTTACGAATTTTCCGATTACCTCAGGCAGTGAGAACCTCGCGCTCCAAGGCCTCGTTTTTTCCGACTGGGTTTGTCTTTTGCCTCTTGTTTGCCTGCGGAGTCGAGAGCCCGCAGGACGAGCCCGAAGCTTTTAATCATTGGGAAGGAAATCAGTCCGGTTTCGAGGAGGGGTTCGTTTTTCGGAAGGATGGGAATCAATCCGTTCTCCGCGTCAAGGGAGCGGGCGTTCCCTTTAGCGGTAGGGTGGAGCGTAATTCAACGAGGGGCATTACCTCCCAAAGGTTTTCGGACGGCAAACTGGAGGGCAAAAGCATCAAGAAGTCACCCGATGGATCTTGGGTGGAGGCTCACTACCGAAACGGCAGGCTTCACGGCAAGATGACTTTCCATTCCCCGGACGGAACGGTTAGGTCCGTGCTCAGGTACGAGGACGGCAGGCTCTTGACGGGACCGGAGGACGGGAAAGAGGACTAAGTCTTCCTCGTCTTGATGAATTCCCTGGTCGCCCGGCGCATGCGCTTGGTCCGCATGGAGGGATCGTCCTCGTCGTCTATGGCGAGGGGAAGAAAGAGGTAGAAAGTGCTGCCTTCTCCTATTTTGCTTGAAAAACCTATTTCGCCGTTGTGGTCCTCCATGAACAGTTTGGTATTGTATAGCCCAAAACCCGAGCCGGAACTCGAGTCCTTGGTCGTGAAGAAGGGATCGAACAACTTATCCTCGATTTCCTCGGGAATTCCCCTTCCATCGTCGGAAAGCGATATTACGGCGCCTGTTGCAGGAGCTATTCTGGCTTCCCCCGAGGAACCGTTCATAATGGGTTGACCTTTGGCAACCTTGGTGATGGAAATCTTGATCTTCCCTTTGCGTTCGATGGCGTCCCGGGCGTTGATGGCTAAGTTGAGGATGACTTGGCGGAAACCGGTTTCCTCGAGGAAGGCGGGCAGGGATTCCTTGCCGAAGTCGGTCTGGAGCCTTGCGCTGCGGGGGATGATGATGCCTACCAGATCCATCTGGTCCTTGAGCAGCAGGCGGAGGTCGTGAATGGCCCGGGTGGCCGGCTTTTCACGATGCAGGTCAATGATCCTCCGGACGAGTTTCTGAGCCTGCATGGCGCTCTTCTTGATCTGTCCCATTCCATTGGCCATGGGGTCGTCCCTTTCCATCATGCCGTGATAGAGTTCGCTGATGGAGTAGATTCCCGACATGAGGTTGCTGAAATCGTGAACCAGGCCATTGGTCAGGGTCGCCAGTCCCTCACGCCAGACGGAGTTGGAGAGGCGATGCTCGGCTATGGCTTGACGAGTGATGTCGATGAGCACGCCGTCATAGCCCAAGAGCTTTTGGGTTGCAGTGATGATGGGGGTGCGGACGTCGAGGAGGTAGACGACCTGCCCGGTCGGGGGCAGCTTGATGCGGTAAGAGAAGCTGAAGGTTTCGCGGCCACCGCTGTTGGTGCTCAGTTTATTAAGGAAATGTTCCCGGTCCTTCTCGAAAATCTTGTTTAGGAAGAGTCCTCCGTTGCGTGAGAATTCCTTGTGTTCCTGCGGAAACAGCCTCTTGATGCCATTGGACAGGTAGCTGAAGGTCATGTCCGTCCGCTGGGTAAAGAAGATCCCGGGAAAATTGCTCACGTAGTCGGACAGCCTGCTTTCCGCCTTCTGGAGCCTGATCAAGGTATTTGCGAGTGCCCGGGGGTCGTTCATCAAGTCGCCCATGAAGGCGTTCTTAAGGGTGTCGTGGGGAGCGAGGGCCGGGGACAGGGATAGGACCACGTTGTGCTCGTACGTGGAACTATTGAAGTAAATGCCGACCGATGAGTTACGTTCTTCCGGGGATAGCGGAAGGAAGCACTCAAAATCGCGCTCGTGAAAATCCTGAGGTATGAGTGCATCCCAGCTGTTTTCCAAAGAAACTATGAAGCTTCGGAAATTCTCCCCTACCAATTCCTCGACTCCCATGCCGACCCATGAGGAGAAGGCTTCCGAAACATTTGCCATGGAGCCTTCCCTGTCGAGGGCAACTTGACAATTTTCAAAATTTGGGGATTTCATTGAGTGAAGGGCTTTAAACAAACTACTTTTTGGCCTTTATGAAAAGCCTCAAAAGACAAAGATTTCCCTATTGGCGATCTAGGCTAGGAAAAAATTGCCATATGCGCTAAAATTCGGAATTCGAATGAATTCAAAAAAATTCGGATGGTGATGAACAGGGGGTTCGCAGGGCTTGCCGTTCGAGCTTTCGAAATTGGCGCAAAGATTGCATCGAAATCGACCAAATGGCCGAATTGCTCGACAATCTATATACTCAGGAAAATTATCTGATCTCTAAGAAACTCCTCGATGCCACGCATTTGCGGCATGAGGCGCTGTCCAACAACTTGGCCAACGTAGAGACCCCCGGCTTCAAGCGCAGGGACCTTCCCAAAACCTTTGCCGTTGAGCTAAGGAGAGCCGTGGACCGCAAGGATTTCAGAAGAGTCAAGGCCCTGTTGCCTAGGAGTGCCGAGGACCGCCAGGCCAAGCCCGTGAGAGTGGACGGAAACACGGTACAGCTCGACGAGGAAATGCTGGCCATGAACAGAAATGCGCTCAACTACGAGTACCTCAGCGGAGCCGTGGGCGGTTCGATCAAGGAGCTTAACAAGGCCATCAAGGGAAGAGTATAGACCTTCTAGGAGTAACGCGAAGTCATGACGATGAACCTCATACCCGGCATAGAATCAACCGGCAGCGCTCTTTCCGCGGAAAAAATCCGTCTCGAAATCATCGCCCAGAACATTGCGAACTCCAACACCACCCAGGATGCTACCGGAAAAGTCTACCAGAGGAAGGAAGTGGTCTTTGAGGAATTCATCAAGACCCCGGAGAGAAGGGTTCCCGGCTACGTAGACGAAAATCTCTATCAAGGCGTGCGAGTTACGGACGTCTACAACGACCAGACTCCGGGCAGGATGATCTTCAATCCCGGCCATCCCCACGCCAACGAAGACGGCATGGTGCAGATGCCCAACGTGGACGTTTCCCGTGAAATGATCGATTTGATAAGTGCATCCCGCGCCTACGAAGCGAACCTAACCGTAGTAAAGACTTCCCGCCGCATGGCCCAGCAGGCCATGTCCATTGGCAGGTAGATTTCCGAAATTCAGCCGTGAACGAAATATCATCACTTCCCAGCCTAAGCGACCTACTGTCGCAGAATCCCAACATGCAGCCCAATGCCCAGATGGACAGGTTTGCCGCCCAAACGTCCGAGATGGGGCAACGCATAGGCACGCCTCTCTCCAATGGCGTCGGCAATGGCGTCGAGGTCATCCCCATCGACAAGACTACCCCGACCGAGAGAGTGACCGCCCCGGGTTTCGCCCAGATGTTCGAGAACTTCATCAAGGGCGTCGACCAGAAGAAAAAGATTTCCAAGAACGCCACCCAAGACCTCATCCTTGGCCGCTCCGACAATATTCACGAGGCAGTCGTCAAATCCCAGGAAGCTGGTGTAGCCTTCAACCTGATGATCGAGGTCCGCAACAAGCTCGTGGAGTCCTACAAGGAGCTCATGAGGATGCGGGTATAAGCAACCATCACCTTTCCAACTTCTCTAAATGAAAGAAAGATTTGAAAAACTAAGTCAATTGTGGGCGGAGCTTCCATCTTCAAAGAAATTGGGTCTGGGCGCAGCCCTCCTCGGCATAGTGGTCGTCAGCGCGGCGATCCTGAGCTGGTCGGGCGGCAGTACCGACATGCGTGCTTTAGTCAGAGGGGGAGACCCCAAGGACATGGGCGAGGTCATCGACGTCTTGAAGAGCAATCAGATCCAGTACGAATACGGTGAAACGGGCGATACCATTCTGGTCCCGGAGGAAAACCTAGCCGCCATGCGGATGGAGTTGGCCATGAAGGGCTTGCCCAAGAGCGGTGATGTCGGATTCGAGATTTTCGACGAGGGTAATTTCGGTATCAGTGACTTTGTCCAGAGGACCAACCATACCCGGGCGATCCAAGGCGAACTTGCCCGAACCATTCAGATGATGGACTCGATCCGCTCGGCCAAGGTTTTCGTGGTCAAGCCCGAGAATAATCTCTTGCTTAGTGAGGATCCCAACGATCGACCAAGCGCGTCGGTCTACGTGGATACGGGCGGCAATACTCTTGACAAGTCCAACGTAAATGCCATCCAATTTCTCGTTTCGCGTGCTGTAAAGGGCGTAAACAAGTCCAACGTCTCGGTTCTCGACAACCAGGGCAACGTGCTTTCCGAGGAGGGTGAGTCAGGTGGGGCGGCAGGTATAGCCGGCCAGATGATGAAAGCCTATCAGGCTCAGGAAAGAAGGCTGGAGGAAAAGATCGAGACCATGCTTGCCAAAATCGTCGGAGGCAAGGACAAGGTCGTGGCGCGCGTTTCGGTTAACCTCGACACCATGTCCACCACGAAGCTGGACGAGCAATTCGACCCCGAGGGCCAGGTGCCCAGAACCACCACGACCGATAAGGACGACGCCAAGACCGTCGAGACTCAGCAGGGCAACAACGCGGCCGGCATGGGCGCCAACGTTCCAAACGTCAGCCAAGATGCCACCATGCAGGACCCGATCATGGCCGAAAGCGAGGAGAAGAGGGAGTCCAAGACCACCGATTTTGAGATCAGCCGGACCGTTACCGAGGAGGTACAGGAACCCGGTGCGATCAAAGGTCGAAGCGCGGCCGTGTTTATCGCCAAGGGTGAGACTCCCCGCACTGACGTGGCTCAGATCAAGGAGGCCGTCAGAAATGCTATAGGAGCCAACTTCGATTCCGGTAACAACGTTAATGACTTGGTGACCATCCATGAGGTTGAGTTTACGGAGTCTTCGGTTTTTGGAGCTGCGGGGCAGACTCTCGGACAGTGGCAGCAACTCATTGATACTTACGGTCCGATTCTCAAGAGCCTGCTAGGTCCGCTTCTTGCCATTATCATGTTCATTGTGTTCCTGAGGATGTTCAAGAAATTCAAGCCCAGTGAGGCCGAAGTGCAAGTCCTAGATGAGGATGACCAGCAGCTGCTTGCCGGAACCCGCAGCCTTGGGAGCGGATTGACTCCAGAATTGCTCAATGATCTTATCCAGGAGAAGCCCGATAACGTTGGGACCGCCCTCAGGAGATACCTAGAGACGGGTTCCTCGAGCTGAAATCCTTTCATTCGCCTGAAGCAAGAATCCTGATGTTGGAAAAATGGAAGAAGTAGCGGAAGAAGAAGAAGGAGCTTTTGATCGCTACTCGAGGATGTCGAGGCACCAAAAGCTGGCTCTCCTCATGATTTCTCTCGGACCCCAGGCATCGGCAACCTTGCTCAAGCGTTTCGATACCAAGGACTCGGAGGCAATTTGCAAGGAGATCAGTAACTTTCCGATCATTGATCAAGAAATGAAGGACTGCGTGCTGGACGAGTTTTCCGAGCTCATCGAATCGAGCGTGAACTCGAACTTGGGTGGCCTCGTTTTCGCCCAGAAGACCCTGGAGTTGGCACATGGCGATTTCAAGGCCAACAACATGATGAATCGGATAGCCCCCGTCCGCGACAACCTTGACTTCATGGATGACATCAAGGAAATGGATTCGGGCCAGATTTACAACGTGCTTCGTTTCGAGCAACCCCAGACGATCGCCTTCGTTCTCGCGAACGTCGACGCGGACAAGGGGTCCGAAGTCCTTCAGATGATGCCGCCCAACATTCAGGAGCAGGTTGTCGAGAGGGTGGGGGCTATGGAAACGACCCCCATGGACCAGATTGAGGTCGTAGCCGGCACCCTTGGCGCGAGAATGGGCAAGAAGGGCCAGTCTCCCAGAATCAAGACGGGCGGAGTGAAGTCCGCCGCCGATATTCTGAACTGGTTCGACAAGGAGGAGGGTAAGGAACTTCTGAAGAGCATTGAGAAAAGAAACCCCAAGCTGGGTGGATCGATCAGGCAGCGGATGTTCCGCTTCGAGGACTTGATCCGTCTCAGTGCCGGAGATATCTCGAAAATTACCAAGGAGGTTGATCAGGACGATTTGATCATCGCTTTGAAGAATGCTTCCGCGGAGCTCAAGAAGACCATCTATTCCACCATGTCCAAGCGTGCGGTGGAGGCCTTGGAAGAACAGCTCAGTTTCCTCGGACCCAAGCGCCTCTCGGAGATCGAGGCTGCTCAGGATCGTGTCATACAAATCGTTCGCGAACTCGAGGAAGACGAGGAAATTATCCTTGATACCGGAGGAAGCGACGTTGTCGTACAATAAGTCCATTTCCTTTCCCGAGGCTCCTTCAGGTTTCAGCGTAACCTTTTGCGGAGACCCGTCCCTGCCCGCCGATCAGGCGGAAGCGAAGGCCCATTCCTCCTATGAGCGTGGAAAAGCGGAGGCTGCCGAATTCTACCAGACGGAGATCAAGAAGCTGCGTGACGATTACGCGAGGCGGCAAGAGGAGTTGCTTGCCAAGCTCGATCAAAGGACCACGGAATTGGTCTCCCAGCTCGACAACCGACTTCCCGACTTGGTCGTAGGCTTGGCCGAGCGGGTGCTGGACAAGGTTAATCTGGATGGCGAGGCCATCGAGGGAATCGTCAAAGGTATGGTATCGGAGTTCGCCGGGCAGGAGGAGAAGCTGGAAGTATACCTTTGCCCTCAGGACCTTTCCCTACTCAGGGCAATGGCCAGAGCCGAATCCAAGCCTGAAGAGGAAGAGGGGGAGACGGAATCTTCCGAAGAGGGATTTGCAAGCGCTATAGCCGGTATCTTTGATGGCCTGGACGGGGACGAGTCTCTGCTGGCCGGTTATCCGAACTTACAGTTTTTCGAGGACCCCTCCCTTGTTCCGGGGGATTGCCAGATCAAAAGCAGGTTCGGGCTGCTCGATGGACGGATCTCCACCAAACTGCGTAAGGTGGAGGAAGAACTCAAGGGCGATGATTGATTCACTAGAAGAGCGTTTCGCATTCATGGAGGAAGGCATCCGGGGGGTACGGACTTTCGACAAGATAGGTACGGTTCGACGCGTAACCGGTCTCATCATAGAGTCCGAGGGCCCCGAAGTCAGCATCGGGCAGGTTTGTTCGATTAGTTCGGATCGCCATGACGACAAGATCGAGGCCCAGGTCGTCGGGTTTAGGGAAAATACGGTATTGCTCATGGCTTTGGAGAGCGTTCACCTGATTCACCCGGGCTGCAAGGTTTCCTCCAAGAGGAATTCCAACGAGGTTCCCTACGGTTCATCTCTCCTTGGTAGAATTATCGACGGCATGGGGCGGCCAATCGATGGCAAGGGGCCCCTGATGGCTCCGCAAAGGGACGGTTTTTACGCTGAGCCTCCCAATCCGCTAAGTCGTTCTCTTATTAGCAAGCCCTTCGCCACCGGCATTAAATCCATCGATACCTTTTCTCCTCTTGGCAACGGGCAACGGGTCGGGATTTTCTCGGGTAGTGGCGTTGGCAAATCGATTCTCCTAGGCATGGTCGCCAGAGGGTCGGAGGCCGAAGTGAACGTCATATCTCTGGTTGGAGAACGAGGACGGGAACTTAGGGAGTTCGTTGAGAATGACCTTGGCCCTGAAGGCATGGCAAAGTCGGTCATCGTCGTTTCCACTTCCGATCAGCCCGCCCCCATGAGGATTCGGGCTTCCATTCTGGCCACCGCCTTGGCGGAAGGCTTTCGAGACCAGGGATCCAAGGTACTTCTTCTGATGGATTCCCTGACCCGCTTTGCCATGGCTCAGCGTGAAATCGGCTTGGCCGCAGGCGAACCACCGGCTTCCCGCGGTTACGTGCCCTCTGTCTTCTCGATGTTGCCCAAACTTCTTGAGAGGACCGGAGCGAGCGAAAGCGGCGCCATCACCGCGATCTATACGGTCCTAGTCGAGGGCGACGATATGAACGAGCCCGTGGCTGATGCCGTCAGAGGTTTTTTGGATGGGCACATCGTTCTGAGCCGGAAGCTCGCAAACGCCAATCATTTTCCTGCCGTGGACGTGCTACGAAGCGTTAGTAGGCTGGATCGCGCCGTATGCTCGGCCGAAGAGATTGCGGCCATTTCCGATGCCCGCGACCTGCTTTCCCTCTACAGGCAAAATGAGGATCTCATAAACGTCGGGGCTTACGTCAAGAACAGCAACCCCAAGATCGACCGGGCGATTGAAAAGTTCGCTCACTTGGAAAACTTTCTTCGTCAGCCCTACGATCGGCTGGTGTCGCGAGAAGAAGCGTTTGCCCAGCTTTTTAGGATTTTCTCATGAAGGCTTTTACTTTTAGGCTCGAGACGCTTCTGCACCTCCGGGAAATGGCCAAGGACAAGGCGATAGCCGAATATGGCGTTGCGATCCGCCACAGGGAGGAATCCGAAAAGCTTCTCGATCAGGGGCATAGGGCTCTCGATGACTTGAAGCAAGAGATCGG